>Ga0265325_10000058_pt1 | contig 76250 bp, 77 predicted proteins | sample 41420metaG_FD_202090 | JGI IMG/M metagenome (GOLD analysis project Ga0265325, IMG submission 202090) | Rhizosphere microbial communities from Carex aquatilis grown in University of Washington, Seatle, WA, United States - 4-14-20 metaG | ecosystem: Host-associated > Plants > Roots > Rhizosphere...
GCGTGACGACGACCGTCGTGCTGCGCGGCGGCGGCGAGCAGGGAGAGGGCGAGGACGTCACCTACACGGCCTCCGACCACGACGGCTTCCCGGCCGGGGAGCAGCTCGCCGGCGGCTGGACGCTCGAGGGGTTCTCGCGCCACGTCGGCGGGCTCGAGCTCTGGGCCGAGGAGCCGGCCATGGCCGCGTCGCGCGACTACCGGCGCTGGGCGTTCGAGAGCGCCGCGCTCGACCTCGGGCTGCGCCAGGCCGGACGCTCGCTCGCCGAGCTGACGCGCCGTGCATACCAGCCGGTGCACTTCGTCGCGTCGACGCGCGCCGACGTCGAGCCGTACCTCGCGCTGAACCCGGAGCTCGAGTTCAAGCTCGACGTCGAGGAGGACTGGGACCGGGAGCGGATGGACCGGCTCGCGGCGCTCGACCGTGTGCGCGTGCTCGACCTGAAGGCGTACTACCGCGGCACGTCGGTCGATCTCGCCCCGGACCCGGCGCTCTACCGCGCGGTCGCGGAGGCCTTCCCGGACGTCGTGATCGAGGACCCGTGGCTCGAGGACGGCTGCCGCGAGGCGCTGCACGGCGCCGAGGATCGGCTGAGCTTCGACGCGCCGGTGCACTCGCTCGGCGATCTCGACGGCCTCCCGCTCGCTCCGCGCTGGCTGAACATGAAGCCGTCGCGCTTCGGCACCGTGCAGGGACTGCTCGAGTGCGTCGACGCGTGCGAGCAGCGGGGCATCCGCATGTACGGCGGCGGACAGTTCGAGCTCGGCCCGGGTCGCCGCCAGATCCAGCGGCTGGCGGGCCTCTTCTACGCGGACGGCCCGAACGACGTCGCGCCGTCGGAGTACAACGACGGCGGCGCGCGGCCCGGGCTCGCGACGAGCCCGCTGCCGGCGCCGGAGGGCATCGGCTTTTGAACATCTTCGACGCGGTTCCGGAGGGCGGGCGGCGACGCATCGGCGATGAGCTGGGAGCGACTCTCTGGGGCGGCACGCTGTACGAGCTGGCTCCGGGTGAAGAGAGTCCGTATCACTGGCACTTCGGCGAAGAGGAGTGGCTGCTCGTCGTGGACGGCTCGCCGACGCTGCGCACGCCCGAGGGAGAGCGTGTGCTGCGTGTGTGGGATGTCGCCGTCTTCCCGCGGGGAGAGTCCGGAGCGCACCAGGTTCGCAACGACGCGGCCGAGCCGGCGCACGTCTTGTTTCTCTCGACCGTGTCCGACCCCGAGGTGGCCGTCTACCCCGACAGCGGGAAGGTCGGAGTCAACGCCGGCTGGAGTCGCCCCGACGGCCCGCAGGTGCGCGGCCACGTGGAGCGTGCGTGACGGGCGTCTTCAACCTTCTCGACGGCGAGCTGCCGGACACGGAGGACCGTCCGGGCTATCGGCACCGGCATGCCCGGGTCGGCCGCGACCTCGGCGGCGAGCTGCTCGGCGCCACCCTGTATGAGACTCAGCCGGGGGAGAAGCTGTGGCCCTACCACTGGGAGCTCGGCTGCGAGGAGTTCCTCGTCGTGGTCGCGGGCACGCCGACGCTGCGGACGCCGGCGGGCGAGTGCGAGCTGTCGGTGGGCGACCTCGTGCATTTCCCGCAGGGCAAGGCCGGCGCCCATCAGCTGCTGAACCGCTCGGACGCGCCCTTCCGCGTCCTCATCGGCTCGACGAAGGCCGACACGGCCGTCGCCGGCTACCCCGACAGCGGGAAGCTGTACGTCACGGCGCGGGCGTACGACATCGACCGCGTCGTCCGCGACGAGCCGCTCGACTACTGGGAGGGCGAGGTCTGACTAGGCGGTGCGGAACGCGCTCACGCCGGTCAGCGCGCCGCCGACGACGAGGGTGTGCACCTCGTGCGTCCCCTCGTACGTGATCACCGACTCGAGGTTGTTCATGTGCCGGATCACCGGGTACTCGAGCGTGATGCCGTTGCCGCCGAGCACAGACCGCGCCGAGCGCGCGACGTCGAGCGCACCGCGGACGTTGCCCATCTTGCCCATGCTGACGTGCTCCGGGCGCAGCGTGCCGCCGTCCTTCATCCGGCCGAGGTGCAGCGCCACGAGCGCACCTCGGTTCACTTCGAGCGCCATCTCGGCGAGCTTCTGCTGTGTCAGCTGGTACGCGGCGATCGGCTTGCCGAAGACGATTCGCTCCTTCGCGTAGTCGAGCGCCGCCTCGAAGCACGCGCGGCCGGAGCCGACCGCGCCCCAGACGATGCCGTAGCGCGCCTCGTCCAGGCAGGAGAGCGGGGCACGCAGACTGTTGGCCTCGGGGAAGCGGCTCTCCTCGGGGACGCGTACGTCGCGGAGCACGAGCTCCGACGTGACGGACGCGCGCAGCGAGAGCTTGTGGTGCTGCTCCGGCGCTTCGAAGCCCGGCGTGCCCTTCTCGACGATGAAGCCGTTGATCTGGCCGTCCTCGGTGCGCGCCCACACGATGGCGACGTCGGCGATCGTCCCGTTCGTGATCCACATCTTCGTGCCGTTCAGGATCCAGTCGGAGCCGTCGCGGCGCGCGTGCGTGCGCATCGCGCCCGGATCCGAGCCGGCGTCCGCCTCGGTCAGCCCGAAGCAGCCGATCGCATCGCCCTCGTGCATCGCCGGCAGCCAGCGTTGCTTCTGCTCCTCCGAGCCCCAGCGCCAGATCGCGAACATCGCGAGCGAGCCCTGGACGGAGACGAGGCTGCGCACGCCCGCGTCGCCCGCCTCGAGCTCCATACAGGTCAGCCCGTACGCGACGGAGCTCGCACCCGGGAGGCCGTAGCCCTCGAGGTGCATGCCGAAGAGTCCGAGCTGGGCAAGCTCTTTCGCGAGCTCGCCGGGCAGGATCCCCTGCTCGAACCACTCGCCGACGTCCGGGAGGACCTGCTCGCGCACGAACTGGCGGATCGTGTCGCGGATCGCCCGCTCTTCCTCGTCGAGCAGCGCGTCGAATGCGAGGAAGTCGAGCGGGTCGAGCTTGGTCGGTTTCGTGGTGGCGACCACGACCCCAATCGTATCCCTCTGCCTACTGAGCGGGGGCGAGATGCGCGAGCGCGAGCGCGAGCCAGGCGGGCGCGTGGCTCTGCCAGAGGCGCTGGTCGTGCCCGCCGGCGTAGAGGCGGAACACGTGCGGGATCCCCGCCTGCGAGAGCTCCCGGTTCAGCTGCTTGTTCTCGGCCGAGAAGCGCCAGTCGTCCTTGCCGACGTAGAAGGCGATGAAGGTCGGGAGCTGCTCGAGCCGGGCCTTGGCGGCGTTCATCTGCCGGTGGACGTCGGCGCGGCCGTTCTTCGCCGCAGAGCCGAGGTCGAGCGGCTTCGTGCCCGCCGGGTCGGTGGGATGGAAGTAGCCGCTCCACGACTCGACCACCGCGAACTCGTCGAGGTGCTCGAGCGCGAGATGCATGGCCCCGTAGCCGCCCGCGGAGACTCCGACGAGCGCGCGTCCGAGCCGTGACTGGATGGTGCGGAATCGCTTGTCGACGACACGGGGCAGCTCGCCGGCGATCGCCGTGTCCCAGTCGCCGAGGTATTCGGGATCGGGGTCGTCGCTCCGGGCGCCCTGCGGCACGACGAGGATCGCCGGCCGGCCGACCTGGTCGAGCGCGTTCTCGACGAACTCGACGCCCTTGTACGCGGTGCCGGTGGACGGGAGCCCGTGCAGGAAGTAGACGACGGGATAGCGCATCCTGCTCGTCGCGTAATCGGCGGGGAGGTAGACCTCGTAGTGGAGGGAACCACCGAGCGCAAGCGAGTGGAATGCGACGTCCTGGCGCCGCTGGAACAGCGTGGACGCGAGCGCTGCGGTGGCGGCCGTGAGCGCAATGCCTGCCAGGACGAGGAGCCCGGCTCTTCTCACTGTTGTCACACAATCAACGCGCAACGCGCGCTTAATGTCATCACGGTACACCCTGTCTGTGACCGCAGCGCGGCTGAGGCTCTCGGGGATCCGCGCGGCAGGAGGCGCTGCCGTTCTGGCCGCCTTCGTGGCTTTCGGGCTGCTCGGCGCCCGCGGCTACCTCGACAACTACCTCACGTACCGCGGCTTCGCGCCACCCCGGGAGCCGTCATTCGTCACGCAGGCGGGCACGGTGCATCGACTCCTGGTTTCGAGCGCCGCTCTCGGCGGACGCAGCCAGGAAGCCTACGTCTACCTGCCACCGGGCTATGCGCAGCATCCGCGCCGCCGCTACCCCGTGCTGTACCTGCTGCACGGCTTTCCGGGCCGGCCGCTCGCCTTCCTCGAAACGGTGCAGATGGGGATCGTCGAAGACGTGCTCGCCGCCAGGCACCGCGCGCAACCGCTCATCCTCGTGCTCCCGTTCGGTTCGACGGGCACGTTCACAGACCAGGAGTGGGTGAACGGCGTCTCGCCGGGGAACGGCTGGGCGACCTTTGTCGCACGTGACCTCGTGCGCTACGTCGACGCGCACTTCCGGACGATTCCGCGCCGGTCGGGCCGCGCGATCGGCGGCCTCTCCGAGGGGGGCTACGGAGCGATCAACATCGCCCTCCACCATCCGCGCGAGTTCTCGGTGGTGGAGAGCTGGTCGGGCTATCAGCGCCCCGACCGCTTGCGCGCGATCTTCGGCTCGAGGCTTCAGCTCTTGCCCGCGAACGATCCACGCCGCCTCCTCCGGAAGGTCGCACCCGAGCTGCGGAAGCTCGGCACGTACTTCTGGTTCTACTCCGGGTCCACTGATCCGCTACGCCGGCAGAACGCGGCCTTCGCGCGCGAGCTCGGCGTCGCTCGGCTTCGGTACCGCTACTTCCAGGTCTACGGCGGCCACAACTGGGCGATCTGGCGCAGTAACGCGCGTGCCGCCTATACGGCCGCAGCGGCGAGGCTCGGCCGTGGCTAGGGTTGCGCGCTGGGCCGCAGCCTCGGTACTCGCGCTCGGCGTCGTCGCGGCGGCGACCGGGTGGCTGTACATCCTCCGGCCCCTCGTCTCGCTGCCCGGTCCGGTCGTGCACGACGCGCTGCCGCTCGACGAGCTGTCGCGGCACGGCAGCGTCCCGGTGCCGCTCTATCTCGCCGTCTGGGGAGCGGCTGCCGTGCTGCTGGGGCTGCTCGCCCGCTGGACGGGGGCGGAACGGCTGACGGCGGGTCTGCTGCTCGGGCCTGCCGTCGGCGGCTGGCTCTACGCCGCGAACGGCGTCTCGATCCTCGTCGTCCGGCAGATTCCGGCCCATCAGGCCTTTCACGCTGCGGGAGCGGAGCAGGCGATCTTCATTCCCGCTGCGCTCGCGGGCGCGGCGGGCGCGCTGCTTGCCCGACAGCGCCGATCCGCTCAGCCGCGCGCGCGGCTCGTGCTCGCGTGGATCGTCGCGGGCGTGGGGCTGCTCGCCGCTCTCGATGCCCTCTTCCCGGAGCATCGCCGCTCGCTCGTCACGGCGCTCGACGCGGCGCACGTGCACGGCCTCGCGAAGGCGCTCGTCGTGCCTCTCGCCGCCGCGCTCGTCGTCACGGCGCGAGGGCTCGCGCGTGGAAACCGGCGCGCGTGGCAGATCGCGATCGCCCTCCTCGTACTGCTGCTCGTGCTCCACGTCGAGCGCCGGTTCGACGAAGGCGCGATCGTCACGGGCGTCGCGGTCGTCGCCCTGCTCGCGCGCCGCGCCGACTTTCGTCTGCGCGGCGACCCGGAGGCGAAGCCGCGCGTGCTCCTGCACGCACTTGCACTGTCTGCCGTAGTCGTCGTCTACGGACTTGTGACGCTCTGGATCAACCGCCTGATGGCCGACCAGCCGTACACGGTCTCCTTCGCATTGCGCGTGACCGGCCGTGCGCTCGCCGGTTTCAGCTTCCATGGTGCAGATCACCTGAGCGGCCCGGTCGCCGACTGGTTCCCGGTCTCCGCGTTCCTCCTCGGCTGGGGCTCGCTCGCGCTCGTGCTCGTGGAGTGGCTCGCCCCGTGGCGCTATCGCCAGCGCTGTGCCGCGCACGAGCCCGAGCTCGTGCGCCGGCTGGTCACGACGTGGGGCGCCGACACGCTCGCACCGTTCGCGCTGCGCGCCGACAAGTCGTACTTCTTCTCGAGCGACGACTCGGCGTTTCTCGCGTACCGCGTCGTGGGCGGTGTCGCGATCGTCTCCGGCGATCCGATCGGTTGCGCAGACGCCCGTCATGAGCTGATCCGTCGTTTCCTCGAGTTCGCGCACGAGCGTGGCTGGCGCGTCGCCGTGCTGGGCGTGTCGGAGCGGTGCCTCGGCCTCTACCGCGAGCTCGGCCTGCGCTCGCTCTACCACGGCGACGAGGCGGTCGTCGACACGGCGGCGTTCTCGCTCGAAGGCCGCGCGATCCGCAAGGTGCGGCAATCGGTGCACCGCTTGCAGGCCGCAGGGTTCGAGGCGCGAGTTCTTCGTCCCAGCGAGATCGACGAGGCGACGCGTGCGGAGCTGGAGACGATCGCCCGCGTCTGGCGCGGCGCCGCTCCGGAACGTGGCTTCGTGATGACGCTCGACACGCTCTTCCAGCTCGACGACGACGACGCGGTCTTCGTGATCGGGCTCGGGCGCGACGGCCGGCCGCAGGGGTTCCTCCATTTCGGTGTCTCGCACGCCGGCTCCGCGCTGTCGCTCTCGTCGATGCCGCGGCTGCGCGACGTGCCGAACGGGTTCACGGAGTGGCTGATCTGCGAGGCGATCTGCTGGGCGAGGCAGAGCGGCTTCGCGCACGTGTCGCTCAACTTCTCGCCCTTTGCGGCGCTGCTCACACCGGGCGCGGAGCTGACTGCGGCCCAGCGCCTGGAGGCGGCGACGTTGCGGCGTCTGAAGGGTTGGTTCCAGCTCGACAGCCTGCTCCTCTTCAACCGGAAGTTCTTCCCGGAGTGGGAGCGGCGCTTCCTCGTGTACGAGCGGCGGCGCGATCTGCCGCGGGTCGGCGTCGCAGCTCTGGCCGCTGAGGCGTACCTTCCCTTCCAGTGATCGCGCTCGGCCTCGTCCTCTCAGTGGTCTCCTCCATTGCGATCAACGGCGGCTACGCGCTGCAGCACGAATGGGCGTCGGCGCTCCCGCCGCTGTCGCTGCGGAGGCCGCTGCGCTCGCTGACGTCGCTCTTCCGCAGCGGCCGCTGGTCGCTCGGCTTCTTCGGCGGCATCGGCGGGTGGGTGCTCTACGTCGTCGCGCTGCGGATCGCACCGCTGTCGCTCGTGCAGGCGGCATCCGCGGGCGGCATCGGCGTGCTGGCGATCGGCGGAGGCCGGCTTCGCCCCGCCGAGCGCGTCGGCATCGGAGCCGCGCTCAGCGGTCTCGTGCTGCTCGGGCTGTCGCTCGGGTCGCACCCGGCCTCGAGCCGCGGCTCTGCGACCGCCATCGCCGCCTGGATGGTCCTCTCCGTCGCCGGAGCGGGCGTGATCGCCAGGGTTCTGCCGGCCGGCGCCGGCCTCGGCACGGCCTCCGGCGTGCTCTACGCCGCCGGTGACGTCGGTACGAAGGCCGCCGTCGTCGGCGGCTCGCGGCTCCTCTTCGTCCCGGGGCTGCTCGCCTGCCACGCGCTCGCCTTCGTCTGCATGCAGCTGGCCTTCCAGCGCGGCGGCCGTCTGGCCACTGCCGGGCTCGCCGTGCTCTGGATGAACGCGCTCCCGATCCTCGCCGGCACCGTGCTCCTCGGCGAGACGCTCCCGGAGGGCTGGCGCGGCGCGGCGCGCGTGGCGGCGTTCGGCTTCGTGCTCGTGGGAGCGGTTGCGCTCAGCCGGCGGGAGCCGCCGGCGCTGCAGCCCGTCGGCGCAGCCGCCTGAGCAGGCGTTTTGACCCGGGCACGGACGCCGCTAAGATCTTTGACTGACTAGTCAATCGAACGCGGGGGACCGAAACGATGCCGACGATCGAGCACGGAACCGCCACCGGCGTGTCGTTTGCCGTGACCGACGAGCAGAAGGCGCTGCGCGAGCTCGCGCGCGAGTTCGCGGAGAAGGAGATTCGTCCCAAGGAGCGCGAGTACGACGAGAAGATGCAGCACCCGGTCGACGTGATCGAGCGTGCTCATGAGGTCGGGCTGATGAACCTGCACGTGCCCGAGGAGTACGGCGGGCTCGGTCTCTCGTCCTTCGACGGCATGCTCGTCGGGGAGGAGCTGAACTGGGGCTGCAGCGGCATCGGCACGTCGGTCTCCGCGAACGGCCTCGGCTCCGCGCCCGTGCTGCTCTTCGGCAGCGACGAGCAGAAGGTCGCCTGGCTGCAACCGCTCGTCGAGTCGCCGGTCCTCTGCTCCTTCGGCCTCTCGGAGGCGGGCGCCGGCTCCGACGTGGCGGCGCTGAAGACGACCGCCGTCCGCGAGGGCGACGAGTACGTCCTCAACGGCTCCAAGACGTTCATCACGAACGCCGGCTACGCGACCTGGACGGTTGTCTTCGCAAAGACCGATCCGCGCGGGGGGAGCAAGGGCATGTCGGCCTTCATCGTTCCGATGAGCACGCCCGGGGTGACGATCGAGACCCATCTCGACAAGATGGGCCAGCGCGCGACCGACACCTCGGCTTTCGCGCTTCAGGACGTGCGCGTGCCTGTCGCCAACCGAATCGGCGAGGAGGGCGACGGCTTCAAGATCGCCATGGCGACGCTCGACTTCACCCGGCCCGGCACGGCGATCGGCGCGGTCGGCGTCGCGCAGGCCGCGTACGAGCACGCGGTCGCTTATGCGAAGGAGCGCGTCACGTTCGACATGCCGATCGCGATGCACCAGGGCGTGAACTTCATGATCGCGGACATGGCGACGGAGATCGAGGCCGCCCGCCTGCTCACGTGGCAGGCGTCGTGGATGCTCGACCAGGGCTACGGCCGCAAGGCGACGCTCTACTCGTCGTTCGCGAAGCGCTTCGCCGCCGACACGGCGATGAAGGTGACCACCGACGCCGTGCAGGTGTTCGGCGGCTACGGCTACATGAAGGAGTACCCGGTCGAGAAGCTCATGCGCGACGCGAAGCTGTTCCAGATCTACGAGGGCACCTCGCAGATCCAGCGGCTCGTGATCGCGAAGGAGATCTTCCTGCCGCAAGGGTAGGGTTCCGCCGTGGCGATCGAGATCGACCTTTCCGGGCGCGTCGCGCTCGTGACCGGAGGCTCGCGCGGCCTCGGCCGGGCCGACGCGCTGACCCTGGCGCGTGCCGGTGCCGACGTCGTCGTCGCCGACCTCCTCGTGGAGTCGCAGCTGTCCGAGGACACCGACCGCTACGGCGCGCTCGCGACCGTGGCGCGGCAGCAGGGCCTGGTGCACACGGAGGAGACGGTCGCCGAGATCCAGGCGATGGGACGTCGCGCGTTTGCCGTGCGCTGCGACGTGACCGATCGTGACGAGGTCGACGCCGCCGTTGCGCGCACCGTCGAGGAGCTCGGCTCGCTCGACATCCTCGTCAACAACGCCGGCACGCTCGATCACGCCGCGCAGTTCCAGAGCCAGTCGGCGGAGCTCTGGGAGCGTGACCTCCGCGTCAACCTGACCGGTGCGTTCAACTGCGCGCAGGCGGCGTGGCCGCACCTGAAGGAGCGCGGCCGGGGGCGGATCGTGAACATGGCGTCGGTCGCGGGCACGCTCGGCGGCTTCGGCCAGGCGAGCTATTCGACGACGAAGGCCGGCCTGCTCGGCCTCACGAAGACGCTGGCCATGGAAGGCGGCAGACACGGGATCACGTGCAACGCGATCGTGCCGGGCGTGATCGGCACCGAGGCCTTCAACATGGCGAACGCGGCGATGAACGAGCGCATCGTCAACCGCACGGTCCTGAAGCGGCCCGGCGACCCGCAGGACATCGCCAACGCGATCGCGTTCCTCTGCTCCGACCTGGCGGCCTACATCACGGGCATCGAGCTGAACGTCAGCGGCGGCGTCGAACTCTTCGTCTTCTGAGCCGGCGGCGCCGTTTAGAGGTACACGCGCGGGTAACCCGGGACCCGACCCCTCCCTCCTACCCGCCTACTTCGATCATATTTCCGCAACCGTCACGTGTCCCGGAAGACTTCCCGCAGGGCGTGTAACGCCCCGGCTAGGATCGCTGGAATGCGCCGCGCCATCCTTCTGCTCGCCGCCGCCGTCGTCGCGGCGGGCGTGGTGCTCGGGCTCGTCTTCGCCGGCTCGCCGACGAAGATCGCCGGCGGTGTCCGGATCGACGGCATCGACGTGGGCGGGCTCGAGGCGAAGGACGCCCGCGCCCTCCTCGAGGGCAGGGCCGGCGCCCTCGCCGGCCGGCCGATCGTCTTCGTCGCCGCCGGCCACCGGTTCCCGGTGCGACCGAACGAGCTCGGCGTGGAGTCCGACTGGAAGGCGGCGGTCGACGCGGCGCAGCGCCAGGGTGACGGTTTCGGGCCGCTGCGTGGCTTCAAGCGCCTCGACGTGGACTTCTTCGGCGCCGACGTCACCCCGCCGACCACCGTGCTCAACGGCTCGCTCCAGTACGAGCTCAACCAGATCGCGAAGACGGTCGACCGGCTGCCGGTCGACGCAGCGGTCGTCCGCCGCGGGCTCGCGATCGTCGTCGAGCCGGCGCGGACGGGCCTCCGGATCGACCGCGCCGCCGCGGCGCAGCTGATCGTGGAGGAGCTCTCCTCGCTCGACCGCACGAGCGCGCCCGTACCGCTGCCGCTCCGCACGATCCAGCCTCACGTGCGCGTCCGCGCGCTCACCGCCGTCGCGGCGCAGGCGCGCCTGGCGCTCTCCGCGCCCGTGCAGCTGCAGCTCGGGCCGACGCGCTGGCTCGTCCGGCCCAAGCGCCTCGCGCAGCTGCTCGAGCTTCCGTCCGGCGGGCACACCGCACTGCGCATCGGCGGTCCGGCCGCCGACAGGTGGCTGAAGCAGCTCGGCTCGCGCGTCGAGGCGCCGCCGCACGACGCGACCTGGGCCGTCTCCGGCCCGCACGTGCGGCTCGTTCCGGCGAAGCCTGGGCTGCAGCTCGATGTCGTCGCCAGCGTCCAGGCGGTCCTGCGCGCCGCCTTGCGGCACCGCGTGCGCGTCGCGCAGCTCGTGGTCGAGGAGGAGCCGGCGAAGCTCACCACTGCGCAGGCGGAGAAGATGGGCATCAACGCGCTCGTCTCGGACTACACGACGATCTACGGCGGGATTCCGAACCGCATCCACAACGTCGAGCTCGTCGCGCATCTCGTGGACGACAAGCTGATCGCGCCGGGAGAGACCTTCTCGTTCAACAAGACCACGGGTGACCGCAACGCGGCCAAGGGTTTCCTCGAGGCGCCGGTGATCGTCAACGGCGAGGTCACGACCGGGCTCGGCGGTGGCGTGTGCCAGGTCTCGACGACGGTCTTCAACGCGGCGTTCGAGGCCGGCCTGCAGATCACCGACCGGACGAACCATGCGCTCTACATCAGCCACTACCCGCAGGGCCGGGATGCGACCGTCGACTACCCCGACGTCGACCTGAAGTTCGTCAACGACACGGACCACTGGCTGCTGCTGCGGACGTTCGTGAACCCCTCGTCGCTCACCGTCAGCCTGTACGGGACGCCGACCGGGCGGAAGGTCGTGAGCACGACGAGCCCGCTCGTGACCCGTGGCAAGGCGCCGATCAAGAAGACGATCGACCCGACGCTCAAGCCGGGCGAGAAGGTGATCGACGATCCCGGCGAGCCCGCACTGTCGACGAGCGTCACCCGCGACGTCTACGCCGCGGACGGCAAGCTCCTCTACCACAACGTGTGGTACTCGTCCTACCGCTCCTCGCCGGAGCTGCTGCGCGTCGGGCCGAAGAAGAAGCCCGCGAAGGCGAAGAAGTCCGCGCCGCCTACGACGACGCAGACGACGCCGTCGACTCAGCCGACCGGATAGCGGTCACGAGCCAGTCCGGCACGCGCGTCGGGCGAAACGTCGCCGCGTCGACGCACGCGTGCGCAGTCCAGCCGTCCGCCATCAGGACGCCGTCGTCGCGCACGATCGCGTACTCGTAGCGGAAGCGGGCGCCGCGTACGTCGAGACAGCGGGCGTGGATGTCGAGCGCGTCGTCGAACCGGGCCGGCACGCGATAGCGGCAGAAGGACTCGAGCACGAGCGCCTCGGTCCCGGTCTCACGCAGCGCCTGGTAGCCGCGGGCGTACGCGCGCAGGTACTCGACCCGCGCAACCTCGAACCAGACGACGTACGCCGAGTTGTGCGCGATCCCCTGGGCGTCGGTGTCTGCGAAGCGCACGCGCACCCGCGTCGAGAACGAGAAGCCTTCCATCTCTCGCAACTCTACGATGGCCGCGTGACCGTCGAGCGCCTTGTCTCGCTCGTCCGTAGCCGGCAGCCGTGCGTCGTGCTGACCGGCGCCGGTGTGAGCACCGAGTCCGGTATCCCGGACTTCCGCTCGCCGACCGGGATCTGGGCCCAGTACGACCCGCTCGAGTACGCGACCATAGACGCCTTCCTCGCCGACCCGGAGAAGGTGTGGGACTTCTACGCAAAGCGGCTCGGGATGCTGCGCGGTGCGCAGCCGAACGACGGCCACCGGGCGCTCGCCGAGCTCGAGCGGCGCGGCTGGGTGCAGGCGCTTGTGACGCAGAACATCGACCTCTTGCACGAGCGTGCGGGCTCGCGTGCGCTCGTCGAGGTGCACGGCTCGATTCGCACCTCGAGCTGTCTCGACTGCGGCGCGGTCGTGCCCCTCGACGACGTGCTGCGCCTGCTCGAGACCGCCGCCGCGCCCGCCTGCCCGCGCTGCGGGCGGATCCTCAAGCCGGACGTCGTCATGTTCGGCGAGCTGCTGCCGCCGGGTGCGATGGAGCGCGCCTCCGCGCTGGCGGCGGCGGCGCGGCTGCTCCTCGTCGTCGGCTCGTCGCTCGAGGTATATCCGGTCGCCGGGTTGCCGCTCGAGACGCTCGCCGCCGGCGGCAGCCTCGCGATCGTGAACCGCGGCCCGACACCGTTCGACGGCCGTGCCTCCGTGACGATCGACGCCGGCGCAGGCGAGACCCTGCGCGCGCTCGCAGCAGCGCTACCCGAGCGCGGGTAGCGAAGCGGCGAAGATCGCCTCGCGAAAGCGCCCGTTCAGCGGCGGCGCGGCGAGTGCGTACACGGGGACGACGCGGTTGCCTGCGAACTCGACCGAGTAGTAGTCGCCGACCATCCGCCCGCCCTCCGCGCGCGCGAGCCACGCCTCCTGCATCGGCTGCGCATCGAGCTGCTGCGGCACCGTCCAGGTCGCGCCACCGTCACGCGACTGCTGGACGGCGGCTCCCAGCAGGCAGGCGCCGCGCGCGCACGAGCCGGGATGGAAGTAGCCGTACACGACCGCGAGCCGGCCGGGATGCGCCGGGTCTGCGGCCAGCCCGGTGATGAACGCGTCGAGCGTCGACGACACGGGGGCGACGGGAATGCGCGACGGTGCCGACCACGTCTGGCCGCCGTCGCTCGACGTCGAGAGCACGAGGTCGTTCTCGGCGCAGTTGGCGCGAAAGCGGCAGTCGTGCCAGACCGCGTAGATCTTGCCCGTGCTGTCGGCCTCCACCGACGGGAGCGCGATCGAGCGCATCACGTCGTTCGCCTTCGCGGTGAGGCCGGCGACCGTGAAGCGCGTGAACGTGGCGCCGCCGTCGGTCGAGCGGAGGTCGTCGATCGTTCCCCGCAGGCCGTCCTCGTCCGCGTAGTCGCCGGCCACGACGACGAGCGTCCCGTCCGGCAGCGCCACCGGCTGCGTGCCGACGAGGGTGCTCCCGGCGGTGACCGGCTGCGACCACGTCGCGCCCCCGTCGTCGCTCGACTCGCTGACGGTGATGCCCTTTGCGTCGTCGGTGTACTCGAGGTAGCAGCGGCCGCGGTGCGGGCTCGCCGCGCCGTTGTCGCACGTGAGCCAGTCCTTGTCGAGCGTCGGACCGGTTGCGGCGACCACAGGCGCCGCCCAATGCAAGGCGTCGGTCGACCGCGCGACGAGGACGTGCGACGAACCCGGCTCGAGCGTCAGCGTGCCGATCAGCCACACGCCGTGCACGGAGTCGTACGCGACCGTCGGGTCGGACGCCGACGTCTGGGTGCCTGCCGGAGTCGACTCCACCGTGACGAAGGGCAGGACGCCGCGCTGCCACGTGCGGCCCGCGTTGCCCGACGTTGCGAAGCCGATGTTCGACGACGCGCCGCCCGGGAAGCGGCCGAGCTGGTACGCGGCGACCACGGTCGACCCCCACGCGACGTCGTCCGGCTCGACCGCGGTCTCGTGCTGACTCGTGGGATTCGTCGAGAGGTCGACCGAGAGCCGGCGGGAGACGACCTCGCAGTTCCCGGCGACGACGTCGGCGAGGTCGGCGCTGACGACGTCGGCTCCCGGTCCGCAGTCCACGTGGTCGACGCCGCCGAACGCCGCCTGCACGAAGTCGTTGCCCGCGCCGGCCGCGATCGTGTCCGCTCCCTGGGTGCCGACGATCGAGTCGCCGTGCGGCGTGCCGTGGATCGTCGCGGCCGCGGCCGGCGCCACGAAGACGAGCGCGAGGAGAGTCAGCAGGCGACGCATCGGGCCGTTCAGCGTAGCCTCCGGTGTCGTGAAGGTGCACGAGTACGACGTGCTCGTCGTCGGCAGCGGCTTCGGCGGGAGCGTCGCGGCCCTGCGGCTGACCGAGAAGGGCTATCGAGTCGGTGTGCTCGAGGCGGGCCGCCGGTTTGCCCCCGCTGACTTCGCGCGCACGAACTGGAATCTGCGCCGGTACCTGTTCATGCCCCGGCTCGGCCTGCGCGGCATCCAGCGGCTGACGATGCTCAACGACCTGGTCGTGATCTCGGGCGCAGGCGTCGGCGGTGGCTCGCTCGTGTACGCGAACACGCTGTACGAGCCGCTCGAGCAGTTCTTCGACGATCGGCAATGGGCGGAGGTGGCGGACTGGCGGGCCGAGCTGGCGCCGTACTACGCGCGCGCCCGCAGAATGCTCGGCGTCGTCGAGACGCCGTTCGAGACGGCGGCCGAGACCGTCGTGCGCGACGTCGCGCGCCGCCTAGGCGTCGCCGACACGTTTCGCAGCACTCCCGTCGGCGTGTACTTCGGTTCCGAGGACGGCGTCGACCCCTATTTCGGCGGCGCCGGTCCGCTCCGCAGCCCGTGCATCCGCTGCGGCGGCTGCATGGTCGGCTGCCGGTACAACGCGAAGAACACGCTCGACCGCAACTACCTCTGGCTCGCCGAGCGCGGCGGGGCGGCGGTGCATCCGGAACGCGAGGCGACGCTGCTGCGGCGTGTGGACGGCGGCTGGGAGGCCGAGACCGTCCACCCCGGTGCCTGGCTGCGCGCGCGGCGCGAGGTGTTCCGGGCCGAGCAGGTCGTGCTCGCCGCCGGCGTGCTCGGCACGCTGAAGCTGCTCTTCCGCTCCGGCCTCGGCGGGCCCAACCTGGGGTCGCTCGTCCGCTCGAACTCCGAGGTGCTCGTCGGCGCGGCGGCGCGTGACGCCTCCGTCGACTACTCGACCGGGATCGCGATCGGCTCCTCCTTCCAGCCGACGGCGGATACGCACATCGAGCCGGTGCGCTACCCGAAGGGGTCGAGCATGATGGGCCTCTTCTCGACCGTGCTCGTCGACGGCGACGGGCGGGCGCCGCGGCCTCTGCGCTGGCTCGCCACGGCGTTGCGCCACCCGCTCTGGTTCGTGCGCGCGCACCGGGTGCAGGGCTGGGCGCAACGGTCGGTGATCCTGCTCGTGATGCAGGCGCGCGACAACTCGCTGCGCATGCGCTGGACCGGCCACCGCTTGCGGACTTCGCACGGCCACGGCGAGCCGGCGCCGACGTGGATCCCCGAGGCGAACGAGGCGGCGCGTCTCGCCGCAGAGGCCATGGGCGGCAGGCCCGGCTCGGCGCTCAACGAGGTGCTGCTGAACAGGCCGTTCACGGCGCACATCCTCGGTGGCGCGCCGATCGGCGCCTCGCCGCAGGCGGGCGTGCTCGACGCGTGGCAGCGGATCTGGACGGAGCCGGGCCTGCACGTCGTCGACGGCGCCGCCGTGAGCGCGAACCTCGGCGCCAACCCGTCCCTGACCATCGCCGCGCAGGCGGAGCGCGCCTTCGCCTTCTGGCCGAACAAGGACGAGCCGGACCCCAGGCCGCCGCTCGGCGCGCCCTACGCGCCCGTCGCGCCGGCGCCGCCTCGCTTGCCCGCGCTACCCGACTAGGCGGAGCAGGCCGCGCCCGCGACGAAGCGCGGCGCTGCGAGCTTCGGCGTGGACAGAACGCGGCGCGAGAAGTCGAGCGCCGTCGCGAGGTTGTTCGCCTCCTCGTCGCGCACCGACAGCGGCTCGAGCGCCCAGCGCCACTCGACGAGCCTCAGGATCGACGTGTGGTCGAACGTCGTGTGCGAGACCCTCCCTCGTGCGGCGAACGGCGAGATCAGCAGGCACGGCACCCGGAACCCGCACTGCGTGTACGCGGGATTGACGTCACGTGCCACGGGCGGCGGCACGTGGTCGAAGAACCCGCCCCACTCGTCGAAGGTGATCACGAGCAGCGTGCGCGACCACGCGGGGCTGTGCGTGACCGCGTTGTAGATCGTCGAGAGGAAGTACTCGCCCGCGCGGATGTCGGCGTGCGGATGGTCGTCGTTCCAGATGCCGGACTGCGGCCCGGTGTCGGCGAGCGTGAGGTCCGGGTCGACGACCGAGAGCGCCGGCAGCTTCCCCGTCTTGCAGTCGGCGAAGAACTGCTGGTGTGTGTGCGTGATCGCGTCGTACTTCCCGTTCCAGAGCAGCAGGAAGCTGACGTTGCCGCAGTAGTAGCGGCCGGGTAGCTTCGCGGCTGCCAGCCGGTCCCAGATCGTCGGCAGGTCGACGCGGCTGAACGCGTCGTCCAGCCGGTCGGTGACGCCGCTGTGCAGATAGAGGCGATTGGGGAAGGTCGGACCGAGGATCGACGCGAAGTAGCGGTCGCAGGCCGTGAACGCCGGCGCGGCGCGGCCGAGGAGCGGCAAGTCCTGCTGCCGGTAGTAGCCGATCGGGTAGAGGTCGCCGCCGGACTCCCGCAGCCAGCCGTCGCACGCCCCGTTGTTCCACTCGACGCGGGCCCCGTCGTACGAATGGTCGGGATCCGGATGCGCGCACCCTTGGAAGTCGGGCGCGAGCGCATACGTCGGGTGGGCTGCGCCCGACGGGTCGGCGTACGAGAGCCCCGCCTGCTTCCCGTCGGCGCCCGGCAGCCAGCCCATGATGTGGTCGAACGACCGGTTCTCCATCATCACGACGACGACGTGGTCGATCCCCGAGGCGCCGGGCTTGGGCAGACGCGGTGGCGCCGCCGCTCGTGCCACCGCGCCGAGAGCGCCTGCCCCGGCGAGCGAGCCCGCGGCCGCCGCCGCCGTGCCGAGAAAGCGCCGGCGCGACAGCGGCTGCTCCCAGCGCACCGTCTCCACGGAGGAAACCTATCGCGGAGCGGTATCGTCAGGGCAGCAGCGACCGAGGAGGAGCGATGGCGCAACAGCGCAAGACGGATCTGCTGGGCCGGCTGGCCGACATCAGCGAGGAGGCGATCCAGCGCCTGCACGACGCGCCGGGCGCCGACCGCGTGATCGGCACGCTCAACACGATGCGCGACCGGGTCGACGAGCTGCAGCGGCGTGTCCGCGGGCTCGAGGAGCTCGAGCGGCGGCTCGCGGCGCTCGAGCGGAAGGTCGACAAGCTCTCGAAGGGGGGCTCGGCGGGCCCGGCCCGGCGGAGCGCGAAGGCCCGCACGAAGACGGCAGCCGAGAAGAAGCCGGCCTAGCTGCGGCCGAGGCGGCGCGCTGCCGCGAGGAGCAGGGCGGCGAGGAGCACGCCTCCGGCGAGGTCCGACGGCGTGTGCCAGGCGTCGGCCTCGAGCAGCGCGATGCAGCAGCACGTCCAGGCGGCTACCCAGCGGCGTGCCGCCGGAAAGGCGGTCGCGATCGCGCCCGCCACGACGATCGACCTGACCGTGTGGCCGCTCGGGAACGAGGAGTCGAAGGCGACGATGTGCAGTCCGCGGCTGTAGAGCGCGGGACGGGTCAGCGTCGACTTGCAGAGCACCTCGACGATGTTTCCCGCGAGCCACACGCCCGCCCACGCGTAGGCCGCGCGCACCCGGCCGCGGTGCTGCATCGCCACGCAGCAGCCGGCGACGAGGACGAACGAGAGGATCAACGACGCAGGCGCGGTCACCACGCCGGTGACGACGTCGAGCGGCGAGCCGAAGTCCGTGTGGAGCAGCGGCACGAGCGCGTCGGCGAGCGTAGCCTTGGCGCCGGTGACGCGAACGTCCGTCATCGCATGGTCGATCGCCCACTGGTCGAGCCGTGTCAGTCCACCGCCGGCGACGAGTGCGCTCAACGCCGCGAAGGCGGCGGCCGCGCCGAGCATGACGGCGTCGCTACGCCGGGACACGAACGCGCAGCGCGCCGGGGACGACCTCGAAACGCACCGGCGTCGTTCCGACCTGCTCGCCGTCGAGCTCGATCGGCAGGCGTTCGGGCGCGTCGACCGCGACTGCGCTCGAGCGCAGGAGCTCGACCTTGGGATGCGCGAGGTACGTTCCGCGGTAGATCTTGGGAGCGGTCGTCATGAAATCGCGCTTCGTGATGTCGCCGATCAGGATGACATCGAACAACCCGTCGTCGGGCTGCGCCTCCGGCGCAAGCCACATCGCGCCCCCGTGGTACTGGCCGTTCGCCACGATCACGTCGTGCATGCGGCCCTCGCGCCGCTCTCCGGACGCGAGCTCGACGGTGACGAGCGTGTTCTTCCACTCGAGAAACACGCGCACGAGCGCGTAGAAGAAGGTGGCGCGTCCGCCGGCCACCTTCGACATTCCGTTCGCGCGCTGTGCGACGGCGGCGCTCATACCGACGCTGCCGACGTTTGCAACGTGGCGCACCGCCTCGCTGCCGTCCCAGGCCTGGTACGTGACGCGCCCGACGTCGATCGTGCGCGTCTTCCCTTCGTGCGCCGTTCTCACCGCATCGTCGAAGCGGACCGGGATCCCGTACGTGCGCACGAAGTCAAGGCCGGTGCCGATCGCGATCGTCGCGAGCTCGGTCGAGCCCCCGGCGCGGAGCAGGCCGTTGACGGCCTCGTTCACCGTGCCGTCGCCTCCGACGGCGACGACGAGCTCGGCGCCGTCGCGCGACGCCCGCTCTGCCAGCTCGATCAGGTGCCCCGGGCGCTCCGAGAAGAGCGTCTCGCCGGCGAGCCCGAGACCGGCGGCGCGGTGCGCGAGCTCCGGCCAGCGCTTGCCGGTGAGGCCGTTGTCCGAAGCCGGGTTGACGAGGAATACGGTGGCGAGGGATTGAGGCACAGCCTCAATCCGTAGTAACAGTGGCGAGGCCGACCCGCGTCATGCGGTCGACCGCCGCGCGCAGCTCCTCGTCGCTGATCCGCGTGAACTCGCCTTCGACGACGATGTCGCTCACCGTCAGGAGGCAGCCCGCCTGCACCTTGCGCAGGGCGCCGAGCGTGAAGAGGATCGCGGCCTCCATCTCGACGCCGAGGATGCCGCGATCCGACCAGCGCTGATACTGGCCGCCGTCGGGGTTGTAGAAGACATCGCTGGAGACGACCGGGCCGACGTGGAGCGGCTGGCCGAGCTCCTTCGCCGCGTGCACGGCCGCGTGCACGAGCGCGAAGTCGGCGGTGGGGCAGTGCGGCTCCGGAATGTACGTCCGTACCGTCCCGTCCTGGGGCACCGCCGTCAACGCCACGATCATGTCGCCGAGCTGGTGATGCGGCTGGAGGCCGCCGCACGTGCCCACGCGCAGCAGCTTCTTGCAGCCGAGCATGACGAGCTCCTCGATCACGATCGCCGCCGACGGGCAGCCCATGCCGGTCGCCTGCACCGAAACCGGCGTGCCCTCCCACAGGCCGCGGAAACCGAGCATGCCGCGCTCCGAGTTCGTCTGCACGACGTCGTCGAGGTAGGTCTCGGCGATGTACTGCGCCCGCAGCGGGTCGCCGGGGAGGAGTACGGCCTCGGCGTAGTCGCCGGGCTCGGCGCGGACATGGATCGGCATCGCGGGCAACCCTATCCGACTCCGGATGGGATGATCCGTGGGATGTCGAACGTGCGCGCCGTCACGCCGGCGCTCGAGCAGATCCTCTCCTTCTGCGCCGAGGATCCGGTCGAGCGGGTCTTCCTCGAGGACATCGCACGGCGCGGGCTCGGGCGCTTCTCCGCATTCGAGCGCGACGGCCGGCTGGTCGCGCTCTGCCACGTCGGCGCCAACGTCGTCCCGTCGGGCGAGGGGTGCGCGTTCTTTGCCGACGCGACTGTGCGCGGCCACGCCCGGATGATCATCGGCGAGGAGGCCGCGGTCGGCGAGCTCTGGGCGGAGGCCCGCGAGCGCATGCCGGAGCCGCGCGACGACCGGTCCGGCCAGCCCGTCTACGTGCTCTCCGAGCCGCCTGAGCCGGGTGGGACGCCGCTGCGCCGCGCCACGCTCGACGACCTCGACCTGCTCGTGCCGGCCTGCGCTGCGGCGCACCGCGAGGAGATCGGGATCGACCCGCTACGGCGTGATCCCGACGGCTTCCGGTGGCGCACGCGTGCACAGATCGAGGAGGGCCGCTCGTGGCTCTGGCTCGAAGACGGCCTGATCCAGTTCAAGGTGGAGGCGTCGGCCTGGACCCCGTCCGCGGTGCAGCTCCAGCAGGTCTGGGTCGACCCGGCGGTGCGGGGCCGCGGCAACGCGAAGCGGGCGATGCGCGACCTCTGCCGGCTCCTGCTCGAGCGCGTGCCCACGGTGTGCCTGTTCGTGCGACCCGAGAATGCCGCCGCGATCCGCGTCTACGACGGGATCGGCATGCACCGCACGATCGCGTTCCGCTCGCTGATCTTCTAGGCGCGCTTTACGCCGGTCTTACGCGCGGGCGTGAACCCGTCGCAGTTCTGGCGGCCGCAGAAGGGCGCGGCCGCCGCGTACGAGTCGCTGCTCGCGCAGTGCTGGGACGTGCTCCACGCACTGCAGCCGGACGTGAACGTGATCGCGACGAGCGCCGCGCACGCGACGCCCGCCCGCTGGTACGCGGATCTCGGCAAGGCGTACCGCGCAAGCGCGAGGACGCTCCCGATCTTCGACACGCTCGGACACAACCCGTATCCGAGCACCTCGGCCGAGGCGCCGGACGCGCGGCACAAGGACTCGATCGACGAGGGCGACCTCGCCCGCCTGCTCGCCGTGCTGCACAAGGCCTTCGACGGCACAGGCCAGCCCGTTCCGGGCCGGGGGCGGGTGACGGTCTGGTACCTGGAGCAGCTTCCAGACCGTGCCGCCGGCCGGCGACGGGCTGTACAGCGGCGTCGAGACCGACAAGCACCCCGTCTCGGAGGCCGAGCAGGCGGCGCAGCTCACCGCGGCGGTCGAGCTCGCGTACTGCCAGCCGGCCGTGGGCGCCTTCTTCAACTTCGAGCTGCGCGACGAGAGCGCGCTCTCGGGCTGGCAATCGGGGCTCGTCCGCCCGGACTGGAGCGCGAAGCCCGCGTTCGTCGCCTACTTCCAGGCGATCGCGGCCGCGCGAAGCGGAGCGATCACATGCGCGTCGCAGTAGCCTGGGCCGCGTGGAGCGGCTGATCCTCGCCCGGCACGGCGAGTCCGACTACAGCGCGCAGGGACTCGTCAACGGCGACGCCTCCGTGCCGGTCGGGCTCACCGAGGCGGGGGAGGAGCAGGCGCGCGCGCTCGGGCGGGCGCTCGCCGGGGAGCCGCTCGACCTTTGCATCACGTCGGCGCTCGAGCGGACGCGGGCGACCGCGGCGCTGGCACTGCTGGGCCGGGACGTTTCCACCGACTCCTGCGGCGAGCTGAACGACCCGCGCGCCGGCCGCTTCGAGGGCCTGCCGCTCGCCGAGTACCGCGCCTGGGCGTGGACTGCGGGCTCGCACGAAGAGGCTCCAGGCGGCGGCGAGAGCCGCCTCGAGGCCGTCCTGCGGTACGTCCGCGCCTACCGGTCGCTGCTCGAGCGGCCCGAAGCGGACGTCCTCGCGGTCGCGCATGCGCTGCCGATCGCGTACGTCCTGGAGGCGCTCGAAGGCCGGCCGCCGGCGCCGCGGATGGACCGTCCGGTGACGTACGCGCACCCCTACCGGCTCGGCTCCGCCGACCTGCGCCGCGCGCTCGCGCTGATCGGCGACTGGTGCGCGGCACCGTCCTGGTGAGAGTCCCGCCGCTCGACTCGATCGGGTGATCGGCACCGCCGGATCGGGTGCCGATTGGGGAACCAGTGCGGTTACGGCGACTCACCGTGGCGACGCTCGCGTGCACGGCGGCGGTTCTCGGAGTATCGGTTCTCCTGGGCAACAGCCGCGCACAAGGGAGTACGTCGCATACCTGTTCGGCTCCGGACAAGCAGTTCATCGATACCGTGCGCTCGAACATGGACCAGCTCGCGTACTGGGCCGACGAGCTGCGCACCAACGACGTCGCGCCGGGCGTCGTCATCAAGCAGGCGAATTCGGAGGCGGCGCAGGTCGCAGCGACCGGTCCGACGGACCCGACCCTCGCACTGACGAAGGGCCTCTTGCGCACGATGCTGACCGAGTACTCGCGCGCGGTCTACGCCAAGGTCCACGGCGGCGACGTCAGCGTGCACATCCAGCTCGCCTACACGCTCGCCAACGCCGTGCACGACCAGCTCGTCGGCGTCGAGGCGCCTCTCGCCGCGCGGGGCTGCGACGTGACCCCCTTACTCACCTCGTAGTCCACAATCGGCTTTGTGGACACCGAAGCGCTGCGCGAGCGTGTCGAGCAGCACATCCGCCGGCACGACCTGATCGAGCCGGGCGGCGGCGTCTGCTGCTTCGTCTCGGGCGGGGCCGACTCGAGCTGCCTGTGGCATGTGCTCCGCGCGCTCGGCTACGGCGTCTCGACGTTGCACGTCAACCACCTGCTGCGCGGCGACGCTTCCGAGCGTGACGCGCGCTTCTGCGCGGAGGTGCTCGGCGCGGAGGTCGTGGAGCTCGACGGCCGCGGCCTGAGCGAGGCCGGCCTCCGGGAGCAGCGCTACTCGGTCGGCCGGGACCGCCTGCGCGCGACCGGCCACACGGCGTCGGACCAGGTGGAGACGATCCTCTACCGGCTCGCGTCGCGCGGCACCCCGACGGGGATCGCGCCGCGCCGCGCCGACGGCGTCGTCCGGCCGCTGCTCACGCTCTGGCGGGACGAGACCGAGGCCTACTGCGCGGCCGAGGGGCTCGCCTTCCAGGTGGACGCGAGCAATCCGGAGACGAAGCGCGGGCTGATCCGCGACGAGATCCTGCCGCTGCTGCGCCGCCTGCACCCGGCCGCCGACGAGAACCTCCTGCGTGCCCTCGACGTGCGCGAAACCCTGCCGCCCGCGCTCGCCGAGCTGCTCGCGTCGCCCGTCGGCTCGAGGCGGGTCGATCTCGGCGGCGGCGTGCAGGCGGTGCGCGAATACGACCGGCTCTGGCTCGAGCGCGGCCCGGTGGAGCTCGCCGGTGAGGTGCGTTGGGGCGAATGGCTCATCCGCTCCGAGCTCGAAGGCCTTAGGGTACGAGGGTGGAGGCCCGGCGACCGGCTCGCCGGGCGACGCAAGAAGATCCAGGACGTATTCGTCGACGCCAAGATCCCCCGTTCCGAACGTGAGGCCTGGCCGCTCGTCGTCCGCGGCGACGAGGTCGTGGCCGTGCCCGGGATCGTCGACGCCCCCGGGATCGCGGCGGTGAGGGACGAGTGAGCGCGGCCGACGAGTCCGGTGCCAGACTTCAGTCTGGCTCAGGCGCGACTCTCCTCGAGCGTGCAGTCACCGACGTCCTGATCGAGCCGCCCGTGCTCCAGAACCGGATCGCGGAGCTGGGTGAGGAGATCTCGAGCGACTACGCCGGCCGCGACCTGCTGCTCGTCGGCGTCCTCAAGGGCGCCGTCTTCTTCATGGCCGACCTGATGCGAAACCTGACCATCCCGTGCGAGATCGACTTCATGGCGATCTCGAGCTACGGCGACGCGACCGACTCCTCGGGGGTTGTGCGGATCCTCAAGGACCTCGACATCAACATCGAGGGCCGGGACGTCCTCGTCGTCGAGGACATCATCGACTCGGGGCTCACGCTCTCCTACCTGATGCGGAACCTCGAGGCGCGCGAGCCGGCCAGCCTCGAGATCTGCGCCCTGCTGACGAAGCCGGAGCGGCGGGAGATCGAGGTTCCCGTGCGCTACGTCGGCTTCGAGATCCCCAACCGGTTCGTGATCGGCTACGGGCTCGATTTCGCCGAGCGGTACCGGAATCTCCCCTATGTAGGCGTTTTGGACCCCTCCCTGCTCCTCGCAGGGGAGTAGCGCAAGGCAGCGAACCAACCGACGGCTGGTACCCTGCCGGGGAGGCTCCGTGAACCGTTTCTTCCGCAGCGCCCTCTTCCCGCTGATCATCATCGCAGCGCTCGTTTGGCTTGCCCTGCAGACGCTCGGCAGCCACGGGACGAAGACGACGAAGCAGACGTACTCGCAGCTGCTGACGACTGCGATCAACTCGCCGCAGGACTTCCAGACGGTCACCTTCGTGCCGACGAAGCAGGAGATCGACGCCGTGATGGCGAGCGGCACGAAGGTCGTCGTCCACTACGCCAGCGACCAGGACGAGCACACGTTCCAGCAGGCGCTCCAGAGCGCCGTGCTCAACCACAAGGCGCCCGGCCTGAAGTACGACTCGAAGGGCATCGGCTCGTCGCCGTGGTGGTCGATCCTGACCAGCCTCCTGCCGTTCGTGCTCCTGTTCGGCTTCTGGATCTTCCTCATGAATCAGGTGCAGGGCGGCGGCTCCAAGGTCATGAGCTTCGGGAAGTCGCGGGCGAAGCGGATGACGCCGGACTCGCCGAAGATCGGCTTCAAGGACGTCGCCGGCGTCGACGAGGCGGTGGAAGAGCTCCAGGAGATCAAGGAGTTCCTCGAGAACCCGAAGAAGTTCCAGGCGCTCGGCGCGCGCATCCCGAAGGGCGTGCTCCTCTACGGGCCGCCGGGCACCGGCAAGACGCTGCTCGCCCGCGCGGTCGCCGGCGAGGCCGGCGTGCCGTTCTTCTCCATCTCCGGCTCCGACTTCGTCGAGATGTTCGTCGGCGTCGGCGCATCTCGAGTTCGTGATTTGTTCGAGCAGGCGAAGCAGGCGGCGCCGTGCATCGTCTTCATGGACGAGATCGACGCCGTCGGCCGGCATCGCGGCGCCGGGCTCGGCGGCGGGCACGACGAGCGCGAGCAGACGCTGAACCAGCTGCTCGTTGAGATGGACGGCTTCGAGATGAAGGACAACATCATCCTCATCGCCGCCACGAACCGCCCGGACATCCTCGACCCCGCGCTGCTGCGCCCGGGCCGCTTCGACCGCCAGATCGTCGTCGACCGGCCCGACCGCGTCGGCCGCCAGAGGATCCTCGAGGTGCACACGAAGGGCAAGCCGCTCGCGCCGGAGATCGACCTCAGCACCCTCGCCGCCGGGACGCCGGGCTTCACCGGCGCCGACCTGGCGAACCTCGTCAACGAGGCTGCGCTGCTCGCCGCGCGCCGCGGCAAGAAGATCGTCGAGCAGGAGGAGCTCGAGGAAGGGATCATGCGTGTGATCGCCGGGCCGGAGAAGAAGGCGCGGTTGCTCAGCGAGCAGGAGCGCAAGATCGCCGCCTACCACGAGATGGGCCACGCGCTCGTCGGGCACTTCCTCGAGTACACGGATCCCATCCACAAGATCACGATCGTGTCGCGCGGCCAGGCGCTCGGCCTGACGATCTCGCTGCCGACCGAGGATCGCTACCTGACCACGCGCAGCGCGCTCATGCAGCAGATGGCGATGACGCTCGGCGGCCGCGCAGCGGAGGAGATCGTCTTTCACGAGGTGACGACCGGTGCGGCGAACGACCTCGAGCGGGTCACGGCCACGTCGAAGGCCATGATCATGAAGTACGGCATGAGCGAGAAGCTCGGCCCGCGCGTCCTCGGCCGCGGCCACGACCAGCCGTTCCTCGGCCGTGACTACGGCGCCGAGGCCGACTACTCGGAGGAGATCGCCCGCGAGATCGACGACGAGATCCGCCGTGTGATCGAGGAGGCGCACGAGCTCGCGCTCGCCGTGCTGCGCGATCACATGGAGGAGCTGAATCGCATCTCGCTCATCCTCATCGAGCGCGAGACGATCGACAAGGACCAGTTCGAGCGCCTGCTCGCCGGCGAGGCGGAGGAGACCGTCTTCCCGCCTGCGGAGCCCGACGCCGTCGCAACGCCGAAGCCCGCCGAAGAGCCGCGCCGCGAGCGCCAGCCGCGCCCGAGACCGTTCCCCTTGCCCGGCGCCACCATCCAGCCTCCGCCGGATCCCGCGAAGAGCTGACGCGTCCACGGCGGCCCTGTCCGCTTGCTGTCTCCTGACACCCGTGTCTGACACCGGGGCATGGCTCCGCGGGCCCGGCCGTAAGCTGTCGCCGTGCTGCCGATCGAGGAGAGGTTCCCGCGTCCGTCCGTGATGGGCGTCGTCAACGTGACGCCCGACTCGTTCTCCGACGGGGGCGTGCACTACGACCCTGACGTCGCCGTCGCGGCCGCCCGGCGGATGGTCGAGGAGGGGGCGGCGATCGTCGACGTCGGCGGCGAGTCGACGCGACCCGGCTCCGGCGGCGTCACCGCCGGCGAGGAGCTGCGGCGCGTCCTGCCAGTGCTCGAGCGGCTTCAGGGCGACGTGCCCGTCTCGATCGACACCACGAAGGCCGAGGTTGCACGCCGCGCGCTCGAGCTCGGCGCCGAGCTTGTCAACGACGTGACCGCGTTCCGCACCGACCCGGCGCTCGCCGAGGTCGCCGCGAGCGCGAACGCGTACGTCTGCCTCATGCACATGCAGGGCGAGCCCAGGACGATGCAGGAGAACCCGCGCTACGACGACGTTGCGTCCGAGGTCGCGGCGTTCCTCGAGGAGCGCCTGCGGTTCGCCGTCGCGCACGGCGTCGCCGAGGAGCGGATCTGCCTCGACCCGGGGATCGGCTTCGGGAAGACGGCCGCGCACAACTTCGAGCTCGTCCGCCGGCTGGACGTGCTGCTCGCACTCGGCCGGCCGGTGCTGATCGGCTTCTCGCGCAAGAGCTCGCTCGGCACAGTGCTCGGCGATCAGGGGGCGAAGACCGGCTCGCTCTCTGCGAGCGTCGCGGCCGCGGTCACCGCCTACGAGAGAGGCGCGACGATTCTTCGCGCGCACGACGTTCGCGAGCACGTGGAGGCGCTGACTGTCGCCCGCGCCGTCGTGGCCGGGCCGTGATCGCCGTCCAGCTCCACGGGCTGCGTGTCTTCGGCCGCCACGGCGTCCACGCGCACGAGCGCGAGCAGGGTCAGGACTTCCTGTTCGACGTCGAGCTCGAGGTCGGGGAGCGCGGCGTCTCCGACCGGCTCGAGGACGCCGTCGACTACGGCGCGGTCGCCCGCACGGTGCGGGAGGTCTCCGACCAGCAGCCGTACAACCTGCTCGAGGCGCTCGCGACGGCGGTCGCGGACGAGCTGCTGCGCCGTTTCGACGCCGAGCGGGTCGTCGTCCGCGTCACGAAGCCGGCGGTGAGCCCCGGCGGCCTCGAGGGAACCGCGGGCGTCACCGTGTCGAAGCCCTGACGCTGAGCACGTACTGCGTTTCGCCGCTGCGGCCGGTGAGCAGCACCTCGACGTAGGCGGCAAAGCCGGTGCTTCCGGAGCGCACGAGCTGACCTTTCAGATCCCGCCGGCGTGCGGCGAGCGTCTCGTCCACGCTCACGGTCTGCGGGCCCCAGATCCGCGCGGCCGCATTGCCGTCTCCCGCGACCGACACGCGGACGACGCGGTGAGCAGGCACCCAGATGCGGTAGAGGTCGCTCGGGTCCTCGTCCACGTCGAGCGTGCCCGCGATCCGGTTCGACGGTTTCGCCGCCGTCGTCAGCGCCGGCTGCCCGGTGGCGAACAGCCCTTGCGGCTTCACCTCGTCGACGTCGTCGTTCGGCTCCTCGGGATCTCGGGGCGGGACCGGCGCGGCGAGCGCGTTCGGGATGTCCAGCAGCCCCCAACCGGACTGCGGGTCGAAGCCCGCGGGGCCGATGTCGCGCGCGCTGCGCCGCATCAGCTCGAAGATCTGGGTGACGTCGAGCGTCGGTCGCACCGTCCAGACCCACGCGGCCGCCGCGGACACCATCGGCGCGGAGAAGCTCGTCCCCTCGAGCCCCGGCGAATAGCCGCTCGGGTCGTGCGAGAGTGGCACGGCGCCGACGATGTTCACGCCCGGCGCGGCGAGGTCGACCCACGGCCCCTCGCTGGAGAAGCTCGGCACCGCGTCGTTCTGGTCGGTGGCCGCGACGGTCAGGACGTGCGGATAGGCGCCGGGAAAGTTCGGGCGGCCGGCGGCGCCGTCGTTGCCGGACGACGCGACGACGAGGCAGCCGTTGTGGAACGCGTCGAGCACGGCCTCCTCGAGCTGCGTGTTCGGCTGGGTGCTCCCGAAGCTGAGGTTGATCACGCCGGGGCAGTGCTGCGCGGCCGCCTCGATGCCGGCGATCGCCGAGAAGGTCGAGACGGTCCCCGTCGGGCTCGTGTCCCAGATCTGCAGCGCCGCCTGCGGGTACACCCCGAGGATGCCGGCGCCGTTCGCCGGCGCGGCGGCGACCGAGGCGACCGCGGTGCCGTGCCACTCGTTCGGCCCGTCCACGGTCTGGTCGTTGAGGAACGTCGTGTTCGGCCGGCCGGAGAACTCCGGATGCGTCGGGTCGACGCCGCTGTCGACGATCGTGATCGGGACGCCCGGCCCGGGCGGCGTCGCCTGGTCTGCGCCGATGTCGTGGAGCCACCACTCCTGGCCCTGGAGCGGCTCGTCGGCGAGGCGGCCGGTGGCTGCGACGGCCGTGCCGCAGGCGCACAGCGCTGCGACGAGAGCGATGAGCAGTTGGCGGCGCACCGACGCCGGGAGGGTAGCGCTACGCTCGCGCCGTGCAGCGCGCTTACGTCGGCCTGGGCTCGAACCTCGGCGACCGCGAGGAGACGCTGCGCGCGGCCGTCGTCGCGCTCGGCGAGCACCCGTCGGTCGAGGTGGTCGGCTTCTCGAGCCTGATCGACACCGAGCCCGTCGGCTACACGGACCAGCCGCGCTTCCTGAACGGCGTCGCCGCCGTCGAGACCGAGCTGTCCGCCCGGGAGCTGCTCGAGCTGCTGCTCGAGGTCGAACGCCGGTTCGGCCGGAGCCGCGAAGACGTCCCGCCGCAGGGGCCGCGAACGCTCGACCTCGACCTGCTCGTCTACGGGACGGCCGAGATCGAGGAGCCGGGTCTCCGCGTGCCGCACCCGCGGCTGCACGAGCGCGGATTCGTCCTCGAGCCGCTCGCAGAGGTCGCGCCGGGCCTCGAAGTGCCCGGACGGGGGAGGGTCGAGGCCCTCCTCGCACGGCTACACTGAGCCGGATGTCGCACCTCGACGATCTCGACGAGTACGAGGCGGACCTCGAGCTCCGGCTGAAGCGGGAATACCAGGCGGTCTTCAGCCTGTTCCGCTACTGCGTGCTCACCCAGGACGCGACGTATCTCTGCAACAAGCTCGAGCGCACGTACGTGCCTCAGCAGACGTACCCGTTCTTCCACCTGAAGCTCGAGGACGTCTGGGTGTGGGACAAGAACCGCCCGACCCGCATGATCCCGCGCACGGAGATCTTCACGTCCGGCGACGTGACGATCGAGGAGCTGCGCGGCGAGGGTGACGAGCCGACGCTGACCCCCGAGGCGCTCGCCGAGCGCATCGGCGAGGCGTCGCCTCGCGACGAAGAGTTCTAGAGTCACTCCGCGATGCTGCTCGCGGTCGACGTCGGCAACACGCAGACCGTCTTCGGGTTGTACGACGGAGACGAGCTCGGCGAGCGCTGGCGGATCGCCACCGAGGCGCAGCGGACGGGCGACGAGCTCGGCGCGCTGCTCGGCGACTTCCTCGACGTGACGGCGCTCGACGGCATCTGCCTGTCCTCGACGGTTCCGCGGCTCATTCCCGAGTACGAGCACCTCGCCGCCCGCTGGGCGAAGGTGCCGCTGCTCGTGATCGGCCCGGGGATCAGGACGGGCATCGAGATCCAGTACGACTCGCCGCGCGAGGTCGGCCCTGACCGGATCGTCAACGCGGTCGCCGCGAAGGAGCGGTACGGCGCGCCGGCGATCGTCGTGGACTTCGGCACGTCGACCAACTTCGACGTCGTCTCCCCGGAGGGTGCGTACGTCGGCGGCGTGCTCGCGCCCGGCGTCGAGATCTCCATGGACGCGTTGTTCGCGCGTGCTGCGCGTCTCGTGAAGGTGGACTATGTCGAGCCGCCGCAGGTGATCGGCAAGACCACGGCGTCGGCGCTCCAGTCGGGGCTCATCTACGGCTTCGCCGGCCAGGTGGACGGCATCGTCGGCGCGATCCGAGGCGAGCTCGGCGTCGAGGCGCCCGCGATCGGCACCGGCGGCCTCGCCGACCTGATCGCGCCGCACTGCCGCACGATCTCGAAGATCGACCCGTTCCTCACGCTAGAAGGCCTACGCGTCGTGTGGCAGCGGAATCAGCCGCCGCCGTAGATCGAGATCGGCAGGCCGTCGAGGAGCACCTCGTCCGCGGCCGGGGGGATCTGCTCGACCAGCTCGGCGGCGCCGGGGGCGGCCGCGAGCAGGCGCGTCACCACCTCCTCGGTGGACGAGAGCTGCACGAGCTCGTTCTTGAACGGGCGCGGGAAGCGGCCGTGGCCGAGATACCAGCCGTAGAACTTCTTCAGGAAGCTCGAGGCGCGCCGCTCGCCCAGCTCGCGCACCGTCTCGCGGATGAAGTGGATCAGCTCCGCCGCCACCTCTTCGCGGGACGGCGGGCTCGCGTCGCCGAAGACGATCTCGCGCAGCGCCCACGGGTTGCCCTGCGCGCCGCGCCCGACCATCACCGCTTCGGCGCCGGTCGCGTCGAGCACGGCCTCGGCCTTCGCCCGCGACGTGATGTCGCCGGAGGCGATCACGGGCACGTCGACGAGCGAGACGAGCTCGGCCGTGAGCGAATGATCCGCGTAGCCGGTGTACATCTGCGTCGCCGAGCGCGGGTGCAGCGCGAGCGCCGCGGCGCCGGCCTCGACGAGCCGCGGCCCAACCTCGAGGCAGGCGCGCGAGCCGCTCTCGACGCCGCGCCGCATCTTCACCGTCACCGGGACGGCCACGGCCGACGCGACCGCCTCGGTGATCCGGCACGCCAGCGCGGGGTCGTCGAGGAGATGGGCGCCGGCGCCGGTCTTCGTCACCTTGCGCACGGGGCAGCCGAAGTTCATGTCGACGACATCGGCGCCTGCGGCCGCGACCATCCGTGCCGCCTCGGCCATCGGTCCGGGCTCGGAGCCGAAGATCTGGATCGCGAGCGGGTGCTCGTCGCCCGCCACCCGCAGGTAGCCGAGGGTGCGCTCGTTCCGGTGCTCGATGCCGGCGCAGGAGACCATCTCCGAGCAGACGAGGCCGGCCCCGAACCGGCGACCCTGACGCCGGAACGCCTGTACGCTCACGCCCGCCATCGGGGCGAGCACGACTCGCGTCGGCACCTCCACGTCGCGGATCCACCAGGACTGCCTCAGGTCGAGCGGCATCGACCGGACATCGTAGCCCTGCTCTGTTGACGACGGTCCCGGCGAGGAGGTACCATCCGCCCCCGCCGACGGCGGTCAGCCGCCGGTTGTGTTCGTGAAAGGGTCTTCCAGGAGGACCGTTTGAAGGAAGTAATTCTCACCCCAGAGGGCTTCGAAAAGCTCAAGATCGAGATCGAGCATCTCTCCAGCGACCGCCGCCGCGAGATCGCGGAGCGCATCCGCGACGCGCGCGAGTTCGGCGACATCGCCGAGAACGCCGAGTACGACGCGGCCAAGAACGAGCAGGCCCACCTCGAGGCTCGGATCGCCATGCTCGAGGAACGGCTCAAGAACGCCCGGGTCGTGACGAAGAAGGAGATCAAGTCCGGCGAGGTGTCGATCGGGACGAAGGTGCGGCTGCGCGACATGGCCGCGGCCAAGACCGTCGAGTACCACATCGTCGGCTCGGCGGAGGCGAACCCGGCCGAGAACAAGCTGTCGAACGAGTCGCCGGTCGGCAAGGCGATCATGGGGCGCAAGAAGGGCGAGATCGTCGAGGTCTCGGCGCCGCGCGGATCGCTGAAGTTCAAGATCATGGACATCAAGGCCGCCTAGCGGCGGCTGCCCGGGCTACCCTCTCGGGCAGGTGTTCGAGCGCTTCACGGAGCGGGCCCGCCAGGTCATCGTCCTTGCGCAGGACGAGGCGCGCACGCTCGGCCACCAGTACATCGGCACCGAGCATCTGCTGCTCGGGCTACTGCGCGAGGAGGAGGGGCTCGCCGCCCGCGTCCTCGACTCGCTGAACGTGACGATCGAGGAGGCGCGCGCGCAGGTCGAGCAGATCGTCGGCCGCGGCCCCGGCCAGGCGGAGACGGGACAGATCCCGTTCACGCCGCGCGCGAAGCACGTGCTCGAGCTCGCGCTGCGCGAAGAGCAGATGCTCGGCCACAACTACATCGGCACCGAGCACGTCCTGCTCGGGCTCGTGTGCGAGGACGAGGGCGTCGCCGCCCGGATCCTCACGTCGTTCGGCGCCGATGCGGGGACGGTGCGCGAGGCGATCATCCGCCGGCTCGGCGGCACGGGTGCCACCGTCCAGGCGGTAGCGGCGGCCTGGCCTCGTTCGGAGGACCTCCTGCGTCCGCGGGGGAGGAGACGGCCCTGGCTCCTCTCGCCGGTGCCGATGCTCGTCGCCGGTTGGCTGCTGTTCGCGCTCGCACTCGGCGCCGGGATCCTCGTCGGCTGGGCGATCTGGGCTTGATCGACCTTCACTCGCACGTCCTGCCCGGCCTCGACGACGGTGCGGAGTCGCTCGCCGGCAGCCTCGACATCCTGCGCGCCGCCGCCGAGGACGGGATCGTGCAGATCGCCGCCACGCCGCACGTGCGCGACGACTACCCGACCGAGCCCGAGGCGATGGAACGCGGGGTCGCAGAGGTCAACGCCGCCGCGCAGGCCGCGGGCATCGGCGTCGAGGTGCTGCCCGGCGGCGAGCTCGACCGCGCGTTCGCGCACTCGCTCGACGACGAGTCGCTGCGCCGCTTCGGCCTCGGCGGCAACCCGGACGTCCTCCTGGTCGAGTTCCCGTACTACGGCTGGCCGCTGGAGCTGCGCGAGCTCGTCTTCCGTCTCGGCGCGCGCGGTTACCAGGTCGTGCTCGCGCATCCGGAGCGGAACAGCGACGTGCAGCGGAGCCCCGGCCGCCTGCGCGAGCTCGTCGACGCCGGTGTGCTCGTCCAGGTCACCGCCGCGTCGGTCGACGGCCGTGTCGGACGCCACGCCGCCGCCTGCGCCCGCACGCTGCTCGACGACGAGCTCGTGCATCTGATCGCGAGCGACGCGCACGCGCCTGCGATCCGCGCGATCGGGATGACCGAGGCCGCCGAGGTGGTCGGCGACCCGGAGCTGGCGCGCTGGCTGACGCACGACGTGCCGCTGGCCCTCGTCACGGCTGCGGCGCTCCCCCCGCGTCCGCGCGCGCGGCAGGGCAGGCTGCGTCTCCGCCGCCGGAACTAGACTCGCCCTCCATGGTCGCCCCGAAACGCTTCCCCGACCGCCACGAGATCGCCGCCGTCCGCGCGGAGGCGGAGCCGCTCGGAAACGACGAGGCGGCGGGGACGACGCGGCGGCTGGCCGGGCGTGTGCTCGCGCGCCGCGACCTCGGCAAGCTCGTCTTCCTCGACCTCGTCGACCGCTCGGGCCGCATCCAGCTCCTCTGCCCGGCCGAGCGCACCGGCGAGCTCGACGTCCACCTCGGTGACATCGTCGGCGTGACCGGCGCGCCGGCCAAGTCCCGTCGCGGCGAGCCGTCGCTGCTCGTCGACTCGCTCGAGGTCCTCTCCCGCATCCGGACGCCGCTGCCGGACACGTTCCACGGCCTCACCGACGTCGAGGCGCGCTACCGGCGCCGGTACCTCGACCTGCTGATGAACGAGGAGTCGCGCCGCGAGGCGATCCTGCGGGCGCGGATGGTGACGGCCGTCCGCGCGTATCTCGACGGCGAGGGCTTCATCGAAGTGGAGACGCCGATCCTCCAGCCGCGCTACGGCGGCGGGTTCGCCGAGCCGTTCGTGACGCGTTCGAATCTGCTCGACCAGGATCTCTATCTGCGGATCGCAGACGAGCTGTACCTGAAGCGGCTGATCGTCGGCGGCCTCGAGAAGGTCTACGAGCTCTCGAAGGACTTCCGCAACGAGAGCATCTCGTACAAGCACTCGCCGGAGTTCACGCAGGTCGAGTGGTACGAGGCGTACGCCGACTACCGCGACACGTGGGAGCGCTGCGAGACGCTCGTGGAACGTGTCGCGAACGAGACGATCGGCGGGACGAAGGTCACCTTCCGCGGGCACGACGTCGATCTCGCCAGGCCGTGGCAGCGCGTGCGCTTTCCCGACGCGCTCGACGCGCACGGCGTGTGGACGCGCGACCCGGACGAGCTCCGGGCGAAGCTCGTCTCGGCAGGCGTCGACGTCGGCAAGGACCAGTCCTGGTCGCAGCTCGTCGACCACGCGTACTCGCACTTCGTGGAGCCCGGGCTGATCCAGCCGACGATCGTCCACGACTGGCCGATCGAGCTGTCCCCGTTCGCGCGCACGACCGACGGCGACGAGTCGCTCGTCGAGCGGTTCGAATGCGTCGTCGGCGGGATGGAGTTCGCGAACGCCTTCAGCGAGCTCAACGACAGCGAGGAGCAGGAGCAGCGCTTCGCGTCGCAGCAGGCGGAGCGGGAAGCGGGCGATGCCGAGGCCGAGCCGGGCGACCCCGACTACGTCGAGGCGCTCTCCTACGGCATGCCGCCGACGGGCGGGATCGGCATCGGCATCGACCGGCTCGCGATGGTCCTCCTCGGCAAGGACGCCATCCGCGACGTCATTCTCTTTCCCGCGCTGCGCACGAAGAGCTGACGCTCTTCGTGCGCTGAAATGTTGTGCTCCGCAGAGCGCGCGGCGGCGGAGCCGCCACGCTCTCATCTGACGAGGGGCGATTCGTTCGGGTGGCGCGGCCGGTGGTGGCTGCGCCATCCCCATCCGCGTGAGGTCGGCCTCCGCCTAACGCCTGCGGCGTTAGCCTGCGGCCCTTGGGCTGGGCGCGGGCGAGCGTCTACGACCGCAACCTGGTTTAAACCAGGTTGCGGTCTTCGGCGCCGTCGTAGCCCTCGCCCCAGAAAGCCCACCAAAGGCCGGAGCGAACGCGAAGCGTTCGTGCAGGCCGGATCCACGCGCGTGGGGATGGCGAAGCCACCACCGCGCGCGCTCCCGGAAACGGCGACCCACGTCAGTCAAGAGCGTGGCGGCTTTGCCGCCGCGCGCTCTGCGGAGCACTAACTCTCAAGGAGAAACGGCAAAGCCGTTTCTCCTTACGCGTCGGTTGCCGCGAGCGCCGACGCGGAACGCGTCGCCTGCAGCACGTCGCGCAGGATCTCGTCGAGGAGCCGCGTCGGCTGCCAGCCGATCGCGGCGAAGACCTTCTCGATCGCCGGCTGCCGGTGGATCATGTCCTCGATCCCGAGGCCGTAGACCTCGTCGTACGGAACCTGCACGATCTCCGACCGCGATCCCGTCAGCGCGATCACCTGCTGCGCGAGGTCGTTGATCGTGATCCGCTCGGTGGATCCGACGTTGAAGATCTCCCCCGATATCTCCCGCGCGTTCATCAGGTCGGCGAGCGCGCGAATCGTGTCCTGCACGTGGCAGAAGCAGCGCGTCTGGGTGCCGTCGCCGAAGATCTCGAGCGGCCGGCCGGCGAGCGCCGCCGAGACGAAGCGCGGAATCACCATCCCGTACTGGCCGCTCTGGCGCGGCCCGACCGTGTTGAACAGGCGCACGATCACGCAGTCGAGGCCGCGCTCCTGGTGGTACGCGAGCGCGAGGAACTCGTCGAGCGCCTTCGACTCCGCGTACGCCCAGCGGCGCGCCGTCGTCGGGCCGTACTGGCGCTTGCTCTCCTCGCCGAGCGCCTCCGGCTCCTGCCGGTCGCCGTACACCTCGGACGTCGACGCCACGAGCACGCGCTTGCCGAACTCGTTGCAGTAGTCGAGGACGATCTCCGTCCCCTGGATGTTCGTGACGAGCGTGCGCACCGGCTCCTCGACGATCAGGCGCACGCCGACCGCCGCGGCGAGGTGGAAGACGACGTCGCACCGGTGCACGAGCTCGTTCACGACCGAGGCCTTGAGCACCGAGTCGACGACCAGGTGGAAATCCCGCCGGTCGCGGAGATGCGCGACGTTGCGCTCCGAGCCGGTGGAGAGGTCGTCCAGCACGAAGACCTCCCAGCCCGCGCCGAGGAGCAGCTCGGCAAGATGGGAGCCGATGAAGCCGGCTCCGCCGGTGATCAGCGCACTGCGTGGCGGGGCCGCATCGCTCATTCCTCGGGCGATCGTATCCCGAGTGTGTTAGCGAGCTGTCAGCGTCCGGAGTGAAGCAGTCCGAGCCGCAAGTCGATAATGAAGGGGTGCGAGCCTTCGTACCGCGCTCCGCCGTCCCCCTGCTGCTCGTCGTGACGCTCACGGCGGCCGGCGCAGCCGCGGCTGCGGGCTACGGCCTCACCGCCCCGAAGCGGTACCGGGCGACCGCGCAGCTCCTCGTCTCGCCGGTGCCCGCGTCCGACACGACGTTCACCGGGCTCCCCGTGCTGCGCGACTCGGGCGGCAAGCGCACCGCGGCGGCGAGCGCTGCGGCGATGCTCGCCTCGCCGCAGGTTGCGGACGCCGTGCGTTCCCAGCTCGGTCTCTCCCGCTCGCGCGACGCGGTGCTCGGTGCGCTCCACGCGCACGTCGTCGGCGCCAGCGACGTCGTCGCCGTGACGGCGGAGGACACGTCGGCGAACGGTGCCGCGCAGCTTGCGAACGCGTTCGCGGACACGCTCGTCTCGCAGCGCACCGCGAGCTTCCAGAGCCAGCTCGCCACGACGATCGCCGCCGACACCAAGCAGCTCGGCTCGCTTCCGGAGAGCAGCCGCGCGGCGCTGCAGCGGCAGCTCGCGGCCCTGCACGGCTTCGAGGGACAGGCCGACCCGACGCTCAAGGTGACGGCACAGGCCGCAGCGCCCGCCGTGGCCTACTGGCCGAAGCTGCCGCGTCTGATCGGGATCGGCGCAGGCGTGGGGTTCGCCGCCGGGCTCGTCTTCGCGCTCCTGATCCTGCTCGGGCGCGGGAGAGGGGCCGCAGCGGGTGCGCCGTACGATCGTCCCGTGTCCGAGCGTCTCGTCAAGCGCCTCGAGCAGCGAGCCGACGAGCGGATCGACGCATTGCTCGCCGAGCAGCACCGGCTCACGTCACGCGAGTCGGAGCTCGCGGCCAGGGAGCGCGAGCTGGCCGAGCGCCCCGAGGGGGCGCCGCCCGCGCCCGTGGAGGACGGGCGCGAGTCGGAGCTCGCGGCCCGCCGGGCGGAACTCGCAGAGCAGGAAGAGGCACTGGCCGCGCGGGAGACTCGGCTCGCCGAGGCGGAGCAGGCGCTCGCGGAGGCGCCGCCCACCGTCGTCGAGGCTCTGCCCGGGCCGGAGGTCGAGCAACGCGAGCGCGAGCTCGAGCAGCGGATCGCGGCACTCGGGCACCGCGAGGGAGAGCTTGCCCGGCGGGCCGCCGCCGTTGCCGTGCGCGAGCGGCAGGCGGCGGAACAGGCGGAGGCGCTCGAGCGGCGCACGGAGGAGCTCGAGAGCTGGGCGGCCGAGTTCGCCGCGCGGGAGGAGCAGCCCGTGCCGGAGCCCACGCCGCGGGAGCCGGAGCCCGAACGGGAGCCGGAGCCCGAACGGGAGCCGGAGCCCGAGCCCGCGTTTCCGCCTCCGCCCGTGCCCGCGGCGGCGGCGGGCCCTCCCGCACCCCCCGCGCCGGCGGGCGGCGGCCGCTGGAACCTGTTCGCGCTGCAGCGGCTGGTCGACGAGCGCGGCGGCGAGTATCCGGACCGCTTCGAGGAGTGGGCGTCCTACCTCTACTTCCTGCGCGAGTACGCGGAGCCCGACGGCACGGTGCCGGCGAGCTTCGACTGGCTGATCGAGGAGACCTTCACCGAGCTCGTTAGCTGACGCGCGGTCTTTGTCCGGTTTCCGCACCGGTCCGCGATCCGCCTTCCAAACAGGCCGGAATTTGCCGAAAACGGCGCGTCGAGAACCTGTGGGGGCGCTTCGTCGCGGCAAGGGTGTCGGCTACGATGCGCGTACCTTCGACCGGTGAGCGGTCAACCCGATCGACTCGCGGTGGCTACGGGAAGGGGGGTCGAGGGAACTTGTTCGAACGCTTCACAGAGCGGGCTCGACAGGTCGTCGTCCTGGCACAGGACGAGGCGCGGGCGCTCAAGCACAACTACATCGGGACCGAGCACATCCTCCTGGGGCTCCTGCGCGAGGAAGAGGGGCTTGCCGCCCGCGTGCTCGAGTCGCTCGACATCACGGTCGAGGAGGTCCGCGCGCAGGTCGCGCGCATCGTCGGCCAGGGCGACGAGGTCACGACCGGACAGATCCCGTTCACGCCGCGCGCGAAGAAGGTGCTCGAGCTCGCGCTGCGCGAAGCCCTCTCCCTCGGCCACAACTACATCGGCACCGAGCACATCCTGCTCGGGCTCGTGCGCGAGAACGAAGGCGTCGCCGCGCGCATCCTGCTCGACTTCGACGCCGACGCCGAGAAGATCCGCAACGAGATCATCCGGATGCTCTCCGGCCCCGGACGGCGCCAGGGCGCCGGCGCGGCCGGCCCCGCGGGCGAGAAGTCGAAGAACTCGAAGCTGCTCGACCAGTTCGGACGCAACCTGACGAAGCAGTCGACGGACGGCAAGCTCGACCCGGTCGTCGGCCGCCAGACGGAGATCGAGCGGCTGATGCAGATCCTGTCACGCCGCACGAAGAACAACCCCGTGCTGATCGGCGAGCCAGGCGTCGGCAAGACCGCCGTCGTCGAGGGACTCGCCGCCCGGATCGCCACGAACCAGGTGCCCGAGCTGCTGAAGAACAAGCAGATCTACACGCTCGACCTCGCGGCCCTCGTCGCCGGCTCGAAGTACCGCGGCGAGTTCGAGGAGCGCCTGAAGAAGGTGATGAAGGAGATCATGCAGCGGGGCGACATCATCCTCTTCATCGACGAGCTCCATAACCTCGTCGGCGCCGGCGCGGCGGAGGGCGCAATCGACGCCGCGTCCATCCTCAAGCCCGCCCTGGCCCGCGGCGAGCTGCAGACGATCGGCGCGACGACGCTCGACGAGTACCGCAAGTACCTCGAGCGCGACGCAGCGCTCGAGCGGCGCTTCCAGCAGGTGCGCGTCGAGGAGCCGTCGGTCGACGACACCGTGCAGATCCTGCGCGGCCTGCGCGACCGCTACGAGGCGCACCACCGCGTCAAGATCACCGACGAGGCGCTGCGCGCCGCGGCCGAGCTCGCCGACCGCTACATCCAGGACAGGCATCTCCCCGACAAGGCGATCGACCTGATCGACGAGGCCGCCTCGCGCATCCGCATCCGCTCGATGAGCGCACCGCCGCGCTACCGCGAGCTGGAAGAGGAGATCGAGCGCGTCCGCAAGGAGAAGGAAGCGTCGATCGAGAACCAGGAGTTCGAGAAGGCCGCCTCGCTCCGCGACAAGGAGCGGAAGCTCACGCAGAAGAAGCGCGAGCTCGAGGAGCAGTGGCGGACGAACGAGAACGGCGAGGAGCAGCCGGAGGTCGGCGAGGAGGAGATCGCCGACATCGTCTCGATGTGGACGGGCATCCCGGTCTTCAAGTTGACCGAGGCCGAGTCGCAGAAGCTCATCCGCATGGAGGAGGAGCTGCACAAGCGCGTCGTCGGCCAGGAGGAGGCGATCGTCGCCGTCTCGAAGGCCATCCGCCGCGCGCGCGCGGGGATCAAGGACCCGAAGCGGCCGACCGGCTCGTTCATCTTCCTCGGCCCGTCAGGCGTCGGCAAGACGGAGCTCGCCCGGACGCTCGCCGAGTTCCTGTTCGGCGACGAGGACGCGCTGATCCAGGTCGACATGTCGGAGTACATGGAGAAGCACTCCGTCTCCCGGCTCGTCGGCTCGCCGCCGGGCTACATCGGCTACGACGAAGGCGGCCAGCTCACCGAGGCCGTGCGCCGCAAGCCGTACTCGGTCGTGCTCATGGACGAGATCGAGAAGGCGCACCCGGACGTGTTCAACATCCTGCTCCAGATCCTGGAGGAGGGGAAGCTCACGGACGCCCAGGGGCGCCGCGTCGACTTCCGGAACACGATCGTGATCATGACGTCGAACATCGGCGCGGGCTCGATCTCCAAGAACCAGGGCTTCGGCTTCACCGTCGGCGACGAGGGCGGCCTCTCCTACGAGGAGATGAAGTCGCGCGTGATGGGCGAGCTCAAGAAGGTGTTCCGGCCCGAGCTGCTCAACCGCATCGACGAGATCATCGTCTTCCACAAGCTCGCAAAGGAAGAGATCAAGGTGATCGTCGACCTCGTGCTGAAGCGCCTGCGCGAGCAGATGGCGACGCACAGCGTCACGATCGAGCTGACGGACGAGGCGAAGGACCTGCTCGTCGACAAGGGCTACGACCCGGCGATGGGCGCCCGGCCGCTGCGCCGCGCGATCCAGCGCCTGATCGAGGACCCGCTCGCCGACTACGTGCTCGGCCGGCAGATCGAGCCGGGCTCGACCATCCTCGTCGGCCGCAAGGCGAACGAGGACGGCGAGCCGGGCGAGGAGGTCGACATCACCTTCATCCCGGGCGACGTCACGCCCGAGAAGGTGACCGTGCCGCCGGAGGAGCCGGTCGGATCCGGCGCCGACGACGGCGACCCGGTCGCCGAGAGCTAACACCGGCCGAGAGCTAGCACTGGAAGAGAGGCCGCCCTGCGAGGCGGCCTCTCTCGTTCAGGCTGTAGCCTCGCCCCGATGCGAAGGCTGCGCGATCTGGACGGGCGCCTGCTCGCCGGCACCCTCGTCGTGCTGTTCCTTGCGGCGCTCCTCTCGTGCCGCGCCGTCACCGGGACGACGCCGTGGGCGACGGTCGGCGTCGAGCCCGGGGACAAGTCGTTCGTCGACCTGCGCTCCGTCACGTCGAGCTGGGACTGCGAGCGGAAGGGCATCCAGCCGTTCCCGCACAACCCCTGCGACCCGTTCCACCGTCCGGCCAACTACCCGCGGGTGTGGGCTCACTTCGGCGTCTTCGGAATGGGCGAGGGCGACACGGTGCCGCTCGGCGTCGCGATCGGCGTCGTCTTCTTCGTCGCGGCGTTCGCCGTTGCGGGCCCGTTGACGCTCGGCGAGGGCGCGGTCTACGGTGCCGCGCTGCTCGCGCCCGCCACGATGCTCGGCGTCGAGCGCGGCAACATCGACCTGCTGATGTTCGCGCTCGTGGTGCTCGGGCTCCTGCTCGTCCGCCGCTCGCCGTGGGCCGGTGCGGTTCCGATCGTTCTCGCGGGGGTGCTGAAGCTGTTCCCGGCGTTCGCGCTCGCGCCGTTTCTGCGCCTGCGCAGCCGCTGGCCGGCGGCGCTGGCGTCGGTGGTCGTGCTCGGCGCGTACGCGGCCGCCACGCTGGGCGACATCCGGACGCTGCGGCACGTCATCCCGCGCGTCGTCGTCAACTCGTACGGCGCCGGCGTGGTCGTCGAAGCGCTGCGGCTCGCGGGCGTGAGCTGGGCGCAGAGCGCGGCAGAGGTGCGGTACGTGCGGCTCGCGGTGCTCGCGCTCGGCCTGCTGCTCGCGCTCGCGCTGTTGCGCTTCCGGTACTCGCCGCGGGCGGATGAGGACGGGCTGCGACTCGACGCGTTCTGGGCCGGCGCCGCCGTGTATCTCGGCACGTACGTGTTCGGGAGCAACTTCGACTACCGGCTCGCGTTCCTCCTGCTCTGCGTGCCGCAGCTGTGCGCCTGGTCACGGCGCGGCGGCGCGCCCGCACCGTGGCCTGCGGCCGCCCTGGCGGCGCTGCTCGTGACGCTCTGGCTGAGCTCGTCGCAGCCGCCGCTCCCGTTCGGTCTCCAGACGTGGTACGTGCACCTCTCGTTCCCGCCCGAAGAGGTCCTCAACTGGCTGCTGTTCGCGTGGTTCGCGGCGGCGCTGGCCCGCGGCGTGCTCGTTCTCGGACCACGAAGAAGGGCGGCCGATGGACCGCCCTTCCGGGAGTCGAGCAGATGACAGCTCAGGCGCCGGCGGTGGCGGCCTTCTTCGCTGCCTCCTTGACGGCTCTGCGCTCGAAGAACCAGCTGCCGGCGCGAAGCGCACCGCTCAGGGCGAGGATCAGGAACCCGAACCCGCTGAGCAGGAGTGCGATCCCGACGACGATGCCGAAGTTGCCGAGCTGCGCCGCCATGTAGGACGTGTTCAGGGCCGTGGTCAGTGCGGTCTCCGTGATCCACACGTTGCGGGCCGCGTTCGCGACCGGCTGGTGCGTCTTCGGATCGAGCACGGCGTACGCCGCGTTGCTCGTCGCGCCGTCAGGCGTGAGCTGAGCCTTGGGCGTGCCGGGCTTGGCCTCGTACTGGCCCATCTGCGCGTAGACAACGCCGCCCGTCGCCTCGAGCGAGTGGATCCGCATGTACTCGGCGAAGCAGCGAGCCCGCGCGCCGCTGTTGACGGCCTTCCCAGCGACGCTGCAGGTCGGGAGCTTGATGTTCGTCAGCTTTGCGTTCTGGGCCTCGGTCTTGATGCCGGCCGGTGTCATGTCGGACGTTCCGACGATCTGCTGCTGCTTGAGCTCGCTTGAGACCGTGTTCTTGCCGTTGACTCCGAGGACGATCGCCGCGACTCCGAATGCGACGAGGATGATTCCGGCGGCGACTCCACCGAACTCGAGAAGCTTCTTCATGATCCCGTCTCCTGTTTTTGGTTGCTGGCTGGGATGCCCGCATGCTCACGGGTGGCCAGAAAGCGGACATTCGGGATCACGCGGAACCTCCGTGCGGGTTTTCCCCAGCGCTGGGGCGGCGTTTTCCGGAGCCGGCGGGTGAAGTGCCGCGATGAACCACCCGAAAGGGGAGGAATCAACCGGCCCGGGCGATGCAGGATCCTTTCCAGACGGCACACCCCACCGGGCCCCGATGCGGCGGGGGCTCGGGTGCAATTCCCCCAGAACGAAAAAGCGGCTCCTGCGGCGGAGCCGCTTTTTCGTTGCCGGGAAACCTCCGGGAAGCCGTCACCATCGGCATCCGGCCTCGCCCGTAGGCTGGCTGGATGGCCAAGCCCGCCGTCCAGTTCGCGTGCACCGAGTGCGGCTATTCGTCCGGCCGCTGGTTCGGGAAATGCCCGGGTTGCTCCTCCTTCGGGACGCTCGTCGAGGAGGTGGTGGGACAGGTGGCCCTGGCGAAGGCGCCGCCGAAGCCTCTGCTGCGTCTCGTAGACGTGTCGGTCGAGGAGGCCGAGCGGATCCCGACCGGCGTGGCCGAGCTCGACCGCGTGCTCGGGGGCGGGCTCGTGCGGGCCTCGCTCGTCCTGGTCGGCGGCGAGCCGGGCGTGGGGAAGTCGACGCTGCTGCTCAGCGCCCTGCAGGCGATGAGCCGCACCCACCGCACGCTGCTGATCACCGGCGAGGAGTCGGTCGCGCAGGTCAAGCTGCGCGCCGAGCGCCTGGGCGGCCCCGCCAACGTCGAGATCCTGGCCGAGACCGAGCTCGACGCGGTCTGCGAGACGCTCGAGAGCGAGCGCCCCGACGTCTGCGTGATCGACTCTGTGCAGACGCTCTACTCCGCCGAGCTCGGCTCCGCACCCGGCTCGGTCGCGCAGGTGCGCGAGGCCGCCGGCCGGCTGCTGCGCGTGGCAAAGGAGGCCGGCGTGGCGACGATCCTCGTCGGCCACGTGACGAAGGACGGCTCCGTCGCCGGCCCGCGCGTGCTCGAGCATCTCGTCGACTGCGTCCTCCAGTTCGAGGGCGACCGCTACCGCGCGCACCGCGTGCTGCGCGCCGCGAAGAACCGCTTCGGCTCGACGAACGAGATCGGCGTGTTCGAGATGACCGGCGCCGGCCTCGTCGGCGTGCCCGACCCCTCCGAGGTGTTCGGGCACACCGTCGACGGAGAGCCGGGCGCCGCCGTCGCATGCGCGCTCGAGGGCACTCGGCCGATCCTGCTCGAGGTGCAGGCCCTCGTGGCACAGACCGACCTGGCCATGCCGCGGCGCGTCGCGACCGGGGTCGACCCGAAGCGGCTGGCGATGATCGTCGCGGTGCTCGCCCGGCATGCCGGAATCTCGCTCGGCCAGGCCGACGTCTTCGTCAACGTCGCCGGCGGCGTCCGGATCGACGAGCCGGGCGCCGACCTTGCCGTCGCGCTCGCAATCGCCTCCGCGGCGCGAAGCGTGCCGATGCGGGCCGGCGCCGCCGCGTTCGGCGAGATCGGCCTGACGGGACGGCTGCGGCCCGCCACCCAGGCCGCGCGGCGCCTCGAGGAATGCGCGAAGCTCGGGTTGCGCGAGATCGTCGCGCCTCCGGACACGCCGGAGCACGCCGGCCTCCGGGTGACGAAGGCCGAGACTCTGCGGCAGGCGCTCCGCGCCGGGCTCGAGGCAGCCGCCGGGGAGTAGGTGCGCGGGCCGGTAGCTGGCACACTCTGTGTCATGCCGTCCGACGAGAGAGTGGAAGTCCTGCCGCTCGCCGACCTCGGCTTCACGCGCACGCCGTCCGAGGACGACCCGCGCCGGGACCTGAACCTGCTCGAGGCGATCGCGAAGGTGGCGCCGGGGACGGCGCTGCGGCAGTCGGTCGACGACGTGATCCGCTCTCACGAGGGCGCGCTGATCGTGATCGGCGATCCGCACGAGCTCGCGTTCCTCTACTCGGGCGGCATCCGCCTCGACGCGCCCTTCCGGCCGCAGCTCCTCTACGAGCTGGCGAAGATGGACGGCGCGATCATCGTCGACGCGGCGATCAAGCGGCTCGCCTGGGCGAACGTGCAGCTGATGCCCGATCCGACCATCCCGTCCGACGAGACGGGCACCCGCCATCGCACGGCGGAGCGCGTCGCCAAGCAGACGGGTGCGCTCGTCGTCTCGGTCTCGCAGCAGCGGGAGACGGTCACCGTCTTTGTCGGCCCGGCGCGGTATCAGCTCGACCCGGTCGCCGACGTGCTGGCGAAGACGAACCAGGCGCTCGCGACGCTCGAGACGTACCGGCAGCGGCTCGAGCAGGTGCTGACGCGAATGACCGCGCTCGAGTTCCAGAACGCGGTCGTGCTCGACGACGTGCTCGTCGTCCTCCAGCGCGCGGAGATGACCTCTCGGATGGCGGAGCGGATCCGGCGCGACTGCGTCGAGCTCGGCAGCGAGGGTCGGCTGATCCGGCTCCAGCTCGAGGAGATCGTCGGCAACGTGCCGGACGAGCGACAGGCGATCGTGTTCGACTATCACGCCGCCGCCGGGGCCGCGGAGGCGGCGGTCGCGCTCGAGGGCCTGGCCGCGCTGAGCTACCAGCACCTGCGCGAGTTCGAGCGGCTGGGGGAGGTGCTCGGCTACGAGCGCGGCGTCAACCCGCTCGACCATTCGGTGACGCCGCGGGGCTTCCGGGTGCTCTCGCACATCCCGCGCCTGCCCGAGCCGGTGATCCGGCGGGTCGTCAGCGACTTCGGCTCGCTCGACACGGTCGTGCGGGCCTCCCAGCGCGACCTCGAGGCGGTCGAGGGCGTCGGCACGGTCCGGGCCCGGGAGATCCGGGAGGGGCTGCGGCGGCTCCAGGAGCACAACCTCGTCGACCGCTACCTCCAATTGTGACGCTGCGGTAGACGTACGGTTAGGGCTTACAAGCTATAAATCCCCCGAAATTTGGCTTTTCCAGGCGGTTTTTGGTACACTGACCTTCCTTGGGCCGGCCGCCGATCGAGGGCCGGCTCTTTTGGCGGAAAAGCGTGACCGAAAGGGAGGGTCGGGCTTGTACAAGGTCGGCGACAAGGTGGTGTATCCGCACCACGGGGCCGGAACGGTCGTCAAGAAGGAGACGCGCGAGGTCCTGGGGCAGAAGCGCGAGTACCTGACGATCAAGATCCTGCACAACGACATGACCGTGCAAGTCCCGTGCGAGAATGCCGAGGCGGTCGGTCTGCGGAGGGTGATCGGCGAGAAGGAAGTCGGCGTCGTGCTGAAGGCGCTGACGGGCGGGTCGACCGAGATGCCGAAGAACTGGAACCGCCGCTTCAAGCACAACCGCGACAAGATGAAGACCGGCGACATCCTCGAGTTGGCGGAGGTCGTCCGCAACCTCTCGCTCCGCGACCACGAGAAGGGCCTCTCCACCGGCGAGAAGCAGATGTTCGTGAAGGCGAAGAAGATCCTCGCCTCCGAGTTGATGTACGCCAAGGGCATGGACGAGGACGAGTGCGCGGAGTGGCTCGACGGCGTGCTCAACGGCAACGGCAACGGCAAGAAGAAGACGACGGCGGCGAAGAAGAAGGCCGTCGCCGCCACCGTCTAAGCCGGCGCTTCCGTGTCCGTCTGGGCGATCCTCGTGGCTGCCGGCCGCGGGGAACGGCTGGGGCTGGACCAGCCCAAGGCGTTCGCGAAGCTCGGTGACGAGCCGCTGCTCGCGGAGCCCATGCAGCGCCTCGACGACTCCGAATGGGTGGACGCGATCGTCGTGGTCGCGCCACCCGGCTGGGAGGAGCCGGCGATCCTGCTCGCGGAGGAGCTCGGCTGCGACAAGGTCAGCGCCTGCGTGCCGGGCGGCGAGACCCGGGCCGACTCCGTCCGCGCGGGGCTCGCCGAGGTGCCGGAAAGTGCGGTCGCGATTCTCGTCCACGACGCGGCGCGGCCGCTGCTGCCGGCCGAGGTGATCGAGCGCGTGCTGGCGCCGCTGGCCGAGGGCTGGGACGGCGCCGTCCCGGGCCTGGCCGTCTCGGACACCCTGAAGCGCGTCGGCGCCGACGGAGGCGTCGAGGAGACGATCGCCCGCGACGGGCTCTGGGCCGTCCAGACGCCGCAGGCGTTCCCTGCCGACGTCCTTCGCCGCGCCGTCGCCGGCGGAGGCGACGCGACCGACTGCGCCGGTCTCGTGGAGGCGCGCGGCGGCCGGGTGAAGGTCGTCCCGGGCGATCCGCGCCTGCTGAAGGTGACGACGGCCGACGACCTCGCGAAGATCGCTTCGTGGCTGTGACGTGAGCGAGCTTCGGGTCGGCACGGGCATCGACGCGCACGCGTTCGCCGACGGCGTGCCGCTCGTGCTGGGCGGCGTGCGGATCGAGCATCCGCGCGGGCTCGCCGGGCACTCCGACGGCGACGTGCTCGCGCACGCGCTCACCGACGCGGTGCTCGGCGCTGCCGGGCTGGAGGACATCGGCGCGCTCTTCCCCTCCGGCGACCCTGCGCTGGCCGGCGCCGACTCGGTCGAGCTGCTCCGTGAGGCGTGGCGGCGGGTGCGCAAGGGCGGCTGGGAGCTCGTGAACGCCGACGTCGTCCTCATCGGCGAGGAGCCGCGGCTGGCGCCGCACCGGGACGCGATGCGCGCACGCCTCGCGGACGCGCTCGGCGTCGAGCCGGAGCGGGTGGCTGTGCGCGCGACGACGACGGACGGCCTCGGCTTCACCGGGCGCCGGGAGGGCCTCGCCGCGCAGGCGGTGGCCCTGCTGCGCCGATGAATCTCGCCGTCGTCACGCACGCCGAGCATCCCGAGCTGCGCGGGACCCTGCCGAGAATCTGGCCGGAGTTCATGGGCCACGACCCGGTCGTCGAGACGTTCTGGCCGCGCCTCTACGAGGTGTATCCCGACTTTCAGATGTGGCTCGTGGACACGGACAGCAAGGAGACGATCGGCTACGCGTGCACGCTGCCCGTCCGCTGGGACGGCGTGCCGCAGCCACGCGGCATCGACTGGGCGATGAGCAACGGAGCGGCCGGCGAGCCGACGACGCTGTGCGCGATCGTCGCCGGCATTGTGCCCGTCCACCGCGGCCGGGGGCTGGGTGGCGTGATCCTCGGCCGGATGGTCGGGCTCGCGGCGGCGCACGGGTTCGACTGCGTGATCGCGCCGGTGCGGCCCTCGCGCAAGGAGCGCTATCCGCTGATCCCGATCGAGAGCTACGTCCGGTGGCGGCGCGAGGACGGCTACATGTACGACCCGTGGCTGCGGACGCACGAGCGGCTGGGGGCGGAGCTGCTGGAGCTCGCGCCGCGCTCGCTGACCGTCACCGGCTCACGCGAGGAATGGGAGGCGTGGACCGACCTCCAGTACCCCGAGGACGGCGACTACGTCGTCCCTGGCGCGCTCGTGCCGGTGCACTTCGAGGACGGCCGCGGCACGTACGCCGAGCCGAACGTCTGGATGCGGCACCCGATCGTCGCCGAGTAGCTCAGCGGCGCCGCTGTGCGTCCTTGCGGGCCCGCTCGAGGCGCCGCCGCATCTCGCGGTTCGTCGCCTCGGGCGCCAGGCCCTGCTCCTCCTGGGCCTCGATCAGCGCCCGCCGCTCCTGCGGGGTGAGCTGCGACATCGCCGCCTGCGCGCGCTGGGGGTCGTGCAAGACGTTCTTGTGGCGCTGCATCTTCTTCACCGCGCTCGCGAGCTCGGGGTTGGAGCGCTCGAGCGCCGCCGCGGAGGCCTTTTCGAGCCCCCGCCGGAAGAGCGGCACCTTCGAGATCAGCACGATCACCGGCCGGAGGTAGCGCCCGTTCTGGATCCGGCCGAGCAGCGCCACGGCGCCGAGCAGCACGAGCAGCCCGAGCAGGATCCACAGCGGGATCAGCAGCGTCACGATCGAGGCGAGCATCGGAGTGATGGTACTAGGCGGCGGTTCACGTCAGCGACCAGGTCGCGACGTGGTCGCGACCTGGTCGCAGTCGTACACGCTCGACCGAAGCTCTACGCCGACCCCGGCAGGGCCACGGTCCCGGCCTCGACGCGCACGAGCCCGTCGCGCGCGAGCGAGGCGACGGCGTCGGCGTCGAGGTCGGCCAGCGGCCGCGCGGCCGTGGCCACGAGGCGCAGCGTCGCAGACCGCCGCTGCCGGAACGAGCCCTCGAACGGCCCTTGCTTGCGCAGCGGCTCGAAACGCCGCCCGCGCGACGGGCAGCCCTCGGCGAGCGGACACGCGCCGCAGCGCGGCACGCGCGCGAGGCAGACGGTTGCGCCGAGATCCATCAGCGCCTGCGCCGCGCGCGAGTCGAACGCGTGCCCCGTCCGCTCCTGGACGCGCCGCACGTTCACGTCCACCGGTAACACGTCGCGCCCGAACGCGAAGCAGGCGAGCGCATCCGCCGTGTAGCGGCCGACGCCGGGCAGCTCGGTCAGGTCGTCGGGCCAGCCCTGCGCCGCCACCTGCTGCGCGGCGCGGTGCAGGTTGAGCGCGCGCCGGTTGTAGCCGAGCCCCTGCCACTCGCGGATCACGTCCGCGGGCGAGGCGGCGGCGAGCGTCTCGACGGTCGGCCAGCGCTCGAGCCAGGCGCGCCAGCGCGGCACGACGCGGTCGATCTGCGTCTGCTGCGCCATCACCTCCGAAACCAGGATCGCGTACGGATCGGTGGTCGTCCTCCAGGGGAGAGGGCGCCCGTTCGTCTGGAACCAAGCCGAGAGCTGCTCATCCATCGCAGCGAGCCTAGAGGACGGGGAGGCGAGGAATTGGTTGGTGCGAACGGATCGATGACCAGCGGCTCGATGAATCAGCGGGGGCGTGCCCTCTTGTCAGCAGACGTCGCCCGCTGTTAGTAATGCTTGCGTGTGGAGGCGCTCGTTTCGGCGTCCGGTCGTTGATCGGCGCGAGCAGGCGGTGAGGGCTGGAGTGCACCGCGCGCTTGTGCTTTCTCTCGTGGTGTGCGCCGTGGTCGCGCTGGGAGGAACCGCGCGAACCGCCGCCGCCTCGACCTCCTCGCCGCAGAGTCGGTCGGCGGTTGCCCTCGATCCGGAACCGCTCGAGCGGGTTCTCGTCGGCCTCGGTCTCCTGGCGAAGTCAGGCGCAGTCATCGCCACGTCGAAAAGCCTCGACCAAGCGGTCGACGCCCTTGCCCACGATCACCGTCTCGCCGATGTCCAAGCGGCTGTGAAGCAGTTGTGGACAAGCAGCGACTTCTACGACAAGGCGCTGATCGGGGCCGTTTGCGACGGCATGTACCAGGTGTCGGTCTCGAAGCCTTCCGATCCCGCTCCGACCTGGGGCAGCTGGCACTGGTTTCTGATCGATTGGGGCAGGACGTACATCGAGAACAGAACCCCGGTCCTGTTCGAGATCAACGAGCTTCGCGCAAAGGTCAATACGCTCACACGGACATGGGCGATCGCGCAGGTGTCTCCCGCGGAGGCGGCCGTCTACTGGCGCGCGTGTCAGTAGCGGCGACGGGGTGACCGCTAGCGCGGCAAGACCCCTGCCTCGGTCGGAGCCAGCCAGGCGGTCGTGCGGCGCCGGATGACGTCCTCGTCCGTCAGCGCCCACTCGTGCTCGCGCGCATAGGTCTCCTGCGCACGCACGTCGGGGCGGCCGGGGACGAGCGGCTCGAGCAGCGACGGGTCGCCGGCCGCCGGCGCGAGCACGTCGACTGCGAGCGAGCCGTACAGGTGGAGCAGATGCTTCCGCGTCGTCCGGTCGAGCTCCTCCGGCCACGAGATCCGGTCGAGCCCCGTCGCGCCCGGAAGCGGCCGCGGCCGCGCCGAGAGGCCGCGCACGCCGACATGCTTGAGCGCGTCGAGCGCGATCTGCCGGTACGTGGTGAGCTTGCCGCCGGCGACGCTGACCATCCCGGACGGCCCGGTCGAGAAGACGGTCTCGCGCCGCGCGCTCGCGGTCGTCCCCTCGCCGCCGGGGAGGACGCGCAGGCCCCAGAACGACGCGCGCACGGGCCCGATGTCCTCGACCGCGAGCGACGCCTCCGACAGAACCTGTGCGACGTCCGCCTCGGTGACGGCGGCGTTCTCCGGCTCGCCGTCGTGGAGCGTGTCCGTCGTGCCGAGCAGCAGCATCCCCTCCCACGGAACGGCGAAGGACACGCGCACCTTGTCGTGGGAGATGGTCAGCGCGGCGTCCCAGCCCTCGCCGCCCTCGACCAGCACGTGCACGCCCTTGCTCAGGCGCACCGATGCGCGTGCATTCGGATCCTCGAGCCGGCGCACGCGGTCGACCCAGGGGCCGCCCGCGTTCACGATCCGGTCGGCACGCACGGCGATCGTGCGGCCGTCCGCCTGCACATCCGCGCCCTCGCGCCCGCGCAGGGCGACGACCTCGGCGTAGTTGAGCACGACGGCGCCTGCATCCGCCGCGCCGCGCACGTTGGCGAGCGTGAGCCGGCCGTCGTTCGTCCACGCGTCCGCGTAGAGCGCGCACTTGCGCAACCCGTCCGTGCGCAGCTGCGGCACCATCCGCCGGGCGCGCTCGACCGCGATCGGTCCGTTGAGGCGCGCCCGCGCGATCGTCGAGTAGAGCACGATTCCCGTCTGCACGAACCAGGGACGAAACGGGCCGGCGTCGTAGAGCGGGAAGAGGAACGGCAGCCGCCGGACGAGATGCGGTGCGACGACGGTCATCAGCAGGCGCCGCTCGTGATGCGCCTCCCGGACGAGGCGGACGTCGCCGAGCCGGAGGTAGCGGAGGCCGCCGTGGATCAGCTTCGAGGACGCGCTCGACGTCGCGCCGCCGAAGTCGCCCTTGTCGACCAGGGCCACCGAGAGCCCGTGCGCGGAGGCCGCCTCCGCGATCCCGGCGCCGATGATGCCGCCGCCGACCACGAGCAGGTCGAACCGCCGCGAGGCGAGCTGCTCGAGGGCCTCTACGCGATCCACAGCGGATTCGTCCAGGCCCGACAGCCGGATGCGTCGGCCACCTCGACGCGGCCGTAGCGAGCCTCCCAGGGCCGCTCGAGGCGGCATGCGGTGATCAGCCCCGCCGCGTCGCGCTCGAGGATCGTGGAGTTGTGCGGATAGCCGAGGCGGCCCGCGTTCGCCCGCGCGCCGCGCATCCGGCCCGTGTACAGGGTCACGGTCTGGGCGGGGCTGCAGCGGACGGTGACCGCGTCGTCGGTCACCTCGACGGCGGCGAGCTCCGGGCCGGTGGAGCCGTAGAAGGCGCCGCTGCGCAGGGCGTCGAGCACGGCCTCACGGCTCTTGTCCGCCGCCCGCACCATCGTCCAGGCGAAGCCGCTGTCGTAGCCCGGGTGATGTGAGTCGTCGGCGGCCAGCCCGAGCAGCCGGTGCCCGCGCTCGAGCGCCTCGTCCCACTGCTGCGACGAGTCGCCCCGGCCCAGCTCGAGCTCGCAGCCGGAGTTCCAGACCTCCATCCCGACCAGGCCCTCGCACGCCTCCCATTGCTCCGTGCGCAGCCCGCTCCAGTACGTGTGCGCGATGTACGGGACGCCCCCGTTGGCGGCGATCCAGTCCACCACCTCCTGGAGCGGCGCGAACTCGTTGTCGGGGATGACCGGGTCGGCCTCGACGCCGAGCGCGAGCACGTGGGCGTCGTGCTCGGGGCCGCCGCACTGGGCGTTCAGCTCGGTGGAGGGGATGACGAGCAGCTTGCGGGTCGAGCGCTCGTCCGTCCGCACCCAGTGATCGGTGATCGCCAGGACGTCGTAGCCGGCCCATTCGTAGTGACGGGCCAGCAGATCGGGCGCCAGCTCGCCGTCGGAGTTCGTCGTGTGCGCGTGAAGGGCGCAACGAAGCCAGATTCCGTCCCCTTCGAGCACGTTCACAGAGAGCCACCCTATCGGCCGGGCCGAGAGAAGATCTGGTGAACGAGTTGTGACAGGGTCGCAGTCCCCCATTGAATGCAGGCTCGGGACCTGCTTCGCTACCAATCGTTCACAATTCGCACTCCGACGGGAGGGTCGATGGAGGACTACGAAGCACAGGAGCTCGAGTTCTGGCGAAAGCTCGACGAAGAGGGCATGAGCCGCTCGCAGATGCTCAAGCGGAGCGTTGCCGCGGCGACCGGACTCACCGTCCTCTCGAGCTCGGGCGTCGCCTGGGCGAGGGAGCGCGGCATTCGCGTTGCGCCGCCGCTGAAGGGCAGCTCGATCTCGATGAAGGAGCTCATCGCGACCGCGAAGAAGGAAGGCGGTCTGAACACGATCGCCCTGCCGCCCGACTGGGCGAACTACGGCGAGATCATGTCCACGTTCTCGAAGAAGTACGGGATCAAGATCTCGAACTCGAACCCGGACGGCAGCTCGGCCGAGGAGAACCAGGCCGTGCAGTCGCTCAAGGGCGACTCGCGCGCGCCTGACGCGGTCGACGACGGTCCGGCGTTCGCGATCTCGGGAACGGTCCAGGGTCTGTTCGCGAAGTACTTCGTCACGGAGTTCGCCACGATTCCGCGGGCGATGAAGGACACCCGCGGCTACTGGACCGGCGACTACTGGGGCGCGATCTCGATCGGCTACAACTCGAGCCTCGTCAACCCTGCTCCGAAGACGTGGAAGGACCTGCTCAACCCGGCCTACAAGGGCAAGGTCGCGCTGAACGGGAGCCCGCTCACGTCGGGGTCGGCAGTCGCAGGCGTCTTCTCCGCCGCGCTCGCGAACGGCGGCTCGCTCAACGACGTCGGCCCGGGGATCGACTTCTTCGCCTCGCTGAAGAAGTCGGGCAACTTCATCCCGGTGCAGTCCACGCCGCAGACGGTCGCGTCCGGCCAGACGCCGATCTCGATCGACTGGGACTACCTGAACCTCGCGTACGTGAAGGAGTTCCCGGCGGCGAACTGGAAGGTCACCGTTCCCTCCGACGGCGTCTACGGCGCGTACTACGCGCAGGCGATCAACGCGTCGGCTCCGCATCCGTTCTCGGCACGGTTGTGGGAGGAGTTCCTGTACTCGGACCAGGGGCAGCTGCTCTGGCTGAAGGGCTACTCGCATCCGGCGCGCTTCCAGGACCTCTCGAAGCGCAAGGTGATCCCGGCCAACCTGCTGTCGGCTCTCCCGGACGCGAGCATCTACGCGAAGGTGAAGTTCGCCAGCTCGGGCCAGCAGACCGCTGCGAAGACGAAGATCGCGACCGACTGGCCCGCGAAGGTCGGCGCGTAGCACTGGCAACGCAGGTTGCATCCTCCGAGGTGTTCCGGCCGGACGTGAAGTCCGGCCGGAGCCGCCTCTCGCTCGCGTGGATCGGCGCGCTCCCGTTCTTCGCGTACACGCTTCTCTTTCTCTTCCTGCCGGCCGGAGAAGTGCTGGTCGGCGCCTTCAAGAGCGTGCACGGCGGCTGGACGCTGAGCAACGTCACCGGCTTGAGACACGAGCCGTACTACACCGCGTTCAAGACGAGCATCGAGGTCAGCCTCGTCACCGCTGTGATCGGCGGCATCGCCGGGTTCGGGATCGCGTACGCCGCAATCCGCGAGGGCACGCCGCGCTGGGTCCGCTCGGGGCTGACGACCTTCTCGGGCGTCGCCGCGAACTTCGGCGGCATCCCGCTCGCATTCGCGTTCATCGCCACGCTCGGCACGATCGGGATCGCGACGCAGTTCATGAAGAACCAACTCCACATCGACATCTACGGCAACGGTTTCACGTTGTTCTCCAAGACAGGCGTCGAGATCGTCTACCTGTACTTCCAGATCCCGCTCATGATCCTCGTGATCGCCCCGGCGATCGACGGACTCAAGCGCGAATGGCGGGAGGCGGCGTCGAATCTCGGTGCGAGCCCGTTCCAGTTCTGGCGCTACGTCGGCGTTCCGGTGCTGATGCCGTCCATGCTCGGCGCCGTGATCCTGCTCTTCGGAAACTCGTTCGCCGCGTACGCGACCGCGTACGGCCTCACGTCGGGCGCGGTGTCGCTGGTGCCGATCCTGATCGGCGCCTACTACTCCGGGAACGTGCTCGACAACCCGCATCTCGCTCAGGCGATGGCGTTCGGGATGTTCCTCGTGCTCGCGGTGATGATGGTCGCGTACATCCCGCTGCAACGGCGGTCGGCGAGGTGGTCCAAATGATGGCTCGGCTGCGGCGGATCGCTCCATCTGCGTACATCTGGCTGTTCCTGGCGGCGGTGTATTTCGTTCTTCCGCTGCTGGCGACGTTCCTGTTCAGCCTGAGGAGCAACCAGACGGGGAAGTGCTGCACGCTTCACAGCTACGGCTGGGTCATCCACAACGGCGACTTCTGGCACACATTGAAGATCTCGTTCGTGCTGGCCCTGGAGACGATCGTCATCTGTCTCGTGCTCTTCGTGCCGACCGTCTACTGGGTGCACCTGAAGGTGCCCCGCCTTCGCCCGGTGATCGCGTTCATCGCGCTCGTCCCGTTCGTCGTGCCGCCGATCGTGATGGTGATCGGCCTGCTGAACGTCTATCGCGGCACGCCTGCGTGGTTCTATGACAAGCCTTGGGGCATCCTCTGCGCGGTGTACGTCATTCTCGCCTTCCCGTACATGTTCTTTGCCCTCGACGCCGGCTTCCGGTCGATCGACGTCCACACGCTGACCGAGGCCTCGCAGAGCCTGGGGGCGAGCTGGCCGACGACGCTGTTCAAGGTGATCCTCCCGAACATCCGTGTCGCGGCGCTCGCCGGCTCGTTTCTCGCCCTCGCGATCGTGATGGGCGAGTTCACGATCGCGAACCTGGCCCAGTTCCATACGTTCCCGATCTTTCTCCAGTACGTGAACGAGACGCAGGCGTACCCGGCTGGGGCAGTGACTTTGATGAGCTTCGGCATCACCTGGGCGGCGATGCTGAGCCTCTTGTTCGTCGGTCGCGGCCGTGGCGCGCGCCCGACCCTGATCGCAGGAGGACGGTGATGGCGTACCTCGAGCTGAAAGGGCTCGAACGCGATTTCGGCACGGTCAAGGCTCTCGACGGGATCGAGATCAGTCTCGACCAGGGTGAGTTCCTCTCGCTGCTCGGCCCCTCGGGCTGCGGGAAGACGACCGCGCTGCGGCTCGTCGCCGGCTTCGACCGTCCCGACAAGGGCTCGATCGTCGTCGACGGCAAGGACGTGACGCACGTCTCGCCGAGCAAGCGCGACATGGGCATGGTCTTCCAGGCGTACTCGCTCTTCCCGAACATGACCGCCAGCCAGAACGTGGAGTTCGGGCTCAAGATCCGTGGACGCCACCGCGGCGACCGCCACAAGCGCGTGGGCGAGCTGCTCGAGCTCGTCGGCCTCGCCCAGGCCGGCGACCGCTACCCGCACCAGCTCTCCGGCGGCATGCAGCAGCGTGTCGCGCTGGCGCGCGCGCTCGCGATCGAGCCGCGCGTACTGCTGCTCGACGAGCCGCTGTCGGCGCTCGACGCGAAGGTGCGCCTCCAGCTCCGCGAGGAGATCCGGCGCATCCAGCTCGAGCTGGGGATCACGACGCTGTACGTGACGCACGACCAGGAGGAGGCGCTCTCCATCTCCGACCACGTCGCCGTGATGTACAGCGGGCGCATCGAGCAGATGGGCTCGCCGGCCGAGATGTACAGCTCGCCGGCAACGCCGTTCGTCGCCGAGTTCATCGGCACGATGAACCGGCTCGAGGCGACGGTCCTCGACGGCGGGACGGGCGCGGTGGAGTACGGCGGCGTGACGCTCACCGTGAACGCGGCGCGCGACCGGGCGCGCGGCTCCCGCGTCCTCGTGCTCGTCCGTCCGGAGACGGTCGAGCTTGTGCCGGCGAACGGTGACGGCGATCCGAACACGCTCGTCGGCGACGTGGTGACGCAGACGTTTCTCGGGCCGGTGACCCGGCTGAAGGTGCTCGGGCCGGGCACCGACCTGATCGCGGACGTCGCGACGGCGAAGGCGGCGACGCTGCCGGTCGGGACGCGCGTGACCGCGACGGTTCCGGCCGAGGGCGCGCGCCTGCTCGAGCTCAGCGACGAGGAGCCGCTGCCCTCGATTCCCGAAGAGCCAGGTCCGAGCGGTCAGTGAAGATGCCGCCGGCGCCGAGCGCGGCCAGCTCATGCATGCGGGCCGGCTCGTTGACGGTGTAGACGAGCGTCTCGAGGCCGAGCGTCCGGGCCGCGGCGAGGCCGCGAGCCGTGACGCGCCGGTCGGCGAAGCCGGCCGCCCAGGCGTCGCGCGCCGCCCGGATCGAGACGCCGAAGCCGACGTGCTGCACGGTGCGCAGGCCGGGGCGGAGGGCGCGCGCCTGCTCGAGCGGCGCCCGCTGGAAGCAGACGAGCGCGTCGTCGTTCCCGAGCAGGCGGACCGTGCGCGCGACGACGTCGTGGCGGCGGTAGCGGCGCGGCGTCTTCAGCTCGACCATCACGCCGATCCGGTCGCGGCAGAGGTCGAGCGCCTGCTCGAGCGCCGGATAGGTCGCGCCGCGGGCCGGCGGATCGTGCGTGACGACGAGCGCTCCCGTCGCGTCCGCGTGCACGTCGAGCTCGATGTAGTCGGCGCCGACCGCGATCGCGCGCTCGAACGCCGGCAGCGTGTTCTCCGGCAGGTCCCAGGACGCCCCTCTGTGCGCGATCACGATCACGCGAGCAGCATCTTCATCGTCGCGAGGTCGATCCGGTCGATCAGCTCGTCCGCGGCGGCGAGCCGTGCGGCGCCGACCGTCCGCGTGAGCGCGGCCACGCGCATCCCCGCCGCCTTCGCGGCCGCAACGCCGGCCTCGCTGTCCTCGAAGGCAAGCGTCTCCGCCGCGAGGACGCCGAGCAGGCGCGCAGCACGCTCGTACGCCTCGGGGTCGGGCTTGCCGTGCGTGACGTCCTCGGCGCTCACGACCACCTGGAACACGTCGGCGAGGCCTGCCGCTGCGAGCACGGGCTCGATCTCCTCGCGCGCCGCGGAGGAGACGACCCCGACCGGGCCGCGGGAGGCCGCGTAGCGGACCGAGGCCCGCGCCTCCGCGTCGACGGTCGAGCCGTCGAACGCGCGCGCGCGGTAGCGCTCGATCCGCTCGGCGATCAGCTCCGGGTCGTCGCGCCCGGTCCAGCGGCGGAAGATCTCCTCCTCCGTGTGGCCCGCGAGCTGTTCGTAGTACTCGCGCTCGGTCAGCGGCCTCCCCAGCTCGGCGAAGAGCTCCGCGTAGATCGCGAACAGGATCGGCTCGTCGTCGGAGAGCGTGCCGTTGAAGTCGAAGACGACGGCGCGGGACGGCATCGGAGCGAGCGTACATCCGGTGCCCGCCGTACCCTCGGTACATGGCGAAACCGCTCGAGGAATGGACGGTCGAGGAACTGCGCGCCCACGCCGGGCGGATCGTGGACGAGCTGGCGCGCCGCGCCGTCACTCCCGCCAAGGGGAAGCAGAAGGCGGACGTCGTCCGGGCCTGCGAGCACTGGGTGCGCGGGTATGCATGGGACGAGACGTTCACTCCGGAGATGGTCGAGGACGAGTTCTCCCTGCACGAGCGGAAGCTGGGGCAGACGCTCGCCGAGGCCGACCGCAAGCGGCTGCTCGAGCTGTGGCTCGTCCTCCGGGACGACCGCGCCCAGCGCGCGGCGTAGCTCGGCCCGTCTGATACAGCTAGCGCGGTGAGCCGCCGCGGGCTTCTCCTCTTCGCCGCCATGTGCGTGATCTGGGGCGTGCCGTACTACTTCATCCGGATCGCCGTCAGCGAGCTCACGCCCGCGGCTCTCGTGTTCTTCCGCACCGGCGGCGCGGTGCTGATCCTGCTGCCGGTGGCGATCGCGCGCGGCGGGCTTCGTGCGCTGCTGCCGCGGTGGCTGCCGCTGCTCGGGTTCGCGCTCGTCGAGATCGGCCTGCCGTGGCTCCTTCTGGCGAGCGCCGAGGAGCGGCTGTCGAGCTCGCTCACCGGCCTGCTGATCGCGGGCGTGCCGCTCGTCGGAGTGCTGATCAGCCTCCGGCTGGCAGGCAGCGAGACGTTCGGAGGCTCCTCGATCGCAGGCCTGCTGCTCGGCCTCGCGGGCGTCGCCGCGATCGTCGGGCTCGACCTGCACGCGACGAGCGTCCTCGCGCTCGCGGAGGTCGGCGGCGTCGCCGTCTGCTACGCGGTCGGGCCGGCGATCCTCTCGCGCCACCTCGCCGATCTGCCGGCGGTCGCAGTGATCGCCGTCTCGCTCACGCTCTGCTGCGCCGCCTACGCGCCCGTCGCCGCCTTCCAGCTGCCCGCTGCGCTCCCGCGCTCGGGAGTGATCGCGTCCGTGGCGGTGCTCGCGGTGGTCTGCACCGCGGTCGCCTTCCTGCTCTTCTTCGCGCTCATCGCCGAGGTCGGGCCGGTGCGCGCGACCGTGATCACGTATGTCAATCCCGCGGTCGCGGCCGTGCTCGGCGTGGCTGCGCTCGGCGAGAGCTTCACTGCCGGGATGGCGGTCGGCTTCGTGCTCGTCCTGGTCGGCTCCGCGCTTGCCACCCGGCGCCGCAGCGAGACGCCTGCAGGTGCCGAGCTCGAGTACTCGTAAACTCGCTCCATGGTCCGCGTCCGCTTTGCGCCGAGCCCGACCGGGTCGCTCCATCTCGGCAACGCGTTGAGCGCGGTCGCGAACCGGCGCTTCGCCGACGAGAACGCGGGGACGCTGCTGCTCCGGATCGACGACACGGATCCGACCCGGAACGTCGAGGGCGGGACGGAGGCGGTGCTCGCCGATCTCGAGTGGCTCGGCGTCCGCTGGGACGAGGGGCCGGTCCACCAGAGCAGTCGCTTCGTCCGCCATCGCGAGGCCGCGCATCTCGTCGGCGAGCCGGACGCGGAGGGCGCGCTTCGCTTCGGACAGGCGACGCTGCTCCGTCCGGACGGGACGCCGACGTATCAGCTCGCGACCGCGGTGGACGATCTCGACTTCGAGATCACGCACGTGATCCGCGGCTCGGACCATCGCGCGAACGCGGAGCTGCAGTCGGCGCTGATCCGCGCGCTCGGCGGCGAGCCGCCCGAGTACGTGCATCACGGGCTCCTCCTGGGCGAGGACGGCGCCAAGCTGTCGAAGCGGCACGGCGCCTCCTCGCTCGCCGACCTGCGCGACGCCGGCATCCCGGCCGAGGCGGCGCGTGCGTATCTCGAGGAGCTCGGGCTGCCGCGCCACGACGTCCACCTCGACCTCGCGCGGCTGCGCCGGCTCTCGATCGAGGCGCTGGCGGCGCTCTCCGACGATGAGCTCGCCGCGCGCGTCGGCGTGCCGGTTTCCGTCGTGCCCGTGCTGCGCGGGGCGCGCGACCTCGCCGAGGCGAGGGCGTACGCCGTGCAGGTGCTGGAGCCGCCTTCGGTTCCCGTCGACGCGCCGGAGACGCTCTCGCGCTTCCGCGAGCTCGTCGAGGGCGGGCTCGACGGGCACGCGGCCGTGCGCGAGCTGAAGGCGGTCGGCGGCGACCTGAAGGCGCTGCGGCTCGCACTGACCGGGAGCGAGCGCGGCCCGGAGCTGGCGGCCGTGATCGACGCGCTCCCGCGGGACGAGCTGTTGCGCCGCGCTCTAGGCTAGAACCGTGCGTCTCTACAACACGCTGACGCGGCAGCTCGAGGAGCTGCCGCCGCCGCCCGGACCGATCCGCATGTACTTCTGCGGGCCGACCGTCTACCAGCGGGCGCACATCGGCAACGCGCGGCCGTTCGTGCTCGGGATGTGGCTGCGCACGTGGCTGAAGCTGCGCGGCTACGAGGTCGTGTTCGTCCACAACATCACGGACGTCAACGACAAGATCTACGACGCTGCACCCGGCAAGAGCGCCGAGCTGGCCGCGAAGGCGACCGAGTGGTACCTCCAGGACACCGCCGACCTCGGCCTCGGGCAGCCGGATCTCACGCCGAAGGCGACCGAGAGCATGCCGGCGATCATCCACCTGATCGAGGAGCTGGTCGCACGCGGGGCGGCGTACCCCGTCGACGGCGACGTCTACTTCCGCGTCGCGAGCGACCCCGAGTACGGGCGGCTCTCGGGCCAGCGGCCCGACCAGGTCGAGGAGCAGGAGCCGAACCCGATCAAGGAGGACCCCCGCGACTTCGCCCTCTGGAAGGCGAACAAGCCCGGCGAGGACACGTCGTGGCCCTCGCCCTGGGGCCCCGGCCGGCCGGGCTGGCACATCGAGTGCTCGGCGATGGCCGAGGAGGCGTTCGGGCCGGTCTTCGAGATCCACGGCGGAGGGCTCGACCTCGTCTTCCCGCACCACGAGAACGAGCTCGCCCAGTCCCGCGCCATCGGGCACGAGTTCGCGCGCATCTGGACGCACAACGGGATGCTCTCCCTCGAGGGCGAGAAGATGTCGAAGTCGCTCGGCAACGACGTCTCGATTCGCAACGTGATCGACACGTGGGGCAGAGAGGTCGCGCTGCTCTTCTTCATGAGCGGCCACTGGCGCAAGCCGATCGACTTCACCGACGAGACGCTCGCGCAGGCCAAGGCGCAGTGGACGACGTTCCTCAACGCTTTGCTGGTTCAGGACTCGACCGCTGTGGCGGTCGAGGAGTGGGATCGTCTCGTTGCTGTTCTCGACGACGACTTCAACACTCCCGAGGCATTGGCGCTCATGCACGAATGGCGTCGCAACGGACGCTACGGCGAGCTCGGCCGGGCGCTGGCGCTCTTCGGTCTCGTCGCTGACCGGTCCGAGGCTCCGGCCGAGATCGCCGCGCTCGCCGAGCTGCGGGTACGCGCCCGGGAGGCGAAGGACTTCGCCGAGGCCGACCGTCTCCGCGACGAGATCGCCGCCGCCGGCTGGGAGGTGCGGGACGTGGCCGGCGGCTTCCAGCTCGTCCGCCTGTGACCCGCGAGCAGGTCTACGGTCGCCGTCCCGTGCGGGAGGCGCTGCGCGGCCGGCGCGAGGTGCTCGAGCTCTGGGCGACCGAGCGCGCCGTCTCGTCCGAGGCGTGGCTCCGCGAGACCGAGCGGCCGCGGGTGCAGGTCAAGCTCGACAAGGAGATCAGCGAGGAGCTCGGCACCCGCGACCACCAGGGCGTGCTGGCGTGGTGCGAGCCGTTCCGCTACGCGGACGCGTACGAGCTCGCCGCGACCGAACAGCCGCTGCTCGCCTGCCTCGACCAGGTCAGCGACCCACGCAACCTCGGCGCGGTCTGCCGCAGCGCCGAGGGGGCGGGCGCGACCGGCGTGATCGTGCCGGCGCACGGCTCGGCCCGCGTGACGCCTGCCGTCTGCCGCTCCTCCGCCGGCGCGGTCGAGCACCTGCCCGTTGCCGTGGTGACGAACCTCGCGCGCTATCTCGGAGAGATCAAGAGCGGCGACCTGTGGATCGCGGCCGCGGCCGGCGAGTCGGGGACGCCGATGTGGCAAGCCGATCTCTCGGGCGGCCTCGCCTTCGTCTTCGGCGCCGAGGGCAAGGGCCTGCGCCCGCTCGTGCGGCGAACGTGCGACCTCGCCGTCTCGATCCCGCAGCTCGGCCGGGTCGAGTCGCTGAACGTGAGCGTCGCCGCGGCGGTGCTCCTCTACGAGGCGCGGCGGCAGCGCGGTGGCTGAGCCGACGCTCTATCTGTTCGACGGTTTCAACCTCTTGCACGCGGGCGGCTTCGGCTCGCCGGAGGAGCTGCGCGACCTGCTCGCGAGCTGGGTGGCCGCGAAGGGCGCGCGGGGCGTGCTCGTCTTCGACGGACACGGCGCCGACGAGAAGCACGGGCCGCTCGAGGTGCGCTGGGCCGAGGACGCGGACACGATGATCGAGCGGCTCGCCGCCGAGTACCGGCGCGGGGAGCAGGTGGCGGTCGTCTCGTCGGACGTGGCCGTGCGGGGCACGTCGGGTCTCGAGGTGCGAAAGCTGTCCTCGCAGTCGTTCCTCGGCGAGCTGACCCGCCCCAGCCACGACTCGGGCCCGCGCGGCGACATGCGGGACAGGCTCGACCCGGACACGCTCGCCGCGCTCGAACGTCTGCGGCGCGGCGGCTGATCGACCTGCGAACACACGTTCGTATCATGTTGGGTCCATCGCAAAAGGGGTTGTAAGACCTTGGACCAGTTGCTATGTTCTGGCTCAAGTACAGGGTGAGAGTTCGACGTCGGAGCGAAGGAGCCGGCGGCGGCTTTGCCCGTAACAGACCGAGGGGGGCCTCGTGGCCGCTCGTGCTGCGCCAGCCTATTCTCCGCAGAAGGCTCAACGAGAGCTTGAGGATCTCCAGCTCGTCATCAAGGCGCGCAACGGCGACAGCGTCGCGCTCGACGGGCTCATCCGTCGCTACACCGGCTTCGTCCGCCTGAAGGCGAGCTCGTACTTCCTCGCCGGGGGCGACAGCGACGACCTGATCCAGGAGGGCCTGATCGGCCTGTACAAGGCGGTCCGCGATTTCCGGGCCGACAAGGAGACCTCGTTCCGCAGCTTCGCCGAGCTCTGCGTCACCCGCCAGATCATCACCGCGATCAAGACGGCCACCCGCTTCAAGCACGCGCCGCTGAACACGTACGTCTCGTTCAGCCACACGCCCGCCGGCCAGGACACCGAGGGCGAGTGCACACTCGGCGACGCGCTCCCGGGCCCGGGCGTGCACGAGCCGTCGGTGATGGTCATCTCCACCGAGGAGCTGCAGAGTCTCGTCTTCTGCCTCGGCACCGGCCTCTCGTCACTCGAGGCGGACGCGCTGCGCCTCTACCTCGAAGGCTCGTCCTACGAGGACATGGCCGAGCGGCTCGGCTGCGACACGAAGACGATCGACAACGCGTTGCAGCGCGTGAAGCGCAAGATCCTCACGCACCAGAAGACGCGCGAAGTCCTTCAGTAGCGCGCGCGTGCAACCTGGTTTCAACCAGGTTGCGGTCTTTCGCTCGCCGGCAGCCGTACCACCGGCATGCGACCTGGTCGCTGCGCGACCAGGTCGCGGCCTTCAGCATCTGCCCGGGGGCATCGCTACGCTGCGGAGCGATTCGCCGGAGTAGCTCAGCTGGCAGAGCACGTGATTTGTAATCACGCGGCCGTGGGTTCGAGTCCCACCTCCGGCTTGCCGTAGACGTCTACTCTATTCGAGCGCCTGGGCCAGGTCGGCCCAGAGGGCTTCCGGGTCCTCGAGCCCGACGCTGAGGCGGAGCAGTCCCGCCGGGACGCGGTCGCCCTCCCAGCGGTGGCGGCTCTCCATCACGCTCGTGACGCCGCCGAGCGAGGTCGCGTTCACGATCAGCCGCGTCGACGTCTCCACGTGCCGCGCCGCGTCGCCGTCGGCGACGTCGAAGGAGAGCAGGCCGCCGAGACCGGGATACCGCACGACCTGCACCTTCGGGTGCGCGGCGAGCCGCGCCGCGAGGTCGGCCGCGCTCTCGCTCTGGCGGCGGACGCGCACCTCGAGCGTCTTCAAGCCGCGCAGAAGCAGCCAGGCCGGATCGGGTGCCGCGACGATCCCCGTCCTCGTCCGGAACGTGCGCAGCACGTCGGCGGAGGCAGGGTCGCGGCAGACGACCGCGCCGAGCAGGACGTCGTCGTGACCGCCGAGATACTTCGTCGCGCTGTGCAGCACGAAGTCGGCGCCGTGCTCGAGCGGCCGCAGGTGCACGGGTGTGGCGACGGTCGAGTCGACGACGAGCGGCGCCGGATGAGCAGCGGCCGCGTCGAGGTCGGGCATGGTCAGGAACGGGTTCGACGGCGCTTCGACCCAGACGAGCTGGACGCCGTCGGGCGGCGGCCCCGTCTGGTCGAACTCGACGTAGCGCACCCCCCAGGGCGCGAGCGCCTGGAAGAGGACGCCCGTCCCGAAGTAGCAGCCGGCGGCGAGCGCGATCGTGTCGCCCGGCTTCAGCACCGAGAGCACGAGCGCGGTCCCCGCGGCCGACCCCGACGGGTAGAGCAGCGCGGAGCCGCCCTCCAGCTCGCCGAGCCGCGCCTCGGCCTCTACGGTGGTCGGGTTCGCGTAGCGCTGGTAGAAGAACGCGCCCGGCTCGCCCTCCTCGTCATAGGGCCAGATCGTCGAGCGGTCGAGCGTGTCCATGGAGAGAATCTACCGGGGCGCGTTACGCTCCCAGCGGATGGCCACCACCGACGACCAGTCCACCGAGGCCAAGCTCGCCCGTCTCGAGGCCCTGCGCGAGCAGGCGCTGCACGCGGGCAGCGAGAAGGCAGCGCAGCGGCGGCGGGACGAGGGGCGGCTGCTCGCCCGCGAGCGCGCCGAGAAGCTCTGCGACCCCGGCTCCTTCGTGGAGCTCGACCGCTACGTCCGCCACCGCGAATGGAACTTCGGGATGATGGACCGGCGGCCGTACGGCGACGCGGTCGTCACCGGCTACGGCACGGTCTTCGGCCGCAAGATCTTCGTCTTCTCGCAGGACTTCACCGTCTTCGGCGGCTCGCTGAGCGAGGTCTTCGCCGAGAAGATCTGCAAGGTCATGGACATGGCGGTGAAGTACGGCTGTCCCGTCGTCGGGATCAACGACTCCGGCGGCGCGCGGATCCAGGAGGGCGTCGTCTCGCTCGCCGGCTACGCGGAGATCTTCTGGCGGAACGTGCAGGCGTCGGGCGTCGTCCCGCAGCTCAGCCTCGTGATGGGGCCGTGCGCCGGCGGCGCCGTCTACTCGCCCGCGATCACCGACTTCATCTTCATGGTCGAAGGCTCCTCCTACATGTTCATCACCGGCCCCGACGTCGTGAAGACGGTGACGGGCGAGGAGGTGACGTTCGAGGAGCTCGGCGGAGCCGCGACGCACGCCGCGAAGTCCGGAGTCGCGCAGTTCACGTCGCCCGACGAGGAATCGTGCCTCGAGGACGCGCGCTACCTGCTCTCGTTCCTGCCCCAGAACAACTCCGAGAAGCCCGCGTTCGCTGCGCCGGCCGACCCGCGCGACCGTGAGGATCCCGAGCTCGACACCCTCGTCCCGGACCAGCCGAACAAGCCGTACGACATGCACGACGTGATCCGGCGCGTGATCGACGGCGGCGAGTTCCTCGAGGTGCACGAGCGCTGGGCGGAGAACATCGTGTGCGGCTTCGCGCGGCTCGGCGGCCACTCGGTGGGCATCGTCGGCAACCAGCCGCGCTCGCTCGCCGGCGTGCTCGACATCGACTCCTCGAACAAGGCTGCACGTTTCGTGCGGACGTGCGACGCGTTCAACGTGCCGCTCGTCACCTTCGTCGACGTGCCCGGTTTCCTGCCCGGGACGGCGCAGGAGTGGGGCGGGATCATCCGCCATGGCGCCAAGCTCCTCTACGCGTACGCAGAGGCGACGGTGCCCAAGCTGGCCGTGATCACGCGCAAAGCGTACGGGGGCGCCTACGACGTCATGAGCTCGAAGCACGTCCGCGCCGACTTCAACTTCGCCTGGCCGACCGCCGAGGTGGCGGTGATGGGGCCCGAGGGCGCAGTCAACATCGTCTTCCGCCACGAGCTCGAGGGGGCGGACGATCCCGAGGCCCGCCGCGCCGAGCTGATCGCGGACTACAAGGAGCAGTTTGCGAACCCGTACGCCGCGGCCGAGCGCGGCTACGTCGACGACGTGATCGAGCCGCGGCGCACGCGTCCGGTGCTGATCGACGCGCTCGAGACGACGCTCACCAAAGCTGAGCCGCGCCCGCGCAGGAAGCACGGCAATATCCCGCTCTGAACCTTCGGTTCAGAGCAGGGAGATGGTGTGCTCCGCAGAGCGCGCGGCGGCGGAGCCGCCACGCTCTTGTCTGCCGTGAACTGAGGGTTCTGCGAGCGCGGCCGGTGGTGGCTGCGCCATCCCCAGCCGCGTGTACCCGGCCTCCACGAACGCGCCTGCGGCTGCGTTCGCTTCGGCCCTGGACCGTTGGCCTGTAGAAGGTTTGAACCGGCGCTCGTCGACCGGTCCAGGGCCGGAGGCTAACGCCGTAGGCGTTAGGCGGAGGCCGACTTCACGCGGACGGGGATGGCGAAGCCACCACCGGCCGCGCCACCCGACCCCTCAACCCCTGGTCACATAAGAGCGTGACGGCTCTGCCGCCACGCGCCCTGCGGAGCACAACATCTCACCCGTGAGCGAACGCGCAGCGTTCGCTCACGAAGCAAGCTCTGCGAGTCTCTCGTGGACGAAACCGAGCTCCTCGTAGAACGCGCCGACGACGATCGGGTCGAACTGCGAGCCGGCGCAGCGCTCGAGCTCGGCCATCGCCTCGCGCTCGGAGAGCGGCTTGCGGTACACGCGCTCCGAGGTCATCGCGTCCCAGGCGTCCGCGACGAAGATGATGCGCGCGCCGAGCGGGATCTCGTCCCCGCGCAGCCGGTCCGGGTAGCCGGCGCCGTCCCAGCGCTCGTGATGGTGCAGCACCCAGTCGGCGATCGGCTCGACGCCGAGGCTCTCGAGCATCCGATGGCCGATCTGCGGATGGCGCTGGAGCACGAGCCGCTCGGACTCGTTGAGCGCGCCGGGCTTACGCAGGATCTCCTCGGGGATCGCGAGCTTGCCGAGGTCGTGCAGGCTCGCCGCGAGCCGGGTCAGCTCGACCTGGGTCTCCTCGGAGCCGAGCCGCCGCGCGATGCGCGCCGCGAGCTCGCCGACCCGCTCGGAGTGGCTGCCCGTGTACGCGTCGCGGGCGTCGACGGCCTTGGCGAGGCTCGCAGCCGCCCGGTAGCGCGCCGCGCGGTCGGGCCCCTCGGCGAGCTGCTGCAGCTGCGAGAACTCGAGCGTCGTCGCCTCGTACGTGCGCGCGCGGTTCTTGCCGTCCTCCTTTGCCCAGTACAGCGCGCTGTCGGCGAGCCGGATCAGCTCGTCGCGGCCGACGCCCTGCACCGGGAACGTGGCGACGCCGGCGCTGACCGTCACTTCACCGACCTGCTCCAGGGCGGCCGCGCCGATGCGCTCGACGATGGAACGGGCGACGGCCACGGCGTCGCGCTCGCCCAGGCCCGGCAGGAGCACGGCGAACTCGTCGCCGCCGAGCCGGAAGCTCTCGCCGCCCTGGCGCAGGCGCGCGGCGATCTGGCCGAGGACGCGGTCACCCACCGGGTGCCCGAACCGGTCGTTGATGCGCTTGAAGTCGTCGATGTCGACGAGGCAGAGGCTGATCGCCGCCCCGTCGTGCTCGGCCTGCGTCAGCTCCCGCTGCAGCCGCTCGTGGAAGTGGCGGTGGTTCCCGAGCCCGGTGAGCGGGTCGGTGAGGGCGAGCCGCATCGCTTTCAGCGCCGCGAAGGTCGAACGCTGGTAGAGGGCGATCGCGAGCAGCGGGCCGACGAGCGCGATCGAGAGCGCAGGCGAGCGCTGCCAGAGGACGACGAGCATCAGGGCGGCCGACACCATCAACGCGAACGGCGACGTCGTCTGCCGGGCGTTGTCCCAGATCAGCTTGAAGAGGTTCTGCCCGGAGTCGGCGGCGAGCACGGCGCTGATCAGGACGAGGTTCACGACCCAGTAGAAGATGAACGCGGCGAGCGCGAGGCGCGCCAGCAGCGCGCCGACGGAGTTGCCGTGGATGAGCTGGATCGCGAGGCCGCTCGCCAGTCCGGAGAGCGCGAACATCGAGCCGTTGTAGGCGACCCGCAGTGGGGGCCGGCGCCCGACGATCTGCGTGACCGTCGGGCCGGTGGTGGCGACGATCACGCCGACCTGCCAGCCGAAGAGCACGACCGCCGCAAGGGCGAACACGAAGCCGAGCGTGACGCCGCCCGCGTCCATGCCCTCCACCGGGACCGGGAACCGCTCGGCGAGGAGCATGCCGACGAGGAGTCCGGCGAACGCGACGTTGTCGCCGAGCGAGTGTGGGGTGGTCGCGTAGGACACCGCCGCCGCACATGCGGTCGCGACCCCCGCCACACAGACGGGGGCTACGATCGCGAGGACTCTAGTGGAGGCGCCGGTGCGTGCGCTCAACGCCCCGCCGCAGCCCGTACGGGCCGTCGGTCAGGGGCAGGTGCACATCTCCAGGAGCGGCTGTACGGCGAGCCTTCCACCACTACTCTCCCTTCCCACCCCACTGCGAACGAACGAGTGCTACCAGCTGTAAACGACGCCCGAGGTGCTGAGATGCACCAGGGTGCCGAGGAGCAGCGCGACGCTCACCAACATCACCATTACGAGCGCGAGCCGCGGTTTCCACTCCAACATGTTTCCTCCAGAAGCTTGAACGCCAGGTAAGGGGATTCTGCGGTCCAGGGGTGGGTGGTGGAATCACCCGAAGGGGTGATCGTCTCGTAAACATTGCGCTCCCCCGAACTAGCCCGACCTGAGCGTCGAGCCGGGCGCTCAGCCGGTCAGCCCGGCCTCCTGCAGCGGCCGCCGGCCCCAGGCGAACTCGTGCCGGTAGTAGCCGGTGAGGGTCGCCAGCGCGACGCCGTACCCGGAGGACTGGATGAACCAGCCGTTGCCCAGGTAGATGGCCATGTGGTCGACCTCGGAGGGCTGCGACGTCGGCCCGTGGGCGCCGAAGAAGATCACGTCCGCCGGCTGGAGGTCGGCGAAGCCGATCCGCTGCGAGTCGGGCACCTCGCCGCTCATCTGGTAGGTCGTGCGGCCGCGCAGGACCGAGGCGAGGTTGCCCTCGTCCGGGTAGCTCTGGAGCTTGTAGACGCGCCAGACGAAGCCGGAGCAGTCGTAGCCTCCGCGGGACTGGATCCCGAACTCGACCTCGGGGCCGTCGCTCGTGCCGCCCCAGACGTAGGGCATGCCGATGCGGGCCGTTGCAGTGTCGAGGATCCGGGTTTGCCAGGCGGAGAGCTGCGGCAGCGCGAACGAGTCGGCGAGGCTCTGGACGCCGGCGACCTCCCAGCCGCCGAAGTGGAGGACGGAGGCGGCGGAGTACGCGGCCTCGGCGCGCGTGGCCGGGTCGTTCGGGAGCAGCTCGAGCGAGTCCTCGCTGGCGGGATGGTCGATCCGGAGCCCGAGCAGCCGGGCCACGACCTCGGTGCCGAAGCGCGCCGGCACCTTCAGCCCGGCGGCCCGTGCTCCCCGCACGAACTCGGCGGCCGCCTTCGAGAGGCCGAGCGCGGAGACGAGCCGGGCATCGAGCGCGGTCATGGTGACCAGGGCGGAGGGATTCGCCACCTTGGGCGGCGTCGCCGGGGCGGCGGGGGCGGTCTCGACCGGCGTCGTCACCGTCGCCGTGGTCGTCGTCTGCGTCGGGTCGGTCGCGGTCGTAGTCGCGGTCGTAGTCGTGGTCGTCGTCGTGGCTGTGTCCCCCGGCGTGGTCATGGTCGGGTCGGTGGCCGTCGGGTCGGTCGTCGTGGGATCGGTCGTCGTCGGGTCGGGCGCCACCGGGTCTACGGGTTCGACGGGCTCGACCGGGAGGATCGGCGGCGGCGGGAAGAGCACCTGCGAGAGGCCGAAGACGAGGTTCGCGAGCGCCTGGGCGGTCAGGGGCTGGTTCGGCCGGAACGCGGCCGGGGTCTTCGCCCCCATCAGGCCGGCGGCGGTCACGGTCTGGATCTGGGGCGCCGCCCACGAGCGCTCCGGCTGGCCGGATGCGGCGGCGGCGCCGCCGGTGTGGACCAGCGCGAGCACGGCAACTGCGGCGATGAGGCTTCGACCCACTGTCATCTCAGATCGACTTCGAGCTGCGGAGACTTTAGCCTGCAAAGCCGTGGACATGGAGATCACCCCGCCGCCGACGGACAAGGAGCGGGCCGCAATCGAGGCCGCGCTCGCCGCGGACGCGCCGGTGAAGCGGGAGTCGGGATGGGAGCTCCTCCCGCGCCGCGAGGACGACGTGGAAGACATCTAGCTCGTCGCGCGCGGCCGGAACAGCTTCGGCGCGCTGCGCGCGTAGTCGAGGCCCGAGACCCACGTCAGCGCGACCGCGACGAGCAGCGACCACCAGGCCACGTTCGTCCCCCAGGCGCCCGCGGCGGCGAAGCCGCCGAGCCCGGCCGCGATCGCCTGGGCCCAGGTCTTGAGCTTGCCGAGGTCACGGGCGGCGAGCACGACGCCGCGCTCGATCGCCGCCTGCCGGAGCCCGGTGATCAGCACCTCGCGGACGACGATCGCCGCCACCATCCACGCCGGCACGACGTGCTGCCCGACGAGCATCACGAGCATCCCCAGCACGAGCACCTTGTCTGCGATCGGGTCGAGCAGCGTGCCGAGCGGTGACGTCCGCCCGTGGCGGCGCGCGAGCCGCCCGTCGAAGAAGTCGGTTGCCATCGCGGCGCAGAAGACCCCCGTCGCCCAGTAGGCGTGCCCGGAGAACGGCCACGCGAACAGCACCACGACCACCGGGACGGAGAGGGCGCGCGCAACGGTCAGCTGATCGGCGGGACTCACCAAGCGAGACAATACGACCCGCTGATGTTCGACAAGGTTCTGGTCGCCAACCGCGGCGAGATCGCGATCCGCGTCTTCCGCACCCTGCGCGAGCTCGGGCTCGCCTCGGTGGCCGTCTATTCGGAGGCTGACCGCGGTGCGCTGCATGTCGGCTACGCCGACGAGGCGTTCCTGATCGGGCCGCCGCCGGCAGCGGAGAGCTACCTGAAGCTCGAGACGCTCGTCGAGACCGCGCTCCGGTCGGGAGCGGGCGCCGTCCATCCGGGCTACGGCTTCCTCGCCGAGAACGCCGCCTTCGCCCGCGCGGTCGGGGACGCCGGCCTCGTCTGGATCGGGCCGCCGCCGGAGGCGATCGAGCTGATGGGGGAGAAGACCCGGGCCCGGCGTGCGATGCGGGACGCGGGGGTGCCGATCATCCCCGGGACGACGGATCCGGTGCAGTCCGTCGAGGAGCTGCTCGCGCTCGGCGAGTCGATCGGCTACCCGCTCCTGATCAAGGCGGCAGCCGGCGGCGGCGGCAAGGGGATGGAGGTGGTCGAGGAGCCGGCGCAGGCGGAGCGCGCCTTCGAGACCGCGCAGCGCCAGGGACGGTCGTACTTCGCCAACCCCGATGTCTACGTCGAGAAGCTGATCGTCGACCCGCGGCACGTCGAGGTGCAGGTGCTCGCCGACGGCCACGGCAACGTCATCCACCTCGGCGAGCGCGACTGCACGATTCAGCGCCGCCACCAGAAGCTCGTCGAGGAGACGCCCTCGCCTGCGGTCGACTCCGAGCTGCGCGCGCGGATCGGCCAGATCGGCGTCGACGCGGCGCGCGCCGCCGGCTACCGCTCGGCCGGGACGATCGAGGGGCTGCTCACAAAGGACGGCGAGTACTTCTTCATGGAGATGAACACGCGCATCCAGGTCGAGCACACCGTCACGGAGATGGTCACCGGCGTCGACCTCGTCCGCGAGCAGGTCCGCGTCGCGCTGGGCGAGCCGCTGTCGGTGACGCAGGCCGACATCGAGCTGCGCGGGCATGCGATCGAGTGCCGCATCAACGCGGAGGACGTCTCGCGCGGATTCTTGCCGGCGCCGGGGCTCGTGACCGCGTACCGCGAGCCGGCCGGCCCGGGCGTCCGCGTCGACTCCGGCGTCGGCGCCGGCAACGAGGTCTCCGGCGTCTACGACCCGATGATCGCGAAGCTGATCGTGCACGGAGCCGACCGCGAGCACGCGCGGCGCCGGATGCTGCGCGCGCTCGAGGAGTTCCTGATCGAGGGCCCGACCACGCTGATCGGGTTCCACCGGGCGCTGCTCTCGCACGAGTGCTTCATTCGCGGCGAGACATGCCACGGCCTCGTCGAGTCCGACGAGCTGGCCGCGCGCGCGGCGGCGCTCGACGGCGGCCGCGCGTTCGGAGGCCCAGTCTCCGCCGGACGGACGGTGGAGCGCGTGCGCACAGTCGAGGTCGACGGGCGCCGGTTCGAGGTTCGGCTCGTCGACCCGGAGCCGCCCTGGGCCGGCCTGGCGCGGCGCCGGCATGCGCGCGTGCATTCCGCGGGCGCCGGAGGTCACGACGTGATCGTCTCGCCGATGCAGGGGACCGTGCTCGCCGTGCCGGTCGCGAACGGAGACGAGGTCGAGGCGGGCCAGGTGATCTGCATCGTCGAGGCGATGAAGATGGAGAACGAGGTGCACGCGCACCGCGCGGGGAAGGTGACCGAGCTGTCGGTGGAGCCGGGCCAGGCGATCGCCCACGGCCAGGTGATCTGCGTTCTCGGCTAGATAGACCGCTGGTACGAGCGGAACGTCCACGTCGCGAACGCGCACGTGGCCGCCGTCGCCGCGACGAGGAAGAGCAGGAACTCGCCGGTCGGGCCCCAGTCGCCGCCGACGACGACGGCGTTGCGCGCCGCGCGCACGCCCCAGTTGACCGGGTTGAAGCGGGAGATGCTGCTGATCCAGCCGGGCATCAGCGCTGTCGAGAGCAGGATCGACGACAGGAACATGAGCGGCAGGCCGACGAAGTTCGCCGTCGCGATCATCGACGCCTCGCGGCGCAGCAGGAGCGCGACGCCGTTCGAGAAGCCCGAGAACACCATCGCGAGCAGCGCGGACGCGACGAGCACGACCACCCACCCGAGCAACCCTCCGTGCACGCGTACGCCGAGCGCCAGGCCGACGAGGAGGAGGATGATCGCCTGGAGGATCGCGGTGATGCCGGCCCGTGTGACCTGCGAGAGCACGATCGCGAGCCGCGACGCCGGAGCGGCGAGGAAGCGGTCGACGACGTGGCGGTCGAGGTCGTTGATCATCGCCATGCCCGACCACGTCCCGCCGAAGAACGCGTTCATGCACACGATCCCCGGCGTGAGGAACTCGATGTAGCTGCTCGCGCCGCCGCGGAGCTGCGTCACCTTCGAGAAGAGCTGCCCGTAGAGCAGCAGCCAGATCATCGGCTGGATCACCATCATCGCGATCCAGATCGGCTCGCGCATCAGGTTGCGCGCCTGGCGCACGACCATCCAGCCGGTGTGACGGAGCAGCTGCGGCATCAGCGTCCCCGCGCCTTCGCGACCGGCTGGTGCTCCTCGTCCTCGGCCGCGAAGTCGCGGCCGGTGTAGTGCAGGTACACGTCGTCGAGCGACGGGCGCGAGGTCGTCACCGACGTGACCGGGAAGCCGCGGCCGTCGAGCGCCGAGAGGATCGTCGGGATCGCCTGCGCGCCGTTCGGGACGCGCGCGCGCACGATGTTCCCTTCGAGGTGCACCTCGTCGGCGCCGTCGAGCTGCTGCACGACCTGCACCGCGTCGAGCAGGCGCCCGTCCGTCTCGCGCAGCTCGACGCTCACCGACTCGCCGCGCAGGCCGGCCTTCAGATCCTCGGGTGTGCCTTCGACGACGATCCGGCCGCGGCTGACGATCGCCACGCGCTCGGCGAGGCGGTCGGCCTCCTCGAGGTAGTGCGTCGTGAGCAGGATCGTGAGGCTCTCCTGCCTCGCGAGCCGCTCCACCTCCACCCACATCGCCGCGCGCGCCTCGGGGTCGAGCCCCGTCGTCGGCTCGTCGAGGAAGAGGACGCGCGGCTTGTGCACGAGCCCGATTGCGATGTCGAGGCGGCGCTTCATGCCGCCGGAATAGCCGCGCGCCACGCGGTCGCCGGAGTCGGCGAGCCCGACGAGCTCGAGCAGCTCGTCCACCCGCTTGTGGAGCGGCGTGCCGGCCATCCCGTGGATGCGGCCCTGGAGCAGCATGTTCTCGCGCCCGGTCGCCTCCCAGTCGACGCCGGAGTCCTGCGCGACGTAGCCGATCAGGTGGCGGACGCGGTTCGGGTGGCGTGCGACGTCCTCGCCGGCGACGAGCGCACGGCCCGAGTCGGGCCGCGTCAGCGTCGTCAGGACACGCACCGTCGTCGACTTGCCGGCGCCGTTCGGGCCGAGCAGCCCGAAGACCTCGCCGTCGCGGACGGAGAACGAGACGCCGTCGAGCGCCTGGACGGCCTTGTAGCGCTTGTGCAGGTCCTCGGCGACGATCGCGTCCATGCGTTCCCACTCTAGACCGGCCCGCTAGAGTCAGCCGCCGTGGACCTCTACGAGTACCAGGGCAAGGAGCTCTTCCGGCGCGTCGGCATCCCCGTCTCGGACGGGCGCCGCGCCGACTCGCCGCAGGAGGCGCGCGCGGCGGCCCAGGAGCTCGGCGGCCCGCTCGTCGTCAAGGCGCAGGTGCTGACCGGCGGCCGCGGCAAGGCCGGCGGCGTGAAGCTCGCGACCGGCCCGGACGAGGTCGAGCAGACGGCGAAGCAGATCCTCGGCCTCGACATCCGCGGCCACATCGTGCGCCGGCTCTGGATCGAGCAGGCATCCGAGATCGCGAAGGAGTACTACCTCTCGATCACGTTCGACCGGGGCGCGAAGATGCCGCTCTTCATGTTCACGACGCAGGGCGGCGTCGAGATCGAGCAGGTCGCCGAGGAGAATCCCGACGCGCTCATCCGGCTGCACGTCGACCCTTCCGAGGGCTTCCAGCCGTGGGTCGCGCGACGGCTCGTCTACGGCGCGCGCGTCGAGGACCCCTCGGAGCAGAAGCAGATCGCGTCGATCGTCGAGAAGCTCTACCGGGCCTTCGTCGAGTTCGACGCGATGCTCTGCGAGATCAACCCGCTGATCGTGACGCCGGGCGGCGAGGTGAAGGCCCTCGACTCGAAGTTCACCGTCGACGACAACGCCCTCTTCCGCCATCCCGACATCGCCGAGATGCGCGACACCGCCGCCGCCGACCCGCTCGAGACGTTCGCGCGCGAGAAGGGCGTGACGTACGTGAAGCTCGACGGCAGCGTCGGCATCTGCGGCAACGGCGCGGGCCTCTCCATGTCGACGGTGGACGTCGTCGCCCACGTGGGCGGCAGGCCGGCGAACTTCTGCGACCTCGGCGGCGGCGGCTCGGCGGAGGGCGTCGTCGACGCGCTCGAGGTGATCACCCGCGACCCGCAGGTGAAGTCGATCTTCTTCAATGTCTTCGGCGGCATCACGCGCTGCGACGAGGTCGCGCGCGGGATCCTCGAGGCGCTCGACCGGCTGGACATGTCGCGCTACCCGATCGTCGTGCGCCTGGACGGGACGAACGCCGTCGAGGCGAGGCAGATCCTCGCGGACGCCGGCAATCCGAACATCCACACCGAGGCGACGATGCTCGACGGCGCCCGCAAAGCGGTGGAGCTGGCGAAGTGACCGACCTGTGGAGCGATCGCGCTGAGGCGTACCGGGAGAGCGCAACCCATGCGTCCGGCGACGACCTCGACCTGGTGGTCGAGTGGTGTGCGCCGGCTCCCGGCGTCACGGCGCTCGACGTCGCGACGGGCGGCGGCCACGTGGCGCGGCGGCTGCGCGAGGCGGGGGCGACGGTGGTCACGGCCGACCAGGCGCCGGGCATGCAGGCCGACACGACCGCTCCCGCGGAGGATCTTCCGTTCGCCGACGGGAGCTTCGACGTCGTCGCGTGCCGTATCGCTGCGCATCACTTCGCCGACGTGCTCGCCGCCGTGAAGGAGATGGCCCGCGTCGCACGCGACCGCGTCGTCGTCTGCGACAACGTCTTCGTCAGCGAGTCGTCCGAGGAGGCCGATCGCCTGCGCGACCCGAGCCACGTGCGCAACTACTCGGCCGCGGAGTGGAACAGCTTCTTCGAGCTCGCCGGCCTCCGGGTCGAGGACGAGCGCCACTTCCAGCGGGCGACCGACCTCGACGCGTGGCTCGCCCGCGTCGACTGCGTGGGGGAGCCGGCCGCGCGCGTGCGCGAGCTGCTCGGCGACCGGGTCGCCGGCGGGCAGCTGAGCCTGCCGACGGTCGTGCTCAAGGGCGTGAAGTAGTGCCCCTCCAGCGAATGTCCTCCGGCTTCTGGTACGCGATCACGCTGCGCGCTGCCGCGTCCTCGGTCGCGCCCGTAGCTAGAGCTACGAACGCTCCCTGCGTCCTTGCATCGACGCTTCTATGTTGTCAAGTTGCGGTCAGGGCGGGGTTGGTGATGAGTTGCCGGTAGAGATGGCGGGCGAGGGTGCGTTTGACGCAGCGGAGTGCTTCGCGTCT
>Ga0265325_10000060_pt1 | contig 75733 bp, 76 predicted proteins | sample 41420metaG_FD_202090 | JGI IMG/M metagenome (GOLD analysis project Ga0265325, IMG submission 202090) | Rhizosphere microbial communities from Carex aquatilis grown in University of Washington, Seatle, WA, United States - 4-14-20 metaG | ecosystem: Host-associated > Plants > Roots > Rhizosphere...
GAATTCCCCGATCAAGGTCGGCGCGCCGTCCTTGCCGAGCGACTCCGCGATCTTTGTGATGTGCGCAAGTTGCGCCGTGTACTTTCCGGCGACTGCTTCCTGCGCATCCGGATCGTCCATGTTCTCTCGCAGCTCCCGGGGGCGGAAGCGCTTGGAGGCCAAGGTCTGGATGTCGTACCAGTGGCTGGCATTCACGGTTCGCTCCGGCGCGCCGGGCGCAAAACCTTCGCCGGCGAAAGCGCGGAACGGGCTGACCTCCGCAAACACCAGCCAGTCGCTGCGCACACCACGGATCGCATCCGCGACGCGGTGGAAGAAAGGGTTCATATAGTCCGCCTCGATGGAGAGCTTGCGTCCATCGCGGTGCGTGAAGAACTGGTCGTTGACAGGCGCGTCGCGGTTCGCGAAGTCGTAGGCGCCCGCCTCCTCAAACGGGCAAGTGTGCGTCCAGATCGATACGCCCTTCGGGTTCAGCGTCTCCTGCCGCATTTCGGTCATCTTCCCGGTCGCGCGATCCATCGCCATGTAGGGCACCTTTCGCGGCACGCCGCGCGCGATGAGCAGCGAGTCCATCGGACTGATCGCAAGACCCGCGCGCAGATCCGACATGCCGGTCGAGTCGGTCGCATCGCGGCGCAGAAGCGGCTCGCCGATGAAGCCCTCACCGGGTTCGTTCAGCGTGTCGAAGCCGATGACGTGCGGCTGGTCCTTCACGCGCTGTGCCACTGCGCGCATCGCGCCGATGTAGTGCTCCTGCAGATAGTCCTGCACATTCCTGCCGTCGATGACGAACTGCGGAACCATGTCGCGGCCGGCGAAGAAAAGGGTCCACATGATCTGGTTGGCGGGAAGGCGGTAGTTCGACGACCATGTCATTTGCGGATAGGCGTCCTGTCGGCCGCCTTTCGCATAGTCGTATTTGTACTGCATCACATGCGCCGCACCGGCCGCATGGAACTTTGTGAAATCGAGGCCAACCGCTTCGAACGTCCAGCCCGGCGCGCCGTCGCCGCCGGACATCCGGCTCCACACGTCCTGATGGAAGTCGACAAAGACATAGAGTCCGAACTTTCCCGCGCGGCGGGAGACTTCAGCGAAATAGTCGAGATAGGCCTCGTCATACTGTCCCGGTCCCGCATGCTCGACCGCTTCCCATGTCGTCAGCAGGCGCAGGCAGTTGAAACCCCAATGCTTGAGGCGTGCGAGATGCTCGTCCGCTTCGCCGAGCGGAAACGGCCGGCCGACAAACGACACGGTTCGATGGTCGGAGAAATCGGACGGATGTTCCGTCCCGCCGTCGGGCCACGGCACCTTGCAGTCGCCACCCAGATTGACGCCGCGCAGGATCACGCGCCGGCCGGACTCATCCACGAACCAGCGGCCCCTGATGTCGAGTTTCTGCATGGACGCGCCCTGCCCGTTTTCTGTTATGCTCGCAAACAGAACAAAAACGGTGGCCCATGTCCACGTCCGTCCGGGAAATCAGACCGCATTCGCTCAATCACGATTTCACCTGGCACACGCCGGAGCCGAACGGCCTGCGTCACCTGACGCCGCAAGAGTATCGCCAGTTCAACGAGCACGGTTTCGTCAAGCTTGAAGGCGTGTTCACGCCCGCCGAAATCCAAAGCATCGTCGCCGCCATCGATCCGATCGAGCAGAAGGGCGAGGAGTGGCTGCGCGGCAAGGGCGGCAAGGTCAGCATCTCAGAAGCCGATGTAATCACCTTCACGACGCACCTTGTCACCCGGTCGGACACTCTGCGCGCGTTTGCGGCGCATCCCAAGATCAAGGACATCTGCCACGACCTGATCGGCGATGATGTGCGTCTTTATTGGGACCAGTCGGTCTACAAGAAGACCGGAAAGGAACAGGAATTTCCCTGGCACCAGGACAATGGCTACACATTCATAGAGCCCCAGCAGTACCTCACGCTGTGGATTCCGCTGGTCGATGTCGATGAACAGAATGGCTGTCCGTGGATTGCCCCCGGCGTGCACAAGCGCGGCACGCTCGAACACTGGCTGACGCCGGTCGGCTTCAAGTGTCTACAGGATGTGCCGGACGCCGTCTGCGTTCCGGGCAAGGCGGGCGATGTCATCGCATTTTCGTCGCTTGCGCCGCATCGCACCGGCCCGAACCTGATAAAGGGTTCGGTGCGCAAGGCCTACATCCTGCAATATGCGCCCGACGGTTCCTACACGATCCGCGACGGCGTTCGCGCGCTGCAGAACGATCCGCACAGACAATTTCCGATTCTGGAAGCCGGACGCTGACGCGCGTTTACTGCGCCAGCACCACTTTGGGCACGATGCGAACAGGCGCACTCTCGAGGATCAGCAGAGTCGCGATGGTCCCGAGCAGCGACGCGCCGAACAGGTAATAGGCGGGCGCGAGCGGATTTCCCGTCAGATGGATCAGCCAGGTAATGACGAGCTGCGTCGTACCGCCGAAGAGCGCAATCGAAACCGCATACATCGTGGCAAACGTCCCGCCCCGCACCTGTTTGGGAAGACTCTCGCTGAGGGCCGCGTAGAGCGCTCCGGAACCGACGCCTCCGACGATGCTCAAGAGCGACGGACCGACGATGAGAGCCAGCGCGGTGCGCGAATCGACGATCCAGTGGAAGACCGGAAGCAGCATCGCCAGCACGATGAGCCTCGATGCGATCATCACCGGCCGCCGGCCGATGCGATCCGACAGCCAGCCGCCGAACAACACGGCCACGAGGCTGGCAAGGCCCTGCATCATGCTGCCCTCGAAGGCGACGACGGGAGCCATTTTGAGCGTGCCCTGGGCGAAGGTGGCGAGATAGTTGAGCACATAGGTGCTGATCGTTCCGCTCGCCAGCACCATCAGTCCGAGCGTGATGATGCGCGAATTTTCGCGCAGTATCGTCGCGACGCGCGTGGAAGATGCGACGGCGACGACGTGCGTTTCGGGTTGGTGCAGCGTTTCGGGCAGACTGCGCCGGATCCACAATCCGAATGGCAACGTCACCGCGCCGAGCAGAAAGGCGATACGCCAGCCATAGGCGTCCAGCATGTGGGCAGAGAGGACCGCAGCGAGCGTGAAACCGACGACGCTCGCCGTCGTCGACGCGATTGCCTGGCTGGCGGCCTGCCACGAAACGGCGAGACCGCGCCGGTGCGGCGGCGCCGACTCCAGAAGATAGGCGGTGGTCGGTCCGACTTCGCCGCCGAGCGAGAAGCCCTGAACCATGCGCGCGATCACCGCAAGAATGGGCGCTGCGATTCCGATCTGGGAATAGGACGGGATCAGTGCCATCACGATGATCGCCGCACCCATCAGGGTGAAACTCAGCATCATCGCCGGCCGGCGTCCCACGCGGTCGGAATAGGCGCCGATGATGACGCCGCCGATCGGACGTGTGATGAACCCCGCACCGAACGTTGCGAGTGAGAGCATCAGGCTGCCATAGGCGGTCGTCACCGGAAAAAACGCGTGACCGATCTGGATGGCAAAGAATGCGTAGGTGATGAAATCGTAGAATTCGAGGGCATTGCCGATCGTCGCGGCCGCGACGTGGCGCATGACAAGATGCTCAGGCATCGCTTCCGGCATGCTGACTGCTTGCGCGGACGCCGGCCTCACGGTCCCGTCGTCATTGTCCATGCCGTTCCCCAGACCACAGCGGACGTCATTGACGCAGATAGGATGAACCTCGGCAACGGGCGTCCGCTCAAAAAGCGCTCAATCTCGACATTCCTGCTGAGCGCTTCAAAACGGAATCGTGGTTCTCTTTTCAATCTGGACATGCTATAGGCCCAAAAAAGAGGCAGGGGCTCCAGGACATGGCAATCAGGAAGCGTTGGATCGCGCTTGGCGCGGTCGCAGTCATCGCGGTCGCGGGTTACGCGGCGTGGGAGCAGTACTGGTACTACCTTCCCGGCATCATCGCGCGCATCAAGGATCCCGTTCTTCCGAATCATCCGGTCGTCTGGCAGGAGGGCCCGGCCACGGCGCCGGCCGGTCCGCGGCGTCCCAACGTTCTCTTCATCCTTGCCGACGATCTCGGCTTCAATGACCCCAGCTTCAATGGCGGCGGCGTCGCGCATGGCGCAAGCCCCACGCCCAACATCGACGCTATCGCGCGCCAGGGCGTCACGTTCCTGAACGGCTATGCCGGCAATGCCACTTGCGCGCCGTCACGCGCCGCGATCATGACGGGCCGCTATGCAACTCGCTTCGGGTTCGAGTTCACGCCGACGCCCGGCGCGTTCGAGAAGATGATCGCGACCTTCGACTATGCCGGCCGCCACGGATTCTATGACGAAGCGCATGCGCACGACCTGCCGCCGACCGACAATGACGAAGCGGTGCCGGGCAGCGAGATCATGTTGCCCCGCGTCATGCACGAAGCCGGTTACCACACCATGTTCCTGGGCAAGTGGCATCTTGGCGGCACCCCGAGTTCGAGGCCGGAGGCGAAAGGCTTCGACGAAACGCTCGGCTTCCTGGAAGGTGCATCGCTCTACGCGCCCGTCGGCGATCCGAGCGTGGAGGAATCGCATCAGGACTTCGATCCGATCGACAAGTTCCTCTGGGCCAATCTGACGTTCTCGGTCGAGGACAATGGCGGCCATCGCTTCACGCCGTCCGAATACATGACCGACTATCTCGGCGACGAGGCGGTAAAGGCGATCCATGCCAACCGCAACCGCCCCTGGATGATGTATCTGACTTTCAACGCCGTGCACACGCCGATGCAGGCGCTGAAGTCCGACTACGACGCCCTGCCGATGATCAAGGATCACCGTCTGCGCGTTTACGCTGCCATGCTGCGCGGCCTCGACCGCAATGTCGGCAAGGTGATGGCGCAGTTGAAAGCCGACGGCCTCGACAACAACACGCTGGTGATCTTCACCAGCGACAATGGCGGCGCCTATTACATCGGCCTGCCGGACATCAACAAACCCTATCGCGGCTGGAAGGCGACGTTCTTCGAAGGCGGCATCCACGTGCCGTTCTTCATGCGCTGGCCCGGAACGATTCCGGCCGGCTCGACCTATGCCAGGCCCGTGGCGCATGTCGACATCTTCGCAACCTCGGCCGCTGTCGCTGGGGCGCAGGTGCCGACGGACCGCAAGCTGGATGGAGTAAATCTCATCCCCTACATCACGGGAGCCAATCCGGGGCGGCCGCACCAGACCCTCTTCTGGCGTTCGGGACCGTACGCGACCCTGCTGGACGGCGATTTCAAACTACAGGTGATGGACAAGCCCTACTCCAAACTGTGGTTGTACAACCTTGCGAGTGATCCGACGGAAAAAACCAATCTCGTCACGACCGACGCAGCGCAAACCGCGACGCTGCTGAAGGAACTGCGCCAGATCAGCGCCACGCAGCACAAGCCGCTCTGGCCGTCGCTGGCGCTGGTTCCCGAGGCGATCGACCACGCGCTGTCCTATCCGGACAGTCCGAACGATGAAGTGATTTTCTGGGCGAACTGACACAAACTGTCCCTCGCCCTTGGACAAGCACTTGGCGAGGGCCCTGGTTTCGTCCTCATCCTGAGCTTGCCGAAGGATGGACGCCGGGCACCATCGTTTCGGGTCCATGATTCCCCAGCGTCAGTGCCGACTCGATTTAGCCGCGCCGGACAGGATAAGCTCCCGCAAAAATCGCGGGAGAAGACCATGGCCGACACGCTAGCCGTCCAGCCGATCACCGAAAACGACGCCGCCATCAAGTCGGCGATCGAAGAGGCGCATCTGCCATCCCTGATTGCCGCCCTTGTCCATGTCACGGGCGATGCCAGCCTTGTCAGCAGCGACATCAAGCCGGTCTACGATTTCTTCGGCGACGGCCAGGGCGGCCTGACACCGGAACAGATCACGTCGACGAAGGCGCGCGCGCTGGACGCCTTGCGGAAATATCGCGACAGCGGCTGCAAGCTGCCGCAACAACCCAGTCTCGATACCGTGCACAAGATGATGAATTTCGTGGCCGGCGCGGAGATTCCCGAGCGCTACGTGCCGTTCCTGGAAGAGGAACTGGCGCTGGACGGCGTGGACCCCAAGCTGGTGCACGGTCTGGACGAAGTTCCGCCGGCCCGCAAAAAGGATTTTCGCGTTCTCATCGTCGGCGCGGGCATGTCGGGCCTTCTCGCGGCGATCCGGCTCAAGCAGGCGGACATCGCCTACACCATCGTCGAGAAGAATAAGGACGTCGGCGGCACATGGATGGTGAACACCTATCCCGGCTGCCGCGTCGACAATCCCAATCATCTTTATTCGTACTCGTTCGAGCCGAACCATGACTGGCCGTATCACTTCTCGACGCAGCCCCTGCTCTGGGAATATTTCAGGAAGGTCGCCGACAAGTACGGCCTTCGCCAGAACATCCGCTTCGAGACCGAGGTGATCGAATCCGTCTATGACGAAACGCACGCGCTGTGGAAGACGCGCGCGCGCACGAAGGACGGCAACGAAGAGACGCTGGTATCAAATGCGGTGATCACCGCCGTCGGCCAGCTCAGCCGCCCGCGCCTTCCCGACATCAAGGGAATCGAGACGTTCAAGGGCAAGTCTTTCCATTCCGCGACGTGGGATCATTCCGTCGAACTGAAGGGCAAGCGCGTCGCCGTGATCGGAACAGGCGCCAGCGCCTTCCAGTTCGTGCCGGAAATTGCGCCCGACGTCGCCCATCTCACCGTGTTCCAGCGCACCGCGCCCTGGCTCGGTCCGACGCCGAACTATCACGACAAGGTCGGCGACGGGATGAAGTGGCTGCTCAAGCACGTTCCCTTCTACGCCAAATGGTACCGCTTCTGGCTGTTCTGGATGCTGACAGACGGCATCTATGAGTTCGTCAAGGCCGATCCCGGCTGGAACAAGAAGGATTCGGTCGGCGAGCAGAACGACATGCTGCGCCAGATGCTGACCGACTACACCCGCGGCCAGCTCGAAGGCCGGCCCGAGCTGCAGGATGCCGCGACTCCCAACTATCCGCCCGGCGGCAAGCGTTCCGTGCGCGACAATGGCGTGTGGCTGGCGGCGCTCAAGCGTCCCAACGTCGAGACGGTCACCGATCCGATCGTCGAGATCACGCCGACCGGCATCAAGACCAAGGACGGCCGCCAGATCGACGTGGATGTTATCATCTACGGCACCGGCTTCACCGCAAGCGAGTTCCTCGAGCCGATGCGCTTCAAGGGCAAGGGCGGCGTCGATCTGCATGAGCAATGGAACGGCGATGCCCGCGCCTATCTCGGGATAACGGTGCCGAACTTTCCGAAGTTCTTCATCATGTACGGCCCGAACACCAACATCGTGGTCAACGGCAGCATCATCTTCTTCTCGGAATGCGAGGTCCGCTACATCCAGGGCCTGCTCGAGCTGCTGCTGAAGTCCGGGGGCGGTGCGATCGAGGTGAAGAAAAACGTCCATGACGCGTTCAACGTGAAGGTGGACGCGAGCAACGCGCAGATGGCGTGGGGCTCGCCGAACGTCACGAGCTGGTACAAGAACAAGAAGGGCCGCGTGTCGCAGAACTGGCCCTACCCGCTCGTCGACTATTGGACCGCGACGCGCGCGCCAAACCCGGCGGACTATGACGTGAAATCACCGGCCGGCGCCAAGGTCGCCGCGCAGTAGGAGCGAGTGGTGCATTTCATCGACGCCTTGCACGCGCGCAAGTCCGTGCGTGCGTTCCGTCCCGATCCGGTGCCGCGCGAACTGGTGGAGGAATTGCTCCGCCTCGCCTCGCGAGCGCCGTCGGGAACAAACGTCCAGCCCTGGAAGGTGCACGTCGTGGCGGGCGAGGTGCGCAAGGAACTCGAAGACGCGGTGCTGGCGCATCGCGAGAACAATCCCGCCGATGCGCGCGCAGAGTTCCCGCGCTCGAGCAAGCGCAAGGAGCCCTATATCGGGCGCATGCGCAAACTCGGCAAGGATATGTATTCGCTGATCGGCATACCGAAGGGCGACGAAGCCGCGAACTGGGCGCAATGGGGACGCAACTACAAATTCTTCGACGCGCCGGTGGGACTTATCTTCACCATCGACAAGGATCTCGATGCGATGAGCTTCGTCGATCTGGGCATCTTCATGCAGACCCTGATGCTGGCGGCGAAGGTGCACGGTCTCGACACCTGCGCGCAGGGCGCCTGGAACGGATTTTGGACCGTGACGCGACGCGTGCTGAACGTGCCGGACGATCAGTACATTATCTGCGGCATCTCGCTCGGCTATGCCGACGAAACGGCGCCGGTAAACAGCCTCGTCTCGGAGCGCGAACCGGTCGAAAGCTTTGCGACGTTCCACGGGTTCTGAGATCTGGCCGACGCGCAGCCTGAGCGCGCGTCTCGGGGCCTTGATCAGCGTTCCGTTCAGCGGATGAACGATAGCGAATCCAGGTCCAGTATCTGATCGGCCGCGCCGCGCAGCATGGCAAAGAACATGTCGTCGCCGCGCGCAGTCTGCGTGACGATTACCGCCGCATAGAACGCGGTGAGGAAGAGCTGGAATGTGTGGGAGCGATAATCCTTCCACAATTGCTCGAACGCATAGTCGCGCACGCCGAGTTCTTTCAGGCGCTCCAGATATTCGGCCAGAAGCTCACGCTCCTTCGCCCGCCGCACCTCGCGCGGCAGTGAGCCGCCGAGGAAATAGGCGACATCGGTCGCCGCGCACGCGAAGCTGAGCGACTGCCAGTCAAGGACCGTCAGCGGCCGGCCGCCCGCCGCGCTCGCGAACATCATGTTGTCGGGACGATAGTCATGGTGCGCCAACGCCTTCGGCCCGTGATGCAGCGAGACGTAGTTTGCGAACTTGGCGCTCAGGACATCGCCGATCATCCGGCACTCGTCGTCGAGGCGCGCCTCGTAGCGGGCGCAAAAAGCCTGCCACAGCGTCACGACGGCGCCGGCGTCCGCCGAACCGTAAGCAGCGGCAGCCTTCGTGCCGCTGACCCAAGAATAGTCTTCGATCGACGCGTCGCCCCAGTGCGACGCGGCAAGATTGGCGGCTTCGCGGATGGCAAGTCGCGTCTCTTCGAGCGTGCACCCTTTGAGTTGATCGCCCTGCTGCGCCGGCGAGAGATCCTCCATCATCAGCACGAACTCGCTGGTCGCCGGATCGACGTCGGTCAAGTAGCATTTCGGGAGCGAGATCAGCGCGGTCGGCGCGAGCGTGCGGTAGAAGTTCACTTCGCGCACATAGTTGCCGAGTGCAACTCCGGTATTGCGGCTCTCCTCGCCCGGCGAGGGGAATTTTCCAACCAGCGAGGCAGGCGCATCGCCGTTCTTGCGCGCATAGTCGAGCGTGAACTTCACGCTCTGCCCGATCTGACCCGTGCCGATGGGCCTTGCAGTGAAGCCGGCAACCTGTGCATCGACCCCGCCGCGCGCCAGCACATCCGTCAGCCAGCCGGGTGTGATGGCTTCGGGCCTCAGAATGGGAATGTCAGCCATCAAAGCTGGTGCACATAGACTTCATTGAGCGCGATCTTGTCGCCGCGCAAAACGACCAGGTCGAATCCGCGCAACCGGACCGTGCCGTCGATCGTGCAGTACCAGCGGCCGCAATAGCCGTTCTGCGTCGGCCAAATTTCATCGGGCGTGTAGGTCATCGGAGGCGTCGCGCCGAACAGGCCGGTCAGATAGGAGCCGAGCGCCGCATGCCCGGTGATGCCGGCGGCGGTCTGCTGGTCCTTGTAGACCGTGTCTTCGGTGTAGAAGCCCAGAAGACGCGGCACGTCCTTCTCGCTCCACGCGCGCAGCCAGTCGGCGTTGAATTTTTCCAGATCCATCTCAGCCTTCCAGCACCCGCGCGCGATATTCTTCGGTGAAGGCTTCGGGCGGAAGTGCATCCGGGCCCGCCATGACCGCGACGGCATGCAGGCCGAGCGACATGTCGGCCGCAGCCCGCTCCTGATATTTCTTGCGCCTTTCGCGCGCCGCCGCGTCGAACTCCATGTCGAGCACGGCCGTGATGCCGGCCACGAAGCGAAGGCGGCGCATGCGCTCCGTCCGCTCTTCGGCATAGGGCTTGAACGCGGCGGGAGACCAGTCACTGCTGGCTTTGAGAATGTCGGTGACGATACGCACGTCGCGATAGGTGATCGACAGGCCCAGGCCGATGATCGGATCGTTCCATCCCGCCGAGTCGCCGACCAGAACCACGCCTTGCGCAAACGGTTCGTCCGTCCAGCTATCATTGTTGAAGAAGCTCATCAGCGGACCGACGGGCGTCGCATCGGCGAGATATTTGTTGTCCGGCGCGCTGTGCATGCGGAACGCGTCCAGGAAGTTTTTCGCGCCGTCGACGCCGCTGAAACGGCGCCGCTGTTCGAGCGCATAGCCGCCATAGACGCGCACGCGCCCCTTGCCTTGCGGAAATGCGAGGAAGCCGAGATCGCCCTCTGTTCCGATCGCCTGAAGGTCTTCGGCCCAGCCGTTCGCACCGTCGACGAGCAATCCGGCGAACCAGTGATGCGGCTTGTCCTGATGCAGCTTGATCCCCGCTGCTTCGCGCACCGGAGAGGTGCGGCCATCGGCGCCGACGATCAGCTTCGCCTTCACCTCCTGCGAAACGCCGTCCTTCTCATAGGTCAGGGAGGGCGAGACACCCGGCACAATCTTGATAACGCGCAGATCGCGAATGGTCGTCACACCGGGCGTGCGCGAGGCTTCGTCGTAAAGCGCCTGGCAGTGCGCGGGGTGACCGATGCACAACGGACCGGGCACGTCGGGCGCAAACATGTTCAGCGGCAAAGTGCGCGCTTCGGATTCGGCCGCGGTGCGGCTCTCGTCATAGGTCACGTGGCGCGACAGATGATGGCCGCCCGCCTTCATCAAAAGATCGTAGAGGCCCAGCCATTTGACCTCCGTCACGCCCCACGGCGCGATCCATTCGCCGCGCACGCGGTCCTCGAACACGGCCATCTGTTCCAGCAGGAGGATGCTCTTTCCGGCGCGGCCCATCACGATCGCCGTCGCAGAACCTGCAATACCGCCGCCGACAATCACCAGATCGTAGGTCTTCATCGCTTGGCGCTCCGCAGGTTGCACGCGAAAGGTAGCATGGCGCGGCTGACGGGAAGCGGAAAATACGTCACACTTAGTCGATGAAGGACAGACTGCCTGTTATTGACGTTGCGCCACTCTTTGGCCGCGACGGGATGCTGCGCCGCAAGGTTGCGGATGCAATCGGCCGCGCCTGCCGCGACAACGGCTTTTTTTCTGCGACGGGCCATGGCGTCGATCCATCTCGATTGGACGCAGCCGCGCGGATTTTCTTCGCCTTGCCCGAAAGCGAGAAGATGGAGATCGCCATGGCGAAGGGCGGGCGCGCCTGGCGTGGCTATTTTCCGGTCGGCGGCGAGCTGACTTCCGGAAAGCCGGATCGCAAGGAAGGCATCTATTTCGGCTCCGAGCTGGGCGAAAGCGATCCGCGCGTACGCGCCGGGCTGCCGCTGCACGGCGCGAACCAGTTTCCGCAAAATCCGCCGCAGTTGCGCGCAGAGGTGCTCGACTATCTGGACACCAATACGCGTGCAGCACACGCGATCCTGGAAGGCATTGCGCTCAGCCTCGGACTCGATGCGCAATATTTCCGCACGCACTACACATCCGATCCGACGATCCTGTTCCGCATCTTCCACTATCCCAGCGACACGCCGGACTCGGCGCAGTGGGGTGTCGGTGAACACACGGACTATGGCCTTCTCACCCTGCTCGCGCAGGACGATGCCGGTGGGTTGCAGGTAAAGTCGCCCGACGGCTGGATCGATGCGCCACCCATTTCGGGCACGCTCGTCTGCAATATCGGCGACATGCTGGATCGATTGACGGGCGGACTCTACCGCTCCACCCCGCATCGCGCGAAAAACGTCAGCGGACGCGGCAGGCTCTCATTTCCGTTCTTCTTCGATCCGGGGTTCGCTGCCGAGATCACGCCATTGCCGTCGGCGCAGATCCGCGACGACCGCGAAACACGCTGGGACAAGGAAAGCGTCCACCAATTTTCCGGCAGCTATGGCGACTACCTGCTTTGCAAGGTCGGCAAGGTGTTCCCGGACCTGAAACGCGAAGTGATAGCCTGATCAGATCGCCATGCCGCCATCGATGACGAAGTTCTGGCCGGTGACGAAAGCCGCCTCATCCGAGGCAAGATAGACCGCCAGCGCCGCAATCTCCTCCGCCGTGCCGAAGCGGCCCATCGCCTGGCGCGACAGGAATGCGGCAAGCGCCGCCTTGGGATCGTCATGCGCTGCGAGGCGTCCACGCAGCGACGGCGTATCGACCGTTCCGGGACAAATCGCGTTGCAGCGCACGCCGCGCGCCACATAGTCTGCCGCCACCGACTTGGTCAGGCCGATGACTGCAGCCTTTGTCGTGCCATAGGCGCTGCGGTTGACGACACCCTTTATGCTCGACACGACCGATGACATGTTGACGATCGCACCACCGCCTTGCTCGAGCATGCCCGGCAGGACGGCGCGGATCGTCCGCACCATCGAAAGGACGTTGAGATCCCACGACGTATTGAAAACCTCGACCGAGGATTCCAGGATCGTTCCGTTCGGTACCATGCCGGCGCAATTGAACAGCACATCGCAACGGCCGACCTTGGCGAAGTATTTTCCGATCGCCGCCTCGTTGCGTACGTCGAGCGGTTCGATCTCTATCCCCGGCGCCTCGGCACGCAGGGACGCGAGTGCCTCCGCGCTGATGTCCGTCGCTTTGACCCTTGCGCCTTCACGCGCATAGGCAAGCGCGGTCGCGCGGCCGATGCCGGCGCCCGCGGCGGTTACGACGGTCACTTTTCCCTTGAGCCGCACGGTCATGTTCCTTTGTTCGCTGTCGGTGCATCTGGCGCGATGAATCCATCTTTTTTCAGCGCCGTCCACAGCGCGGCGGGAACGCTTTCGCTCCGCCAGGCTACAAGCTGCGCCACTTCGCCGGCGCTTTTGGCGCCGACCAGCGTCGAGGCTACGGCCGGATGAAGGCCAGGAAACTGCAGCGCGGCCGCCTGCGGCGCGACACCGAAATCTTCGCACACGCGCCAGAGGTCCTGCGCCCGCCGCACGATCTTCGCAGGCGCGGGCACATAGTTGTACGTGCTGTCGGCTCCTGGCCGCGCCGCCAGAAGGCCCGAATTGAAAACGCCGGCTGCGAGCAATCTCGTCCCGCGTCCGGCGCAGAGATCGAGCAGCCCTGTGGTCAGAGCCGGTTGCTCAAGCAGCGTATAGCGGCCCGCAAGCAGGATGCAGTCGAGCGGCGCGCGCTGCAGCAGTTCCAGGCAGACTTCACACTCGTTCACGCCGATGCCGATCCAGCGGATCAAACCCTCGCTGCGCGCCGCCCCGAGCGCGGGCAAAGCTTCATCGAGCACCTGCTGCATCACGTCAGGATGCGCATCGCCATGCGTCAGGCGTCCGATGTCGTGGACGAGCGCGACGTCGACACGCTGGACGCCCAGCCGAACCAGGCTGCCTTCCAGGCTGCGCCGCACGCCGGCGCGCGAATAGTCGAAGCGCGGACGAAACGGCAAGGGATCGGCATAGCCGAAATCGCCCTCGTCGCCCGGCGCAACGGGATCCAGCACGCGCCCCACCTTGGTCGAGATAAAGGGCCGCGCGCCGTGCCAGCCGCGCAGCGCCGCGCCGATCCGCTGCTCACTGCGGCCGTGACCATAGTAGGGAGCGGTGTCGAGGTACGATATGCCGGCGTTCAGTGCCGCGTGCACGGCGGCGGTGGCCTGTGCGTCAGTCAGCGGACGATAGAGATTGCCGATGGGCGCGCAGCCGAGGCCGAAGGCCGGCGCGTCGAATTTCGCGGTTCTGTTCATCTCGTCCGTCGCCGGTTTGCGCGATCATGCCGGATCAAATCCGGCCGCGCAATTTCAGGCGCGGCTTGCCATCCGGATCGACGCCGTCCGGAAACGGAATTCCTTTCGCCCGAAATCGATGATCAGGGCGTCGGTCTGGCGCAGGAAATTCATTCCGATGAACAATGCCGGCTTGTCCGCAAGACCCCAGATGTCGAAAACCTGGAGATCGGCGATAATCAGATAGCTGTGGTAGAAACTAAGCTGGCCGAGGCGGATTTCGTTTATCGCCGTGAAGCGGCCTGGCGCTTCTCCGCCTGTCACGCCGATGATCGGCACCGTTACTTTGTCGAGATAAGTCGCGCCCCGATCCTGCAGGGCAGCGAACAAATGGCTGTTGCCGATCGTCATCTGCGCGCCGGAATCGATGAACGCATAGGCATGAACGCCGTCGACCGAGCAGTTGAACGCGGTCAATCTGCCCTTGGAGCCGTTGACGCGCACGACCGTTTCGCTCGAATGCACCCAGTCCGAAATGCGGTCAGACTGCTCCACCTTGATCTGCTCGTGCATGAAGTCGAAGGTGACCTTGCGACCGTCGATGACATCGAGTCCGAGATAGCCGTCCGCGCCCAGCAGGGAATGCGGGAGGACGGGAACCGTCAGACTGTCGATGACGACATGTCCGAAGATCACGTTCTTCAACTGGGCGGTCGGCGCGGGAATTGCGCGCGAGATACCCTGAACGACGACGTCGTCGCCATGGATCAGGCCGAGCGCCAGCGCGACTTCCGTCGACACGATGGACTGATCCGCTCCCGTGTCGACCATGAAGCGGAACGGCCCCTTGCCGTCGATCGTCACATCGATCGTCATGCGACGCGTGGCGTCGATGAAGCCCTGGATCGTTTCGGAGACTTGCGACTGGTCGGCGTCGGGCGCCGCTGGTGCGCTCGCCGGCGCCGGTGCAGGCGGCGTCGACGCGGCACGTGCCAGGCCCGGTGCGAACACGAGTGCTGCCGCGCCGTGACCGATCAGCCTTCTACGCGAAAAGTCGCTCATGGCCCTCCTCGGTGCAACAAGACTTGTCCATAATATCACTTTGCGGGCGCAAGCATCTGTTCACGCTCGCGTCAGGCCTGTCCGCTTTCATTGTGCAGCGCGGCAGACCTATTCCTCTTGGCGGGGACACCCGTTTTCGGTGCTAGGATCGACGGGGACGAGGAGCCGCCCGATGACCTATGCCAACCGCGCCATGTACGACGCCGACAGCCACATCATGGAACTGCCGGATTTCCTGCAAAAATATGCTGACCCGGCCATGCGCGACGAGATTCCCGCGGTCAGCTACTCCGCATCCATCGTGACCGACGAGGAAGTGGCCGAGATCATGGCGCGCGGCGGCCGCCACAGCGATGCGCATCTGGCCGAACTGCTCGGCCTTGGCGACCGCCTGATCGAGAAATCCAAGGAGATCCAGGCGCTGGGAGCGTTTGACGGCGCCGAACGCAAGACCGCGATGGACATGCTGGGATTCAAGAAACAGCTTGTCTTTGCGACTCATTCCGTCGCCATGCCCTTCTCGCCGAGCTCGAAAATCACGCCCCAGCGCCGCTATGCCGGCGCGCGGGCGCACAATCGCCACATGATCGATTTCTGCTCGCATGACGACCGGCTGATGGGCGTCGCGATCGTACCGCTGGACGATCCCGACTTTGCCCTGGCCGAGCTCGACTTCGTCCTGAAGTCGAACCTGAAGGCCGTATGGGTGCCGCATCGTCCGTGCGGAGACAAATCGCCGGGTCATGTCGCGTTCGACCCGTTCTGGGCCAGACTCGCCGAAGCGGGCGTGCCGTTCCTTCTGCATGTCGGTGGCTCGCCGCTGCAGCTGGCCAAGGCATGGGGCAACAACGGCCGCGCCGCGACGAAGGACTGGCTGGGCGGCGGCGAGAACCTGCGCACCAAGGATGTGGCTGTCCTGCACCAGGGCCCGGAGACGTTTATATCCATGATGGTGATCGAGGGCGTCTTCGAGCGCTTCCCGAAGCTTCGCGGCGCAAGCGTCGAGCTCGGCGCGGGCTGGGTGCCGTCGTTGCTGACGCGCCTCGACTGGGTGGCGAAGCATTGGGGCCGCACCGACGCGACGATGGCCGCGTTCAAGCGCACGCCCACGCAGCAATTAACCGAGCAGATGGCGTTCACGCCGTTCGTGTTCGAGGAAGTGGGTGCGTTCATCGACCAGTCGAATCCTGATCTGTATCTCTTCTCCAGCGACTATCCGCACATCGAAGGCGGCAGAAACCCGATAGCGCGCTTCGAAGGCGCACTCGGCGAACGGCCTGCATCGGTGCGCGACAAGTTTTACGCCGAGAATTTCCTGCGCATCTTCCCCGAAGCGCGCGTCGCCTGAATCACAACAACAGAACCGGAGAACAATTCGTGAGACTGACCAAAGCCCGCATTCCCGCATTGTCGGATGCCGAACTGAACGACGAGCAGAAAGTGGCGCTTGCGCCGATGGGCGATCGCATCATCAACATTTTCCGCACTCTGGTGCACGCGCCCAAGGCGTTGACCCGATTTCAGCAATGGGGTGCCTACGTCCTGTCGAAGCGCAACAACCTGCCTGCGCGCGAACGCGAGATCGTGATCCTGCGCACCGGCTTTCTCTGCAAGTCCGGCTATGAGTGGACGCAGCATGTCGAGATCGGCAAGCGCTCCGGCCTCACCGACGACGAAATTGCGCGCATCAAGAAGGGCGCAGATGCCGGCTGGAGCGCCGCCGACGCTGCGCTGATCCGCGCCAGCGACGAGCTGCACAACGACCAGTTCGTCACCAACGCGACCTGGGCGGAGCTTGGCAGGCATTTCGACCGCAAGCAGTGCATGGACGTCGTCTTCACAGCGGGCCAGTACACGCAGGTTTCTATGTTCCTGAACACTTTCGGCGTGCAACTCGACGAGGGCCAGACGCTGGATCCCGATTTAAAAGGTTTCTGAGCATGCGGCTGAAAGGCAAGACCGCCATCGTCGTCGGAGCCGGCCAGACGCCGGGCACGACCATCGGCAATGGCCGCGCCATGGCGATCCTGTTCGCGCGCGAAGGCGCCGATGTGCTCTGCGTCGACCGCGACGGCGCACGCGCCGCCGAAACCGCTGCGATGATCGAAAAGGAAGGCGGTAAGGCTGGCAGCCTGGAAGCCAACATCGTCAAGGCGGGCGAAGCCGATGCGATCATCGCCGCAGCCAAGGCGCGCTTCGGGCATATCGACATTCTCGTCAACAATGTCGGCATCGGCGGCGGAGACGCGCCGGCGCACAAGATCGACGAAGCCGCGTTTGACCGTATCGTGAACGTCAATCTCAAGGGCACGATGCTGATGACCAGGGCGGTGCTGCCCGTCATGCGCGAACAGGGCGAGGGCGCGATCGTGAACATCTCGTCCCTCGCCTCCATCGCAGGCGGCATCCAGATCGCCTATGAGGTTTCGAAAGCCGCGGTGAACCGGCTGACGACGAGCGTGGCGCAGTCCAACGCGCGCTACGGCATCCGCTGCAACGCGATCCTGCCGGGATTGATGGACACGCCGATGGCCGTCGCCGGCATCGCGCAGGCAAGCGGCCAGGACCAGGAAGCCGTGCGCCAGGCGCGCAATGCACGCGTTCCGCTCGGTGGCAGGATGGGCACGGCGTGGGACACGGCGAACGCCGCGCTCTTCCTGGCGTCGGACGAATCCCAGTTCATCACCGGCGTTCTGCTCCCCGTCGATGGCGGCATGTCGGTGCGCATCGGTTGATGACACAGGAATCGGACGCCATCATCGTTGGCGGCGGACACAATGGCCTTGTCTGCGCGTTCTATCTCGCGCGCGCAGGCTTGAAGGTGACTGTGCTCGAACGGCGCAATGTCGTCGGCGGAGCCGCGGTGACGGAGGAGTTCTTTCCCGGCTTCCGCAACTCGGTCGCCAGCTACACCGTTTCGCTCCTCAATCCGAAAATCATCGGCGATCTCGATCTGCATGCGCACGGCCTACGCATCGTCAATCGCGAAGTGTCCAATTTCCTTCCGGTCGACGACCGCAACTATCTGTCCGGCACCGGCGCGGACGAAATCGCCAAGTTTTCCGCAAGAGATGCGGCGCGCATCGGCAGCTACAACGCACGCCTCGAAACCATCGCCGAGGTCCTGCGCGAGCTCGTTCTCGAGACGCCGCCGAACATGACCGAAGGCGGCTGGACCGCCGCACTGCCCGAGATCCTCAAGAGCGCCTCGCTCGGCCGGCGCATGGCGAGATTGGATGTGACGGCGCGGCGCGACCTTCTGGCGCTGTTCACGCAGTCGGGCGGCGACTGGCTCGACGGCTGGTTTGAAAGCGATCCCATCAAGGCCGTTCTCGGCTTCGACTCCATCGTGGGAAACTATGCCAGTCCCTACGCGCCGGGCTCTGCCTATGTCCTCCTGCATCATGTGTTCGGAGAAGTGAACGGCAGGAAGGGCGCGTGGGGACACGCCATTGGCGGCATGGGCGCCATCACGCAGGCCATGGCGAAAGCGTGCCGCAGCGTTGGCGTCGAAATCCGGACCGGATGCCCGGTGCGCGAAGTGATCGTGAGGAACGGCAAGGCGGCAGGCGTCGTGACGGAAAGCGGCGAGACGTTCGGCGCGCCGCGTGTCGTCTCGAATCTCAATCCGAAGCTTCTGTTCGCCAAGCTGGTCGACGCGTCGCTTTTGCCCGCCGACTTCAACGAGCGCATGGCGCGCTACCGCAACGGGTCGGGCACGTTTCGCATGAACGTGGCGCTGGCGGAGCTGCCGCGCTTCACCTGCCTTCCCGAGAACGGCCCGCACCTCACGGCCGGCATCATCATGGCTCCAAGCCTCGCCTACATGGACCGCGCCTACAGCGACGCACGCGCGAGCGGCTGGTCGAAGGCGCCGATCGTCGAGATGCTCATCCCTTCGACTGTCGACGACTCGCTGGCGCCGGAGGGCCGGCATGTGGCGAGCCTGTTCTGCCAGCATGTCGCACCGCAGCTTTCCGGCGGGAGATCATGGGACGATCATCGCGACGAGGTCGCCGCGCTGATGATCGAAACGGTCGACCGCTTTGCGCCGGGCTTCAGGAAATCGGTACTCGGGATGCAGGCGCTGAGCCCGCTCGATCTCGAACGCACCTTCGGCCTTGTCGGCGGCGACATCATGCACGGCAAGCTCGATCTGGATCAGATGTTCTCGGCGCGTCCGGTACTCGGCCACGGCGACTACCGCAGCCCGATCGTCGGCCTCTACATGTGCGGCGCCGGCACGCATCCCGGAGGTGGGGTGACCGGCGCGCCGGGGCACAATGCGGCCCGCGAGATTCTGAAGGATGCAGGGCGGCGAAAATCGGGTAAAAGGCCCGCATGAACGCCCATCGCTTCTGCATCGCCCCCATGATGGAAGCTGATTTTATCTCAGCAATATCAAAGACTTATGTTTGTCTGTGTGCGGACTATGTGCAAATCCACGACGCAATAATTCACAACGCGGATCACAATCTGCAAAGACAACCGTTGCACTGGAAAAGATAACACTGACGTGTCGGTGACAGTGGCGTTGTCAGAATCTTTGTGATGGTCGGAAGTCACGTGTCGCAATTCGCTGGCGCGAGAATTGCAAACCATGCAATCAAAAAACGTTGCGACGATCGCTGCAGCGTTTGCAAACTCTGCCGACATACATTTGCGATCGCACCTGCGCGTTTCCGCCATCCAACTTTTTTCTTGCCAGTTTAGCCTCAAGCGAGTGTGCTGTGGCGCAACGCGGGCGGCTTTGGCCAGCGCGATAGTGTCGCTGAGGCCGCGTTGACACACGCTTCGGAGGCCCTGGCCCGGAAGGACATGAGCTATGACGAGAACGAGGAAGGAGAGTTGCACAAAAGTGACGTACTCGGGCGCCCTTGCTGAGCCCCTGCGTCCCCGAATGTTGAGAAGCGCGCGATGCCGAGCGCGCCTGCACGGCCCGGCGGGCGGTCCAATTGCGACGTCTGCATTGGATGGCCAATCGCAGGCTAGCACCGAAGCCGCGTGGCGTTGGGAATACGATCTGAAACTCCCACTCCTTCTGAAGCATTTTGAAATTCCGAATGACCATCCAGATCGTTGGCATCTGTTGTCGTTGAAGCTGGCCATCGCCCACGTGCCTGGATTTCAGGTAAAAGTGCGACGCAAGGCCGGACGCAAGAAATCCATGCCGACTGAGAAGGAGGCGGCTCTCTATGCCAGGTTCTCTGCACTCCAAAAGCAAGGCCAAAGCGAACGCAACGCTACCCGGCTCATGATGAAAGAAATGGAAAAACCTGACTTTTCCGAAGCGGGTCTTCTGCGCAGGATGCAGCGCTATGCCGAAACACACCCGCCATTCCACGTGTTGCTCACCAGACCGATTTGGTCAGACATTCACCTGCTGCAAATTGGGTCCCCCTGAATTCTGCGTCACGCAGAGTCTTCGCTCGACTTTTCTGCGCACTTTGTTCGCCTAGGTTGGCTCCAGATCGTTGGAATGCTCCACGATCCGCAAAACCAACGAGGACGCCTATGAGCCAAACACCCCGCCAACAAGAATATGTGCGCACCCGTGATGCTGCGCGCTATCTCAGTCTGTCATACAGAACGCTTGAGAAACTTCGCGTCACTGGGCGTGGCCCGCAATACTTCAAAATGGGGCGCGCAGTCCTATACGCGTTCAGTGATCTAGATGCTTGGCTTGCGGCGAACCGACGGCGGTCGACTTCAGAAAGCCTTTGAAGCGTCGGGCTTCGCGATAATACGCCAGGACTTCGCCACATTGCGACGAACTCGCCCCGGGTACGCGGGCGTCCGGTCAAAAACTGAACGTGGGGCGCTTACGCAGCGAAGTTTTATCAAGCTCACATCAAGCTTCTATTCAGCTTTCATCAAGCTTTTTTCAGGTTTGATCCTGCGATGTAGTCGTCCTCGGGCTCCGCTCCGTGTGAGCTCAATACACGCTCCAGCGGACCTCAAGGCGCATCTCCGGCCAGACCGACCACTTCTCGGTCCTACGTGATACCTATTCCGAACCCTATTTAAGTCCTAGGCGAGAGCTAGTTTTCGACCATGTCGGGACCACCGATAGGGGGAGTGTATTTTGGGATTAAGCTTGCGGGGCCTACGACTCTGAAAGAAGCCAGTTTGGGCGGCAGATCCAGGCCATCACGGCGAGCAAGCTGCCCAGTACAAGAACGTGCACGATGTCGCCATGCAGCGGACCAGTTTGGGCGACAAATGCACCGACACAAACAGCGAGCAGAACAAGGGCGCCGTAGAATGTGGTTCGCGGCCAAAGCATGAGCGCCACGCCCGCCAATTCGGTCGCGCCGGTGAAGTACCGGAACCATTGGCCCAGGCCGATCTTGCCGAACTCGGCTACCATCATTGGCGCTCCGCTCAACTTAAAAAACGCCGCGGCGCCGAAAGCGAGCGCGAGCAGAATGCGCAAAACCCAAATTGCGATTGTTACGAGCTGACCGCCCTTTGGCTTGGATAAGGAACTCTCTGTCACTGCGAATCTCCTGTTGAGCTCAAGCAAGTCTACTTATCCGAACCGAAATCCGGACAACGCAAAGCTTCCAAGTTTGTCGGCATAGGTTCTGCGGCCGAGGTCGGCACCGGCTGCTCCAACGGCAACGAAAAGCGGTACGAGATGTTCGCTTTGCGGATGGCATTCCCGGGCATGCGGGGCGTTTTCCCAATCGGCAAGGATACGGGCGCGGCGCTCTATGTCGGCGTCTTCCACCGCCTGCGTGAGCCACGCATCAAATGCACTGGATGCTTCGCCGCCTCCCCGGGACCGCATTGCTTGCAGATTGTGGTAACTCATGCCGCTGCCGACAATCAGAACTCCCTCGTCACGCAACGGTGCAAGCGCGCGTCCTATTGCAATGTGGGCGGCGGGATTCAGGTCGCTCTGCAATGACAGCTGCACAATCGGAATGTCGGCCTTTGGATAGATCAGCAGGAACGGCACAAAGACCCCGTGATCGAAGCCCCGGGAGACATCGCTGTCGGTCGCGATACCAGCTTTTCCCAACAACTCACCGACACGCTTCGCCAGCGCTGGCGAGCCAGGCGCGGGATAGGACAGGTGATAAGTGTGTTCAGGGAACCCGTAGTAGTCGAACAGCATCGGCGGAGCCGGGTTGGCGTTCACTGTCGGGCGCCGGGTTTCCCAATGCGCGGAGATGACGACGATGGCCTTTGGCCGTTCACCGACCTGCGCTTCAAGCCCACGCAGATAAGCCGCCATCCGGTCCCACAGATCCTTTGGTCCGAAGGCCGGCTCCATGAAAAAGCACGGGCCACCGCCGTGTGGAATATATAGCGCAGGCAATCTGGTCGAGGTCGCGGTCATGGGCGCGTTCTCTTGACCTAGAACTGACCCAGCGCGACGCGCCGAACCGCATCCGTGTCGGTGGGTTCATGACCGACCTTTTGAGCGGGTGACGGCACCTCCTGCACGGTATTGGTGATCTTGCCTACTCCCGTCACCTCAACCTCAACCACGTCTCCCGGATTCATTGGACGCGAGTTCGCCGGTGTTCCGGTGAGCACGATATCGCCGGGCAAAAAAGTGATATGGCGCGATAAATCGGCGAAGATGTAGTCGATCGGGAATGTCATTTCGCTTACGGGGCCGTCCTGGACAACTTTCCCGTTGATGTAAGTGCGGACCCGCGACTGTCGTATATCGACGCCGCGAACAATGCCTGGACCAACCGGACAAAACCCGTCCTGGCCCTTTACGCGCAGCATCGAACCCGCATCGGTATCGCGGAAGTCCTGCGCGCCCACGTCGTTTGCTGCTGCGAATCCTGCAAGGTGATCCCACACGTCCTCGCGCGCCACGTTGCGCATCGGTTTTCCGACGATGGCGGCGATCTCGCCTTCGTAATTCAGATACTTGCAATTAGCCGGCCGATTCAGAAAGCCGCGGTGCGAGTTCAATGTCGTCAGCGGCTTTTGAAAGTATGTTGGCGTGACCAGAGCCGGCGCCTTGAACTCAACGCGGCGCGAGTCGTAGTTCAAGTGGATACATATGATCTTTGTCGGATCGCAGGGCGGCAAATAGGTAGCGTCGGCGTCGCGAAGCGTTCGGCCGTCACCAAGCCGCAGCCGGTCACCGTCGGGCTTGACCCACTGCGGCGTGCCTTCGAACAGAATGCGGCGCAACTCTTCGCGCGGACCGGTCAGAACTGACATTTTTTTGCTCCTAAAAACTTTGTCTATGCGGCGATGTGGACGCCACCGAACCTGCCACTCAGGCAAGCAAGTGGTGCTTCCGGGCTGGTGCTGAATTTCTCAACCAGACCCAAGACAAGATCATGATCTCCCGCGCGGCTGATGCTGAACGTGCGGCATTCGAAAACCGCGGCGGCGCCCTCGATTATCGGCGCACTTCCGATACCGTTGCGAACCGCAACGCCGGCAAAGCGCTCTTCTAGCGGCCGGCCTAACGCGGCAATCAGGGGCCGTTGTTCCTGTGCAAGCACACTAACGGCAAACGTTGGCGCGTTGAGAATGACCGAGCGGCAACGCGAGTTCAGGCCGAGACACCACATCACGAGCGGCGGATCAAGCGATACCGACGTGAACGAGTTGACGACCAATCCAGCCGTCTTGCCGTCATGGCGAGCGGCAACAAACGCTACACCGGTCGGAAATCGTCCGAGCGCGTGGCGATACGCAGCCTTGATCGCTTCCGGCTTTGAATGAACGACCATACTGGCTCTCCCCGTCATGCGGCGACGCGCTTCACACTGGTTCCATGTTCGGGTGAACTACGCCAGGCACCGATTGGTGACCAAACGTGTCGCGTTGATAGTATTCAGATTGATGCGTTGAAGAGCGACCTCCCCAGCCGATTTCCGACATAAAGCCCGAAGGATTCATGCAGTAGAAAGAGTACATCTGATCGTTGGCGTGCCGGCCCGGCTCGATCGCAATCTGCAGGCCCGCCTTCTTGACCGCCTCATAGGCGAGCCCGACATCGTCGAAGTGCTCGACTTCGAACATCAGATGGTTGATGCGCTTCTTGCCAGGCCCTCCAAACGCCAACGTGTGATCGCGTTCGTTGCAATGTAGGAACGCAAGATCGGCTGGACGCGGCATTCCGGGCACCGGAATCCGGTACTCGATTCCACCGCGCATCCCGAGCAGACCATAGAACGCGAGCGTCTGTTCAAATCCGACGGACTGGCGGATCATCAGATGACCGAGACCGCCATCGCCGGTCTTGAAGCGTCCATGCATGCGACGACCAGGGTAGAAAGGCTTGTCAGCCTGGACGTGTGGGCCATGGAAGATCTCAATCGCATAGCCGCTGGGATCCTGGAGCATCATCACTTCCAGAACGTGGCGCTCGTACGCCTCTTCGAAACTGCCGACGCGAACTTTGACGTTCGCCGTCTGGAGGCGCTTTGCAATCTCTCGGAATTCGTCCTGCCCGGCGACGCGAAAGCCGAGCACCATTAGGTCGTCCGCGCCATTCTCCTCGAGGACGATCCGGTGATGCCAATAGTCGAGCCGCACAAAGGCACGGCGGGGATTGTCCGTGTCGACAACCTCAGCGCCCAAAACCTCGCTTGCGAATTTCTTCCAGCGCGCGAGATCCGACACGCCCAGCGTGAGATATCCAAGCTCCGTGACCTGCACCATGTCAGCCTCCATTTTGTCCGAATGAACCCTTGCGGACCGATATGTTTTTGATGTCGGAATAGAAGTCGAAGCTCCAGCTTCCGCCCTCACGTCCGATGCCTGAATCGCGGCTTCCGCCAAACGGCGCGGCAAGATCACGAATGAAGAAGCAATTTACCCAAATCGTACCGGCGACAACCTGACTGGCGATCCGGAAGGCGCGCTTTTCGTTGCGCGTGAACAGAGTCCCCGCGAGACCGTATTTGGTATTGTTGGCCAGAGCGACGACTTCGTCGTCAGACGAGAACGTCTGCCAGGTAAGGACCGGGCCAAACACCTCGCGCTGCGCGATCTCAAGCGAAGGCGAGACATTCGCGAACATAGTCGGCTCAAAATACAAGGCACCAAAGTTGGCCTTTGAACCGCCCCAAATTGGTTCAGCGCCGTCGGCCTTTGCGCGCTCAACGAACTTCGCGACGCGGTCGAAGTGCTCCTTCGTGATGAGTGGCCCCACACGCGTATCCTTGTCGCGGGGGTCGCCCACAACCATGTGACTGGCGGCGACACGAACTTTTCCAAGAAATTCATCTTCGATGCTCTTCTCGACGAGGATCCTTGTTCCGGCAAGGCAAACCTGGCCGGCGTTTAGATACTGCCCGGCGACTGTCTGAGCCGCGGCATCCAAATCTGCGTCAGCGCAAACGATGAAAGGCGACTTGCCGCCAAGTTCAGAACTCATCGGGGTAATGGAGCGCGCCGCCGCCTGTCCGATCAGCTTGGCTGTGTCCGTCGAGCCAGTGAAACTGATGCGGTCCAGATCGGGATGGTTCACGAGTGCATTTCCGGCGTCTTCGCCGATGCCTTGAACCACATTGACAACACCAGCGGGAACGCCGGCCGCATGCGCGATGTCCGCCATGAGCGAACAGGTAAGCGGCGCCCATTCCGGCGGCTTGACCACAACTGTGTTTCCCGCCGCGAGCGCCGGCCCGACCTTCCATGTAGTCAGCATCAGCGGCGCGTTCCAGGGCGTGATGAGTGCAGCCACGCCGGCGGGATCATACTTCACGTGGTTTGTAACTTCTGCCGAATCGATGGAGTGCCCATCGAGCGTGAGAGCCCAGTCAGCGAAGAATTCTATGTTGTGCGCGGCGCGGGGCACGACTCTGTGTAGATTGCCCATCAGCAGCGAGCCGTTGTCCATCGTCTCAACCGCGGCCAAATCCTTGGCTCTCGCTTTGAGCCCTTCCGTGAAACGCTTGAGGATCGGAAGCCTTCCTTGAGGGCCCAAGGCCGCCCAAGCCGGAAAGGCTTTGCGCGCGGCGCCTACGGCGAGCTCCACTTCAGCCTTTCCCGCAGCTGCGACGTCGGCGAGGTGCGATCCGTCTATAGGGGAAAAATCGGCAAATCGTTGCGTTGACGGAACGCGCTTCCCGTCGATCCAATGATCGGTTGAAACCTCTACGCCAGCGACATTTGCCGAGTTGCCCATCTGCACACCTTCCCGTTTACCGTTGTCGAGCCGGCTGCCGTCCGCCGAATCCCGACCCTCCCACTATTCCCTGCCGAATATTTCTCTGACGGTCTTCATTTATGACTGTAGTCAGTTTATAGATGAATCCCGAGACGTCAAGCCCGGTGATGGGGCTGTCTATCCAGCCTTGGGCGCCTGCATTGACTTTGGCTTGGCAAGCCGGAATTTGTTGAAGCGAATACCAGTAGCCAGGAGGATTTTTGGGCGTGGTCGAGCGAAGCAGTGTTGCCCGCGCAGCGGCGCGTGTTCGGGTCCAGAGCGAAGAGCCACCTCCCCGCGTCGGCCGACGCGAGCGTAACAAGCAGGAAAAGCGAGCTCGCATTGTCGGCGCGGCACGACAACTCTTCCGCGAGCGCGGATTTGCCGAAACCACAACGCAGCAAATCGCCGAAACGGCCGACATCGGCACAGGCACGCTTTTTTTGTATGCGAGATCCAAAGAAGACATTCTGGTCATGGTCTTCAAGGATGAGATGCTCGAGACGGCACGCGCAGCCTTCGAAAGTGCGTCGTCGAAAGGTTCTCTGCTGGATCGTTTGATGCACGTGTTCGGACTAATGATCCGCTACCACGAACGGGACGTGGCGCTTTCTCGCATTTTGCTCAAGGAACTCGTCTTCCGGTCAACATCCGACCGGCGGGAGGACATCTCCGAGTTGATGCGGGGCATCTATCATGGCATCGCCGATCTGTTGGAAAGCTCGTCGAAGCCTGGAAAATTCAAATCCCGGTCGGATGCCTTTTTGGCGGCCGAAGTGGTGTTTGCCATCTACTACATGGGCCTTCTGGTCTGGCTTGGACAGGAGAGCTCCAAGAAGCAGTTCATCGAACGACTGCGCCTCAAGCTCGCCGTCGCGATCAACGGCCTCGTCTAGTCCAAGACGATCGGCGGCCACGACATTGGCTGGAGTCGCAATCAAGCTCACCTCAGATATTGACTTTGATCATTTATGATGTTGGTCATTTACTTGGCCGAAGGCATTTTTTAGACGCCCGGCGCAGCGGAGACATCTGGATAAAAAATCTGAAGCAGCGATGGGCCAAGGGCGAGGTGACTCTAGGCGCCTGGTGCATGATCCCAAGCACTCTCACCGCTGAGGCGCTCGGCAAAGCGGGCTTCGACTGGGTGCTCATCGACATGCAGCATGGCTGCATGGAGTACGAGCTTGCGCTGAACATGATTCGCGCGGTCGATCTTAGTGACGCCGTACCAATCGTCCGCGTGCCATGGAACGATCCAGGGATAATTGGACGCGTGCTCGATGCCGGTGCACTTGGCGTTGTTATTCCGATGATAGAATCAGCCAAGGATGCTCGCCACGCCGTTGATGCCTGCCTATATCCTCCGCTCGGCCGTCGCAGTTTTGGACCAATCCGTGTAGGGCTGCGCGACGGACAGAGCTACTTCGCCTCCGCAAATGATCGCGTGGCCGTGATTCCAATGATCGAGACCGCCGAAGCACTCGCGGAGGTCTCGGAAATCGCTTCAACGCCCGGTGTCGATGCGCTTTTCGTTGGTCCCTTCGATCTCTCCATCGCGTTGGGGCTTCCGCCTGGCGACAATGACGGCAAGCCCGCTTTTGACAATGCCATTCACAAAATCTCGGCGGCGGCGAGAAGCGCCGGCGTCGCGATGGCCGTCTTGTCCAATGCCAAAGTTGCGCCACTGAGAATTTCGCAGGGCTTTCAGATGATTTCCACCACCACGGACATTTCGGCGATGAGTGCGACCGCGCGGTCTGATTTCGAGACCGTTCGCTCATCAACCGCCGCAGGAGGCAAAAATGCTGGATGAACCCACCCGCGCCAAGATCGTAAGTGATCTCTTTGAGGTCTACCGCAACCGCAAGGCTCTGCCACTGCTGACGAAAACCTATCCCGGCATCGAAGTGACTGACGCCTACAAGATTCAGGAGGCATTTGTTGCCCGGCGCGTCGCCGATGGCGCCCGCATCAAGGGCTACAAGGTCGGCCTCACTTCGAAGCCAATGCAGGAGATGGCAGGATCGTCAGAGCCGGACTTCAGCGCCATGACGGACGACCTTTTCATTCCGGAAGACACGGCTGTGCCGATGTCGCGCTTCTTCGATCCCATGATCGAGATCGAGATTGCCTTCGTCATGAAACATGCCCTGAAGGGTCCCGGCATTTTGCCGATGGACGTCGTTCGCGCGACGGACTTCGTCGTGCCGGCGATCGAAATCGTCGACTTTCGCGTCGCGCGCGCGCCCGGCATGAACATCACCGACACCGTCGCCGACCTGGCGGCGTGTGGCGCAGTTGTACTCGGCGCGAACCCCCGCCGCTTGGACGCAATTGATGTCCGCCGCGTTCGCGGCGCGATCCTGCGGGATGGAGTCGTTCTGCAGGAAGGCGAAGCGTCGGCCGTCCTGGGAAATCCTGTGACCTCGGTCGCGTGGCTCGCAAACAAGCTCGGCGAATTCGGCGTCACGTTCGAACCGGGCCAGGTCATTCTGACCGGCTCATTCGTTCGCGCGATGCCCGTCAAAGCCGGCGACAAGATCGTGTGTCGCTTCGACCAGGGCCTGGGAGACGTGGCGACGTCATTCGTCTGACCGCGCCCAATTCCGATTGAATCGGGCGCGGTGTTTCAGGTGGCATAAGCGCGGCTAGCCGACTCCGATCTCCGCCAGCATCTCGGGCAACTGGGTCCACGTCCGTTCGCGCTGCGCAAACATGTGGTCGAGGGCAAAGTTGCGCGGCGCACTCGCGAGATAGAACCGTTCGTACAACTCGCCCCGCGCCCCAAGCGCCGAGCCGGCGAAATCCCACGCTGTTCGGAACAGCAACGCGCGATCGCGCGCGCTCATGCCATTTGCACCTGGCATAAAGGTCTTGATCAGCGGACCGATCTCAGCGTTGTCAATCGCTTCAAGCGAAGGCGTTGCGAGAAGATTGTGCGAGCCGATCGTCTTGATGATTTCGTTGGCGCGAACCATCCAGGCCGGCATGGTCGCGCGTATCGCGCGGAATGGCCGATCATCCGGGAAGAATGCGCCATTGCCCCAGTCTCTCGCATCAGCCTCGGCCGTCCTGATCGCGGAGCGCGTGAGACAAGAAAAACCCCACAACTCGCCAAGCAGAGCCGCGGTATCGGGTCGTTTGTCCGAGTTTGTTGCTTGCGCCATTCGTGCGCACAACTCGTAGGCGAATTCGAGTTTGACGGCCGCGCGGATGCAAGTCTGCTGCATGATATTTGCCGCCCAACCGTGCTGCATCAGGCCGTTGTAGACGTCGAGATCCCCGTCAATGAAGACGCGATCCATTGGGATTTCGACGTCGTCGAAGATCATGAACGCGTCCTGTTCGTCGAACCGGCTCGAAAACGGCTTATCGCCAGCAGGGCCCGGGACGCCATAGTGATCACGGCACAGCGTAATCAGTCCCTTTGTTCCCATGGGAATCGAGAACGCCAGGAGCGTGTTGGGATCGACATTCGGAGGCTGTGGCTGACCGGGATAGACGAACAATTCGTCCGCAAAGGGCCCAAGCGTGGCGAGGATTTTGGCACCTCGCACGACTATGCTGTTCTTGTTCCGGCGGACAACTTTGAGCGCCAGCTCCCCGTTGATGCCCTGCGTGTCGGGCAGCGCCTTGTCGACGACGGGGTGAATGATGGTGTGCGTGAGCGAAAGATCCTTTTCTACGACCTCCCTGTAGAAGCGCTGAAGCCGTTCCGCGAAGACTGTGTTTCCCTTGGCGTTGAAGATGTCGGTGCGGGCGACAAAGCCGGCCAGCGTCACGTTCACATAATCCGGCGTTCTGCCGAGCATGCCGACCGAGTAGCGCGAAAAACAGTCGAACGCTTTATGCCTGCGCTGCAGATCGTCCGCGGTCTTCGGCACAATGAGACTTGCGCTCATGGTCTTGCCGGATACTGGGTCCGGCACGAGGCAGTCGGCAGCATGCTTGTTCTGCCAGTCAAAGTAGCCGGCCATTCCCTTGAGAGATCCTGCGAATGCCGGATTGCTCAGAACGTCGACCTTTTCATTCCCCAACCAGATCGTCCGGTCGTCGCGTAGTCCTTCGATGTACTGCTTGCCTGTACGCGCTGCCATTTTGTGCTCCCTGACCGGCTTAAGCCGGATGTTTCGATCCGCCCAAGATTGACCGGACGCGCACCGGAACGGCCGTATCCTGACATCAATCATATATGACCATAGTCAGTTTTCTGGGCATTCGCAAGCGGAATCAACCGAACCTGCAAAAGCACGATTTCTGCTATCTCAAATCAGAGCCGCGACCCACAAAACTTACTTGGGCGACAGTTCGACCGCCGAAAAGCATTTCTGTTCAAGCACTACGAGTGCCCCCCGGTTGAAAACAGACATTCTGTCTAATCGGCAGATTTAGGGACCGCATCCAAATGTTCGCGATTCGCTCCGTTCCCACGGCGCCAGCACATTGCACCGTCATGGAACCGTGCTCAGACGGTCGTCGTGAAACAGCTTATAGACGACGGAGCGGAGCCAATGATGGCCGTCGTCGCGCTGAAACCGCTCATGCCAAAACTGGCTTATATCAAGCGGTGCGATGTCGAACGGCAGAGGGACAGCGCGCACCGCGCCTCGTGCAGCCAGTGCACGCGCGAGGCTGCTGGGAACGCATGCAAGGAGCTCGGTGGAGGAGACGATGCGTTCCAACCCTGTGGAATGTGCCAACTGGAGGGCCACGCGGCGCGTCTTGCCATTCTTGGCGGCGAGCGAGTTCAGCTCCTCCTCGAACCGGGCATGGCTCCCGGCTGCCGGCACATAGACCACGTGGTCGGCGGCAAAGAACTGTTTGGCGGAAAGCTTTGCTCCGATTGCGGGGTGATCCTTGCGCATCAGAACCGCGTAAGCCTCGCGGAAGAGCCGCTGTTGCAGAAAATCGGCGTGTAGTCCGCGAAACAAGCCGATCGCGAGATCGATATGGCCGAGCTTCATCATCTGTTGCGCGGCGTCCAATGGCGGATCCACCGTTACAATGCGGACGCCTGGCGCGACGTCCTGCAGATGCGCAACCAGCGCCGGCAAGAACACTGATTGCCCGATATCGCTCATATAAAGCCGAAAGGTGCGCGTCGCCTTGGCCGGATCGAACGAAGTTCCTGCCTGCAGTGCCAGCCGCAGCGACGCGAACCCTTCGTCGATCAGTCCCGCAATGCCGTCGGCTCTTGGCGTGGGCTGCATGCCGTCGGCTGTTTTCACGAACAGGACGTCGTCGAACAATTCGCGCAGTCGTTTCAGCGAATTGCTGACGGAAGGTTGCGTCAGATGGAGCGCCTCGGCCGCGCGCGTCGTGCTCCGAGTTCGATAGAGCACGTCGAACACGCGCAACAGATTGAGGTCGACATTGCGCAGGTCAGCTTCGGGGTTCATGGGCCGGAAGTCAGAAATAGATGCCGTGAATGACGGTATTCGAAATAGCAATTTAACAGTAGCTCGCCGCCGACCTAGTTTGGCTGCGTCTCGACACGCCAACCAACACACAAAACCGGCGGTCGAAGCGGAACTTAACTGGCGGGTCCTAGCGGAACAAGATTGTGCTGCAGGGCTCCAAACAAGCGGAAGGAGATTTCCCATGTCCAACAATGCTGTGAAATCAATCGTTCTCGTCCATGGCGGCTTCGTGGACGGTTCGGGTTGGGAAGGCGTCTACAACAGCCTGAAGAAGGACGGCTACAAGGTCAGTGTCGTGCAAAATCCCACCGTCTCTCTTGCCGAGGATGTCGCCGTTACCAAGCGCGTCATCGCGGCAGCTGACGGCAACGTCATTCTGGTCGGCCATTCCTATGGCGGGGTGGTGATTACCGAAGCGGGCACCGATCCGAAGGTGGCTGGCCTGGTTTACGTCACCGCCTTTGCGCCGGACCAGGGAGAGTCGGTCGGCAAGCTCATTGCCAATCCTCCACCGGGCGCGCCGGTTCCCCCGATACTGCCGCCGCAAGACGGCTTCCTGATGCTGGACAAGGCGAAGTTCGCCGAGTCCTTCGCTGCGGACGTGAAGCCCGAACTGGCGGACTTCATGGCCAACTCTCAGGTGCCCTGGGGTCTCGCTGCTCTGAATGGTGAGGTGTCGGTTCCGGCCTGGAAGAGCAAACCCAGCTGGTACCTAGTCGCCACCGACGACAAGATGATCCCCGTCCCCGCGCAGCGGATGATGGCCAAACGTGCCGACGCGAAAGTCGTCGATCAGACGGGCAGCCATTCTGTTTACGTGTCGCATCCTGAAGCTGTTGCGGCCGTTATTCGGGAAGCCGCCAAAGGCGTTAGTAAGTAGCAATCACTATTCGACGTGTCACGGAGCCCTCCGACCGCATTCAGCGTTCGGAGGGTTCACGATTTGGTTTGCGAAAAGCAGTTCGCAGTAGCCGACATTGCAGGGTCGCATCGTCGAAGGACAAATATCCGCTTTGAGTCGAACGCGGACGTTCGACTACGGTCGAGCCGCGTGGGCGGCGAATGGCAGGTAAGGGTGGAAAGCGGACATTCGTCGGCGGTGACGCGGAGAGCTGAGCCTAACTTGGCCGGGATTCAAGAAACTCAAGCACGAATGGCGTCTTGGGTACGGCGCGCACGTCGCTGGCCGGGCCGTATTGCTCAATTCGGCCGGCGTTCATCACGGCCACAAGATCCGCCATCGCGAAGGCCTCGTCCTGGTCGTGGGTCACGAAGATCGTCGTCAGCCCGAGCTTTTCGTGCAGCGAACGCAGCCACACGCGCAGTTCCTTGCGCACCTTGGCGTCGAGCGCGCCGAACGGTTCGTCGAGCAGAAGCATGCGCGGTTCGATGGCCAGCGCGCGGGCAAGCGCAACGCGCTGGCGTTGTCCGCCGGAAAGCTGGCTTGGATAACGCTTGCCTAGGCCTTCGAGCTGCACCAGCGCGAGCAATTCCTCGACGCGCCGGGCGATCTCGCTGCGCGAAGGGCGCTCGCGTCGTGGTTTGACGCTGAGGCCGAAGGCGATGTTCTGCGCCACCGTCATGTGGCGGAAGAGCGCGTAGTGCTGAAACACGAAACCCGCGCGTCGCGCCCGCGCCGGAACGCCGAGCCAGTTGAGGTCGGCGAAGTGGACGCTTCCCGCATCGGGAAATTCCAGCCCACCAAGAATCCGCAGCAGGGTCGTCTTGCCGGAACCCGACGGACCAAGCAGAGCGACGAACGCGCCCTGCGGCGCGCGCAGGCTGATGCCTTTGAGAGCGTCGAAACTGCCGAAGCGCTTGGTGACGGAATCAATCGTGAGGGACATGGCCGGTACCTGTCAGTGATGATGGACGGCGGCGATCTCGTCGGCGTAGCGCCACTCCAGGATGGATTTGATCGTCAGCGTTACGAGCGCGAGGCACGCCAGGACCGAGGCGACAGCGAACGCGCCGACATACTGGTAGTCGTTGTAGAGCGCTTCGATGTGGAGCGGCATCGTGTCCGTCATGCCCCGGATGTGGCCCGAGACGACCGACACCGCACCGAACTCTCCCATGGCGCGCGCGTTGCAGAGCAGGACGCCATAGAGCAGCCCCCACTTGATGTTGGGAAGAGTCACGCGCCAGAACGTGCTCCAGCCGCTTGCGCCGAGCGAGACGGCCGCCTCCTCTTCGTCACGTCCCTGGTCCGTCATGAGCGGAATGAGTTCACGCGCAACAAAAGGGAACGTTACGAAGATAGTGGCAAGCACGATCCCCGGCAGCGCGAAAATGATCTTGATGTCGTGCGCCTGAAGCCAAGGGCCGAGCCAGCCCTGTAGGCCAAATATCAGCACATAGATCAGTCCGGAGACGACAGGAGAGACCGAGAACGGCAAGTCGATCAGCGTGACGAGAAAGCCCTTCCCCGGGAAATCGAACTTCGCGACAGCCCAGGATGCGGCGACGCCGAACACTGCGTTCAACGGCACGGCGATTGCCGCGGTGATCAGAGTGAGGCGGATCGCCGACAGTGCGTCCGGCTCGCGCAGCGCTGCCCATGCGGCACCAACGCCATCCGAAAGGGCCTCGTGGAACACGGTGAGAAGCGGAAGGACGAGGAAGGCGCCGACATAAGCGAGCGCGATCACGATCAGTGCCAGTCGCAGCAGCACGGAGTCCTGGGTTGGAAGGCGTTCCCTCATCGCCGCGCGGCGCTCCACGCCTGCAGGACGTTGAGGGTCAGCAGCATGACAAAGGAAATCGCGAGCATGACGACGCCGATGGCGGAGGCGCCGGCAACGTCGTTCTCGTTGAGCTTGATGATGATGAGAAGCGGGGCGATCTCGGAAATTCCCGGCAGGTTGCCGGCGATGAAAATTACCGAACCATATTCGCCGACGCCGCGTGCGAAGGCGAGCGCAGCCCCAGTCAGCAGAGAGGGCAGCAAAGCCGGCAGTACGATCCAGCGCAGTGTCTGAAACCTCGTCGCGCCCAACGTGGCGGCGGCTTCTTCTGCTTCCTTGTTCATCTCGACCAGAATCGGCTGAAGCGTCCGCACGACAAAGGGCAGGCCGATGAATGTCAGCGCCATGACGACGCCGAGCTGGGTGTAGGCGACTTTGATACCCAGCGCCTCAAGCGGCGCGCCCAGCCAGCCGTTGCGGGCATAAAGGGTCGAAAGCGCGATGCCGGCAACCGCCGTCGGGAGCGCGAACGGCAGGTCGACCATCGCATCGACGACGCGCTTGCCCGCAAAGCGATAGCGCACGAGCACCCACGCCACGATGAGGCCGAAGACGGTGTTGATGGCGGCCGCAATCAGCGACGCGCCGAAGGATAGCAAGAGGGCATGAACGATGCGCGCATCGCTGAGCACGTCGCGAAACCCGCCCCAGCCGATCTCCCAGGGCCGGATGATGAGGGCCGCGAGCGGCACCAGCACAAGCGCCGAGAGGTAGAAAAGCGTGAACCCGAGCGCGAGCCCGAAACCGGGCATCGCACTCGGGTTACGCCAGCGGAGCGCGGAAGCGAGCGCGGCCAAGTTTATTGTCCCGGCTTGTAGATCTGGTCGAAAACGCCTTTGTCGGCGAAGTATGTCGCCTGCGCCTTCTGCCAGTCGCCGAAGATCTCGGTGAAATTATAGAGCGCAATCTTCGGAAAATCGGCAGCGTGCGCACCAAGCACAGCGGCATCACGCGGGCGGTAGAAGTTCGCCGCTTCTATCTCTTGGGCCTGCTTTGTGTAGAGGAAGTTCAGATAGGCTTCTGCCACTGCGCGCGTCTTGTGACGGTCGACATTCCTGTCGACGATCGAAACCGGCGGTTCGGCAAGGATGGACGCCAGCGGATAAACAATCTGGAACTGGTCGCCGCCCTGTTCCTTGAGCGCCAGGTGCGCCTCGTTCTCCCATGACAGAAGCACGTCGCCGATGCCGCGCTGGGCGAACGTCGTCGTCGAGCCGCGCGCACCGGTATCGAGAACTGGCACATGATGATAGAGCGCCTGCACGAACGCGCGCGCCTTGTCAGCGTTGCCGCCGGGCGCTTTCAGCGCATAGGCCCAGGCCGCGAGAAAAGACCAGCGTGCACCGCCCGACGTTTTGGGATTGGGCGTAATCACCTGGACGCCAGGCTTGATCAGATCTGGCCAGTCCTTGATCTTCCAAGGATTGCCCTTGCGCACGAGGAACACAATGGTCGACGTATAAGGCGTCGCGTTCTCCGGCAGGCGCGTTTGCCAATTCTTTGCGATCAGTCCCTTGGCCGCGATCGCGTCGATGTCGTAGGCGAGCGCCAACGTCACCACATCGGCATCAAGCCCGTCGATCACCGAGCGCGATTGCGCACCGGAACCGCCATGCGACTGGTTGATCGTCACTTGGTCGCCATGCTTGCCCTTCCAGTCGGCGGCGAAGGCAGCGTTGATGGCCTTGTACAGCTCGCGTGTTGGGTCGTAGCTCACGTTGAGCAACGTGATGTCAGCGGCCTGTGCCGACGTAGCCGCCAACAGAAGGGCGGCAAGAACCACGGAAAACAAGCGTTTCATGTGCAGGAAACTCCCTTTCGGAGTGAAAACGGCTCAGAGCGCGAATTGGCTCCGGATCGCGAAGGTGGAAAAATTCTGGCCGCCGTTCAGCGTTGGCAAGGTAGGCGTTCCGGTCGTCGTCACTGCCGACGGAGACTGCAAACGGCTAACTTGAACGTACTGGTAGGCAAAGCCGAACTTCACGAAGTTGTTGGGATACCAGTTCAGTTCCGCCGTCAGGATGCGCTGGTCGCCGCCGCGCTCGGTGTTGAAGAACGTGTAGGTCCGGTTCGCCGCCCCCGTCCAGGCGGTAATGACGTTGGACGTGTCCAGCGCATGGCTGTTCAGGTTGAGATCGCTGAATCGTCCGGCAAGTTCGAACGCGCCCCAGCCTGCATCTTCGCGGAAATTGAAGGGATGCAGCACCTTCGGTGCCGTGAACGCGCCGTTCGCGACGCTGTAGGGCTTCTGTTCGCCGGTAAGAATCCAACTCGCCTGCACGTACCAGCCGCTGAGACTATTGTTGCTCGGACGAACTACCTGCGTGGCACTTGTCGTGGCGCTGCTGAATACTTTGTAGACGACCGGCGCGCGCTCTACGTCGAAGCCGTAATAACCTGCCTGCGCGTAGAGACTTTCGTAGTTGCCAGCAGCTTCAAGACCCCACTGCGCGACATGGCGCGTCGGCAACGCGCCGGTACTGGCGAGCTTGATGCCGTTCGAATCGATCGTCAGTTCGGGCGGATCGGATAGCGTGACGCTGTTCAGTGCCGTCGCGCCGGGCGTATTGGACAGATTGGGCAGTCCGTTCGAAACCGCGTCGGGCAACTTGATCACGTAGGTTCCGTTTGCCCCGATGACAAAGTTGGACTGGCCGTCGTGCCAGAGTCGGTCAGACAGGCGGCCCAATAGCGATTGCTGCTCATCGAAGGCTGCTGAATCCTGTACCTTGGCCCCGGTATAGGAGAGCGCACCGAATATCTCGTCGCCGGTGTAGAGCACCGACACCGCGTCGCGTCCGTCGCCGCCGGCGATGTTGCGCTGAAGATCCGACGGCGCATTGCGTTCCAGGAAAATCGTGTCGCCGGCCGATGTGCCATCTTCGATATTGGCAGGCGCCGGGTATGCTCCGACACGGAATGCGAACGGCGCAAGGCCGTCATACTGGAGATAGACGGACTGGATGTGGCCCGGAGTTTCCGTGCCGCCGCTTCCGCCGAAGTCGAAATTGGCGTTGTACGACCAGTCGCCGAATGCCTTGCCCTGTATGCCGAGATAGACGCGACGGAAATTCGTGCCGCTCGAAAGATCCGGACCGTAGGCCGCAGGGAGTGCCGCCGCCGAAGCGCTCTGCGAGTAATAGCCCCAGTCGAGTTGGGCGAGCGCGCGGATGGCCAGGCTGAAATTGCCGTCGGCCGACGTGAATGTGGGACGGCCATTGTCGAGCTTGACCTGAACGAGACCGCCGATCTGGCGATTGACGTCGCCATATTGATCGCTCTGGCTGCGCTTCAGGTCGGCGAGCTGTGTGTTGACGTCCTGCAACTGCTGCTCGAGTGCCTTCAACCTGTCGTCCGTGTTGGCTACCGACGCTTCCCCCGCGCGTGCCGGTGCCGCGATCACGGCTGATCCCGCGAGCAACAGCGCCGCGAGCCGATAAAAACGATAATTCATGTCTCAATCCCCAGATGACCCGCTGCAGTCGCGCAGCGCCGGGGGCAAGATTCCTCTTAATTACGACCGAGTCAATAGACATTAAGTAGTTAAACAGTAGCGGCAGTGGAGAATGCTTATGGCGGGACGCAAAAACTGGAACCTAATCGGAGCTTCGCCACGGCTGAGGACTGGTGGAATCGCTCGAATGTCCGCTTTGAATCGACAGCGGACGTCCAAAGGCCGAGCAGGTCTAAGTTTGGCCGCGTCGGGCTGCCCAAGTGGGTCGCACGACGTGGTGGAGATCCTCGGGCCGCAGATGCGTATATCGCTTCAGCATTTTCCAGTCACGATGACCTGTCACCAGTGCGACCTGTTCGATTGAAAATCCGGCTTCAAAAAGCCTGCTCGCTGCTTCATGTCGAAGATCATGAAAGTGAAGGTCTTCAATCTTCAAGTCGCGACACGCCCTTCGGAACGCGGTTCCGACCGATCGCCCATTGTAGGGGAAGACACGATCCATATTCTTGGTCAACTTTGCCTGTTCTCGCAAAAGCTCCCAGGCATCGAAGCCCGTCGCGTTGAGCAACGGAATCTTCTGATGGTTGCCGTTCTTGGCCCGAGGATCTTTGCGGTCTCGGATGATCACAGTCTTCGTCACCGAATCGACGTCCGACCAACGGAGTCTTGCAATCTCGTCCTGACGCATAGCCGTTGCAATTGCGAAACGAGCTATTCTGGCAACTGGCATAGTTAGTTTAGGACTGTGTTCAAGAAGCGAAAATATGCGATCGAGCTCCTCACGAGTCGGTCGGCGATCACGAGACCTGCCCTTTCCAACAAGGCCAAGTCGCTTCAGAGCGATGCGAGCAAGATCAACAGGTTCCGCCGATACCGCAATCCCGTGAACGGCGGCCGCATGAGAAATGATCATTTTTATGTAACCAATATCCGCGCCGACGGTGAACGGATCGGCTCCTTGGCGCGCACGTTCTCGGCCAAAGTCGACCAGTCGCTCTCGACTAAGGTCGGCGATGCGAACGCAGCCCAACTTCTTCTGCAAAAACTCCAAGGTATAGGCCTTGGACCTCTGCCCGCACCGTCCCACATCCTTCATGTCCGCAATGTGGAGATCGATCAGGTGTCCGAACGTCGTCGGATCAATTTGGTTTGATGGACGGGCCGTCTCGCCGCGGTCGATGCGACGTTCATTGTCATATGCCCAGTCCAGGGCATCCTTGCGTTGACGGAAGGTCTCGCTGAAATAGCGACCCTTGCGGCGCAATTGCACGCGCCAATTTCCCGACGGAAGTCGAACGATGGTCGACAACGTGTGCTCCCCGTGTGTTGTAGGTCGGCCAACACCAGCGTATTTGAGTGCAATTAAGTGCACACAGGAGTGCACATATTCACACTTTGTTCTCGCGAGATTAGCGGTAATTCATTGATATCACAAGAGAAATTGTTTTGTATCGCCCCCATGATGGAATGGACGGACACGCATTGTCGCGTGCTCCATCGTCTCCTCACGCGCCGTGCCCTGCTCTATACCGAGATGGTGACCGCGGAAGCCGTGCTGCGTGGCAATCGCGCGCGATTGCTGGGCTTCGATGCGAGCGAGCATCCTGTGGCTGTGCAGCTTGGCGGCTCCGAGCCGGAACGGCTCGCCGAAGCCGCAAAGATCTGCGCCGGCATGGGATATGACGAGATCAATCTCAATGTCGGATGTCCTTCCGACCGCGTGCAGTCGGGCCGCTTCGGCGCGTGCCTGATGCGGGAGCCGGAGCTTGTGGCCGATTGCGTCGCCGCGATGCGCGCCGCCGTCACAGTGCCCGTCAGCGTGAAGTGCCGCCTTGGAGTCGATGACCAGGACCCGCATGAATCGCTGCGCAGGATGATCGAGCGTTGCGAGGCCGCGGGCGTTTCGACGTTCATCGTGCACGCGCGCAAGGCCTGGCTCGAAGGGCTGTCGCCGAAAGAAAATCGCGACGTGCCGCCGCTCGACTACGATTTGGTCTATCAGGTGAAGCGCGAGAAGCCGCACCTCACCATCGTCATCAATGGCGGCATCGCGACGCTCGATGCGTGCGAAGCGCATCTGAAACAGGTGGACGGCGTGATGCTTGGCCGCGCGGCCTATCATTCGCCTGCCATGCTGGCCGATGTCGATGCACGCTTTTTCGGCGGCACGTCACGCGAGCTGGACGATGTGGTTGCGAACTATCTTACTTATGTAGAGCGCAGGCTTGGAGATGGCGTGCCGCTCAACGCCATGACGAAGCACATGCTTGGCCTCTTCAACGGCAAGCCCGGCGCACGGCTCTTCCGCCGGCATCTGAGCGAAAATGCAACGCGTAAAGGCGCGAACATCCAGACGCTGCGCGATGCGCTGGCGTATCTGACGCGGCCTGAGCTGGTACCGGCATAGACATTGCGTATCACGGCGCGCAATGCGGCCATCACATTGATGGAGTAAATCGACCGTCGCCGTTCGAAGACTCAAACCTTGCGCCGCGAGGCAAATGACGTTTCACTCCCGCCGTCCTTAGCGGTGATCCATGGAATTTTTTGCTTCTGCGTCGGGCAGCGAACTCGGCACGTTCGCTCTTGGTCTAGTCATTGCCGGCGTGGTGGGCGGACTGGTCGCGGGCACGCTTGGCGTCGGCGGCGGCATCGTCATCGTGCCGGTGCTCTACCACGTTCTGTCGCTGATGGGGGTCGACCCGGACGTGCGCATGCACATCGCGGTCGGGACCTCGCTGGCGACGATCATTCCGACGTCGTTTTCCTCGGCGCGGTCGCACAATGCGAAGGGCGCGGTCGACTGGGATATTCTGCGGCGCTGGCTTGTCCCGCTTGTTGCCGGCGTTCTCATCGGCAGCGTGCTTGCCGGCTGGGCGCGCGGCCAATGGCTGGCGCTGTTCTTCGCCTGCGTTGCGCTTCCGGTCGCCATTCACCTCGCTTTTTCCAGCGACACGCGGCGAATCTCCGATCACCTGCCGACCGGATTCTTCGGGCTTCTGCTGCCGGCCGGAATTTCCGGCGTTTCCACCATGATGGGCATCGGCGGCGGCACCGTTGGCGTGCCGGCGATGACTTTGTTCGGTGTTCCGATTCACCGCGCAGTCGGTACCGCCAGTGCATTCGGCACGATCATCTCCATTCCTGGTACGATCGGCGCGATGATTGCCGGCTGGCACGCCGCGCACCTGCCGCCCTACTCGATCGGCTATGTGAACCTGCTCGGCTTCATCCTGATCGCGCCGGCGTCCTACATCGTCGCGCCCTATGGCGCGCAGATCGCGCATATGACCGACGTGAAGCGGCTGCGCATGCTTTTCGCATTCTTCATCGCCGTCACCGCTGCGCGCATGCTGTATGACGCGTTGATGTGACGCTTTGTCCATACTTCGACAAGCTCAGGATGAGGATTGAGCACTGGCCCCGATCCTGAGCTTGACGAAGGACGAGGGCCGCGTCGCGAATTTCGACAGTTCAAATCTTTTGATCGTACTCGCCGACTTCGGGATGCTTCTTCAGTCGTGCATCGATGTCGGCGAACATCGCGCGCATATTGGCCTCGGATACGGGGCTTTCGACCACGACCACGAGTGACGGCTTGTTCGATGAGGCGCGGACAAGACCCCAGGTGCCGTCCTCCAGCGTGACACGCACGCCGTTGACCGTCACAAGCTTGGTGATGGACTGGCCGAGGACCTTGTCGCCGCGCGCCTTCAGGCCCTCGAACTCTTTCGTGATGGCATCGACGATGCCGTATTTCTTGTCGTCCGGTGCGAAAGGCGCCATGGTCGGCGAGCCCCAGGTCTTGGGCAGCCCAGCCACAAGCTGAGACATCTTCTTGCCGCCGGCACGATCAAGCATCTCCAGCACGGCGATGGCGGAGACGATGCCGTCGTCATAGCCGTGTCCGGTCGGCGGATTGAAGAAATAGTGTCCGCTCTTCTCGAAGCCCGCGAGCGCGCCGAGCTCATGCGTGCGGCGTTTCATGTAGGAATGACCAGTCTTCCAGTAGTCGACCTTCACGCCATTCTTCTTCAGCACCGGATCGATTTCGTAGATGCCGGTCGACTTCACGTCGACGACAAACGTCGCCCCCGGGTGGAGCGTGGACATGTCGCGCGCCAGGAGCACGCCGATCTTGTCGGCGAAGATTTCGCCGCCTTCGTCATCCACGACTCCGCAGCGATCGCCGTCGCCGTCGAAGCCGAGGCAGATTTCCGCCTTGTGCGCCTTCACCGCGTCGCCCATGGCGTGCAGCATGTGCATGTCTTCAGGGTTCGGATTGTATTTCGGGAACGTGTAGTCGAGTTCGGCGTCCATCGGCACGACGTCGGCGCCGATGCGACGCAGTGCTTCGGGGGCAAAGGCTCCTCCCGTGCCGTTGCCGCATGCCGCAACCACGCGGATCGGGCGCGAAAGCCTGTGGCCCCTGGTCACCGCTTCGAGATAAAGCTCGCGAAAATCGGGCACCGGAATGTAGAGGCCGCCGCTGCGCGTCTTACCGGCGCCGCCCAGAACGATCTCCTTCAGCCGCGTCATTTCTTCGGGACCAAAGGTGAGCGGGCGTTGCGCGCCCATCTTCACGCCTGTCCAGCCATTTTCATTGTGGCTCGCCGTCACCATCGCAACTGCCGGACAATCGAGCGCGAACTGCGCGAAATAGGCGACGGGTGTCAGCGCAAGGCCGATGTCGTGCACTTCGCATCCCGCGTTCATCAGGCCGATGATCAGCGCCTGCTTGATCGACAGCGAGTAGGACCGGAAGTCATGGCCGACCGCGACGCTCGGCTTGACGCCGACCTCATGCAGATAGGTGCCGAGGCCGAGGCCAAGGGCCTGCACGCCGAGTAGATTGAGTTCGCTGCCGAACATCCAGCGCGCGTCATACTCGCGAAAGCCGTTCGCGGTGACGAGCGGATGGTTCTCGTATTCGAACGTGTTGAGCTTGAGATCGGAACGCGGTTTTTCGGACATGGATGCTCGCTGTGCTGTGCCGGCGCGTGTTTGGCCGGTCCGCCGGAACTGTGCAAGTTTGCACCTTGTTCTCAGTGAATACGCTCTTGCCGCGGGATGGTTTTCCAGTCTGAATTTGTGGTATACTAATAATAACGTCGGAGATTGTGTATATTGCCCGTATCGCTTCCCAAACGCATTCAATTGGCCGAAGTGCTGAACCTGCCCGCCTTCGAAAAGGGCTGGGTGTGGCTCGCCGGCGCAGGACCAGGCGATCCGGGCCTTATCACCGCACTCGGCATCCACGCGATCCAGAATGCCGACGTCATCCTTTATGACGCGCTGATCAACGAGTCGCTTCTGAAGCTGGCGCGCCCAGGCGCGCAGCTTGTGTTCGCGGGCAAGCGCGCCGGCGTGAAATCGTGCAAGCAGTCCGACATTTCTCGCACGCTGGTTTCGCTGGCGAAGAAGGGCAAGTGCGTGCTCCGCCTCAAGGGCGGCGATCCGTTCGTGTTCGGCCGCGGTGGGGAAGAAGCCCTCGCCCTGACGCGCGGCGGCGTGCCCTTCCGCGTGGTGCCCGGCGTCACCGCCGGAATCGGCGGTCTTGCCTATGCCGGCATTCCTGTGACGCATCGCGATACCAACCATGCTGTGACGTTCATCACCGGCCACGGCGCGGACGGACATCTGCCCAAGCTGGACTGGTCAGCCCTCGCCAAGGCGTCGCCCACCATCGTTCTCTTCATGGCGCGCAAACACGCAGGCGACATCGCTGCAAAGCTCATCGCGGCCGGGCGCAGCGCGCAGGAGCCCGCCGCCATCGTCAGCGACGCGACAATTCGAAAGCAGAACGTCGTCGTAACGACGCTCGAGAAGCTCGGCTCAGCGGCGACCGCCAGCACCGCACCGGCGATCATTGTGATCGGCGAGAATGTGAGGCTGCGCGAAGGTCTCGACTGGCTCGGCGCCATGGCCGGACGCGTTCTGGAGCCTTATCCGTTGGGTCGCGACGACCTCAGCGACGTCGTCTAGATGACCATTCTCGTCACCGGCGGAACGAAAGGCATCGGTCTTGCCATCGCCGACTATCTGGCGCGCGCCGGAGAACCGATCGTCCTCAACTATCACAGCGACGACGACGCGGCGGCCAGGGCCAAGCTGCGCATCGACGCGACGGGGGCAAAAGCGACGACGATCCGCGCCGATGTCGGCAGCATCGAAGGCTGCGAGCAGATAACGCGCGCGGTCGCCGGCGTGCACAGCGGCACGCTGCACATCGTGCACAGCGCGGCGCTGATCTACCCCACCAGCCTGCTCGGTGCCGACCTCGTAAAGTTCACTCGCGCCGTCGAGACCAACGGATTGTCGTTGCTCTATCTGGTGCAGAAGGCGATGCCGCTTCTGTCGCGCGGCAGCAGCATCGTGTTCATCTCGAGCAACGGCGCGCGCGCCGCGATCTCGCCGACCTATGGCGCGCTCGGCACCGGCAAGGCGCTGGCCGAAGCGATCATCCGCTATCTGGTGCAGGAATTGGCACCCAAGGGCATCCGCATCAATACGGTCGCGCCGGGCCTGGTGCACACGACATCCGTCGCGGCGATGGTGGGCAGCGAGGAAGCCGCGGCCAGGCTCGTTGAGCGCGCCGCGCGCAACAACCCGTCCGGCCGCGCGTCGCGCGACAGCGACTATGCCTCCGTGGTGAAATTTCTCCTCAGTCCGGAAGCGGAATTCGTGCAGGGACAAGTCATCCACGCCTCGGGCGGCGCGAGCTAGACCGCGCTGCTCGGCGGCGGTTCGATCCCATTGGCCCGCATCCGCTCCGGCAAGCCGGTCATGATCGCGAGACGTTCGTCCTCGCTGAGGCTGCCCCATTTGGCGATTTCGGGAAGCGTGCGGCCGCAACCGAAGCAAAGTCCGGTTACGCCGTCCACGACACATATCTTGATGCAGGGCGATGAAATCATCTGCGCAGTGCAGCCCTAAAAAGGCCGCACGCGCAAGACGACCTCAACCCATTTTGAACACGCAGATCTTGTTGCCATCGAGATCGCGGAAATAGGCGCCGTAAAATCCGCCGCCGCGATCTCCCGGCGCACCCTCGTCCGTCGCACCGTTCGCAAGCGCATCGGCATGGGTCTTGTCGACCGCCTCGCGAGACGGCGCGGCGAGCGCCAGCATGTTGCCGTTGCCGGGCATGGCCTTGCCGCCGTCATAGGGTTTGCAGACGGCCAGCATTGCGCCGGCCTTGCTGCTGTAACCCTGCATCCGGTCGTTCGTCAGACTGCGCCTCGCGCCGAGAGCGGCAAGTACCTTGTCGTAGAACGCCTTCGATTTCTCGAAGTCGTTCGTCCCGATGGTCGCGTAGCCAATCATGCTCAGCGCCCCGTCGGTATCTTGTTGAAGGGCACGTCCTTGTCGACGCGGATGTCGCCCGGCAATCCGAGCACGCGCTCGGCGATGATGTTGCGCAGGATTTCATCCGTGCCGCCGGCGATGCGCAGGCCCGGCGAAGACAGCCAGCCGCCCTGGAACATGCCGTTCATCGGCGCTTCGTCGCCCTGCAGGATGCCGGCCTCGCCTTCGAGTTCCATCGCGAAAGCCGAAAGATCCTGGAGCTTGGAGGCAACGACGATCTTGGCAATCGAGGCTTCCGGTCCCGGCTGCTTTCCCTGGGACAAGGCCGTCATCGTGCGCATCGTCGTCCAGCGCAGGCCAGCGGAACGGACATACCAGTCCGCGATCTTCTCGCGCACCGCAGCGTTCTTGATCGCCGGACCGTCTTCGAGCTCGAGCGAACGCGCGAGCTGCATCAGCTGCGGCACATCGAGGCCGCCGCCCTGTCCGCCGCCGACGGCGAGACGTTCATGCATCAGGGTGGTCAGCGCGACGGTCCAGCCGTTGCCGACTTCGCCCAGACGCTGGCTATCCTTCACCTTCACATCGGTGAAGAAGATCTCGTTGAAGCCCGAGCCGCCGGATGCCTGCTTGATCGGACGGATGTCTACGCCCGGATCCTTCATGTCGATGTAGAACATCGTCAGGCCCTTGTGCTTGGGCACATTGGGGTCGGTGCGGGTCAGGATGATGCCGTAGTCGGAGAACTGAGCGCCCGTCGTCCAGATCTTGGACCCGTTGATCGTCCAGGTGTCGCCGTTCTTCTCCGCGCGCGTGCGCAGGTTGGCAACGTCCGATCCGCCGGCCGGCTCGGAAAAGAGCTGGCACCAGATCTCGTCGCCCTGCACCGCCGGCCAGACATAACGCTTCTTGGCCTCTTCCGTGCCGTAGGTCATCAGGGTCGGGATGCACATGCCGAGGCCGATGGCGAACGGTCCACCGTTGGCCACGTCGTACTTCGCCTCTTCCTGGCTGAAGATGATGCTCTGCATCGGCGTGCCGCCGATACCGCCCATGCCCTTCGGCCAGGTGATGCGGGCGTAGCCGGCTTTCGCCTTGACCTTCTGCCACGCCTTGGAGGCGGCCATCTGGTTGGCGGCGCCGTTCTCCATGTCTTCGGCGCTCAGGTCGCGCTTGCCGCTGCGCTTCTTGGCGTTGGCGTCGAGCCAGGCGCGCACTTCTTTGCGGAATGCGGCTTCTTCGGGGCTGTCTTCGAAATCCATTTTGCTTCTCCGTTTGTCTGAGCGCGCGCTTAGGCAGCGTTCGTAAGTTCGAGTTCGGTGACGAGCTTGTCTTTCCAGGTGCGCTGCGGACCGAGCGCGAGGCCCAGTTCCTTGGAGCGCTTGTAGTAGAAGTGGCAATCCACCTGCCAGGTGAAGCCCATGCCGCCATGCGTCTGGATGTTCTCCTTGGACGCGTAGTCGAAGGCCTGCGTTGCCGAAACGCGCGCAGATGCGGCGGCGAGCGGAATCTCGCGCGCATTCGTCGAGAGCGCCCAGGCGCCATAGTAGGCGTTGGAACGCGCCAGCTCGTTGAACACATACATGTCGGCGAGCTTGTGCTTGATCGCCTGGAACGAGGCGATCGGGCGGCCGAAGGCATAGCGGTTGAGCGCATAATCCTTGGCCATGGCGAGGCAGACATCCGATCCGCCGACCTGTTCGAACGCCATCAGGATGGCGGCCTTGTCGAGCACGCGGTTCTGGTTGGCCCAGCCCTCGCCGACGGCGCCGAGCGTTTCGGCCGCGGCGTTTTCGAACGTGATGTCCGAATGGCTGCGCGATGCATCGAGCGTCTCGCAGTCGGTGCGCTTCACGCCGGCAGCCTTGAGATCGACGAGCGCAAGCTGCAGGCCGCGTTCGCCGGCATCATCGGATGCGCGCGCGAGCACGATGCAATAATCTGCGATCGGTCCGTCGACGACGGCGATCTTCTTGCCGTTGAGCTTGCCGCCCTTCAGCGTGGTGCGGATGCTCTTGGGCAGAACCGCGCCCGGTCCTTCGGCGCGCGCGAAGGTTCCGATGATTTCTCCCGATGCAACCTTCGGCAGCAGCCGCTTCTTCTGGTCTTCGCTGCCGGCGATCAAAATCGCTTCGGCGAAAAGATAGACGGTCGAGGAGAACGGCACCGGCGCCAGCGCGCGGCCCATCTCTTCGGCGATGACGCAGAGTTCGAGATAGCCGAGACCAAGCCCGCCGTAGTTTTCCGGGATCGCGGTGCCGGTCCATCCCATCTCGCCGACCTGTTTCCACAGGCCGGAATCGAAATGTTCCTTGCCTTCGAAAACTTTGCGCACGGTTTTGGTCGTGCATTTTTCGGACAGGAATTTATGCGCCTGGTCCTTGAGCATTTTCTGGTCGTCTGAAAAGTCGAAATTCATCGGCTCCCTGCCTCACTTTGTTTTGCTTAACCTGACGATAGAACACGCAAATGGTTCAAAGCGAGTCCATCGTCTTAACGCCGACTTAATGCGGGTTTGATAGCCTTACCCTGGGTAAGGGCAGGTATAGGCCATGGCAAAAGCATCATTTCATAAGAGCCAGCGCGTGTATGTGAAACCGGTCGGCACTTGGGCGCTGATCGAACGCGTTGTGCCGCACTGGGCAAAAGGTCTCGAGGAACCAATCCGCGTTCACTACGACGTCGGCCTCGGGCGCGAATTCACGTCGGATGAATTGCAGGCGGAAGAGCCGCTGCCCGACGGCAACAAGAATGAAGGCGAGCACTGGCGCGTCATCCGTCAGCGCAACAAGTGGCAGCCGGCCGAAGACTGCGCACGTCATCCGGTGCCTGGAAGTTATCCCGTCGTTGTGACCGGCCCCGCGGAGTGGGGTGGCTGGCGCGTGCCGGGCGCGGAATACGACCTCGATCCGATCAAGATCGAACGTCAGGCGCGCATGATCGCCAATTCGCCAAAGCTCGTCGCGTTCGCCAAGGGTCTAATCGACTGGGCGCGCAAATCCGGCGAGGACATGCCGAACTCGCTCGTCGAACTCGCGCATGAAGCACAGGACGTGCTGACTGCGATCAACGGCGACACTTAAATAAGCCTCGTATTCAAAGAACTTTGTTGCGGATGCGCGTTTAAAAACGCAGCAAAGTGCGCGAAGAATTACACGTGAAAAAACCTGCCCGCCCTTGAACCGAGTCGGTCAAATCACCAGTTACGCTAAATCCCGATAGCTGCGTTTGTCGCGGCGCCCCACAGCGTCGAACTCTGCGACGGGCTTGATGTGATGGTCGCCCAGATCCAAACCGCCGCCGGTCACTTTCGAAAAGCGCGGCGGAGACCAACGCCCTGAATCTGTCCGGCATCACGCAATTGTTCCGGATTTTTTTTGGGCGGCGACATGCCAATTCGCCGTCGCGGCCTGTACAGTCACGTGCCGATCACACAGCCAGGAAGACGCCTATGCGCACAGAAGAGCCGCACGCCATTGCTCTCAAGGACTATCGTGCGCCGGACTACCACATCGCCACCATTCATCTCGACTTCGCGCTGGAACCGCGCGCGACGCGAGTGACGGCGACCTCGAAGGTCACGCGCACGGGCGACGCGGCGCCGCTGGTTCTCGACGGCGAGCAGGTGAAGCTGGTGTCCGTCGCCATCGACGGCCGCACACTCGACAACAGCGCCTATAGCGTCAGCGACGAAAGACTGACGATCCACACGCCGCCGGCGGCCTTCACACTGGAAATCGTGACGGAAATCGCGCCGGAGAAAAACACGACGCTGTCGGGTCTCTACACGTCGAACAATATGTTCTGCACGCAATGCGAGGCCGAAGGATTTCGCCGCATCACCTATTTCCTCGACCGGCCCGACAATCTGGCGGTCTACACGACGCGGATCGAGGCGGACAAGAAGGCGTATCCGATCCTGCTGTCGAACGGCAATCCGATCGCACGCGGCGACCTCGCCGGTGGCAGGCACTTCGTTTCGTGGAACGATCCGTTCCCCAAGCCGAGCTACCTTTTCGCGCTCGTGGCCGGCGATCTCGGCGTGCTGCGCGACGAGTTCACGACGATGTCGGGACGCGAGGTCGCGCTCGCTATCTACGTCGAGCACGGCAACGAGCCGAAGGTGACCTATGCGATGGACTCGCTCAAGCGCGCCATGCGCTGGGACGAGGAGAAGTATGGCTGCGAATACGATCTCGACATCTTCATGATCGTCGCGGTCAGTGCGTTCAATTTCGGCGCGATGGAGAACAAGGGTCTCAACATCTTCAACGACAAACTTTTGCTGGCCTCGCCGGAAACGGCGACGGACGACGACTATGCGCGTATCGAGAGCGTGGTGGCGCACGAGTATTTCCACAACTGGACCGGCGACCGCATCACCTGCCGCGACTGGTTCCAGCTTTCGCTGAAGGAAGGCCTGACCGTTTTCCGCGACCAGAGCTTCTCCGGCGACATGCGCAGCCACGGCGTCTGCCGCATCAACGATGTGAAGGCGCTGCGCATGCGCCAGTTCGTCGAGGATGCCGGTCCCCTCGCCCACCCGGTGCAGCCGGAGAGCTACATCACGATCGACAATTTCTACACCGCGACGATCTACGAGAAGGGTTCGGAGGTCATCCGGATGCTGCAGACGCTGGTCGGGCCCGAAGGCTACCGCAAGGCGACCGATCTCTATTTCAAGCGGCACGACGGCCAGGCGGCGACGGTCGAAGACTGGGTGAAGTGCTTCGAAGATGCGTGCGGACGCGATCTGAAGCAGTTCCGTCTCTGGTACCAGCAGTCCGGCACTCCGACGCTCGAGGCGAACGGCAAGTATGATGCGGGCAAGAAGACCTATGCACTGACGCTCAGCCAGAGCCTTGGGCCGACGCCGGGACAGCCGACGAAGAAGCCGATGGTCATCCCCGTCCGGCTCGGACTGCTCGGCAGCCAGGGGCCGCAGCCGCTGACGCTCGAGGGCGAGAACGCCACCGGTCCGGACGAACGCGTACTTGAACTCGACACCGCCGAAAAGACCTTCACCTTCGTCGGCGTTGAGGAGCCGCCACTGCTTTCGCTCGGCCGCCACTTCTCGGCGCCGGTGCACTTCAAGGTTCCTGTCGACCGCAATTCGCTCGCCGCGTTGATGGGCCGCGACACGGACTCGTTCAATCGCTGGGAGGCTGGACAGGCGCTGGCGACCGACATCCTCAAGCAGATGACGGATGCCGCGAAGTCCGGTGCGACACCGAAGACCGACATGACCTATATCGAAGCGGTAGGCCTTGCGCTGGCACGCGCCGACGAGGATCACGCCTTTGCGGCGCAGATGCTGGTTCCGCCGCTCGAGAACGAGATGGCGCTGGCGATCACGCCGCCGGATCCGGAGGCGATCCACAGCGCCCGCACGGCACTCATCCGCGCGGTCGCTCTGGCCCACGGGGCGAAGTTCGAGGCGCTCTACGCCAAGCTGGGCGGTGCGCACGCGTTCGATCCAGATGCCAAGTCGGCCGGCCGCCGAGCATTGCGCAACGCCTGCCTGCGCTATCTGACGGCCGCGGACGATGTGAAGGCCGCCGAACTTGCCGACACCCACTATCGCACCGCCACGAACATGACCGACATGATCGCCGGTCTCGCAGCGCTGACGCGCATGGATTCGGCGCGCCGCGCCGCGGCTTTCGCCCATTTCCATGACCGCTTCCGGAACGATCCTCTTGTGCTCGACAAGTGGCTCGGCCTGCAGGCGGGGTCGTGCCGGCCCGGCACGGTTGACGAGGTCCGCGCGCTGATGAAGGACCCGGCGTTCGACATACGCAATCCGAACCGGGTGCGCTCGCTCGTGGGCGCTTTCTCCGCCAATCATCTGCGTTTTCACGGCGCAGACGGCTCCGGCTACCGGCTCGTGTCCGAGGTGATCGCGCAACTCGACAAGATCAATCCGCAGGTTGCCGCCCGCATGGCGGGCGCGTTCGAAGCCTGGCGCCGCTACGACCAGTCCCGCCAGTCCCTGATGCGCAACGAGCTGACCAAACTCAGCAAGCTGGACGGCCTGTCGTCCAACTTGTTCGAGGTCGTCACGAAAATGCTTGAGTAAGATTTCATTAACTTTCGTGACACGGACTCTGCGATTCGCATAATCGCATAAGGCGAATCAGTCGCCTTGGGGATCGCGATGGCGCACAGCCACGCCGCCGTGAATGTGACAATGGCCTTGGGCAGGGCCAAGTCGCGCAACGTTCGCATGACCGTTCTCGTCAGCCTGGTGCTGATCTGCGGCAGCTTCGCCGCCGCCGCCGTATTGCAGATGCGCAACGACCGCGTGCACGCGCTGGCCCAGGCGGAATATTTCGAAGCGCGCCGTGCCGGCGACGTCGCTGCGTCGGCGCAGACCAGTCTCGACCGGATCGCTGCCCTCGGCCGCGCTTTTGTCGACGGCAAGGACGTCGCCGAGGACGCCGCCGCCTCGGGCGTCAGGAGCCTGACCGTGTTCGACCGCACCGGTCTTGCGCAATCGACACTGTCGGATCAACCCGCGCTGGCGCTGCCATTCGGCGCGCTCGAAGCGCGCAAACCGGAGATACACACGCCGGCGACGATGATTTTTCCCTATGCCGGCAAGATCGTCGGCATCGCGTTCGATCCGCACATGCTGGTTCCGGCCCGCATGCTCGAGCGGGCGGCGCTGACGACGGATGCGGGCAGCGTCCTGATTCAGGATTCCAACTGGGCCGGAGTCGGTCCAGCGGTTCAGGTCGCCAACTGGCCGGTCTCCGTGCGGACGTCGGTCGACGAGGACGCCGCGCTTTCGGCCTGGACCGGTTCGTTGCCGCTCTATCTGTTCGTGATCCTGGGACCGGCGCTGGTCGGCGCAGGGTTGGCGGCCGTCTTTGTGCAGGAGTTCGAACGCCGGTTGCGAGCCACGACAGCGATCCGCACGCTCAAGTCGACGCGTCCTGCCGAAGCCAAATTGCTGGTGCGGCTCGCCGAAGCGGAGCGACGCGCTGCCGAGGACGGCCGCGCCAAGTCGGAATTCATCGCGCACATGAGTCACGAGCTGCGCACGCCGCTGAACGCGATCATCGGCTTCTCGGAAGTGATCGAGCGTGGTTTCTACGGCGCCGTCGGCCACGCCAAATATGTCGAGTACGCGCATGACATCAACGATGCGGGCCGCAGCCTGCACAGCAAGATCGGCGACATTCTGGAGTTCGCCAATATCGAGGCTGGTCGCTATCCTGTGCGGCCGCAGGTCATCGATGTCGCGCTGATCGCCTCGGAGTGCGCCAGCGAGGGCGTTGGCCGTGCCTTCTCCCGCCGCATCACGCTGCATCTCGGTTTTACTGCCGCCGTCGAAGCATTGGCCGATCCGCTGGCGGTGAAGCGGATTATTTCGAACCTGCTGTCGAACGCGCTTCTCTATACGCAGGAAGGCGGACATGTCCGGCTCGACGTGCACGAGGAAGAAGGCGCAGTTGTCGTTTCGGTGACCGACAATGGCCTTGGATTCACGCGCGCCGAAGCGGCGGCGGCCGGAATTCCGTTCCGCCGCTATGACCGGCCAGGCACGATGACCGGAGTCGGGATGGGACTGACCATCGCAATGGCTTTGGCGCGCCGGATGGGTGGCGTCGTTCGCATCGGCAGCGTCGCCGGCGAAGGCACTGTCGCAGAGTTGCGGCTGCCGAAAATCTAGCCCCGTTAACCGGTTGTTAACCGAAGTTAACGACTCTTAACTATCTGATTCGAGAAAGGATTCCCGTGCCGTCGAGGCCGCGCAACGTCAGCTTGGCCTTCTGGAGGAGCTTGGCCTTCCTGTCAGCCCTGCTCGGCGGTACGCCCGGATTCGCCAGCGTGGCCGGCGTGACGCCGGGCTCGACACTCACGATCGTCGCGCGCACGCCCGACACCGAGATTCGAATCCGCGGCGTGTCGCTCAAATCGGTGCACGCGGACGACAAGCAGAACGAAGTTTCCTTCGACTTCAGCGGTCCGATCAGCGAAGACCTTTTCAGCGAGCTGCAGCGCGAGTTGCCCGATGTCGTCGACGTTGCTTTCACTGGCTATGACAGCGGCGTGATACGCGCAAAAAAGCCGACCACATTCCTGACGCATCCGGAAGCCGACGGCTTTTCGCTGCGCATGGTTGAGCGCGACACCCATCCGGCGAACGGTTCGGCTGTCGTCGCGCTGCGCGGCGACAATACTGCGGGCGATACGCCGGCCGGTACGCAACCGACAGAGCCGCCCCCGCAACCCATATTCGTCGCCGCGCATGGCTGGCAGATTGCACAATCCTATTTCGCGCAGGCCGCCGTGGAGCGCCCGTTCGATGTCACGATCCGGCGCGGCTACGATGCGTTGCGCGATGGCGATGCGAACATCGTCTCTATCGGCGGCGACTGGCGCCACACCAAGGGAACGATGCTGGCAAGCGGATCGATGCACGCCGACATCCAAGCCTGGTCAGGCGCGCGCCTGCTGGAGAATTTCCACGACGTCGTCGTCAATGGCAAAGCTATTCGGCAACTGAACGGCACGATCGTGCCGATCGACAAGAACGACCTGTCCGGATCGCTCGGGCTGGGCATTCCCGTCGGCGATGCCGTCGCGACGGCCGAAGCGCTCTATGGACGATCAGGGGCCGGCGGGCGGCTCGGCATCAGCGAGACCGCTCAAACCTGGCGGCTCGGACTTCTGGTGGCCTACCATGCGCCCTACTCGGACACGGCCGAGGCGGTGGCCGATCGCGGCGAACGCGACGCAGCTTCGCTCTATGCCTCCGGAGAAATACTCGAAGGTCTGTGGGGGACGGCCGAATTGAACGCAACACGCTACGGTGTGCGCGGCGATTCAGACGTCGCCGGTACGGCCGGCTTTCACGCCAACCTGCGCTATCAGTTCGACGGCTCGCCTCTGAGCGTCAGCTATGACGGCGACGGTGAGTATGTGCTGAACGTCAACAAATTGCCGGGCGTTGCTCCGACGCCCTTTGTGCCGCTTTCGATCCATGACCGGGAGGTGCACGCCTTCAGCGGCGCATTCAGTGAAGATTGGGAACGCACGGTGTGGTTGGACGTCTATGGCGGATACGCCATCGACCGCTACAGCGATGAAGGACCGTTTGGAGGCATAGCTCTGCGATTTACGCCGACGTCCGGCCTCGATCTGGCGTTGAACGGCCGCTATTCCAAGGTGGCCGAACGGCAGGGCGAACAGGGCAATGTCGTGAGCGCCGGATTGACTCTGACCTACGCATTTTCGCTCGGCGCAAGTGAGGCGCCAATTCTGCACGCCGGTCCTGCGGGCGACTTATAGGTACCAGTCATACTCGGCGGGCGAGATGATCTTGCGAAAGCGCGCGACTTCCAGACGCTTGGTCTCGCCATAGAGCGCGACTGTTTCCTGACCGAGATAGGATTCCAGGACAGGCGCGTTGGCGAGACGGGCAAGCGCGTCGTCAATGGTGAACGGCAGCGCGAAGTCCGGTTCGCGCGAGACGTTTCCCGCCGCCGCGGGTCCCGGATCGAGCTTGTTGACGAGACCGTGGTGCAGTCCGGCCAGCATAGCGGCCAACGCGAAATAGGGATTGGCGTCCGCGCCGCTCACGCGATGCTCGACCCGCCGTGCTTCACCGGGGCTCACCGGAATGCGCAAACCTGTTGAGCGGTTGTTCACGCCCCAGCGCCGATTGACCGGCGCGAACATGTCGGGCTGAAAGCGGCGGTAGGAGTTTAGCGACGGCGCGAATATGGCCATGGACTCCGGCATCAGCGCCTGCAGACCGCCGATTGCGTGTCTCAGGCGATCCGAACCCTCGACGGAGCCGTCGTCGAAGACGTTGTTGCCGGCCTCATCGATGATGCTGGCATGGATGTGCAGGCCGCTTCCGATCCGCTCCGGATAAGGCTTGGCCATGAATGTCGCGTCGTATCCCATCGTGCGAGCGGCTTCGCGCACGATCTGCTTCAGGACGACCGCATGATCGGCGGCGATGAGCGCATCGGACTGATGGTGCAGATTGATCTCGAACTGGCCCGGCGCGTATTCGGAACTGGCGGCGCTGACCGGCACGCCCTGTACTTTCGCAGCTTCGTTGAGCGCAGTGAGGAAGCTGCGATAGCGATCCAGATCATCGATGCTGTAGACGGCGTTGTCGTGTTCGCGGATGCCCGTGCGCGGATTGAGCGGCGGCTGCGGGGCGCCATTGGCGTCACGTGCGCGATCGATGAGATAGAATTCCAGTTCCAGTGCGACGACGGGCGTCAACCGCAACTCGGCGAATCGGTCGAGTGCATTCTCCAGCGCCGCGCGCGGCTCGCCGGCCGTCGGCGTGCCGTCTTCGTTGCGCATGGTGGTGAGCATCTGCGCCCGCCTGGGCCCTTCTGCCCAGACGAGGCTGATCGATCCGGGTACGGGCCAGGCCGTTCCGTCCGGATCGCCGTCGCCAAAGCCCCGGCCAAACGGGTTCACCATCTCGCCTTTTGCGTCCATGAGGTAGACGGACTTCGGCAATTGCATGCCGCTTTCGAGCAGCCTGTGCGCGTCGGCAATCGGCAGGCGCTTGCCGCGGATTGCGCCGCAGATATCGACGAGAATTGCGTCGACGAACTCGAGTTCGGGGGCGCGCTGCATCAGCGCCTCGAATTCGACGCGCGCGCGCTCGACGAACGCCGGCCGGGCAAAACTCGGAATCGATGCAGCCTTGTTCATGATTGAAGTATACGCCGCTATCCGCTTGCCAGAAAGCTAACGCCAGACGCGCCAGCAGATTGCGCGAATGGCGCACCCCGCCTAGTTTTCAGCAAGTTTTGTCCCGGAGTGCACAATGAAGTTGCCGTACAGCCTGGCCGCCGTCGCTATCGCGTCAGTACTCGTCGCCTCGTGCGGACAGAACGGATCCAACTCAGGCGACAGCGCAAAGCCCGCGTCACTGTTCCAGTGGGAAGACTACATGAACCCACCTTTCTACGCGGACTACGAAAAACAGTATGGCGAGAAACCCAACATCACCATGTTCGCGGACGAAGACGAGGCCTTCGCCAAGATGCGCGCCGGATTCAAGCCCGACGTGATGGGTCCCTGCTACTACGAGTTCCCGCGCTGGAAAGAAGCCGGACTGCTGCAGCCGATCGACACGACAAAATTGAAGAACTGGAGCAAGATGTCACCCACCTTGCGCAACCTGCCCGGCATCGACGCCGGACCCAACAAGGTTTGGTTTGTGCCTCACTATTGGGGCAACACGTCGATCACGTTCCGCACCGACCTCGCGCCCGAGTACGTCAAATCGCAGAGCTGGAACATCCTGTTCGATCCAAAATACAGGGGCCGCGTGTCAGTGCTCGACGGCGTGGACGACACCGTGCCGTTCATCGCGCACATGATCGGAATCGATCCCTACAACATGACGCCGGCGCAGTACGAACAACTGAAGGCCAAACTGCGCGACGTCGTGAAGCAGTCGCGCCTGATCTCGAGCGAGGACACTGCGCTCACCCAGGGCCTCGCATCGGGGGAGATCGTCGCGGCCATGTCGTGGCGCATCGTCTATTCGACATTGCACAGGGAAGGAAAACCGGTTGATTACATGAATCCGCCGGGCGGCATGTTCACCTATGTCTGCGGGCTGGTGATGCACAAGGATCCGTCCGACGAAGCCAAGGCTCTGGCGCTGATCGACTCGTCAATTTCGGACAGCGCGGCCAGCTACACCATCGAACATATCGGCGACGAACCGGCCAATGAGGATGGCTTGAAGAACGTTTCGGACGCCACGTTCGAAAATCTGGGGTTGTCGCGCGACGTCGAAACGTTTCTCAAGAGCGGCATTTTCCAGAACAGGCTGAAAAACAAGGATCGAATTGTCAACGACTGGACGGAGATTCGCGCCGGCCTCTAGCCGCGTGCCGCGCGTCGTCCGAACATGCGCCAGAACCAGGACCGGTTGCGCGCCTTGGTGCGCTCGACCATTTCCTGCCGCTCGGCGGGAGTTAGGGCAGCCAGGCTTTCCGCCATCATTGCGATGTTCTCTCGTTCCAGTGCGCCGTCGGCGCTGCTGACGTCGGCGAGAGTCTTGTTGAACAGTTCAGGTGAAAAGTCTGTCCTGCCGAGTGCGTGGAACGCTTCCTTGCGCGCTAGAAGAGCGGCGGCCCGCAGAGCCCGTATCTTCGGCGTGTGCGCATCGATGATCGCCTGAATGCGATCGCGCTCCGCCGGCACGGCTTCCATGACGGTGCGAGGTGCCAGGACGCCGCCGGCGCCGATCTCGGGAACGCGGTGCGCCGCTCGATAAATCACAAGCGCGAAAATCGGCACGAGCGCGATGTTCAGACACAGCGACACGATGAGGAGGATGCTTCTGGACCGCAGTGCGGGCGTCTCGCTCATCTCAGATGCCCTGCCCCGCATCGATGTCCGGAGTGCCATCGAGCGCAAATACGCCACCCGATGCCGAGTCCGCGCGCGGCTCGTCCAGCGGCGTTACTGCGGCGATGCCAAGCCCGATGGCTAGCGCCAGCATCAGGGCGAACGCAGGTTGCCAGGCGGGAACGCCGGGCCACACGAATTCCGCGGCGGCGCGAAGGATGTTTTGTAGCGAATGCCGTTGCGATACGCGCGCGAAATCGGCGAGGAGTTTGTGTTCCAGAGCGGTGGGAACCGGCTCCGAGCCGGCCAGCACGAGGCTCTGATCGAGACGTCGGGCTTCCGCGGCAAGCGCCTGCGCCGACGAACTTGAGCGCAGCACCTGTTCCGCCGCGTCGCGTTCCGCCGCCGGCCAACGGGCCGGGTTGGCGCCGTAAGCGCCGATCAGCACGGCGAACCGCTCTTCGCTCATTCCAGGTTCGTTAACCACCGACATGCCCCAAAGCTCCTAATCGCCCTTCAAGTGCAGCAAACGTGCCCGAAGTGTCCTGCGCCCCCGCGCCAGCAACGACTCCAAAGCTTCAACGCTGATCCCGAGGATCTCCGCCGCTTCAATATTGCCGCACTCCTGATAATGGCAAAGCTGGATCGCGGCCCGCTGCCTTTCCGGAAGCGCCCGGAGAACGTCCTCAATTTGGCCGGAGAGGGTCGCATTTTCGAGACTTTGGGCTGGTCCGGGCGCGGGATCGACCACTTCGAGCGCCTCATCGAGTTGGGCGGTGGGGCGGCGGCGAAGCCGGTCGTAACACTTGTTCAGGGTCACCCGATAAAGCCAGGTCTCAAACTTGGCGCGGCCGGGCTGCCAGCGCGCCGCGTGTGTCCAAAGACGCATGAACGCGTCCTGAACGGCGTCTTCTGCTTCGACAGGGTCAGACAGCATGCGCCTCGCCAGCGCCAGCATCTTGGGAAGGTGACGGGTCATCAATATTTGCGCGGCGGCGCGATCGCCGGCCCCGACGCGCGTGACCAGCTCAGCATCCGGATCGATCATCATCCCGGGCCAAGGATCCCCAGTGCCTGTTTCAACTTCAACGGCGCGCCCTTGATTTCCCGTCGGCCAGAGCCTTGTCGATCAGGCGAAGCAAGTTCTTTCGCTGGGCAATCGTGGTCGCCGGGAGACGATCGAAGTCATCACCTTCCAGACGGACGTCGGCGAAGAGCCCTTGTTCACCCAGTTCGTGGAAGTGCAGGAATGCGCGGCCGCCGCGATAGAAGGTGCCGCGGGACTTTTCCTTCAGGTCCTCCCGCTTGCGGATGTCTTTCAGAAACGGCTCGAGCCGCTTCAGTGCATCGGCGCCGGCATGCTTCATGACGAAATTGGACCGGGAATCGGCGCCGAGAGCAAGTCCGGAAAACGACAAGGGCGGAAGCGGCTTTTCAGCCATTTCCGCCCTTGCCCAATTCACGCCTTGAGGCTGGTTACAGCACGCCGCGCTTATGCTCACCGATGACGATGCGGCCCGGATTAAAGGCCGCCTTGAACACGCCGAGCGCCTTGCGGGGCTCTGCGTCGCCGCACATGAACACATCGAATGCCGCATAGCCCTTTTCTGGCCATGTGTGGACGCTGATGTGGCTCTCCGCAAGAACGGCAACACCAGAGATGCCGCCGCCTTCACAGAAAGTGTGCAGGTGAATATGCAGGAGCGTCGCTCCTGCGGCCTTCACCGCGTCGATCAGCGCTGTTTCGATACGGTCACGGTCGTTCAGACCTTCCGCTTCCCACAGGTCGATGATCAGGTGACTGCCCGCGTAGGTCAGACCGTTGCGGGTGATGAAGTGGTCTTTTTGATCGTCGTTGACCGGAGGGGCAACGACTTCACGAACGGTCTTCGCCGAAGTCCGGACGCGAGGCGCCCTTGCTTCTTTGGTCGCCGCAACAAGTTCGAGTCTAGCCATTTCGGGCACCTACCCTGTTAGAGTTGACACCTGCGCCTTGGCCTTACGGACTTCCGGACGCGTCTCAAGAAGAAAGCGGCGGACGGAAGGCCGCCTCGCCGCTTTGTTCCCTCGCGGGAACGGGGGAAATATATGCACGTGGCCCCTTCATGCAAGAAATTTTGTCACCCAATCGTCAATTTTTTCTTCACGAGGGTCTGAGAGACACACTCTCGACTCCTCTCCGAGCGCGCCGTAGAAGGCGCTCGCCGAACTTTTCCCACTGTCACAAACCCGCGGAGCCAAGCGATGTCGAGCAGTTTCAAGGAGCGTCTCCACAAGGGCTACGCCCAGTCGATGGAACTCTCTGGTAAGCCAATCGTTGAGGAAAAGAGCCAGTTTCAGCGCATCAAGATCTTCGACAGCGTCGCCAACGGGCGCGTCATGGTGCTCGACGACATCGTCCAGATCACCACGCGCGACGAGAGCGCCTACGCCGAAATGCTGACGCATTTACCTCTTCTTGAGCATGGCAAGGCGAGCCGGGTGATGATCGTGGGCGGCGGCGATCTGTCCATCGCCGACGAGGCGCTGAAGCACAAAGGCGTCAAGGAAGTCGTTCTCGTCGACATTGACGGGCGAGTCGTCGAGCTCTGCCGGGAGCATTTCGCCGAGATCAACGCCAAGGCGTTCAAGGACAAGCGCCTCAAGATCGAGATCGCCGACGCCTTTGAATATCTTGGAAGGCCCGAAAACAAAGGCCGTTTCGATCTCATCGTCGCCGACCGCCCCGATCCCGTCGGTCCAGGCAAGGCGCTGTTCGGCGAGACGTTCTACGACCGCGTGAAGGCGGCGTTGAAGCCAGGAGGTTTTGCCACCTTTCAGACCGGCGTGCCGTTCTACCAGCCGGGGGAGATCACCGAGGCGCTCGACGAGCTTCGCGAGTTCTTTCCCCAGTCCGGGCTCTATCTCACGGTCGTGCCCAGCTACATCGGCGGCTTCATGGCCCTCTCCTGGGCCGGCAAGGGCAAAAAGCTCGGTACGCCGGCCGGGGTTCGCAAAGCTGCGGCGGCGTTCAAGAAGTCACGCATCACGACGGACTATTACAACGCCGAAATCCACGCCGCGTCGTTCGCGTTGCCGGAGTGGATCAGGCGGCTGGCGCGCTGAGCGTGACGCTGGCGCCGGATCAGCGCGAGCGGTCCCTCTATGAGCGACTGAGCGCGCTGGACATCGCCTGGTCGACGCACACGCACGCGCCCGTCTTCACCGTCGAGGAGGCCGCCGCGCTGTACGCCAGCCAGCCCGGGGGCCACACCAAGAACCTCTTCTTGAAGGACAAGAAGGGCGGTCTGTGGCTCGTAGTGGCGCGCGATGAGCTTCGGGTCGACCTCAACGCTCTCGCCAAGGATCTCGGCGCGCCGCGCTTCTCTTTCGGCTCGCCCGAGCTGCTGATCGAGACGCTCGGAATTGAGCCCGGATCGGTGACGCCCTTCGCGGTGATGAATGACAAGGCGGGGAAAGTCCGGCTTGTGGTCGACGAAGGCATGCTGATGCTTTCGCCGCTCAATTTTCATCCGCTGCGCAACGATCGCACGACTGCCATTACTCCCGCCGACCTTCTCAAGTTTGTCCGTGCCTGCGAGCATGAACCGGTTATCGCAAGACTGGCGGAGCGCGCATGAACCAAGTCGAACCGCTCGGCGGGCACACGCTCACCGGCCGCTTCATCGCCCTGGAGCCGCTGGAACAGGGTCACCTGCCCGCGTTGATCGCAGCGGGCCGCGATCCGTCCATCTGGACCTACATGCCACATGATGTGTCTGACGGCGTCGGACCGATGCTGAGGGGTATACTGTCCGAAAATATTGAGGGCCGGATGATCAGCTTTGCCGTCCGCCGGCTTTCCGACGGCGCTTTGGTCGGCTCGACGTCTTACATGAACATCGTGCCGGAGCACGCGCGGGTCGAAATCGGCGCAACATGGTATTCGCCCGACGCCCAGGCCACGGCAGTGAATCCGGAGGCGAAATATCTTCTCTTCTGTCACGCGTTTGGCGCGCACTACAACCGCGTCGAGCTCAAGACAGATTCGAAGAACGCCCGCTCGCGCGCGGCAATGGTGAAAATGGGCGCCAAGGAGGAAGGAACGTTGCGCAGTCATATGTGGGTGCCGCAAGGTTACTTCCGCGACACGGTCTATTTCTCGATAATCGCCAGCGAGTGGCCGCCGGTAAAAGACAAATTCGAAGCGAGGCTGGCAGCTTTTCGGCTGAGTTAGCTCTTCAGCCAGTCCGGCTGTTTCAACCCGAAGTGGCGTTGCAGCACGGTCTCGGCCCGCTCTAGTGCGCCTTCGACCCAACCTTGCGCGAAGGAATAAGCCTCGCCGCAAACAAAGAGATTTCTGCCGTCGAGCGGTTTGACGATCGCCTCGCCATCGGCAACCCCATCGTGACCGAGCGCGTAATAGTGCCAGCCGCCGCCATAAGGATCGACGCCCCAGTTCTGGAATCGCGCGGCAAGTGGCTTAACGGATGTGTTGCCGATAACCAATTGTGCCTCGCGATGGACTTCCGCGGCGAGCGGCGAGTCACCCGCCAACATGCTGAAGCCGGACGGATCTGGCGAGGCAACGAGTGCATTCCATGTCGCGACGGAATTCTCGTCACAATAGGCCATCAGCACGCCGAAACCGTTGCTAGGCTCGCTCGCCGGGCGCGATGTCTCGGAACCGAGGCAGTAGAATTGCCGCGCCGGCAAGTCGGTGATGGATCGTCCCTCGACAATGCCGTGATCGCGCCACCACGGCCGTTCGTACAGCAACAGACTCTTGCAGGCCGGAATCGGCGTGACCGATGAAATCAGGTTTGAAAAGCGCGGCTGTCGCGCGTCGGGAAAATCGGCGATGGCTTCCAACGCCATTCGCGGCAGCGCGAGTATGACCGCGGCCGAAGTAATGACCGTGAGGCGCTTGTTCCGATCCTGGAGTCCAAGCCGAAAGCCCGCCTGGGTTTGCCGCAGGCTGACCAGCCGCTCGCTCATCGCCAGGCCAGCGCCAGATCTGGCGGCCCGATCCGCCAGCGACAGCGGTAATTGCTGATAGCCGTCCGCGAGAGTGTTGAACGGTTTGTCCTCGTCGTCGTGGACAAAATAATAGTCCAGTTCGTCCAGGCCCGTTTCGCCTTCGATCCAATCGTCATATCCGGAAGCGTCCTCGGTAAACGCCAATTCTTCGGCGCTCATACCCTTGAGCAGCAAATCCCGATTGGACCAGTCCTTGAGCAGTTTGCCTTTGAAGCGGTAAGCCGCGCGCACCTTTCGCCAGTCCGCAGGCGACATGTGCGCCGCATTAGGCAACACCTTGGCGATCGCACGGTCAAAGAAGCTAGCACCCGGCGCCTGATCCGCATCCGGAATGCGATAGGGAAAACGCGCATGGCCGTTGTGCACCTGCTTCAGCGAGTAGTTCCGGCCGCGAAGCATCATCCTGTTGGCATCGTGGTCGATCGGATAATCTCGTGTCTTGAGGTCCAATTTCCGTGCGAGCCCCGAAACATGGCGATGGGCATCCAGGAACCGCATACCGCCGAGCTCGGCAATGAGGTGCGGTGCCTGGGGAAAGGCAATGGAGCGAAGACGGCCGCCGATACGGTCGCCAGCCTCGAACAGGCGTACTCGCAGCTCGGGCCGTTCCTGCCGCAATCGCCACGCGGCGTACGTACCGGCAGCGCCGGTGCCGACGATCGCAACTTCGACATCGGGAGCAGAGTCGGCACGCGCCACGCCACCGGCAATAGTCAGGGCCGCCGCCGAACCGACGAACTCGCGTCGCGAAATTCTCATCGCCGCTAGATCGGGTTCTTGTTCAGGACCGCGAGGCGGTCACGATAGAACTTCGTCAAGCACGGAACTGCCGCGGCGCCCACGCAGGTATGGTTGCGCAATGCGACCCAATCGCGCTGCGACTGCAACAGATTCTGCTTGTCTGCCGGTTGGTAGGCGTAGTGCATCTTGGTCTGGTAGATTTCGGCGACCTGCCGGTCCTGCCGCGCCACGGCTGCATCGGAGCAAATCGCGTGCTCGATCATGCTTGCAGCTTTGCGGCAATCGAAGGACGGCGCAGGCGCTCGCCAGTCGGGACGGATCACGTCCCGCAGCGCAGACAGCGGAATCATCACGTCCTGCGGACCGGCGGCATAAGACGCGACCTGATAAGGTGGGAAGTAGATGTGGAGCCGGTTCGGCAGCCAGACGAAGTGTTTAAAATTGTCGGCAAGCGGTCCTGCACCGCCGGCAATCGTCTCCGAATCTGAAGCCGCATCAGGACCCGAGCCGATCGTCCGGTCGAGGGTGGCGATCGCAAGCTGGCTGATGCGCGCGATGCCGCGCGAGCCATCCATGATCTCGGGCAAGAAGACCTGCGCGCCGTCGGGAAGCAGAAAGTCTAAAGTAGCGTAGTCGCTGTTCGGATGTGCCCCGCCGGCGTAGGCGGACTGCGTGAAGACGACCGCGAACATTTGCCCGTCGTTGCGCTCGACCTGATACGTCGCCTCCATCGTGTACGCATCCTCTTTCGGATCCTTGTCGACAGCCGACTGCTTGAAGGCGTCGACTGCCTGGCGCGCCCATGCGAGCACCGCAGAGTCGATCGCCCGGTTTCCCGTCTGGGGATATTGGACGGAGACATCGATGTCCCTTGTCTTGATCACGATGGATTTCCTTGCGACCGGAAGTCCGTCCGCGTCGGCGGGAACCGCGAACGGAAGCCAAAACGCAAGCGCCAATACCGCCCACCAATATCTCGTCATGGTCTTTCCCCTGTTTGCGCCGGGGATCGTGAAGGTCCCGGATGACCGCTTCAAGGCGGGAAACCGGCGGATCGCCGCACCAAGCTCTTTTCTTTCGCCACGCCAGCGCCCATCTTCCCGACAGAGCAACAGAGAGACAGTTCCATGGCATTGATTGGTCCCACGGGACGCCCCGTTTCCGCGCCCAAGCCCGCTGGAGAGCAGCCCGCAGCAGCCGGCGCCGCCAGCCCCCATATCAAGGACAGCGGTCTGGAGACATTTGCGGCCGATGTTCTGGAAGCCTCGCGCGAGGTTCCCGTGATCGTCGATTTCTGGGCGCCCTGGTGCGGACCCTGCAAACAGCTTGGTCCGGCACTGGAAAAAGCGGTCACTGAGGCCAACGGCGCCGTGAAGCTCGTTAAGGTCAATATCGACGAGAACCAGGAGATCGCGCGCCAGTTGCGGATTCAGTCGATACCGACCGTCTACGCCTTCAAGAACGGCCAGCCGGTCGACGGCTTTATGGGTGCACTCCCTGACAGTCAGGTGCGAACCTTCGTCCAGCAGCTCGCGGGTGGCGGCCATGGCGGCCACAACCACGCGGCGGAGGTTCTCGCGGCAGGGGATGAAGCCTTTGCGGCCGGCGACATCGGCATGGCGGCTCAGGCCTTTGGTCACGTCCTGCAGGATGAGCCGGGCCACCCCAAAGCGGTTGCCGGGCTTGCCCGGTGCTACCTCCAGACCGGCGACATCGAGCGCGCGAAGGCGACGTTGCAGCTTGTGCGCCCGGACGGCGCCACGGACGAAGCGGTGCGAGCGGTCGAAGCGGAACTCAAACTGCGTGAACAGGCGAGCGGAGCCGGCGACCTTCCCGAATTGACGGCAAAGCTCGAAGCCGATCCGAACAATCACCAGGCGCGCTACGACCTCGCGCTGGCTCTGGACGCGCGAGGCGACCGTGACAGCGCGCTGTCGGCGCTTCTGGAGATCGTCAAGCGTGACAGAAAGTGGAACGAGGAAGCCGCGCGCAAACACCTGGTGACGTTGTTCGAGGCGATGGGCCCGACTGACCCGCGCACCATCGACGCGCGCCGCCGCCTTTCGGCAATACTTTTTTCCTGAGGACGTATGGCTGGCCGCTACCACAACATCGACGATCTTCCCAAGACGCTGGCGATCTTCCCGCTGACGGGCGTTCTGCTACTGCCGCGCGGTCAGCTGCCTCTCAACGTGTTCGAGCCGCGATATCTGGCGCTGGTCGAGGCGGCGCTTTCTGGCAGCCGCCTGATCGGGATGATCCAGCCCACCGAACATGAAGAGAAAGCGCTGACGCCAAAGCTTTCCGCGATCGGTTGCGCCGGACGCCTGACGGGATACCGCGAGACCGATGACGGTCGATATCTCATCACGCTGACCGGGATCTGCCGTTTCCGCGTGACTGAAGAGGTTCGCACAGACACGCCCTACCGGCAGGTCATCGCGGATTACGCACCTTTCGCAGGCGATCTGGCAGAAGGAAACGACGGCGAGTTTCCGCGTGAACGGCTTCTCGCCGCGCTCAACGAGTATCTGGCGCGCCGCGATCTGAAAGCAGACTGGCGCAGCGTCATGAACGCACCGGCCGAGACGCTGGTAAATGCACTGGCAATGCTCTGTCCATTCGAGCCGGCGGAGAAACAAGCTTTGCTGGAGGCGCCGGGGTGGCAAGAACGCGTCAGCACGCTCCTCGCGCTGCTGGAGATGGCGAGCGCCTCGCGCGGCTCGAATACGGTGAACTGAAGCGATGGAACCGGACCGCAAATTGCTCGAAATTCTGGTGTGTCCGGTCACGAAGGGCCAGTTGCGCCTTGACCGCGAAAAACAGGAACTGATCAGTCCGCAGGCCGGCCTCGCCTTTCCCATCCGCAACGGGATCCCGATCATGCTGGCCGGCGAAGCTCGTGAACTGACCGATGCAGAGCGGGACGCCAAGTGAGCGGAGCCGCCAAGCGACCGTGGCCGACCGAGTTGCGTCTCAGCAACGACAGGGCGCGCCTCACTGTCGTCTTCGACACAGGCGAGCAGTTCGTGCTGCCGGCCGAATACCTGCGCGTGGAATCGCCGAGTGCCGAAGTGCAGGGCCATGGCGCGGGCCAGAAACAGATCGTGACGGGCAAGGAACGCATCAAGATCGACGCGCTTGAGCCTGTCGGGAACTATGCCGTCCGCATCAATTTCGACGACGGGCACGATACCGGACTTTTTAGCTGGGACTATCTTCACGAGCTGGGCCGCGAGCAGCGCGAAAAGTGGGCTGCCTATTTGAAGGCGCGGCGCTAGACTTGGCCTCATGAACGACAAGCTTGATAGGAAAAGCGGCCAGTCTCGCGAGTTCACGCCGGGAAGCATCGTGCGCGTGAAGCCGGGACGGCGATTGGCGGTCATGAAGGGCCAGGACCGCTCGCGCTGGACCGACATCTATCACGCGGTGCTGAACGCCCCCTGGTGGGCGTTCTTCATCGGGCTGGCCGCGTTCTTTGCCACTATTAATGTCGTGTTCGCGCTGTTTTATCTGGCCGAACCCGGATCGCTCGAGCATGCGCGGCGCGGGAATTTCTGGGACGCGTTCCTCTTCAGCGTCCAGACCATCGGCTCAACCAACTACACGGTCTTCTCGCCGCAAACGATCTACGCCAACATCGTCGTCTGCGTCGAAGCGTTTTTCGGCATTCTCACAATTGCACTGTTCACGGGCATCATCTTCGCGCGCTTTTCGCGACCTTATGCGCGAGTCGTTTTCTCGAAAGTGGCGATCATCACGCCCTTCGATGGCGTTCCGACATTGATGTTCCGCGCGGCCAACCAGCGCGGCAACCAGATCCTGGACGCCGCCATCACGCTGACCGTCGCGCGCAATCAGACGACAAAGGAGGGCCTGAGGATGCGCCGGTTCGAGGAACTGAAGCCGGTGCGCGAGCGTACCTCGTTGTTCGCGCTGTCCTGGACGGTCATGCACAGGATCGACGAAACCAGCCCGCTCTACGGCATCACGCCGGACATGTGCGACGACAGCCAGCTGGAAATCATCGCGCTTTTGAGCGGGATGGATGAGACTCTCGCGGACCGCATCTATGCGCGCCACTCCTACGTGCCGGACGAACTGCTCTGGGACCATCGTTTCGTCGATGTTCTTTCGATCGCCAACGGACGCCGAGTCGTTGATTTGACGCGGTTTCATGACACGGTGCCGCTGTCTGAGGTTACGACTTGAGCCCGTGGGGTTGGGCCTTTATGGTCCGCCCGCTATGGAACCCTTCAAGAAGCTTTCGGGCGTCGCGGCGCCCCTGAACATGATCAATGTCGACACCGACATGATCATCCCCAAGCAATTCCTCAAGACGATCAAGCGCACCGGGCTTGGCTCGGCTCTGTTCCACGAGATGCGGACGCGGCCTGACGGGAGCGAAAACCCTGACTTCGTGCTGAACAAGCCTGCCTACAAGAAGGCCCAGATCCTCGTCGCCGGCGCCAATTTCGGCTGCGGCTCGAGCCGCGAGCATGCGCCCTGGGCTCTTCTCGATTTCGGCATCAGGTGCGTGATCGCGCCGAGCTTTGCCGACATCTTCTACAACAACTGTTTCAAGAACGGCATTCTGCCGATCGCCCTGCCGCAGTCCGAGATCGACAAGCTGATGGACGATGCCGAGCGCGGCTCCAACGCCGTCATATCGGTTGATCTCGAGGCACAGGAAATTCGTGGTCCGGACGGTGGCTGCATCAAATTCGACGTCGATCCCTACCGCAAACAATGCCTGATGAACGGCTGGGACGATATCGGCCTGACCCTGCGCAACGAAACCAAGATTTCCGATTTCGAGGCAAAGCGCAAAGCGCAGATGCCTTGGGCGTGAGGCGAACATGAGCGATGCGGTACTGCGTGAACTCAAGGACGGTCTGCTGACGCTGACGCTGAACCGGGCCGACAAGCTAAATGCGCTCAGCTTCGAGAGCTTCAAGAATCTGGCCGCCGCGGTCGATTTTGTTCACGCCAATCTCGACAAGGTCGGATGCGTTCTCCTGCGCGGCGCCGGCCGCAGCTTCTGCGCCGGCAACGATCTGGGCGATCTCGGCGGCGTCTTCAACGACGGCGACAATTCCAAGTTCCGCAGCGACACGGTTGAGCGGCTGGCGAGCCTGCCGATGCCTGTCGTCGCCATCGTACAGGGCCACTGCCTCACCGGCGGCCTCGAACTGGCTCTTGCCGCCGACATCATCATCGCCGGCGAAAGCGCGAAATTCGGCGACACGCATGGAAAATGGGATCTGGTGCCCGTGTGGGGCCTCAGCCAGCGCCTGCCGCGCCGCATCGGCCGCGCCAAGGCACTCGAGATGTCATTCACGGCGAGGCACTTCTCCGGCCGGCAGGCTGAGGCGATGGGACTTGCCAACATTTGCGTCCCCGATGCCGAGCTCGAGACGACGGCCACGGAGTTCGTGAAGGACGTGCTGGCGAATTCCTGGCGCTCCAGCCGCGCGATAAAGAAATTGATCGACGACACGGACGGCATGCCGCTCAAGGCCGGTCTCGCACACGAAGTTCATCGCAGCGAGGGCCGCGGCCCTGAAACGGCAGAACGCCTCGCCAGGATGCGGAAATAGCTTATGTCCTACAAAATCCTCTTCACGCCGGGCGATGGCATCGGCCCCGAAGTCATCGAGGACACACGCCGCGTGCTCGGATGGTTCTCACAGAACCGCAACATGTCCTTCGAGACGGAAGACGCCCCGATCGGCGGTATTGCCTATGAGATGCTCGGAACGCCCGAACCGGATTCGACGATTGCCAAGGCGAGGGCCGCGGATGCTGTCATGTTCGGTGCCGTCGGCGGACCGAAGTGGGACACACTGCCCTTCGACAAGAAACCGGAACGCGGCCTTCTCCGCCTGCGCAAGGATCTCGGACTGTTCGCCAATCTGCGGCCCGCAATCTGCTTCGACGCGCTGAAGGATGCATCGAGCCTGAAGCCGGAGCTCGTGGCAGGTCTCGACATTCTCATCGTGCGCGAACTCACCGGCGGCGTTTATTTCGGAGAGCCGAAGGAAATCACCACCCTTCCCGACGGCCAGCAGCGCGCCGTCGACACGCAGGTCTACACCACCAGCGAGATCGAGCGCATCGCGCGTGTCGCCTTCGAACTTGCACGCCTGCGCGGCAAACGCGTCCTGTCGGCCGAAAAGAACAACGTCATGGTCTCCGGCGTTCTCTGGAAGCAAGTCGTGCAGCGCGTGCACGACAAGGAGTTTCCGGACGTACAGCTCTCGCACATGCTGGCGGACGCGCTCGCCATGCAGCTTGTGCGCAATCCCAAACAGTTCGACGTGATCGTGACTGACAATCTGTTCGGAGACATCCTCTCCGACGAGGCCGCGCAGCTCACCGGATCGCTTGGCATGCTGCCGAGCGCCTCGCTCGGAGCCAAGGACGCGAGCGGCAGGCAGCTTGCGCTGTACGAGCCGATCCATGGAAGTGCGCCGGACATTGCCGGCCAGGGACTGGCCAATCCGATCGCCTGCATTCTCTCGTTCGCGATGTGCCTGCGCTATTCGCTCGGCCGCGGCGACGATGCGGCGCTTCTCGAGAAGGCGGTCGAACGCACATTGGCAGAAGGCTTTCGCACCGCCGACATCATGCAGCCCGGAATGACCAAGGTCGGCACGACGGCGATGACGAGCGCGATCGTAAAAGAACTCGACAAGCTCGCCCGCTAAGGCTCGATCACCACTTTGCCGATGACGCTGCGGTCCTGCAGCGTGCGCATGGCATCGACCGCGCGTTCAAGCGGGAAGCGTGCGTGGACGTGCGGTCGTATCTTTTTTTCGGCGAGAAGCTTCATGATCGCGAACATGTTCTCGCGGCCCTTCTGCGGAAACTTGCGGCCGTACTCGCCGGCGCGCACGCCCATGATCGAATAGCCTTTGATCAGCGGCATGTTCACGCTGACGGTCGGAATGCGTCCCGACGTGAAGCCGATGATCGCGATACGCCCGTCGAAGGCGATGCAGCGGGTCGACTCGTCGAACACATCGCCGCCGACAGGATCGTAGATGACGTTCGCGCCCTCCCCGCCTGTGATTTGCTTGACGGCTTCACGAAAGCCCGTCGATGGCAGTACATGATCGGCGCCATAGTCCTTCAGGAAAGCACGTTTTGTTTCGGTGGATGCCGTAGCAATGACCTTGGCGCCAAGCACCTTGCCGAGATCGACGGCCGCAAGCCCGACGCCACCGGCGGCGCCATGCACCAGCAGCCACTCGCCCGCCTGAAGCTGCGTGCGGCGGACATGCGAGACATAGGCCGTCAGATAGGCAACGGTGAAGCTGGCGGCTTCCGCATAGCCGACGCCGTCAGGAATTCTGCGCAACGCCGCTGCGGCGGTCTGCATCTCCTGGGCATAGGAACCATTGCCGCCGCAGATCACGCGGTCGCCGATCTTCACGCTCGTGACGCCGCTTCCGACCGCGATCACATCGCCGGCCGCCTCGCTTCCCGGCGTGTAGGGCAGCTCCGGCTTGTGCTGGTACTTGCCCTGCGCGGTCAGGATGTCGGGAAAATTGACCGCCGCGGCGCGGATGCGGACGCGCGCCTGTTGCGGCCCGATCGGTGGCAACTCGATATCTTCAAGTTTGAGAGCGCCGATGTCGTCGTTGATTTCGCGGCAGACGATGGCCTTCACGCGGTACCCGTCTTTGCTGCGGGGTGCTCGGCGTGCGGCAGCGTGCGAATGCCGCCGAGGAACAAGGCGGTGGCGAAGTTCGCGGCGGCCAGCGGATCGCGCTTGTCGCGCAGGATCATGCGCTCGCCGACTTCGAACGCGACGCCGACGATCGCTGCCATGAGGAAGTCGGCGTCGACCGGCGGGAACAGGCCCTCCTTGATCGCCTTTTCGATGTCCTCGCGCAGCTCTTCGAACCCGGCGATGACTTCCGGCGTGTCGAGGCGGACGCGGGTTGTGTCGGCGGTGTGACGGATGGTGCGGAAATTGACGTGATCGTCGGCGACGAACTCCATGAAAGTACGGAAGGTACTCGAGATGAACTCCTCCACCGTCTTGGCCTTGTTGCGCTCCTCGCGCAGGCGCGGACGGATAGCGAGTGCAACATCGTCCCGGATCGCCTGGTAAACTTCTTCCTTGGATTTGAAATAGTTATAGAACGTGCCCGACGCGAGCGGCGTGGCGCGGATGATGTCGCGCACGGTCGTGGCGCCGAAGCCGAGTTCGGCGAAGACCTGGCGGGCCGCCTCGAGGATCAACTCGCGGTTCTGAACCTTGGTCTGCTCACGCTTTCCGAGCGGCTCGGCCCGTAGCGACGGCTTGGCGAGAATGGTTTCCATGAAGGTCCCAGTCAGGAGAACGCGGGCCGATTTTAGTCATTCATGACACGCCGTCAATTTTTATCGCAGGCCGACGGCATCTTTCCCACTATATATAGCGGGACAAAATGGAGGGAACACAACGTACTGTTTTCGACTTGTTCGTCGCTGGGGACAAGCACCCGCGTTTTGAAACAAATTTCGCGCGCAGGGATCTCGGACGACCGACGTCCGGGCCTGCGGCAGTGTCCATATAGGGAGCGACCCGGCGGGCGGCAAGGTGCCCCTTTGACAGAAGGTGAGGCACACCCTCACCTAGAAATATGACCGAAGCCCGACATGACATGGAAGCGCTCATGCGCGCGCAGGGGAGCACGCCCTTCATCCAGGCCCTGGGGGCCGAAGTGATCGGCGCCGAACCCGGCAAGTCGACGATGCGTCTGCCATATCGCGCCGACATTGTCGGCAATCCCGATACGGGCGTCGTCCATGGCGGCGTCATCACCGGCCTGCTCGACCATGCGTGCGGCATGGCCGTCGGCTCGGCGCTCGGTGTCGGAGCGGGCGCTGCTTCGTCCAGCACGATGCGCGGCATCGCCACGCTCGACCTGCGGATCGACTACATGAAGGCGGCCAAGCCGGGCGTCGACATCTTCGTCTTTGCGGAATGCGTGAAAATAACCCATCAGATCGTTTTTGCGCGCGGCAAGGCCTATCAGGAATCGCAGGACGATCTCATCGCCTCGGCAACCGGCGCCTTCATCATCACCGAACTGCGTCCCGCAGACGTGAAGGCGTAGCGATGGAACTTCTCGCACGCGCCGCCCGTGAAGGCGTTGCACCCGACATTCATGCTCTGGTAGCGGCAGTTCCCTACTGCGCCTTCCTGGGCGTAACCGCGAAACTCGAGGGTGACAGAATCGCTCTGGAAATGCCCTTCGCCACCAAGCTGATCGGCAACCCCGTCATTCCCGCGATCCACGGCGGCGTTATCGGCTCGCTGCTGGAGATGGCGGCTATCGTGCAAGCGGTGTGGGACACAAAGAGTGCGGCCTTTCCAAAGCCGGTCGATATCAACATCGATTATCTTCGGAGCGGCCGCGGCGTTACGACTTATGCCAGCGCCCGGCTTGCGCGGCAGGGCCGGCGTGTCGTCAACGTGCATTCGCAGCTCTGGCAGGAGGATGAGAGCAAGCCGATTGCCGCGCTGCGCGGGCATTTGTTGCTGCCCTAGGGACCTGCGCCGATCGCGTCGCTCACGCGCGCAAAACCGTCGCGCGACAGGCACTCCAGGAGTTCGCGCTTGATGCGCGCCACCAGTCCCGGCCCTTCATAGGCAAGCGCGGAATAAAGCTGCACGAGCGTCGCGCCGGCGCGCAGCTTGACGTATGCGTCTGCGCCCGACCCGACGCCGCCTGCGCCGATCAATATGAGCTTGCCGCCGACCCGTTGATGAACCTCACGCAGAATCTGCGTCGACGCTTCGAACAGCGGCGCACCGGAGAGTCCGCCGGCCTCCCCGGCGAAGGGACTCTTCAGGGTGGCCGGCCTTGCGATGGTGGTGTTGGAGACGATCAGCCCTTCGATGCCGGAAGCGACCGCGACTTCGGCGATATCGTCGAGCGCATGCGCATCGAGATCGGGTGCGATCTTCAGCAGCAACGGAATGGACGGAGCTATACTGGCGCGCGCCTGCGTCACCGTCGCCAGAAGCCGGGTGAGTTCGTCACGGTTCTGCAGGCCGCGCAGTCCGGGCGTGTTGGGAGACGACACGTTGATCGTGACGTAGTCGGCGAGCGGCGCAAGACGCGTGAACGCGGCGCGGTAGTCGGCGATGCGATCGGTCGAATCCTTGTTGGCGCCGATATTGATGCCGACGATGCCGTGGTGACGGCGTGCGGCTAGCCGGGCGGCGACCGCTTCCATGCCTTCATTGTTGAAGCCCATGCGATTGATGACGGCGCGGTCTTCGCTGAGGCGAAAGAGGCGCGGACGTGGATTTCCCGGCTGCGGGCGCGGCGTGACCGTGCCGCATTCGACAAATCCGAATCCGAACTTGAGCATCGCGTCGGGCACGTCGGCGTTCTTGTCGAACCCCGCCGCAAGACCAAGCGGATTCGGAAAGTCGCGTCCGAAGGCGCGCACGGCCAGGCGGACATCCGACGCCGCAGCCGTCGGGAGGACCGGCGAAAACGTCCTCGCCAGCCGAATCGTCGCCAAATGCGCCGTTTCCGCCGGAAAAAGCCGAAGAACCGACGTCACGGCATCCAGAATCATGACGAATCCTCTAGACCAGACAGCAAAAGCAGTGGTAATTCCTACCGTTAATCGTTTTCTAGGAAGAATTACCCTTCACGGCGGACCAGCTTCTTATGGAGTTCAGGAATGCTGACTCATAGTCAAATCTGGGGCGCGATTGACGCGCTGGCGGCGCGGCACGGGCTTTCACCCTCCGGCCTTGCCAAGCTCGCCGGTCTCGACCCGACGACATTTAACAAGAGCAAGCGCGGCGGCGCCAATGGAAAGCTGCGCTGGCCGTCGACCGAGAGCGTGTCGAAGGTCCTGCGCGCCACCGGCGCGACGCTCGATGATTTCGTCATGCTTGTCGGACGCGAAGGCGCAGCGACGCGCTCCTATTCGCGCAGCGTTCCGCTCATCGGTTTGGCGCAGGCCGGCACGAGCGGCTATTTCGACGATTCCGGATTTCCCGCCGGCGCGGGCTGGGACGAGATCCCGTTTCCGGAACTCGCGGACGAGCACGCCTATGCGCTCGAGATCACGGGAGAATCGATGCTGCCGGTTTATCGCGACGGCGACCGCATCGTCGTCTCGCCGTCTGCCAGCGTGCGCCGCGGCGACCGTGTCGTGGTCAAGACCCGGGCCGGCGAAGTGATGGCAAAACAACTATCGCGTCACACGGCACAACGGATCGAACTGAAATCTTTCAACCCGGCGTTCGAGGATCGGGGCTTCGCGCTGGCCGACGTCGCATTCATGCATCGGATCATCTGGGCGAGCCAGTAGTCAGGGATATCCCTGGTACTTGTGCACGCGCGCATCGAACGCGCCGCGGTCGCCGCCTTTCAACAGCACGGCCAATTCAGCGGCTCGCGATTTCGCGAGAGATTCGTACGCAGTCGCCGGCTTTTCCTTCGCGATGCGCGCGAACGCGTCTTCGATCTCATGGCGGAAACGATCGGCGTCATAGCCCGACAGCGACAGTGCATACTGGTAACGCACCGAGAGATTGTCCGGCGCAGACTTGAACGCAGCCGCGAATGCGGCAAGGCCCTTGTCCACGCTCGCGTCGTACAACCAGCTCGCGAGACTGTCGCCGCCGGTGCGCACGATTTCCACGTTCCAGCCGCCGAGCGCGCCCAGCGCCCAGGGGCTCTTCGGGTCCAGCGCGAGAGCGGCGTCGAGTTCGTCCTTCGCCTGGCCCGGATAATTGTGCGCGCGCGCCCACACCGGACCGACGATCCGCGCTTCGTAGCCCATCGCGACGGCGAGATAGACGTGGCCATCGGCCATACGCGGATCAGTTTCGATAGCTTTGCGCGCCAACTGCTCTGCGTGATGCAGGCAGTCGAGGCACGGCGCCGGCCGCGTCGTCGCGTCGGCCAGGGCGGCGCGCGCCGCGACGGTATATCCGCTGGCGGTGCCCGCCGCCGAGCCGGCCTTCATGGCTTCTTCATAGTGACCCGTCGCATAGATTTCGTACGGCGTCGCTGCGAGCGACGGCGAGACCCAGAGCGCGAAGAGTAGCGCGAGTGCAGGCTTCATGCGGCGGCGGTGAATTCGCCGGCCAGTGCGCGGCGGATGAGCGATGCCGTTTCGCGGCAACCATAAAGCGCAGCAAAGGAACCGAAACGCGGACCGGCCGATTGTCCAAAAAGCACTTCGTACAGCGCCTTGAACCAGTCACGCAGCGGATCGAACGCGTGCGCCTTGCCGATTTCGTAGACGACGTCCTGGACCTTGGTTCCGTCGCGCTCGTCGCCGAGCATCTCGAATCGCTCGGCCAGGTCGAGCAGTGCGGCGCGTTCCTTGTCGGTCGGCGCGCGATATTGCTTCGTCGGCTTCACGAAGTCTTCGAAGTAGCGGATCGCGAAATCTGCGAGGCGCGCAAGACCCGGATTGTCCTGCGGCGAAGCGTGCGGCGCATAGGCGCGGATGAATCCCCACAGCACGTCGTGATTGTGCGCGTTCGATGCCGTCACCAGCGTGAGAAGAAGCGCGAAGCTTACCGGATAGTGCTCGACCGGCGGATTGCCGTCGTGGATATGCCAGACCGGGTTTTCCAGCCGCTCCGCCTCGCTGGTCTCGTTCGCGTGATAAGCCTCGAGCAGCGCGATGTAGTCGTCGACCGCCTTGGG
>Ga0265325_10000061_pt1 | contig 75502 bp, 66 predicted proteins | sample 41420metaG_FD_202090 | JGI IMG/M metagenome (GOLD analysis project Ga0265325, IMG submission 202090) | Rhizosphere microbial communities from Carex aquatilis grown in University of Washington, Seatle, WA, United States - 4-14-20 metaG | ecosystem: Host-associated > Plants > Roots > Rhizosphere...
CAAGGCGGATACGGTGATGCGGTAGGCATAAGCATCGCCGACGAGCAGCGCAGCCTGGACGATCACTCCGATCGCCACCGTCAGCCACAGGGCATAGCTCTGGCGGTTTCGCGCCCACCACGCGGCGGCGACGACGGTCATCGACAGGATTGCGGGGGCGGCCCAGTTCGCATTGGCGCCGCGGAAGAATGAAAGCGCCGTGATCAGCGCCAGTGTCGGCACGGCGAAGGCCAGCATCAGCCGATCCTGCCGCGTAATGCCGATCCTCCACATCCGGACCAGAATGATGAGGAAGGTCGCGAACACGATTGGACCGGCCACGCCGAATTGCGCGCCGAAGAATTCGCCCGCCCGCCCGGGACGGAATTGCATGCCGTCGCCGCTGATGTTGTCGCCGGTGTGCTTGAGGGTGACGAACCCGTTCGCGATGTTCCAATAGATGTTGGGCGACAGGATCAAGAGCGCGATCAGAAAGGCGATCCAGGTCTGCGGCCGTGCCAGAAGGACGCGCGCCTCGCGATCGACGAAAGCCGCGCAGATCGCGCTCATGACGAAATAGATCATCGCGTATTTGGCGAGCATGCCGAGGCCGAGCGCCACGCCGAGGACGACAGCCCAGCGCCAGTCCGGTGCCGGCAGCAGCTTGATGTAGGCGAACAGCGCCACCGTCCAGAACAACAGCAGCGGCACGTCGGTCGAGATGATGCGGGACGAGAACGCGACGCCGAGGCAGAATGCCACCGCCAACGCCGACCACGCCGCGACCGTCCGGCTGTAAAGAATGTTGCCAAGGGCATAAATCATCAGGCAGGTCGCCAGGTAGAAGATCGGCGAGGCGATCCGCGCGCACGCCTCGCTGCTGCCGCAAAGCGGCTCCGCCGCGGCGATAACCCAGGCCAGCAGCGGCGGCTTGGAAAAATATCCGAATGCCAGCTCGCGCGACCAATCCCAGTATTGTGCTTCGTCGAGGAAGAGATCGACTGTCGAGGTGTAAAGGCCGACGATCCGCACTGCGGTCAGCGCAACCAGCACCAGCGCGACCAGCGCAAAGCCTGGCGCGGCCATCTCTTGCTGCGGTGAAGGCGCGACAGCGGTCATGTCACGGCGAGGTGGGCGCGGTTCGAGACGTGTCGGCCGCGGCTGGATCAATCAGCCGGCGGAACAACAGCAGGATGAGGATCGTGGCCAGCGCGCCGAACAGCACGTCGGTGAAGAAGTGTCCGCCGGCCATGACGCGGAGCGTGCTGATGAACAGCGTGAACGCGGCGGCGGCTGCGATCGCCACGGTTCGCCACGGCATCGGCACCAGCATGGCGGGCCCGAACATCCAGGCGGCGGTCGAGGCTTCGCCGGAGATGAAGGAGCAATTGCTGTCGCAGGCGCCGTTCGGGTCCCACCAGTTGACGAAGGGCAGCGTGCCGCCGAACTGCGTGATCTCGTAAGGTCGCGGGCGACCCCAGTGGGGCTTCATCGCGACGTTAACAAGCAGGCCGGGCCCGACGAGCATGCTGACCGTCAGAAAAATCGCGGCGCGGGGCCTGATGCTGGGCAGCCGCCAGGGCAGGAAACGCATCAGCCCGAGGATGGCGCAGACGACGCAGGTCGACACCGCGACCAAGCCGTTTTCGCGCAGCGCCGACACCTTGGAGAAGTTGTCGACCGTGAAATGGCGGGTTGCCGGATCGTACAACAGCTTCGAGATCGCAATGTCGACGTTGACGCCCAGCAGTTGCAGCGCAGTCGTGACGATGGCGATCCCGAGCAGCAAATAGGCGATAAGCCGCAAGCCGCACTCCTTCGAAGGCGGCGCACCATAGGCCGCCGGCCTGGCTTTGGAAAGAACGATGGAGGCTGGCCGCTGCGCGCCCGGCTTTCGCGCGATGGCGATCGTGCTCTAAGCTTGAACGGCGAATGACGGAGCGATCATGGCGAGCCAGCGCGACTATTACTACCCCAACACCGAACCGCTCGCGTCGGATGAGATGCGGGTCATCGCGCTCGGCACCGGCCGTCCGTTCGTGCGTCGCGGCCAGGCCAACTGCTCGTGGCTGATCGAGCTTGGCAACGGCGACAAGTTCGTCATGGACTTCGGTTCCGGCTCACAGGCCAATTTCACTGCGCTGGAAATTCCGCCGCAGGACGTCACTGCCTATTTCGCCACGCACCTTCATGCCGACCACGTCGGCGATTTTGCCCAGGTCTGGGTCGGAAGCTGGGCTGGCGGCAGGGTGAAGCCGCTGGTGTTGTACGGACCGTCGGGGCCGGAGCCGAAATACGGCACCGAGCATTTCGTGCGACGGCAGATGGAGTCGCTGATCTGGGACACCGAGACGCGGCTTGGGCTATTGCCCGATGCCGGCGCCGAGGTGGAGGTGCACGAGTTCGATTTCAGTAAGCCCGGCGTGGTCTATGACAAGAACGGCGTCGTCATCAAAAGCTTCCCGGCGATCCATATTTTCGACGGTCCGGTCAGCTATCGACTGGAATGGAACGGGCTGACGTTTGTGTTCTCCGGCGACACGACGCCGAGCCAGTTCTTTGTCGATCATGCGAAGGGCGCGGACCTCTTGATCCACGAATGCTTTAATACGGTGAAACAGCTCGTCGAACGCTCGGGCTATCCGGAGAAAAGCGCGATCGGCATCGGCACCATCGCGCATACGGCGCCGGAGGAATGCGGCAAGGTGCTGGCGCTGGTGAAGCCGCGGCTGGCCGTGGTCTACCACTTCTTCAACGATTTCGACACGGCGCCGGAGATCGAGCGCGAGATCCGCAACAGCTATGCAGGACCGCTGGCGCTGGCGCGCGATCTGATGGTGTTCAATGTCAGCAAGGACAGGGTCACCACGCGGCTTGCGATCACGCCGGAGCTGGTGTGGCCGAACAAGGAACGGCATGACGAGTTTCGTGCCGCGACCCGGGCGAAGAAGCCGACCATGTCGCGCTGGCTTGCCGACAAGCAGCTTTTCCCGAAATTCTGACTGCAGGAATTCAACGTCGTCATGGCCGGGCTTGTCCCGGCCATCCACGCCTTGCTTTACTGCCAAGACGTGGATGCCCGGCACGGGGCCGGGCATGACGGCCGAGAGGTACGTCGCATGTCCAGGCTGACACGTCGGAAGCTCCTGAGCGCTGCGATCACAGCGCCGTTCGTCAGCAAGGCGGCATGCGCCGCGAACTATCCCGACAAGCCGATCAGGGTGATCATTCCCTACACCGCCGGCGGAGTGCCGGAATCGATCACGCGGCTGCTCGCGGTCAGCATGGAGCAAAAGCTCGGCCAGAAGCTCGTGATCGAAGCGAAGCCCGGTGCCGGCGGCAACATCGGCACCCAGGAGGTCGCGCGCTCGGCGCCTGACGGCTACACGATCCTGGTCGCGGCGACCAACAACTTCGTCATCAATCAATACGTGATCAGGATGACAGTCGATCCGCTCACGGCGCTCGCCCCTGTGGCCAGGCTTGCGGATATTCCGCTGGTGCTGTTCTCCAATCCGGAGGTCCCGGCGCGGACGTTTCAGGAGTTCATGGCCTACGCCAAGGACCACAAGATCAACTATGGCGTTCCCGGCCTGGGCACGGTCAACCATCTGCTGATGGAGCGGCTGAGGCAGACCACCCATGCCGACCTTGGACTGGTGCCATATCGCGGCTCGGCGCCGGCTGTGCTGGCTTTGCTGAAAAATGAAATCCAGATTTTTCCGGTCGGGCTTGCCGCGGTTGGCGGCAACCTCAGCGAAGGCAAAGTCACCGCGCTTGCGGTGGCGACCGAAAAACGCATTCCGATGCTGCCGGAGGTGCAAACCATGACGGAGGCCGGCTTCAGCGGATTTGTCGCATCGAACTGGTTCGGCATGGCGGCGCCGGCCGGCACCCCAGATAACGTGCTCGACACGTTGGCCAGTGCGGTGGCGGAGGCGCAGAACACCGCCTTGGTGAAGGAGCGGTTCGCCCAGCTCGGCATGCTGGTGCCGGGCCTGAGCCGGCAGCAGTTTGCCGCGAGCCTGAAGCCGGAAGCCGATCAGTGGCGCGAAACCGTGCAGCGCGGTCATATCACCCTGGAATAAGGCGTCTGACGGTGCTTTCGCCGGCAGATGGGGCGCAAAGCCCTGATTTGTCGCGGCCTAACTTGCCCATCGCCCAATCTGCCGCTATATCCCCGCGGTCCGGGCCGACACACCACTCGACGTGGTCACCCGAGCGGGCCGAGGCGCGAGTAACGCGCCTCGCGGTTGGAGGACCAAGCCCCGCTTCGAGCCGCGCCGCCAGGCTCCGGACCTGAACCATCGTCCCGACCGCTCGGTTTGCGCGTAGGCCTGCCGGTATCCCCGGCAGTCGCTGTTGGTCTTGCGGGGCCAACGGCCCGCGCGTTCGGAACGCCCTTAACATCAACCCCGCCTGCGCACCGCTACTGGAGACCATATGGCCACTGCCACCACCGCGTCCGCGCCGTCGCGCGAAGATTTCGCTGCAATGCTCGAGGAATCGTTTGCCCAGGGCGCTCCCCAGGAGGGAGCTGTCGTCAAAGGAACCGTCGTCGGCATCGAGAAGGACGTCGCCGTCATCGACGTCGGCGCCAAGACCGAAGGGCGCGTCGCGCTCCGCGAATTCACCGGCCCGGGCCGCCAGGGCGAGATCAAGGTCGGCGACACCGTCGAAGTCTATCTGGAGCGCGTCGAGAACGCGCTCGGCGAGGCGGTGCTGTCGCGCGACAAGGCGCGGCGCGAGGAGAGCTGGGGCAAGCTCGAGGGCGCTTTCAAGAACAACGAGAAGGTCAGCGGCGTCATCTTCAACCAGGTCAAGGGCGGCTTCACGGTCGATCTCGACGGCGCGGTGGCGTTCCTGCCCCGCTCCCAGGTCGACATCCGGCCGATCCGCGATGTCACGCCGCTGATGAACGTCACCCAGCCGTTCCAGATTCTGAAAATGGATCGCCGCCGCGGCAACATCGTGGTGTCGCGCCGCACCGTGCTGGAAGAGACCCGGGCCGAGCAGCGCCAGGAGCTGGTGCAGAACCTCGAAGAGGGCCAGGTCATCGACGGCGTGGTCAAGAACATCACCGACTACGGCGCGTTCGTGGACCTCGGCGGCATCGACGGCCTGCTGCATGTCACCGACATCGCCTGGCGCCGCGTCAATCACCCGACCGAAGTGCTCAACATCGGCCAGCAGGTGAAGGTCAAGATCATCAAGATCAACCACGAGACGCACCGCATCTCGCTCGGCATGAAGCAACTGCTCGACGATCCGTGGCAGGGCATTGAAGGCAAATTCCCGGTCGGCGCCAGGTTCAAGGGCCGCGTGACCAACATCACCGACTACGGCGCGTTTGTCGAACTCGAACCTGGCATCGAGGGTCTGATCCACGTCTCCGAAATGTCGTGGACCAAGAAGAACGTGCACCCCGGCAAGATCGTCTCCACTTCGCAAGAGGTGGAGGTGCAGGTGCTCGAAGTCGATCCGGTCAAGCGCCGCATCTCGCTCGGCCTGAAGCAGACCATGCGCAATCCGTGGGAGGTCTTCGTCGAGAAGTACCCGCCCGGCACCACGATCGAAGGCGAGGTCAAGAACAAGACCGAGTTCGGCCTGTTCCTCGGCCTCGATGGCGATGTCGACGGCATGGTCCATCTCTCCGATCTCGACTGGAAGCGTCCGGGCGAGCAGGTGATCGAGGAGTACAAGAAGGGCGACAAGGTGCAGGCGCAGGTACTCGACGTCGATGTCGAGAAGGAGCGCATCTCGCTCGGTATCAAGCAGCTTCACGGCGACCCGATGGCGGCGGCCGGCGAGATGAAGAAGGGCGACGTCATCACCACCGAAGTGACCGAGGTCAAGGAGGCCGGCATCGACGTCAAGATCGTCGGCGGCGAGCTCAGCACCTTCATCAAGCGCTCGGAATTGGCCCGCGATCGCAACGACCAACGCTCCGACCGCTTCCAGGTCGGCCAGCACGTCGATGCCCGGGTGGTGTCGTTCGATCGCCGCGCCGGCAAGGTGCAGCTCTCGATCAAGGCGCTGGAGGTGGCCGAGGAGAAGGAGGCGATCGCCCAGTACGGCTCGTCCGACTCCGGCGCCACGCTCGGCGACATTCTCGGTACGGCACTTCGCCGCAAGGGCGAAGAGGCCGAGGCCGAGGCCGAGAAGGAGTAGCGCAACGCTCCGGTTTTTCTCTACTGTGGCCCCGGGTCGTGAGACCCGGGGTTCATTTTTTGGCCGCCATGTGGTGCTGAATGTCCGGTTCCCACCGGCTAGTGTCCCGGACCCGAAGTTCGCACGATTGTTCAGCAAGCACTGATGCGAACTTCGGGTCCAAAGGGACACTAGAAACCATAAAGTTGCTAGTGTCGCTCTGGTTCGGAAGGTCGCTTCGGAGCAAGCTGAGAAATCAGGCGAACTTCCGAACCGCGACACTAGAATACCGTTCGAATCAAACTTGAGGAAACAAGGCCATGTCGCTCGATGCCGATGTCATCGTCGATCGCCGCCGCATGCGGCGGAAGTTGACGTTCTGGCGCGTTGCCGCAGTCCTGATTGCAATCGTCGCCATAGCTGGGGGCGGCTATGTCTTCGGCCATCGCGCCGGTGCGCTCCCGGGCGGACCGGGCGCATCGGTCGCACGGATCAACATCGAGGGCTTGATCCGGGCCGATCGCCAGCGGGTCGAGGCGCTGGAGCGGCTTGCGAATTCGAGCGCCAAGGCTGTGATCGTGCACATCAACAGCCCGGGCGGCACCGTGGCCGGCTCGGAGGAGCTCTATGACTCCCTCCTCAAGGTCAAAGCCAAAAAACCGATGGTGGTCGTGGTCGACGGCCTTGCCGCGTCGGGCGGCTATATTGCGGCGATCGCGGCCGACCAGATTGTCGCGCGGCAAAGCGCCGTGGTCGGCTCGATCGGTGTGATCTTCCAGTATCCGAATGTCACTGACCTGCTCAAAACCGTGGGCGTCCAGGTCGAGACCATCAAGTCGTCGCCGCTCAAGGCCGCCCCCAGCGGACTTGAGCCGACCAGCCCGGAGGCGCGCGCCGCGGTCGAGTCGCTGGTCATGGACTCCTACGACTGGTTCAAGGGCCTGGTGCGCGAGCGCCGCCACATGGACGACCAGCAACTCGCCAAGGTGTCGGACGGCCGGGTGTTCACGGGGCACCAGGCGGTCGGCCTGAAGCTGATCGATGCGCTGGGCGACGAGCAGGTTGCGATGGATTGGCTGGCGAAGGAGAAGAAGATCGACCCGAAGACGCCGATTCGCGACTACCGGCTCACCCCGCGCTTCAGCGATCTGCCATTCCTGCACGTTGCGGTGCTCGGACTGCTCGACGCCGTCGGGCTGACAGCCGTCGCCGAACGATTTCGGGAGTGGGGTGCCGTCCAGGCGATCGAGCGGCTCAACCTTGACGGTCTGTTGGCGCTTTGGCACCCTTCGGTAAGCAATTGATGCCGGGCACTTAATCCGGTTCGCGGCGATGAGGCAGGCCCGATGATCAAGTCCGAGCTGGTGCAGCGCATCTCGACCTCCAACCCCCATCTCTACCAGCGGGACGTCGAGAACATCGTCAATGCGATCCTCAACGAGATCGTGGCGGCAATGGCGCGCGGCGATCGCGTCGAGCTGCGCGGCTTTGGCGCATTTTCGGTGAAGCATCGCCCGGCTCGCACCGGCCGCAATCCGCGCACCGGCGCGCACGTGTCGGTGGCGCAGAAGTCGGTGCCGTTCTTCAAGACCGGCAAGGAAATGCGCGAGCGGCTGAACAAGGCCGCGCAGGCGTAACGGCTGAATCCAGATTCGTGTCCCGGACCAGCGACGGCGCAGCCGGAGCGCCGATCCGGAACCCGAGGATTGATGCACATGCGCAGATTCGTCACCCTGGTCGTCCTGATTCCGCTCGGCCTCGTTATCGTCATGTTCGCGGTGGCGAACCGCGAGATCATCACGATTTCATTCGATCCCTTCGACTCCGTCCATCCGGCGTTCGCGCTGAAGGCGCCGTTGTTCATCCTCATCTTCATTCTCGTGGCGCTGGGTGTGCTGATCGGCGGCATCGCCGCCTGGCTGCGCCAGCACAAATGGCGGAGCCGGGCGCGGCACGCCGAAACCGAGGCTCGCGAGCTGCGTGCGAGGCTCGATGTGCGGGAGCCATCGCGCGGCGTTCCGGTGCCGGTCGATTCCCCACCGCCGTTCGCAATCCCGCCGGCGGCGTAAGCGGATCGGGAGCATGGCACCGCGTTTCGTCACCGCGGACGACATCAATAGGCTGCTCCGCTACGACACGCTGATCGACGCGCTCGACCATGCGTTTCGCGCCGACATCGAAGCGCCGGAGAAGATCGCCCATTTCGTTCCGCAGCCGTCCGGGCGTGATGCCAAGGTCATGCTGATGCCGGCCTGGACCCGCGGCGGCGGCCGATACATCGGCTGCAAGCTGGTCAACCTGTTCCCCGACAACGCCAAGGTCGGCAAGCCGTCGGTGCTCGGCTGCTATGTGCTGATGTCAGGCGACACCGGCGAAACGCTGGCGGTGATGGACGGCGCAGCGCTCACCGCCTGGCGTACGGCCTGTGCCTCGGCATTGGCGGCGCGGTATCTTGCGCGCGAGGATGCCTCGCATCTGGTGATGGTCGGCGCCGGCGCTTTGGCGCCGCATCTGGTGCGGGCCCATTGCGCGGTGCGGCCGATCAAGCGCGTCACACTGTGGAACAGGACCCGCTCGCGCGCGGTCTCCACCGCGTTTGCGCTGTCGGCGGCGGGGCTGTCACCGGACATTGCCGAGGATCTCGAACTGGCGGTGCGCGAAGGCGATATCGTTTCGTGTGCGACGTTGTCGCCGACGCCGCTGATTCATGGCGCCTGGCTGAAGAAAGGCGCCCATGTCGATCTTGTCGGCGCATTCTCTCCCAAGACCAGGGAGGCCGACGACGAAACTGTCCGTCGCGCGCGCATCTACGTCGACAGTCGCGAGACCGGCCTGAAAGCCTCCGGCGACATCGCCATCCCGCTGAAGAAGAAAATCATCGCTGCCAAGAGCATCCAGGGCGATCTGTTCGAGCTTTGCCGCGGCAAGGCCAAGGGGCGCAAGCGAAAGGACGAGATTACGCTGTTCAAATCGACCGGGCTCGCGCTCGAGGATTTGGCCGCCGCTGTGCTGGTCTGGAACGGCCTCAAATAAAGGGCCGCGCAGCCGTTGGAATATCGGCTCAAGACGCGCTAGAACCGCGCCCGTCATGTCCCTTTTGATCAAGATTTGCGGCCTCAAAACGCCCGATGCCCTCGACGCCGCCTTGCAGGCCGGCGCGGATATGGTCGGCTTCGTGTTCTTTGCGCCGTCGCCGCGCCATCTCGACATCGAAGCCGCACGGGCGCTCGGGGTCCGCGTCAAAGGTCGGGCGCGGAAGGTCGCACTGTCCGTCAACGCCAGCGATGCTGAACTCGAGGCTGTGGTCGAGGCGCTGAAACCGGACATGCTGCAATTCCACGGCAAGGAGCCGCCGGAGCGCGTCGTCGCGATGCGCTCACGGTTTCAGCTTCCGGTGATGAAGGCGCTGCCGATCGAACAGAAGGCGGACCTCGCGGCCATCCGGTCTTATCAGGATGTGGCCGATTGGCTTTTGTTCGATGGCCGCGCGCCGCGCGATGCGACACGGCCCGGCGGGCTCGGCAAGCCGTTCGACTGGGGCCTGTTGCGAAATCTCGATCTCAAGATTCCGTTCATGCTTTCGGGCGGCCTCGATGCTTCGAACGTCGGCGAGGCGCTGGCCGTCGCGCGCGCGCCAGCGGTGGACGTATCGTCAGGCGTCGAGCGCGCCCCCGGCGAGAAGGATGCGGACAAGATTCGCGCTTTCATCCGCGCGGCCCGTGCTGCCGACACGGTGACCGCATGACCGCGCTGGTCCAGCCCAATTCGTTCCGCACTGGCCCCGACGAGCGCGGCCATTTCGGCATCTACGGCGGCCGCTTTGTCGCCGAGACCTTGATGCCGCTGATTCTCGAGCTCGAGCAAGCTTATGCGGCGGCCAAAGCCGATCCGGCGTTCAAGCGTGAGATGGACGCGTACCTCAAGAACTATGTCGGCCGGCCGTCGCCGCTCTATTTCGCCGAGCGGCTGACGGCACACTTCGGCGGCGCCAAGATCTATTTCAAGCGCGAGGACCTGAACCACACCGGCGCGCACAAGGTGAACAACGTGCTCGGCCAGATCATGCTGGCCAAGCGCATGGGCAAGCCGCGCGTCATCGCCGAAACCGGCGCCGGCATGCACGGCGTCGCCACCGCGACGATGTGCGCCAAGTTCGGCCTCGAATGTGTGGTGTTCATGGGCGCGCTCGATGTCGAGCGCCAGCAACCCAATGTGCTGCGGATGCGTGCGCTCGGCGCCGAGGTGCGGCCGGTCGAAGCCGGTGCGAAGACGCTCAAGGATGCGATGAACGAGGCGTTGCGCGACTGGGTCACCAACGTCGCCAACACGTTCTATTGCATCGGCACGGTGGCGGGCCCGCATCCCTATCCGATGATGGTGCGCGACTTCCAGTGCGTGATCGGGGACGAGACCCGCGCGCAGATGCAGGAAGCGGAAGGCCGCCTGCCGGATTCGCTGATCGCGTGCATCGGCGGCGGCTCCAACGCCATGGGCCTGTTCTATCCATTCCTCGACGAGCGCCAGATCGAAATCTACGGCGTCGAAGCGGCCGGCCATGGCCTCACCAAGAAGCATGCCGCCTCGGTCGCCGGCGGGCGGCCCGGCGTGCTGCACGGCAACCGCACCTATCTGTTGATGGACGGCGACGGTCAGATCGAGGAGGCGCATTCGATCTCGGCCGGCCTCGATTACCCCGGCATCGGGCCGGAGCACGCGTGGCTCGCCGACCTCGGCCGTGTCAAGTTCCTGTCGGCGACGGACAAGGAAGCGCTCGCCGCGTTTCGGTTGTGCAGCCGGCTCGAAGGCATCATCCCGGCGCTGGAGCCGTGCCATGCGCTCGCCAAGATCGCCGATCTCGCACCGAAGAAGCCCAAGGATCACCTGATGGTGGTCAATCTCTCGGGCCGCGGCGACAAGGACCTCGAAAGCGTCGCCAAGCATCTCGGGGGCAAGCTCTGATGCAGCTCATCGCCTGGTGGAACGGCATGAGCCGGCAGAAGCGCACCGGCTGGCTGATCGTCCTCGTGTCGATCGGATATGTCGTCTGGTTCCTGAAGGCGCGTGTGTTCGAAGTCGGTCCGGAGATCAGCGGCAAGGAATGGCTGTATTTCATCCTGATGTGCGGCCTCATCATGCTTGGCACCATCAACATCCGCATGGCCGAGATGCGCGAACGCAATCAGAAAACCCTGCCGCTGGTCGGCGATACCAAGCCCCGGCGCAAATGACCACTCGCATCGACCGACGCTTTGCCGATTTGCAGCGCGAGGACCGTGCTGCGCTCGTCACCTTCACGATGGCGGGCGATCCGGACACCAAAACATCGTTGGCGATCCTGAAGGAATTGCCGAAGGCGGGCGCCGACATCATCGAGCTCGGCATGCCGTTCACCGATCCGATGGCAGACGGTCCCGCGGTCCAGGCCGGCGGCCTGCGTGCGTTGTCGGCAGGCCAGGACATGCAAAAGACGCTCGGGATGGTGCGCGCCTTTCGCAAGGGCGACGATGCGACGCCGATCGTGTTGATGGGCTACTACAATCCGATCTACATCTATGGCGTCGATCAATTCCTGGCCGATGCCAAGTCCGCAGGGATCGACGGCCTGATCGTGGTGGACCTTCCGCCCGAAGAGGACGCCGAGCTTTGCCTGCCGGCGCTCAAGGCTGGGCTGAATTTCATCCGCCTCGCCACGCCGACTACCGACGACAAGCGGCTGCCGGCGGTGCTCGCCAACACCTCGGGCTTTGTCTACTACGTGTCGATCACCGGCGTCACCGGTTCGGCTGCGCCGGACGTGGACAAGGTCCACGCCGCGGTGAGTCGCATCAAACGCCACACTAAACTTCCGGTCGCTGTCGGCTTTGGCGTGCGGACAGCCAAGCAGGCGCGCGCCCTTGCCGATGGCGCCGAGGGCGTGGTGGTCGGATCGGCCCTGGTCAACGCGATCAAGGACAGCCTCGACAAGAATGGCAAGGCCACGACGAAAACGGTCAAGGCCGTGACCAAGCTTGTTGCGGAACTTGCAAGCGGCGTTCGCGGCGCCAAACGTTAACGCCGCAAAATAGCCATGCGATCATTGCCGGACTTGACCCGGTTATCCATCTAACCGTGGTAGGATGCGGCACAGAGTCAGTGACAGCGGCCTATGAACTGGATCTCCAACGTCGTCCGTCCCAAGATTCGCAGTTTCCTCAACCGTCGCGAATCGCCGGAGAATCTCTGGATCAAATGTCCGGAGACGGGCCAGCTTGTGTTCTTCAAGGACGTCGAGGCCAACCAGTTTGTCATCCCGAGCTCGAACTATCACATGCGGATGAGCGCGGTTGCGCGACTCAAGTCGATCTTCGACGGTGAAACCTGGCTCGACATCGCCGTGCGGGAGGTCAGTGCCGATCCGCTGAAGTTCCGCGACGAGCGCCGCTATGTTGACCGCTTGAAGGATGCGCGTGCCAAGACCGGTCTTGCCGATGCAATCAAGGTTGGGCTCGGCAAGCTTGAAGGGACGCCGGTGGTGATCGGCGTACAGGATTTCGATTTCATGGGCGGCTCGCTCGGCATGGCGGCCGGCGAGGCGGTCATCGCCGGGCTCGAAACCGCGGTCGACCGCGGTGCGCCGTTCATCATGTTCGCGGCCTCGGGCGGGGCGCGCATGCAGGAAGGCATTCTGTCGCTGATGCAATTGCCGCGCACAACAGTGGCGGTGCAGATGCTGCGCGAGGCGAAGAAACCCTACATCGTCGTGCTGACCAATCCGACCACGGGCGGCGTTACCGCGTCCTACGCGATGCTGGGCGACGTGCACATCGCCGAACCGGGCGCGTTGATCGGGTTTGCCGGGCCGAGGGTTATCGAGCAGACGATCCGGGAGAAGTTGCCGGACGGATTCCAGAAGTCCGAATATCTGCGCGACCACGGCATGGTCGATATGGTGGTCCATCGCCACCACCTGCGCGCGACGCTGGCCGCGCTGTGCCGCGTGCTGACCAAGACGGCCAAGCCGCTGACCGCTCAGAATCTTCCGGTGCTGCCGCCTGCCGCGCCGGAGACCTGGGCGGCCCAGGTTACCTAGCGCCGCGTTGCGCGACGTGCATGAGCGCTTACGATTCAATCATCGCGCGGCTTTTGACTCTGCATCCGAAGCGGATCGATCTTTCGCTCGACCGCATGTGGCGGATTCTCGACCAGCTGGATCATCCGCAGCGGCGGATTCCACCCGTCATTCATGTCGCCGGCACCAACGGCAAGGGCTCCACGGTCGCCTTCATGCGGGCGATTTTGGAGGCATCGGGCCGGAGCGCGCATGTCTATACGTCGCCGCACCTGGTCCGCTTCAACGAGCGCTTCAGGCTTGGCGCGCATGGCGGTGGCAAGCTCGTGAGCGACGAGGCACTAGCCACCGCTCTGGAGGAGTGCGAGCACGCCAACGGCGGCGAGCCGATCACGGTGTTCGAGATCGAGACCGCCGCGGCGTTCCTGCTGTTCTCTCAGCATCCGGCCGATGTGACCGTGCTCGAAGTCGGGCTGGGCGGGCGACTCGACGCCACCAACGTCATCGAGCAGCCGCTCGCCTGCGCGATCACGCCGGTGTCGATGGACCACCTCGAGTTTCTCGGCGACAGCCTGGAGCGGATCGCGGCCGAAAAGGCCGGCATTCTCAAGCGCAACGTTCCGGCCGCCATCGCCCCACAGTTGTCGCCCGCGCTTGAGGTGATCGAGCGCCAGGCCCGCCGCGTTCGCGCGCCGCTTCGCACCGCCGGAGAGCACTGGAGCGTGCACGAGGAGGGCGGCCGGATCGTCTATCAGGATGACGACGGATTGCTGGATCTGCCGCGCCCGAAGCTGATCGGGCGGCATCAGATCGACAACGCCGGCACCGCCATCGCGACGCTGCGCGCCACCGGACTGGCGTTGCCGCTGACGGCCTTCGAAACCGGGATCACGCGCGCCGAATGGCCGGCGCGGATGCAGCTTCTCACCCAAGGCAAGCTCAAGGCGTTGGCCCCAGCGGAGAGCGAGCTGTGGCTTGACGGTGGCCACAATGCCGATGGCGCTCGCGCCGTGGCATTGGCGATCGGCGACCTCGAGGAGCGGGTGCCGCGGCCCCTGGTGCTGATCGTCGGCATGCTTACGACCAAGGACAGCGTCGGCGTGCTGCGGAATTTCGCGGGCATTGCGCGACGGCTGATCGCGGTGCCGATCCCGCATCAGGAGAAGAGCGTTGCCCCGGAGCGTTTGGTCGATCTCGCCCGCAGCGTCAATATCCCGGCGGAAGGCCGTGACGATCTCGAATCTGCATTGGCTGCGGTGTGGCGGCTCGATCTGGCACCCGCGCCCCGCATCCTGATCACCGGCTCGCTTTATCTTGCCGGCGAGGTGCTCGCGCAAAACGGCACGCCGCCGGCCTGATCACTTCAGTAGCGACATCAGGTCCGCTTGCTTCTGCTCGACCTGGTCCATGGTGCATTGTTTCGGCAATTTGTCGGGCCGCCAGCGCATCAGCCGGGTGCCGTGCCGGAAACGGCCCCCGGAATAATGATCGTAGCAAACCTCGACGACGAGGCGCGGTTTCAGCGGCTGCCACTCGGCCGAACGGCTGGTCGACCAGCGGCTCGGACCTCCAGGCGCGCTGCCGGTGAAGCCCGGCGGCTCGATCAGCTTTTCGAGCTTTTTGGTCAAGGCAGGCTTGTCCTGCCGTGCGATCGACGAGGTGAAGCCGACATGGTTGAGCTTGCCGTCTTCGTAAAGACCGAGCAGCAGCGATCCGGCCACAGGCTTGCCCTCGTTGTAGCGAAAGCCGCCGACCACGCAGTCGGCCGACCGGTAGTTCTTGATCTTCTGCATGCCGTCGCGCTCATCGGACCGATACGGCAGGTCCCGACGCTTGGCGATGATGCCATCCAATGTCGCACCGACTCGGCTGAGCCATTTCCTTGCGTCGGCAAGTTTCGTCGTGGCGGGCGAAAGGCGAATGCCTATACCTTTGCGAAATTGCCGGCGCGCGAACGCCTCCAGCCGCTTGCGACGTTGATCGAGGGTGTCGTCGACGAGGACGTCGCTGCCTTCGGCCAGCAGGTCGAACACGATCAGCAGCGCAGGCGTTTCTTCGGACAATTTCGCCACGCGGGTCGCGGCCGGATGGATTCGCTGCAGCAGGGCATCGAATGAGAACGCGCGGCCTTCGGGTACGACAATCTCGCCATCCAGCACGAAGCGTTCCGCACGGAGGCCGCGCACCGCATCGACCACCTCGGGGAAATATCGGGTCAGCGGCTTGCCCGATTTCGATTGCAGGATGACGTCGTTGCCGCGGCGGAACGCCAGACAGCGGAAGCCGTCCCACTTCGGTTCGTATTGCCATTGCGGGCCGACCGGGACCTGATCGACCGACAGCGCTTCCATCGGCAGGAACGGGGGACGCAGGACGCGGGCCATGTCCACCAACGTCAATGGCCGGCTTTTGGCCGGCCATTGCAGGAAATTTTTTGTAGCGCGGCGATCACACTGCCGTGGTGATCCACTGCTCGAGCTTCTGCTTGGGCGCGGCGCCGACCTGGCGCGCGGCGAGCTCGCCGTTCTTGAAGATCATCAGCGTCGGAATCGACATGATTCCGTACTTCTGCGCGACCCCGGGATTCTCGTCGACGTTGAGCTTGACGATCTTGACCTTGTCGCCCATGGCGCCGGCGATCTCCTCCAAGGCCGGTGCGATCATCCGGCACGGTCCGCACCACTCGGCCCAGAAATCGACGACGACCGGACCGGTCGCCTTGATCACCTCGGCCTCGAAATTCGCATCGGAGACCTTGCCAACGGTCATGGGAGCACCTCGTTTTGCAGTCGGAGAATCGTCGTCTCGTCGGGAGCCCGGAACCTATGGACGCCATGGCAGAGCGTCAAGCCGCCTCACAGGCTGGTGAGGTTCCGCAGCGCTTCATCCATCGTTTCCGGTGGTATTTCCGATAAGCTCGGCAAATCCGTCCACACCAAAGCGGCGCGGACCGGCCGGTCGGCGTAGAGCCGCATCAGCAACGCCCGGTACAGCGCAAGCTGGGTGATATAGCCCCGATGTTTGGTGCGGATTTCGTCGAGGTTCGCCGGGGCGGGCCGATTGGTCTTGTAGTCGGCGATCAGCACTGCGTCCGACGTCACCGCGAGGCGGTCGATCACGCCGTTGACGGCACGCCCGCCGTACCGGCCGACCAGGGGCACCTCGGCGCGGCTGCCCGGAACGAAAAGGCCGGCGAACTTTGGGTCGTTGAGGATGGCAAGTGCGCGAGCCGCGATCTCGCCACGCTCAGCTTCGTTGAAGTCCGCCTTTTGTCTGGCGATGAAGTGGCGTGCCGCGTCGGCGCGTTTCGCGGCCGGAATGTCGGGCAGCGATTGCATCAAGCGATGCACGATGTTTCCGCGCAACAGCGCGCGCTGGCGCGCCTCGCCGGACCGATAGGGTTCGCCCAGTGGGGGATCGTCGACAAAGCCGGACGGTCTGATCGCCTCCGCACGCAGGGCATCGGGCGCGACATTTTTCGTCAGCCAATCCGGACGAGCGATCGCTGGTGCGGCAACGCCGGAGGCAGCTTGCGTCGGCGTGCCGATATCCGGCGCAGCCTTCTGGAAACGCTTCACGGTGCCGTCGCCGAAATCCGCTGGCGCTTCGCTCAAAAGGCCGCTGGCCGTCAGTCCTTGCTCGACCAACTGATACCAGCAACCGGCGGGAGCGCCCCGCTCGCCGACCGAGCCGCAGACGACCAACCGATCGGCTGCTCGCGTCATCGCGACATAAAGCAGACGGCAGTGCTCGTTCTCCGCCGCGTTGATGGCGGCACTGCGAGCTGCCGCGGTCACTGCCGTGTCGTCCTTCTTGGTCGGCACCCATACCGGATGCGCCTCGGCCCCCGGCGGAGCGCTCTGTGGTTGCAGCGACAGCAGCCGCGGCTGGTATTGCGCCGGGCCGGCCGGTTCCGTGGTGGTGTCGGCCAGCACCAGGATCGGCGCTTCCAGGCCCTTGGCGCCGTGCACCGTCATGACCCGCACCTCGTCGCGGGCCAATTCCATGTCGCGCTTGACCTCAGCCGAGGCGGTGCGCAGCCACGCGACAAAGCCTTGCAGCGACGGCGTCTCGCGGAGCTCGTAGCTCAGCGCCAGATTGAGAAATTCATCGAGCGCATCGTTGGCCTCGGGGCCGAAGTGCGACAGAAACGCCTTGCGAACGCCGCCATGACCCAGCAGCTCCGCGTAAAACGCGAACGGCGACAGCCGTCGTGCCATCGCGGCCAGATCGTCCAGGCGGGCGGCGATGTTGGGTCGTTGTTCGCGCAGGCGTGCGATCAATGAACCCTTGCGCCCGTGCGCGAGTCCGAACAGCTCGTCCTCGGACAGCTCGAACAGCGGGCTTTTCAGAATCGTCGCCAGCGCGAGATCGTCGGTCGGCAACAGGATGGCGTCGGCCAGCACCAGCAGGTCCATGACCGCGATGTGCTCGGTGAGCACCAGCCGGTCCGCACCGGCAACTGGGATGCCTGCCGTCTTGATCGCGCGAATGGTTGCCTCGAACAGTGCGCCGCGCTGCCGCACCAGGACAAGGATGTCCCCGGCGCGCACCGGGCGCCGCTTGTCGCCGTCGCCGACAAGATCGCGTCCGATCCAGGACTTGATGGCGCGGGCGATCTGCCGCGCCAGCTTGACGCGCGGACTTGTCTCGGAGCGGGTGTCGAACGGCGCATCCCAGGGCTCGACATCCGGTTGATCGTCCGGCTCAACCAGCGGCCAAAGCTCCACCAGACCGGGCGCGGCGGCGCGCACGGCCTCATGGACAGTCGGGGCCGGATCGACCGTCAGTCCGGCGTGGGCCTCCGGCTGCTGGAACACGACATCGACGGCGTTCAGGACGACGGGCGCGGAGCGGAAGGAATACTTGAACGGAATCGGCCGGAACGGCAGCCCAGCCTCGGCGTGCGCCGACTCGAAGTAGCGCCGCATTTCGGCGAACGCCTCCGGCGCGGCGTCCTGGAACGAGAAGATCGACTGCTTGTCGTCGCCGACCGCGAAGATCGACCGCCGCACGCCGCTGCGCGCTCCGGCACCCGCGGTGAATTCGGCGACGAAGCGCTTGATGATGTCCCATTGCTGGGGGCTCGTGTCCTGGGCTTCGTCGATCAGCAGATGATCGATGCCGAGGTCGAGCTTGTAGTGCACCCAGCTCGAGTCGACGCGATCGAGCATCTCGCGAGTCCGCAAGATGAGATCGTCGTAATCGAGCCGCCGCCGCCGGTTCTTTTCAATGGCATAGCGATGGATCACTTCGAGAGCGATCGTCAGCAACGCCATGGTCCGGTCGCGGGTGATGACGGCGCGGCGCCGCTCGCAGAGCGATTCCACGCGGACCGATTCGTCGTCCAGGCATTGGGCCAAGGCTTGATTGCGCTGCGCCAATCCTTTGGTGATGAATTGGCCGCGCAATTCATTGTCGCCGGTAAAGAACACGGCGAGATAGGCATCGAGCCGTGCAGCGCCCGCGACGCGCGCAGCATCCGCCAGCCGCCGGGCCTGGCTTTGGTCGTTTTTCGAGCCGGTGGCGAAGACATTCGCCGCCGCTGCCCACTGGCTCGATGGAAAATGCGGTCCGTCCAGAATCTCCGCTTCTACACTTTGAATCGTGTCGCCGCTCTGGACGCCCAGCGCTGAAGACAGCTTGGCAAATGCCGGCTCCAAGCCGCCGGCCTCGCTCAGCCAGGCCAGAATCGCGCCGCGCTCTGCGATGGCCTCCTGCAAGGCGATCTGGAATTGCATATCGCTCGCCAGCGAGATCACGGTGGCCAGAGCTTGGCCGAGCGGACCGTCCGGCGCGCGCGAAGCTTCCATGAGGACGTTGCGGCGAATGTCTTCCAGAAGCTGCGCCTGCTCGGGCTCCTCGATGACGTTGAACCGTGCCGCGACGTTGGCTTCGAATGGGAACTGCTGCAACAGCCGCGTGCAAAAGCCGTGGATCGTCTGCACCTTGAGGCCGCCGGGCGTTTCCAGCGCCGATGCAAACAGGCGCCTCGCCTTTTCGCGCTGCCTTACTCCGCCGGACTTCGCCCCCGTCTCCCTGATCGCGGCGTCGAGATCGGTATCGTCAAGCTCGATCCATTGGCCGAGCGTCTCAAAGATGCGGTTCGCCATATTGGCGGCGGCCGCCTTGGTGAACGTCAGGCAGAGGATTTTGGAGGGGTTGGTGCCGTCAAGCAGCAGCCGGATGACGCGCTGCGCCAGCACATGCGTCTTGCCGGAGCCCGCATTGGCGGACACCCAGGCCGATACCGCCGGATCGGATGCGGCGTGCTGGTCGGCGATCACGGCCGGCGGAATGGCGTGGCTATTCATTGCCCGCCTCGGCGTCGTCGTCGGCGCCCCCCGACAGAGACCATTCCTTGACACGCGCGAGATGGTCGTAATCGCCGGGATTGCGCCGCATGAACATCGGCCGTTCGCGCGAGCGGTACGGGATGTCGACCTTGTCGAACTCAGCGACGACCTTGGACAGGTTGTTCAGCGCCTTGTCGGCTTCGGCGTCAGGCGTCGTGTCTTTCCACTCGATCGGCTTGCCTTGGCCCGGCGGATTGACACCGCGGAGCGCGACGTAAAGGAACTCCGAGACCGAAGCGTCTTTCGGAATGTCGGCGAAGCCGCCCGCACGCAGGATCGCGGCTTCGAGCGTGAGCTGCGGCGACAGTCCGGACCGTACCTGTTTCGGTGAAGGCACCTGGCCGGTCTTGTAATCGAGGATGGCGTAGCCTCCGTCGGACCGCTGCTCGATCCGGTCGGCACGGGCGCGCAACGTGAAGACGCGATCCTCCTCGAGCGGAATCGTGAGCGTGCCATTGATCTCGGCAAAAAGCTTCTTCACCTGTTCGCGGCGCTCGTTTTCGAAGCCCGCGAACCATTGCACGACGCGCAGGAAGCGCGGCCACCAGAATGCTTTGGCGTCGGGGTACTCTTCGAGCGCAGCAAAATGATGCTGCCCGAGCCGCATCAGTTCGGCGACAATATCGTCGGGCAGCCGGGCCGCGAATTGCGCCGTGAAGTCGCCGATTGCACCGTGGACGACGGTGCCGCGATCGCGCGCACCGGGCGGCGTGTCGATCTCGTCGAGCGGACGCAGCCCGAGGATGTGCCGGGCATAGATCGAATAGGGATCGCGAAGCCACAGTTCGATCTCCGTGACGGACAGCGAGCGGGGCCGCGCCTCGCGGGGCGGCTTTGGTTCGGGCCGCGGACAAGGCTGCGGCCGTCCGACCGGCGTGTCGAGGGTGCGGGCGAGCTCGATGGTGCGCGCGCCCTTCGCCAGTGCCGTGCCCCACCGCTCTCTGCCGGCGACGGCGGCGAGCCGCTGCACGAATCGGGACGGCACGGTCGGAGCGCCGCCGAGCTTCGCGGCGCGCGACAGCACCACCTCGGTTGCGCCCAGCGCCTGGGCAAAGTCGTGCGCCGTCAGCCCGATGCGCCGCTCCGGAAGATCGAGTCCGAGCTGGTGCCGCATGGGGCGGCTGAGCCACGGATCGGGCCTCGCCAGCGGAGGCCACACGCCTTCCACCAATCCGCCCAGCACCAGCCGGTCGACCGACTGCAGCCGCGCTTCAAGCAGGCCATAGATGCGCACGCGCACGTCCTGCTCGGGACGCCGCACTTTTCGATCGACGATCGCAGCGTGGAACAGCTCGGGGTAATCGGCCGGCGATGCCATCAGCGAGCCCGCTTTGGCGATGTCGTCGAAGGCGGCGGCGAGCTCGGTCGTCATGCTGCCGAGCGCTTGGACCATCTCGGCATGACATGCCGCCAGCCGGACGAGATCGTGGGGCTCGGCTGGAAGTGTTTCGAGCGGCGCCAGCGCGGTTTTGAGATGGCCGACCAGCGCCGTCGCTGCGTCGAGGTCGACCTCGCTCATCCGGACGCGCGGATCGGAGTGGTGCAGCGAGGATGGCTCCCTGCTGCGAAGCTTGGCCAGTTCATCGCGAAACCGCTGCAAGGCGTGCTCAAGCCCCGCCGTGCCGCGCTTGGGCCGCGGGCCGCGCAGCACCGCGCGTTCCAACGCCGCGACGGCATGGCCATCGAATCGGCACAGCGGATGCTTGAGCAAGGCGAGCAGCGTCACCGGCGGCAGTCCCTCGACGGTGGTCTCTGCCGCGAGCTGCGCGAACACCCCGGCCGGCGTGTCCGCCAATGCATCGCCGCCGGAGTCGTCGACCGGGACGTTCCAACGTTTCAACGCCGCCAGCACGCGACGTGCCAAGGAGCGGTCCGGCGTGACCAGAGCAGCGGTCTTGCCGGGCGTCTCGACGGCTTCGCGGAGCGCCACCGCGATCGCGAGCGCCTCTTCCTCGGCGGTGGCCGCTTCGATGACGGCGATTCCGTTCATCGCCGCGTCGGCATGCGCGCCGAACTCGCTTCTCGCCAGACGCTGCTGCCACAGATCGCTCGCCTCGGCCGGCCGCAACGTTTCCGATGCCAGGCGCTCGCGGCCATGGGCCTCGGGCTCCGCCAGCGCCACCACCTCATCGCGAACGACGCCCATTTTTTGCAGCAGCGCCTGCATGGCAAACTGGGGATGGCCATGGGCTGCTTCGGCATCGCCGTCGCGGGCGATCGTGGCCCAGGTTGCGGCGTCGAGATCGGTGTCGAGGCCCGGCAGCACGACCGCGCCCTGGGGCCGCTTGGCGATGGTGGCGAGCAGCGTAGCGGTTGCTGGGATGGAGCCGGTGGAGCCTGCGGCGATCACCGGGCCGGACGCTCTCTCGAGGCGCGCCGCCTCGGCCGCGATCAGCCGGTTGCGGCGTTCGGCGGCGTCGATCCGCCCGCGCTCGGCGAGTTCGGCCGGCCAATAGTCGCGTGCGATCTGCAGAAACCGCAGCGTCTTCTGCCAGAACTCGTCGAACTGCTCCGGCACCAGCTCGTCGAGCCGGCTCCATGGCACCTGCCGGGTGGCCATGTCGTCCATCAATCGCGCCAGATCGCCGGCCAGCGCCAGCGCTGATGCCGGACTGTTGGCGATCCGCGAGACTTCACCGTCCCGCATTTCCGGTGTTGCCGCCCATTTCAGAATGAGCTTGGCCAACAGCACCTTGCGTTCGAGGCCTTCGAGCGCATCGGGAAGATCGAGCGCCGGCCCCGCCGGCAATTCGGCCGCAGCCGCGGCCGCGAACTCGATCTCGTCATCGTCGACGTCGCCGATCGGCACGATGCGCGGCAGGATCGCCGCGTCGCGATCGAGCACGTCGAGGAACATCTTGTGGGCCAGCCGGCAGGCGCGGCGCGTCGGCAGATAGATGGTGACGCCAGCGAGCGCCAGCGGATCGCCGCCGGGCTTGAAGTTGAGGCCGAGCCTGTCATCCATCAGCGCGCGGATCAGCGTCGGCAGGAATGGCGCCGATGCAGGAATGTTGAAGACGCGCGGTCGAGAGGCCATGGCGCTCGCATTGTGTCATCGCCCGCCGGGACGGGCGAAGCGGTTTCAGCCGAGTCGCCAAAGATATGTGCTGCTGTTGATAAGGCCAGCCGGGCCTCAGGCCGCACTCGCCCGGATGGCATCCTCGGCCAGCGCGATGGCGTCGGGGGTGCCGACGTGCATCCAGACGCCCTCGAGACGCAGCCCGTAGAGGCGCTCCTGTTCGGCGGCCTTGTCGAACAGCCTGGTGAGCGAAAACGCTCCCGACGGAGCACCCGCAAAAAGCTCGGGCCGCAGCACGGCGGCGCCGGCATAGCCGAACGGCGTCACATCGCGCTCCGGGCGCCGTGACAGGCGGCCGTCGGGGGCCATGACGAAATCGCCGCGCCCGGAATATCCGATGCTGGAGGTGACGGCCGCCATCAGCAGCAACGCATCCATCGCGGCGGGATCGAAGGCCTCGGCCAGGCGGTCGAGATTGGGCCTGACGCTGTCGATCCAGATCGTGTCGGAGTTGACGTGAAAGAACGGATCGGACCCGAGCAACGGCAGCGCCTTGACCACTCCGCCGCCGGTGTCGAGCAACGTCACGCGCTCGTCGGATATCACGATCTGCGGGGCCGTTCGGCCCTTGAGATGGTTTTCGATCTGATCCGCGAGATAGTGCACGTTGACCACCGCGCGCTTGACGCCGGCCGCGGCAAGGCGATCGAGCACGTGGTCGAGCAGCGGCTTGCCATCGACCCGTACCAGCGGCTTCGGCATGCGATCGGTCAGGGGACGCATCCGCTCGCCGAGACCCGCGGCAAGCACCATGGCGCTGTGAGGCTTTGTCGCCATCCGGCGCTCCGCTTGTTGTGCTAATCTGCCGTCATTGCGGTTTCGCGTCGCTCCGAGCTGGGCTCCGGTGCGGGCACGTTGGAATCGTACCAGTCCTTCAGCATCGCCAGCGACGGATGGGCCAGCGAGCGCTGTAAATAACCCCATACCCGCGGGATGTGTCGAAGATATTGCGGCTTGCCGTCGCGGCGATCCAACCTGGCAAAGATTCCCAGAATCTTCGATGCGCGTTGCGCCGCGAGCGTGGCGTAAATCCCGATAAAATGCGCCGGATCGAAAGCGGCATCGCTCTCTCGACGCTTGCGAACATATTGGCTGAGCTGGGCGACCTCCATCAACTCGGGGACATCGACGCGCGCGTCCTGCAACAGCGAAGCGAGATCGTAGGCGGCCGGGCCGATCATCGCGTCCTGGTAATCGAGCAGGCCTATTCGCGCGATGCCTTGTCGCTCCGGCAGCCAGATCAGGTTGGGCGAATGGAAATCGCGCAGCACCCATGTCGGCTTGTCGTCGAGCGCCACTGCAAGTGTCTCGCGCCACAGCGCGAGGTACTCGGCGCGCATATCGTCCGAGATCGAGCCACCGCGGCGGGGCACATACCATTCCAGAAGAAGCTCGGCCTCGATCAGATAGCAATCGAGGTCGTAGGCCGGCAGCCAATGCACGACGTGTGGTGCCACGGGCAGCGAGTTCGGCAGTTCATGCCCATGAAGAGAAATGAGAACATCGACGGCGGCAGCATACCGCTCTTCGATCGGCACCGGTGGATCGCCGGTCACCACGGCATTGGTGCCGAGGTCCTCGAGGATGAGCAGTCCGTCGGCGAGCTCGGCCTCGTAGATCTGAGGCGCGGAAAAGCCAAGTTGGCGCAGCCCGTTGGTCATGGCGACAAACGGAATGATGTCCTCGGCGAGGTGGGCGATGGCGCTGTAAGGTTGGCCACCGCGGACCGGCGGGCCGTCCGGCCGCCGCGGCGCGTTCATCAGGATGGCATGCTCGCTGGCAAGCCGGAGACGCTCGTAGCTGCGCGTCGAGGCATCGCCTTGAATGCGCCGCCGATCGGCATTGGCAAACGGTGTGGCGTCAAGGAAGCGCCGAATCACCGGGATGCGCTCGGCGCGGGAAGCCATGGCGCCGTAGCCGGTGACGCGCACGTTGCGGTGCTCCGGACCCGCCTGGGGCGCGAGGGTGAACGCGAAATCCAGCCGATCGGCTGGCAGGAAGCCGGCGGCACGATCGGGCCATTCCAGCAGCACCACCGCGTTCCGCGGCAGATCGTCGAACCCCAGTTCGGCAAGTTCGCCCGGTCCCTCCAGCCGGTAGAGGTCGGCGTGCACCAGGGGAAACCGCGGCAGATCGTAGCTTTGCATCAGGGTGAAGGTCGGGCTCGGCACCGCGATATCCGGCCTGTCCGCGAGATACCGGATCAGCGCACGGGCAAACGTTGTCTTGCCGGCCCCGAGGTCTCCCGACAGCGTCACCAGATCGCCGGGATCCAGCGTTGCCGCGATATCGGCGGCCAGACGCTCGGTGGCTCGCTGGCTCGGCAGGGTCAGCGCAAAGCTCGATCCGCCGGATGTGGTCGGAAGCATCGACGTCCTTACATCTCCGCGGCCGGTCGGCCGCCGCCATCATCCGGCGATCTGGCCAAAAAGATCAAGGCGAACGATCGCACTGCTGCGTCAGCCCCGTGTTTTTCGCTCGGTCAGGCGGCGGAACGCTCGGCATCCTGCGCGACGGGGAAGCGGCAGATGACGGTGGTGCCTTGGCCCGTGGCGGAGTCGAGGGTGACGGTGCCGCCGTGCAGTTCGACGAATGACCGCACGATCGACAAGCCGAGCCCGGCGCCTCGATGCTGCGAGCCTTGCGAATGCGCCTCGAACCAGTCGAACACGCGATCCTGGACTTCGGGTGGAATCCCCGGCCCGTTGTCGACCACGGTAAAAACGATCGCATCGGGTCGGCGCTCGGCGGCAAGCGTGATCGTGGCACCGGGCGGTGAGAAACCCACCGCGTTGGCCAACAGATTGAACAGGACCTGCCGCAGGCGACGGTCGTCGGCGACAAAGCTGCCGATGTCGGACGCGGCGCGGATGTCCAGCGCGATGTCGTCCTTGACCAGCCGGTCCCGGATGCCTTCGGCCGCCGCATTCATGGTGCGCCGGATATCGACAGAACCGAGGCTCAGCCGCATTGCGCCGGCGTCGATGGTGGCGAGGTCGAGGATGTCGTTGATGATGGCCAGCAGCGCGTTGGTCGAGGTGTTGATGTAGCCGAGATACTCGGCCTGTTTGGCGGTGAGCGGGCCGGTCGTCGGCTCGCCGAGGAAATGGGCGAAGCCGATGATGTTGGTCAGCGGCGAGCGAAGCTCGTAGGACACATGGTGTACGAAGTCGATCTTGAGCGCATCGGCAGCTTCCAGCGCATCGTTGCGCTCGCGCAGTGCCCGCTCGACGTTGACGGTGTCGGTGACGTCGAGGAACGTGACCAGGGTGGCGCCATCGGGCAGCGGAACCGTCACGAGATCGACGACGGCACCGCTGCGCAGTTCGAGTCGCTGTTTGACGCTCTCGCGGTCTTCGATGGCGGTGGTTGTCGTCCGCAGACGCTGCCACAAGTTTTCATCCTGATAGAGCGGCCGGCATTGCTCGATCACGGCCTCGACATGAGGACGTTCGGCGAGCGCCGCAACAGGCAGGCGCCACATCTCTGAGAATGCCGGATTGTGCAGACGCAGGCGGCCGTCGCTGCCGAACACGGCAACCGCTTCCGCAAGATTGTCCAGCGTCTCGCCTTGCACGCGGATCAGCGCGTCGTAGCGTCGCGCAAGGTCCAGCCGTTCGGTGACGTCCTCGAACAGATAGGTCACGCCACCTTGCGGATTGGGCGAGCTGACGACGCGCAAGGTGCGGCCGTCCGGCAGATGCCAGGATTGCTCTTTGGTTTCGGTGGCGCGATAGGCCGCGTGCAGCCCGGCCTTCCACTCGCGAAAGTCCTTTTCCTCCGGAAGCTTACGCTCGGCGCGCAGCCGATCGAGAATCGCGGAGTCGGTCGGGCCCTGATCGAGGAAGGCGGGGTCGAGTTCCCAAAGCGAGCGGTACGCAGTGTTGTAGAACGTCAGTTGCTGTTCGGCGGTGAAGATGGCGACGCCGGTTGCAAGCTGATCAAGCGTGCGTCGATGTGAGTCGTTGAGCCGATCCAACGCGGCTCGCATCGCCTCGATCTCGGTCGCGTCGATGCCGATCCCGGCGCTGCCCCTGCGGGTTGGGACATCGAGTACGTCGAAGCTGCGTCGCGAGCCAGCCACGATGGTAGGCGTTCGTGCGACGTAACTCTTGCTGGCGGCGCGCTCGCGGCTCGCGTCGTCCCGCGCCACGCGGGTCAACAATTCGAGCGAGCGAGCGAGGGCATCGGCGGCGTCCTTGGCTTCGACTGCGCGCGCATAGGCTGGATTGACGAAGGTGAGTGCGCCGGCGATGTCGCGCGTCCACACCGGCTGGGGCAGCGCATCGATCAAGGCCCGGAGCGATTCGGTTTCGGCCACGAGTTTCTCGTGACGCACGTTCAGTTCGGCCAGCTCGCCCTTGAGGCCGCCTGCGTCGCGAAGCCGCAGCACGGCGCGGCCGCCAATGGCCCGGCCGTCGGCTTCGATGGCCTGGCCGTTCCTGGTCACGAGCGACATCGAAAACGCCTCGCCGGCGGCACGCAAAGCGTCAACCGCGTGCTCCATGGCCTGTGCTTTGTCGGGTTCCAGCCAGGTGCCGAATGCCAGCACCCGCTGCGGCATCGCGGCGCTGGTGACCAGCGTCGTGTCGCCCAGGATGTCGGGTTCGTTGTCGGCCGCGGCCCAGGACACCAGAACTTGCGGTTCGGACACCAGGAGCGCGTTGAAACGATCGCGGTCGGCGATCAGCGTTGCGACCTGATCGCGCAGAAGGTTGTCGTTGTGAGAGGCGCGCAACCGCGTGCGCACCAGGAGAATCGCGGTGACCACGGCGAACAGCAGGATGCCGAGGGTCAGCGCCATGGCGACGATTTCGCTGTCGTTCAGTGCGACAAAAGCGTCGCGATAGGTATCGAGGGCTTCCAGACCGGGCAAGGCCGCTTGAGCCAGCGCGGGATTGAGGAAGAGCAATATGCCAAAGGCCGCGAGGAATCCGCCTCGCCGCGGATGAGGGTGATGTTGCCCGCCCGTCGCCCGGACTGTTTCCGGCATGCCCGCTGTGCCCCTGCGCAGGCGGCGCCCGCGCTACCGCCTACGAATCATTGGGACTTTACGCACAAGCGGATTCGCCCCGAAAGAGTCCAGACCGTGAACGCGGACAATGGTGCAAGGGTGTTGCCGCGCCGACTCGCATCACATCGAGGCATCGCGCAGCGGTTCGGCCCGTTTGACCAGCTCGTCGAGGTTGATTCGGTTGAGCGCGGTCGAAAATGCCCGCTCAGCCTGTGCGACGGCGGGCAACACAACCTGCTCGACCAGTGCCGAGCACGCGATTGCCGCGTCGTCCGTCTCCTCAATCGTGCCGGCGGCTCGAAGGATATCGTCAGCGGTGATCCGGCGGCGCTCGCGAGCCAATTCATAGCCGCCGCGGGGGCCTCGGATGCCCTTGAGGATGCCCATGCGGACCAGGGCCTGAAGCACCGGCTCCAGATGGCGGGCGGGCAAATTATGTCGGGCTGCCAATGCCTTCGCTGATACAGGCCGGCCCAGCCCATGCTGCGCCACATCAATAACGGCGGCAATCGCCAGCAGGCCTTTGCGCGACAGCAATGCCATCAGTTCCGCCATCCATTATATGATATAACGCGGTAATATATTACGGACGACGTTTCCGCTTTTTGTCAATCGCCGTTTTGCCGCTGGACCCGAAGCCTTTTGTCCCACGGCCGGTCTGGCTGAGGACCTTCGCCTCGGAAAATTCGGCCCGTACGACCGGAGCGACCACCAGTTGCGCGATGCGATCGCCGCGTGCGACCGCAAACGATTCGCTGCCCAGGTTCACCAGGATGACCTGTATTTCGCCGCGATAGTCGGCGTCGATGGTGCCGGGCCCATTGAGGACAGTGACGCCATGGCGCGCGGCAAGGCCCGAGCGCGGCCGGACCTGGGCTTCGGTCGCATCGGGCAGGGCGATGGCGACGCCGGTCGGGATCAGGGCGCGGGCGCTGGGCGCGATGGTGACCGGGGCAGTGGCCGGAACCGCCGCGACCAGGTCGAGGCCGGCGGCGACTGCGCTCTGATAGGCCGGCAGCGGCAGGCCTTCGCCGTGCGGCAGCCGCATGATCTTGATCTTCACGGTCTTCATCGCGTTGTCCGCAATGCTTGCGCGATGCGCGCGACCAGTTCGGACGCGACCTCGGTCTTGGTTTGTGGCGGCCAATGCTCGACGCCGGTGCGGGTGACGAGGTGGATGGTGTTGCTGTCGCCGCCCATGATGCCGGTTTCCGGAGACACGTCGTTCGCGAGGATCCAGTCGCAGTTCTTGCGTGCAAGCTTCTGTTCGGCGTGTTCGACGACGTGCTCGGTCTCGGCGGCGAAGCCGATCACAAGCTTCGGCCGGTTCGAGGTCAGATGCGCGATGCTCGACAGAATGTCCGGGTTCTCGACGAGCATCAGCTCGGGCGCCTGTTTGCCGCTCTTCTTGATCTTCTCCTGGCTGTTCGTGGCTGTTCGCCAGTCGGCGACCGCGGCCGCGAACACCGCGACATCGGCGGGCAAGGCCTGCTCGACCGCGGACAACATCTCGCGCGCGGTCTCGACCTTGATCACGTGCACGCCCGGAGGATCGGGAACATTGACCGGACCAGACACGAGCGTCACGCGAGCACCGCAAACAGCGGCGGCTTCGGCGATGGCGTGGCCCTGTTTTCCGGACGAACGATTGGCGATGTAGCGCACCGGATCGATCGGCTCATGCGTCGGCCCCGACGTGACCAGCATGCGAACACCGGCGAGCAAGCCCGGAGCAGGCGCGAGCAGCGCCTGAACAGCCGCGACGATCTCGAGCGGTTCGGCCATCCGGCCGACGCCGGCTTCGCCGCTTTCGGCCATTTCGCCGGCGTTCGGGCCGATCACGTGCACGCCGTCGGCGATGAGCTGCGCCATGTTCCGCCTGGTCGCCTTGTTCGCCCACATGTGCGGGTTCATCGCAGGCGCGAGCAGGATGTTCGCGGTTGTTGCGAGCAGGATGGCGGAGGCGAGATCGTCGGCGTGCCCGTTGGCCATCTTGGCGATCAGATCGGCGGTCGCCGGCGCCACGACCACCGTGTGAACACTTCGGGCAAGGCGAATATGACCGACGGACAACTCGTGCACGGGGTCGAACAGGTCCGTGTAAGGCCGGGCATCGTTGATCGCGCCGGCCGACAGCGGCGTGATGAACTCCTGCGCGGCATCGGTCATCGCCACGTGGAGTCCGAGGCCGCGCTCGCGCAGCCGGCGGATCAGGTCGAGCGACTTGTAGGCGGCGATGCCGCCGCCGATGATCAGCAGGACTTTTTTTTCGCTGGCGGCATGGGGCTGCGACTCCTGACGAGCCGCGAGCGGCGAGGGTCGTGGCGCGGCGACCGCATCGGGTGTGGCGCGATCGGGCTCGTCGGCGGCGGCGCGCAGGATGGTGCGGACTTCGTCCTCCATCGAGCGGCCGTGGCGCGCGGCGCGCAGCCGCAGGAGCTTCTTGAGCTTGTCGTCGAGCTGCCGAACGGTCAGGCTGGCCATGGGGAAATTCCAATGAAATCAATATAGAGGATAGACAATGATAGCATTGAGATCAATGCTATCACATCGGGTCAAAGCGCGAAGGCCGCGCGCGAGCTTGCCTGTGACAAGGACAAGAGGCGGCTTCAGGATACCGTGCGACGGATGTCGCGGTCGTCACTTCTGAGGATTCGCTTGTGACCCATATTCTTCTTACGGGAGCCGGGTTCAGCCGCAACTGGGGCCTTTGGCTGGCCGACGAGGTTTTCGAGTATCTCCTCGCTGACTCGCAAATTACACCACCCATTCGCAACGAACTTTGGCGGGCGAAATCAGCCGGCGAGAACTACGAGCACGCCATCCAACGCTTGCGCGATAGGGCTCTCCAAGGTGACGACAAGGACTATCGCCACATGCTGACAATGCTCGGCGGCATGTTCAACGCGATGAAGAACTCTTTTTCCGCGCAAGGATTTGAGTTCGAGCGCACTAATGACGTGAGTCGCACCGTTTCAACCTTCCTGCGGCGCTTCGATTGGATCTTTACGCTCAACCAGGACACGCTCCTCGAATATCACTACTTCGTTCGAGGCTTCATGGCTCCTCCCAAGTGGAGTGGCTTCACCATCCCTGGTCTGGAGCCCATCAGCATTTCGCCTTACCAAAGCGCGGGGCCTTCGGTTGAACCGCTCAGACCAAAGACCTCGGGCTTCAGCCTTCCCGCAGGGGTTCAGCCGTATATCAAGCTGCACGGTTCGCATAATTGGCTGACGGACACGGGTTTGATGCTCATTACAGGAGGCAACAAAAAGACCGACATCAGCGATTCTCCCCTGCTCGCTTGGTACTCCACACTTCTTGAGCAACAGCTTTGTTCGCCGCACGCGCGGCTCATGATTATCGGTTACGGGTTTGGCGATGACCATATCAACGAAGTAATCCTGAGAGCTGCTAAAGCGGGCGCGAAAATTTTTATCATCGACTTATTGGGTGTGGATGCTTTTTATCGTCGAGAAATATCGCAAAAATCGAAGGTCGGCCTGCACTACGGCCTCATCGAATCGATTATCGGGGCTTCGCGGCGTCCTTTGGGGTCAACCTTCAGCACGGATACCGTTGAGATGCACAAGATTCTCCAGTTTTTCGAACGATAATTCTCGCGCTCATGACGAACGGAGGATCGTATCAGGCGCGCCGTCACGGCAGTCGCCGACATCTTCGACACTTAGCCAAATTGAGCCAAGAGGTTACTTGCGCGACCTGCGTGTGCCCTCGCCCCGCGCCGGCCCGAGATGCCCCGCAGCGCGCTTCATCAGGTCGAGCAGAAAGTTAGGCGCGGGAGCGAGCGGCGCATCGGCACGGCTGACGGCGATGATCGGCGCCGCCGACAGCTCCTCCTTCACCGGGATCGTTGTCAGCAGATGGCTGGCGATCGGCGTTTGCAGCCATTGCGTCGGCGCCATCGCCAGCATGTCCGAACTGGTGAGGCAGGTGAGCAGCGTCAGCGCCGACTGGCTTTGCAGCGCCAGGATCGGTTGCGGCAGCCGGTAGCGCTTGAACACATCGCCGATCTCGCTGTCGGCTCGCGGCGTGATCGACGTCGTGATCCATTCGGCGCCGAGCAAATCCTTGAGCGACGACGCCTTGGCGAGCGGATGGCCGATGCGGCAGAGCACGGCGCGCTCGCCCGCCAGCAGCACCTGCTTGTGCAGCACGCCCGGCAGGGCGAGTCCCGGATCGGGCCCGATGTAGAAGTCGACGCTGCCATCCAGCAGCCCAGGCCCGAGCGTCGGATAAAATCCCTCGACGATGCGCAGCCGCACATTGGGATAGCGCTGCCGGAACGGCCGCAGCGTGTTCGGCAGCAGCCATAGATGCGCCGCGATGGAGAGGCCGATGGTGACCTGGCCGATCTCGTTGCCTCTGAGCTGCTCGAACTCTTCTTGCGCCCGGCGCACCTCGTTGAGGATGGCATTGGCCCGCTTGATGAAGGCGAGCCCGAGCGCCGTCGCCACCATGCCCTTGGCCCGGCGCTCGAACAGCGGCGCGCCAAGCTCGCGCTCCAGCCCGGCGATGCTGCGCGAGAACGCCGGCTGGGCGACGCCGAGATGGCGCGCCGCGGCGCGCAGGCTGCCGCGCTCGGCAACGGCAGCCACGTGAGACAGCTGGGCGAGCTTCATCGCGCTAGAACATGATCAAACCAGTTGAAACGTCATTGCGAGCCAACGGGTCCGCGCTTCGCGCGGCCCGATGACAGGCTGCGCGAAGCAATCCAGAGCGGCACGGCAAATCCTGGATTGCTTCGTCGCTACCGCTCCTCGCAATGACGGTGGTTCCGTCCGGCTGGAAAACGCTCCAAGACTAGCGATACTAAATTGTTATCGCTAGACGCATTTTGACATCTGTTTGCGATCCCATTTTGGCGCTAGGACAAGCATCTGTCGCCTGTTCCGGGAGGCGTGAATGACCGTCATCAGCCTGAAATCCCTGGTGCCGCGGCCGAGCGTCGACGAGCTGATGTCGCGTGCGGCCGACATCCGCGTGATGGTGCGGGAGCTTGCCGAGCGCACCGAAGCCAACCGCATGGTGGTGCCCGAGGCCATTGCGCACATGCGCGAGGCCGGGCTGTTCCGCATCATGCAGCCGGCCGTCTATGGCGGCTATGAGTACGGCTTTGATGTCCTGGTGCAGATGGCGGCCGTGGTCGGCGCCGGCTGCGGCTCGGCCGGCTGGGTGTTCAGCCTCTGCGCCGTGCACCAATGGCTGGTGGCGCTGTTTCCCAAGCAGGGGCAGGACGAATACTTCGCCGATCCCGATGTCGTCGCCGCGGGCTCTTACGCGCCTGTCGGCAAGGCAACGGCCGTCGACGGCGGCTATCGGCTGTCCGGCAACTGGAGCTTCACCAGCGGCTGCGACCACGCGCAGTGGATCGTTCTGGGCGGCATGATCCCGCCGGCCGGCGAAGGCAAGCCGCCGCGTCCTGCGTTCTTTCTGCTGCCGCGCGCCGACGTCTCGTTCGACGACACCTGGTTCACCATGGGATTGGCCGGCACCGGCAGCAAGAACACGATCGCGAACGAGGCATTCGTGCCGGCCCATCGGGTCGTGCCGGTCACCGACCTGCTGGCCGGAACGACGGCCGGCGCGTCGGTTCACGACAATCCGCTGTACCGGCAGTCGATGCTGACCGCCATCCCGTTCACGCTGGTCGCACCGATCCTTGGTGTCGCCGAAGGCGCGCTCGCCGACTTCGTCGACATGGTGAAGGTGCGGACCACGCGCGGCGCCGTCGCCGGCGGCAACAACCGCATGGCAGATTATGCAACGATCCAAAGCCGCGTCGCCGAAGCGACCGGATCGATCGACGCGGCGCGCCTGATGATCTTCGACATCCTCGACAAGGCGCACGCCGCATCCGAAGCCGGCCAGCAGGCTGAGCTCGACCTGCGTCTGCGCGGTCGCCTCAGCCAGGCCTTCAGCATGCGGCTCCTGGTGCAGGCGGTCGATGCGCTGTTCCTGGCGTCGGGCGGGCAGGGCATCTTCACCGGCAAGCCGATCCAGCGGGCCTGGCGCGACGCGCACGCCGGCGCCGTCCATGTCAGCCTGAACTGGGATGCGGTGAGCACGATGTACGGGCAGTACGCTTTGGGCGTCGATCCGAAGGGGCAATACTGATGCGTGGCGCTATGACGGACGGCATGTGATGGCGGATTACTGGCTCAACAAACTGTTCTTCGATCTGCAGCAGCCCGCGCTTTCGAGCGAATACAAGAAGGACCGCGAGACGGTGCTGTCCCGCTATCCGATGAGCGGCGAGCTTCGCCGCGCCGTGCTTGCCGACGATCTGGTAGCACTGGCGCCGCACGTGAACGCCTATCTGCTGCGCTTCTACTTCGCGATCCTGGGCGTGAAGGACCAGGAGTTCATCCGGCGGCTGAACGAGCTGCCGGGTACTGCCAAATCCAAGGAGCAAGCGTCGAACCATGGCTAGATTGGTCGGAGTTTTCGCAGCGAGCCACGGTCCGGTGATTGCGCGCGATTGGGATTCGCTGTCGCCGCCGACGCGGATCTTGGTGGAGCAGGGGTTCGACAAGGTCGGGCAGCAGTTGATGATGACGCGCCCGGATGTGCTGATCATCGTGTCGCCCGACCACTGGTGCAATTTCTTCCTCAACAATTTTCCGGCGTTCTGCGTCGGCATCGGCGACGAGCACGACGGGCCACCCGAGCCGTTCCTGAAAACGCGCTTCAATCATCCGGTGCTGGCCGGACACGCCGGGCTTGGCCGGCACATTCTCGACACCGCGCTCGAGCGCGACTTCGACCCGTCACTGTCGCACCGGCTGACGCTCGATCACGGCTTCTGCCTGCCGCTGTGGCGCATGGGCATCGATCCAGTCCCGCCGATCGTTCCGATCGTGATCAACGAGGTCGACCCGCCGATGCCGACCATGCGCCGCTGCCTGGCGTGGGGATCGCTGTTGAAGCAGGCGATCGAAAGCTATCCGCAGGACCTGCGGGTTGCGGTGCTGGCGACCGGAGGCTTGAGCCATTTCATCGGCGAGCCCGGCATGGGCCAGATCGACGAGAGGTTCGACCGCACCTGCATCGAGCTGTTCGAGAACGGCGATCCGGTGAAGATTGCCGCGACGCTGGAGCACGACGTGCGCCACACCGGCAACGGCGGCCACGAGGTGCGCAACTGGGTGGTCGCGCATGCCGCCGCCGGAAACCAGGGCTTCGAGCTGCTCAGCTACGCGCCGCTCGAGGAGATCTACGTCGGCTGCGCCTTCGCGCAGTGGCGCGTGGCGGGATAAGCCTCTCCTTCGTCATTGCGAGGAGCGCAGCGACGAAGCAATCCAGCCTGTCACGGCCGTTGCAGCGTGGTTCTGGATTGCTTCGCCTTCGGCTCGCAATGACGGGTCAATATCGCGCCACGCTGAGAGGGACCGCTGCGGCGTTACCCGCGCAATAGCAGCACCAGCAGATAGAGCAGCAGCGCCGCGATCACCCAGAGCGCGACCGCGGTCCAGCGGCCGCGGCGGGCTTCGGCGGCGCCGATGGCGGCAACGGTCTCGGGCGCCAGCACCAGGCCGTCGCGGGTGATGGCGTCGAGTTGCTCCACCAGCACCGCGCCGCGCGTCATCAGCGACGGCACGGTGGCGAGGAAGCCGGTGGCGCTCTGCGCTGCGTCCTCGATGCGGCCGGCCGGGCCGAGATGACGCTCGATCCACTGCCGCACCACCGGCTCCGACACCGCCCACATGTCGAGCTTGGGATCGAGCGAGCGCGCCACGCCCTCGACCACCACCATGGTCTTTTGCAGGAGCAAAAGCTCGGGCCGCGTGCGCATGTCGAACAGGCTCGTCACCTCGAACAGCAGCATCAGCAGCTTGGCCATCGAGATTTCTTCGGCGGTGCGGTTGTGGATCGGCTCGCCGATGGCGCGGATGGCCTGGGCAAAATTCTCCACCGAGTGATGCGGCGGCACGTAGCCGGCCTCGAAATGCACCTCGGCGGTGCGAAGGTAGTCGCGGGTGATGAAGCCGTAGAGGATTTCGGCGAGGAAGCGGCGCTCCTTCGGTCCGAGCCGGCCCATGATGCCGAAGTCGACAAACGTCAATTTGCCGTCGGCATCGACGAACAAATTCCCGGGATGCATGTCGGCGTGGAAGAAGCCGTCGCGCAACGCGTGGCGCAAAAAGGTCTGGATCACGGCGTGCGACAAATGCTTGAGGTCGAAGCCCTGCGCTTCGAGCCGGGCGCGATCGTGCAGCGGCGTGCCGTCGATCCAGTCGAGCGTGAGCACGTCCTTGGCGGTGCGGTCCCAGTCGACCGCGGGCACCCGGAAGTCCGGGTCGGCCTTGGTGTTCTCGGCCATCTCGGACAGCGCCGCAGCCTCCAGGCGCAGGTCCATCTCGATGCCGACCGAACGGCGCAGCGTGTTGACGGTCTCGATCAGGCGCAGCCGCCGCGCCTCGGCCGAGATCGCCTCGGCGTGCCGCGCGGCAAAGGTGAAGGCGTCGAGGTCGACGCGGAAGCGGCGCTCGACGCCGGGGCGCAGCACCTTGACCGCGAGCGGCTTGCGGCCCTCGGGCGTCACCACCTGCGCGCGGTGCACCTGCGCGATCGAGGCGGCGGCGACCGCCGGCCCGAACGAGGCGAACGCCTCGGTCACCGGCTTGCCGAGCGCCGCCATCACCACGGCTTCCGACTCGGCCTGCGGGAACGGCGCCATCTTGTCCTGCAACGACTCGAGGTCGCGGGCCAGCGCCAGGCCGACCACGTCGGGCCGCGTCGCCAGGAATTGGCCGAGCTTGACGTAGGCCGGGCCGAGCCGGGTCAGCGCGGTGGCGAGCCGATGCTCGGTGGTGCTGAGGCTGCGCCGCTCGATCAGGCGGGCGAGCTTCAGCGCGGTCTGCGCCGGCAGCGGCAGCGGCGCGGGATCGGGCAGCGCCAACACGCCCTCGCGCGCCAGCACGAAACCGGCGCGGGCGAGACGGGCGAGATGGGAGATCGCGGCGATCACGGGGCGCTAGAGCCGCCAGCCGGAGTGCAGCGCGACGATGCCGCCGGACATCGGCGTGAACAAGACGCGACGCAGGCCGGCGGCGCGGATCATGTCGGCGAAGGCTTGGGGCTTGGGGAATTTGCGGATCGATTCGACGAGATAGCGATAGGCCTCGGCGTCGCCGGTGACGGCGCGGCCGAGCGCCGGGATGACGTTGAACGAATACATCTCGTAGAGCCGGTCGAGGCCGGGCACATTGACCGAGGAGAACTCCAGGCAGAGGAAATGGCCGCCGAGCTTCAGCACGCGATGGATTTCGCCGAGCGCCACGTCGATGCGCGGCACGTTGCGGATGCCGAAGGCGATGGTGACGGCGTCGAAACTTTTGTCGGGGAACGGCAGCGCCTCGGCGTTGGCCTCGAGGAATTCGATGGCGTGCTTGGTCCCGGCGGCGCGCTCGCGGCCGACCGAAAGCATCTCGGCGTTGATGTCGGCGACGGTGACCCGGGTGCCGGGCCCGGCCTTGTCGGCGATGCGGAAGGCGACGTCGCCGGTGCCGCCGGCGAGGTCGAGCACGGCGAACGGCGTGTCGCTTTTTTCGCCGCGGCGGCCGTGGGCGGCCTTTCGCGGCGGGTTGACGGCGGTGACCAGCGCCTCCTTCCAGGCGCGGTGCAGACCGCCCGACATCAGGTCGTTCATCAGGTCGTAGCGCCCGGCGACCGCGTGAAACACGTCGTCGACCATCGCCTGCTTGTCGGCGAGCGGCACGCGGCGGTAGCCGAAATCGGTGTCCTGTTGCGTCTCGCGCGCCTTGCGGGGCATCGGAAAGTCCTTTGTGGACAGGACCATAGCGCGGCCGGGGCGGGGAGGCTATGTGTGATGCAGCCGCCGCTTCGAGTGTACCATGCCCGAACTTCCCGAAGTCGAGACCGTGCGCCGCGGGCTTGCGCCCGTGATGGAGGGCGCGCGCTTCGTCGAGGTCAAGGCCAACCGTGGCGATCTGCGCTGGCCGCTGCCGAAGGATTTCGTCGAGCGGCTCAAGGGCAAGACCGTGAGCGGGCTCGGCCGGCGGGCGAAGTACCTGCTCGCCGATCTGTCGTCGGGCGACGTGCTGGTGATGCATCTCGGCATGTCGGGCTCGTTCCGCGTGGCGCTCAAGAGCGGCGAGACGGTCGCCGGCAACTACCACCACGACCGCTCCAAGGATTTGGCGCACGATCACATCGTGTTCGGCATGTCGTCTGGCGCGACCATCCGCTTCAACGATCCGCGCCGGTTCGGTTCGATGAAGATCGTGCCGCGCGCCAAGCTCGACGACGAGCCGCTGCTGCGCGCACTCGGGCCGGAGCCCTTGGGAAACGAGTTCGACGCCGCGATGCTGGCCAAGGCCTGTCACGGCAAGAACACCAGTCTGAAGGCGGCGCTGCTCGATCAGCGCGTGGTCGCCGGCCTCGGCAACATCTACGTCTGCGAGGCGCTGAACCGCGCGCTGCTGTCGCCGAAGCGCAAGGCCTCGACCATCGCCGACCGCAAAGGTCTGCCGAACGATCGCGCCCGGCGGCTGGTCGATGCGATCAAGGCGGTGCTGAATGACGCCATCGCCGCGGGCGGCTCGTCATTGCGCGACCATCGCCGCACTGACGGCTCGCTCGGCGACTTCCAGCACAATTTCCGGGTTTATGACCGCGAGGGCAAGCCCTGCCCGACCCGCGGCTGCAAGGGGACAATCAAGCGCATCGTGCAGAACGGACGATCGACGTTTTATTGTCCGGTGTGTCAGAAGTGACGCGCCCAGACCTCATCCTGAGGAGCGCCCGAAGGGCGCGTCTCGAAGGATGGGCGACACGCTCGGACTCGCGGCCATCCTTCGAGACGCACTCGCTCCGCGAGTGCTCCTCAGGATGAGGCCCAAGTGTTGCTCTGAATTCCCCGGCTACTCCTTGAACGTCTTGTCCAGCCAGCCCGCGATCACCGCGGCGATCTCCTGGTTGTTCTTCTCGAGCATCATGACGTGGCTGTTGCCCTTGATGCCGAGATCGGCAAGGCGAATGTGGGTCGGCTTGACGCCGGCCTGCTCCAGGAACATCACGGTGCAGTGGTCGTAGGGCGCGTGATACGACGCCTCCGAGGTCAACACCAGGATCGGCATCTTCTGCAGGTTCGGAAGCTGCCGCGCCGGCTCGGCCTGCTTCCAGCAGGTGGCGAGGCCGGGGCCGGCGGCCTTGTCCTCTTTGACGAACTTGAGGTCTTCCGGTTTTTCCAGGCCCGGCAGATAGGTCAGCGGCACCGCGGTGATACCGTAGGTGAGCTCGAGCTTGCCCTCCTTGAAGTAATCCGGGGCGCCGACGAATTGCAACGCGCGGCCGGGCGGGCCGTTCGGCTCGATCGCGAGAATGGCCTTGACCTTGTCGGGCCGTGCATCGGCCACCGGCCAGCCGAAAGCGCCGCCTTGCGAATGCGTCATCAGGATCGACGGGCCGATCTTGTCGATCAGCGCGATCAGCGCGTCGCGCACCAGCGGCTGCTGCTTGTCGAAGCTTTCGATCGCCGGCAACTGGCTCATGGCAAGCTGCAATGTCGCCGGATCGTCAGGCTCGCCGCTGCCCGGCCACTGGGTGTGCAGCGCCGCCTGCGGCCAGAGCTTGAACTTCTCTTGCGACACGAAGCGCGACGCCGAGTTGTCGCGCGGCGAGTTGTGCATCGATCCGTGCGCGGCGGTGAGGAAGCCGGAGCGCCCGCGCCCCGGCTGGTCGACGACGTAAACGGCATAGCCCTTGCGAACGAAATACTGCGCCCAGCCTTCGCGGCCGTCCGGCGTGCCGGTGTAGTTGGTGCCCGACATCGAGCCGCCGTGCACCATGACGATCGGCCATGAGTGCGTCTGCTTCGCCGGGATTTTGATCTCGACGTACATCTGGCCATAGAAATAGTCGTGGCCATTGACCTGCATGGTCTTGCCGCCGACGTACATGAAGCCGTCGCGCGCCAGCGTGAGCGGTTCGTCGGCCGCCTGCGCGGCGCCGACGGCGAGCAGCGTCGCAGCCATTGCCAATATCCTTTTCATGATAGGCCTCCCTGGGTCGGCCCATTCTACATGCGAAAAAGCCCGGCGGGAGGCCGGGCTTTTCGAGGTGCTGCATGTCCGGATGGTCAACGCCAGGAACAATGGCGGGCGCCATGCCTGTCCGACCAGCAGTGCTTGTGACGATGGAACGTCGGGCCACCGACCACGGCACCGATCGCACCGCCGGCCACCGCGCCGATCGGCCCTGCGACGACCGCACCGGCGCCGGCGCCGATTGCGGCGCCGGACAACGTCGAGTCGGTCGGCTCGGCGTTGGCGGCAGAAGCAAACGACAGCGCCGTCACAGCGACGACGCCAATCAAGATCTTACGCATGATGCGAACTCCCTCTGACATCGCGCCATCAACGCGCTGTAGATTGTTCGGTTCCAGGCGCGCCGGATTTGCTAGTGTTAACCTTTGCGAAAGAGAGCCGGGATTTGCCATGAGCCATCAGAACGTCGAGGTCGAGACCAAAGGCCGCGTCGGCATCATCCGCTTCAACCGGCCGCAAGCGCTCAACGCGCTCAACCGGGCGCTGGTCGCCGAGCTCAACGCTGCGGTCAGGACATTCGACGCCGATGCCAACATCGGCTGCATCCTGATTACCGGCTCGGAGAAGGCGTTTGCCGCCGGCGCCGACATCAAGGAGATGGTGGACAAGCAACACATGGATGCGTTCCTCGGCAACTTCGGCGCCAACGAGGACGCGATTGCGCGTGCGCGGAAGCCGGTGGTTGCCGCGGTGGCGGGATTTGCGCTCGGCGGCGGCTGCGAGTTCGCGATGCAGGCCGATCTGATCATCGCCGCCGATAACGCCAGGTTCGGCCAGCCCGAGATCAAGCTCGGCGTCATTCCTGGCTACGGCGGCACGCAGCGGCTCACGCACGCGATCGGCAAGGCCAAGGCGATGGATCTGATTCTGACCGGCCGGATGATGGACGCGGCCGAGGCGGAGCGCGCGGGCCTCGTCGCCCGCGTGGTGCCGCTGGCGAGCCTGATGGACGAAGCGATGAAGGTCGCCGAAACCATCGCGTCAATGTCGCTGCCGTCGGTGCTGTCGGCCAAGGAGGCGGTCAACCGCGCGTTCGAAACGTCGCTGGCCGAGGGCGTGCTGTTCGAGCGCCGCGTGTTCCACGCGCTGTTCGCCACCGAGGATCAGAAGGAAGGCATGGCGGCGTTCGTCGAGAAGCGGCCGGCGAAGTTCAAGAACAAGTGAGGCTTGGGCGGCCAGCCTGACGCCGCCGCAATTTTGGGGCATAAGAGACGCGTCGACGCGCCGCGCGCGGACAGGAATTTCAACCGGAGCAGGGAATGGTCAATCGAAGGGCGACGGCGCGATCCACCGGGGCGATGCAGCGTTGGCGGCTTCCGGCCATCGTGACGCTCGCGGCGATGGCCGCGCTCGCGGCACCGACCGCCGATGCCGTGGCCAAGCAGGCACGCCCCGCGCCACCTCAAGAGGCGACGGCGCCGCGCGATGCGGGCGAGCCAATCATGGCGATCGTGTCGATCAAGAGCCAGCAGGTCACGTTCTACGACGCCGACGGCTGGATCCTGCGTGCGCCGGTGTCGACGGGCGTCAAGGGACGCGAGACACCTGCCGGTATCTTCGCCGTCCTCGAGAAAGACATCGACCACCACTCCAGCATGTATGACGACGCCTGGATGCCTCACATGCAGCGCATCACCTGGAACGGCATCGCACTGCATGGCGGGCCGCTGCCCGGGTATGCGGCCTCGCACGGCTGCGTGCGGATGCCCTTCGGTTTTGCGGAGAAGCTGTTCGACAAGACGCGGATCGGGATGCGGGTGATCATCTCGCCGGACGACTCGGCCCCGGTCGAGTTCTCCCACCCGGCGCTGTTCATACCGAATGCGGAGGCCATCGCGGCTGCTCCGGCGCGTGCCGAGACGCTTGCCAGCGAGGCTGCGGAGGCCGCCAAGGCCGCCGACGCGGCGAAGAAAGCCGCCAAGACAGCGCCGCGCGAAATCGCGTTGCTCACGGCGTCGCTGCATAAGATGGAATTGCTCAAGAAGCATGCTGACGCCGAATTTGCTTCCGCCGATAAGGCGCTCGCCGCAGCAAAGATCGACGAAACCAAGGCGCGTGCGGAAGAGCGGAGGCAGAAGGCCGCCGCCAAAGCTGCGGAATTGGGGACGCAGCTCGACGCCGCCAAGGCCGACTCGAAGTCGAAGCTCGACGCCGCTGCCGCAGCAAAGGACGCTGCCAAGGTGGCCGAGACCAGGAAGGCCGCCACCGCAAAGGCTGCGAACGAGGCGAAGCTCGCACTCGAGCCGGTTTCCATCTACATCAGCCGCGCGACGCAGAAGCTTTACGTGAGGCGCAACACTCATAAGCACTGGCCGGACGGCGGCGAGGTGTTCGATTCGAGCATCGAGGTTCCGGTTACGATTCGCGATCCCGGCAAACCGATCGGGACGCATGTGTTCACGGCGATGGCACGCAACGGCGCGGGGTTGCGCTGGAGCGCGGTCTCGATCGACGAGGGGGACAATGCCAAGGACGCGCTCGACCGCATCACCATCCCGAAGGATGTGCTCGATCGCATTGCGCCGACCGCGATGCCCCGATCATCGATCGTTATCTCGGACGAGCCGCTGAGCAAGGAAACCAACTATCGCACCGAGTTCGTCGCGGTGCTGAGCAACCAGCCCCAAGGCGGCTTCATCACGCGCAGGCCGACCAGCGATGTCCTCGTTGCGGACGATGACGGCGGCTTCTCTTTTTTCCAGCGCAATTGGAACTCCCAAGCGGAGAGTCCGCGCCAGCGCGGCGACACTCGTCGGCCGCCACGGGGCTGGTGGTAGGAAGCGGACACCGCGCGCAGGCCGCTTTGTCAGCGGACATTCCGAAATCGTTCACTGCCTGACGCAGATCACGCGGGTCACCGCGCTCTTGGCCTCGTCGACTCCGGTCTTGCCGGAGGCCAGCGTCACGTAGTTCGCCAGCAGGAAATCCTTGATCCGCGCCGCCGGGACCACGACGGCCTGCGGCGCGCCGTTCGGGCCCGCGACCAGCGAAGGCTTCATCACCACCATGCCGGCAAAGCGGCCCTGCGCATCGAGCGCGGCGGCGCCGGAAAATCCGATCGCGGGCGGCGTCTCCAGCGGGCTGTCGGGAGCGGTGGCACCGATGCGCGCCTTCACCGAAGTAACGGCGTTGCCGCCGCCCTGACCTTGCGGATCGGCGACGCCGACCAGCGTCACATCGGGTCCCGGCGTGGGCGAACCGATCAGGCCCATCGGATTGGTCTGCGCGCCGTAGATGCGCAGCAGCGCCAGGTCGCCGTCGGACTCCGCGGCGACGCGCTCGGCGTTGCCGAGGCCAGGCAGAGCGATGACGTTGCAGCCCTGGGTCAGGCGGCGGTCGGCCACCACGTGGCCTGCGGCCGACACCACGATGCCGGTGCCGTATTCAATCTTCTTGCGCGGGGCGCCTGCGCCGGCGATCGAGAAGTTCGGGAACGGCACATAGGCGCTCGCCATCGGCCCGATCAGCGGATCGATCGAGCCTTCCATGGCCTGGTCGTAGAGAATGAGGAGGCCACGCACCTCGCCGTTCTGCGCTGTGCCGCGCACCACCATCTTCTTCAGGCCCTGCATGCCCCGGATGACGAAGCTGTCGCCCTGCATCGCGCTGCTTTCGATGCGCCGGCGCGCCACCTTCTTCTGCTGCTCGAACACGCCTTCCAGCGTGGCCCCGGTGTCGATGCGGAAGGTCTGGATCTGGAGCTGACCCTGCTCGGAGCTCCAGCGCGTGCCGCTGGGGACGGACGCGGTCTTGGTCGCGAATTTTTCCGGCACGCCGAGACGCGCGCCGGTCGTCATGTCCTCGAGCAACCGCCAGCCGACGGCTTCCTTGCGCGGTCCGACCGCGCCGGCGAGCGCGCTGCGCTGCTCGGGCGTGAGCAGGCCGGTGACCGCCTCCTTGTGGCGCTTCTGATAGGTGCGGACCGCCTCGGCCAGCCGGTCGCTGAACTCGCCGTCGATCGGCCCGGTGTAGTCGCCGCCCCAGGTGAGGTCGGACTGGATCGCCATGCGTTCGGCGAGCGGGATGCCGTTGTAGGCCTCGCGAAGCGCCGGCGATGATTTCTCCGGCGTGCCGGCCGCGGCGCTGCCGTTGGTGCCGGGCTTCGCCGCCTTTGGGCTTTCCTTGGGCTTTTCCTTGGCTTCCTTCTTATGCGCGGCCTTCGCCTTGCCGTCGGTCGTCGCCTCGGCTTTCGGTTTGGCAGCGGGGGCGGCTTTTGCCTCGGCAGGCTTGGTCGCGGGCGGGTCGGGGCGCGTGCGGCCGTCGCTCTGCGCCAGCGCTGCCGAGCTGCCGAACATCACTGCCAAAACCGCGGTGAGAACCCGCATCGCGCTGCGCAACACCCCGACTGCCAACCAGTCGCACCCTAGCCGAAACCGCCCCGATGCGCCAATTTGGGTGGCAGGAGCATGACATGCCGCTGTCGGCGGAGGAACTCGAGCGCTACGCGCGCCACATCGTGCTGCGCGAGATCGGCGGTCCGGGCCAGGCGGCGCTGGGCCGCGCCCGTGTGCTGGTGATCGGTGCCGGCGGATTGGGCGCGCCGGTGCTGCTCTATCTCGCCGCGGCCGGCGTGGGCACGCTCGGCGTGATCGATGACGACGTGGTGTCGCTGTCGAACCTGCAGCGCCAGGTGATCCACGGCACGCCGGACATCGGTACGCCGAAGGTCGAGAGTGCTGCGGCGGCGATCGGAAAGCTCAATCCGAATGTGCGGGTCGTGGCGCACGGCGAGCGACTGACCGCGGCGAATGCGCTCGACCGGATTTCCAGCTACGACCTTGTCGCTGACGGCTCGGACAATTTCGCCACACGCTATCTCGTCTCGGATGCCTGCTACTTCGCGAAGAAGCCGCTGGTGACGGCGGCGGTCGGCACCTTCGACGGCACGCTGACGACGATCCGCGCCCACGAGCGCGGCAAGGATGGCAGGCCCAATCCGACCTACCGCTGCCTGTTTCCCGAACCGCCGCCGCCGGGCACCGTGCCGGCCTGCGCCGAGGTGGGCGTGCTCGGCGCGCTCACCGGCGTGCTGGGCTCGATGATGGCGCTCGAAGCGATCCGCGAGATCGTCGGCTTCGGCGAAGGGCTGGTCGGGCGTCTGTTGATGGTCGACGCCCGCGCCATGCGCTTCGAGACGCTGAATTATTCCTGGGACTCGAGCAATCCATTGAGCGGCGAGGCGTCGACAATACGGGATTTGTCGGCCCATACTTGATCTCTCGCCGGGGAGATCATGCAGGACACGCACCCGTCTCTCGCTCGATCGACGTTCCTGTGGCTTCATCCGTCGATCTACCTGATGTTTGCGGCGATCCTCGCCACGGTGCTGGTGGCTTGCATCGGCGCCTTCTGGTACGAGCGCGACGACACCTTGGCGCGGCTCGCGGTGGGCGTGACGGTCGCGCTGCTGGCGACGGCGTTCCTCGCGGTGGGCGAAAGCCGCCGCCGCGCTGCCGATGCCCGGCGCGCGCTGGAACGCCAGAGCGAGCTTTACGGGCGCATCTTCCAAACCTCCCTGGACCTCATCATGGTCACCGACCGCGCCGGCCTGATCGTCGAGGTCAGCCCGAGCTGCAACGCGATCATCGGCTACGAGCCGAAGGAGCTGATCGGACAGGTCGGCACCGTGGTGGTGCATCCGGACGATCTGGAATTGACGCGCAACGAGATGCGGATGGCGCGGCGCGGACGGCAGATCCGCAATTTCGAGACCCGATACAGCCACAAGGACGGCCGCGTGGTGACACTGGTCTGGACCGGGGTCTGGTCCGAGGCCGAGCAGCGCCATTTTTTCATCGGCCGCGACATGACGGCGGAAAAGCAGTTGCAGCGCGCCGAGCGCGAGGCGAAGGAGACGCTGGCCGCGGTGTTCGACGCGTCGCCGGTCGCCATCATCTGCATCGCCGCCGACCGCACGGTGCTGGTCTGGAGCCGCGCTGCGGAGCAGATGTTCGGATATACCGAGGAGGAGATCATCGGGCGGCCTTACGTGCTGGTGCCGCCGGGCGCCCAGGCCGAATTCGACGAACTGTTCCGGCGCGCCATGGCGGGCGAAGTGCTTCGCGATCTGCGGGTCAAGCGCCGGCGCAAGGACGGCACGCTGATCGACATCAGTTTCGATGGCGCGGCGATGCGGGAAGGCGGCGGCCGCGTGCGCGCGGTGGCCTATGCGCTCACCGATATCACCGAGCGCAACAAGCTCGAGCTCCAGCTCCGCCAATCGCAGAAGCTCGACGCCATCGGCCAGCTCACCGGCGGCGTCGCCCATGACTTCAACAACGTGCTCAGCGTCATCACCGGCACCATCGACATCCTGGCGGACGGCGTGGCGGACCGCCCCGAGCTTGCCGAAATCGCCAGGCTGATCAGCGAGGCGGCGGATCGCGGCGCCGAGCTGACCGGCCGCCTGCTGGCGTTCGCGCGCCGCCAGCCGCTGCAGCCGCGCGTCACCGACATCCGGGTCATCGCGGAGGAGGCGGCAAACCTGCTGCGGCCGACGCTCGGCGAGCAGGTCGAGATCGAATGGCGGCTGCAAAAGGATGCGTGGCCCGCGATGGTCGACCCGAACCAGCTCGTCACGGCGATCCTCAATCTTGCAATCAACGCGCGCGACGTGATGCCGGAGGGCGGCCGGCTGACGATCGAGACCGGCAACGCGATCCTCGACGAAGCCTACGCCAGCGCCCATAGCGAGGTCCGCCCCGGCGTCTACGTGATGCTCGCGGTCAGCGACACCGGCCCGGGCATTCCGGTCGCGCTCCACGACAAGGTGTTCGAGCCGTTTTTCACCACCAAGGAGGTCGGCAAGGGCACCGGCCTCGGGCTCAGCATGGTCTACGGCTTCGTCAAGCAGTCCGGCGGCCACATCAAGCTGTACAGCGAGGAAGGGCACGGCACGACATTCAAGATTTATCTGCCGCGCGCCGGCGCGGCGATGGATTTGCCGGAGCCGGAGGACGAGGCGCTGCTGGAGGGTGGAGCGGAAACCATCCTGGTGGTCGAGGACGACGCGACGGTGCGCGGCGCGGTCACGGTCCAGCTCGCAAGCCTCGGCTACCAGGCCATCACCGCCGAGAACGCGCAGAAGGCGCTGGAAATCATCGATCGAGGCACGCCGTTCGACCTGCTGTTCACGGACGTGATCATGCCAGGTCCGATGAACGGCCGACGGCTCGCCGAGGAAGCGGCAAAGCGCCGCGCTCCGCTGCGCGTGCTGTTCACGTCAGGCTACACCGAGAACGCGATCGTCCATCATGGGCGTCTCGATCCGGACGTTTTGCTCCTGCCGAAGCCCTACCGGAAGTCCGACCTGGCGCGGATGGTCCGCTTGGCGCTGAAACGGCCCGATTGAGGGCCGTTTCCTCCTGTCGATATTTAGCAACTACATCTTGTGGAAAAGGAACTCTTTATCATTTTGTCCTTACATCGCCACTCCTCGGCTGCTGGCGGAGATGGCGGATGCGTCGGGTTCTCGTCGTCGATGATCAGGCTCACGCGCGGGCGGCGGTGTTGGTGGTGCTGCGTGGGCACGGGTTTCAGGTGACTGGCCTTGAGGATGGCGCCTCCGGCCTTCGGGCGCTTGAGGCGCAGCCGTTCGATCTGGTGATTGTCGACATCTACATGCCGGGCATGGATGGCGTGCAGTTCATCAAGGCGGTGCGCCGGGTGCTGCCCGATCTGCCGATCATCGCGGTGTCCGGCGTGATGATGCGAGGCTCGCAACGCACGGCGCTCGATTTCTTTCCAGACCTGCCGGCGCTGAACCGGGTGACCTGCCTGCAGAAGCCGTTCCGCGCGCCCGAGCTTGTAAATGCAGTGAACGAGGCGCTTGCGGTTGCAGCCTAGGCAGCCGAACCATGCCCATGTCGAATATCCTGATCGTCGATGATGACAGACTGGTGCGTGAAGCCACGCAGATCATGCTTCGCGCCCAGGGATATGGCGTTGCCGTCGCCGCGGACGGGCAATCGGCCATCGACGCCGTACGCTCCTCCCGGTTCGATCTCGCGATCGTCGATCTCTTCATGCCTGGGATGAATGGATTGCAGGTGATCAAGGCGATCCGGCAGTCGTGCCCGGACATGCAGTTGATCGTTGCATCGGGGTTCATGCTCGGCGACTCCTGCCCGCGGATGCCGGAATTCGACGCCATGGCGGCCGAGGCGGGCGCCGTCGCGACCTTGTACAAGCCGCTCCGGCCCAGGCAGGTCCTCGCCGCGGTGGAAGACGCGATCAGCGCCGGCAAGTACCGCAAGGCGTCGGTGGCATAGCGCGCGGCGCGCGGGCCGACCTACAGCCGTGCCTCCAGCACCATGTTGAATGGCGTCTCCGCCGCGCGGCGGATGCGCTTGAAGCCGCCGTCGGCGATGACGCCCTTGAGCCTGGCCTCGCCGGCCTGCGCGCCGAGCGCGAGCCCGACCTCCTGCGCCATCGAGGCCGGCGTGCAGACCACGGTCGAGGCGGCGTAGAAGATCGCGCCGACCGGATTGAGATTGTCTTCCAGCGTATCGCGCGCGAACGGCTCGACGATCATCCAGGTGCCGTCCTTGGCGAGCGTGGTACTGACATGACGCGCCGCGCCGACCGGATCGCCCATGTCATGCAGGCAGTCGAAGAAGCAAACCAGGTCGAAGCCGCGCGCCGGAAAATCCTTGGCGGCGCCGACCTCGAAGCTGATGCGATCGCCGACGCCGGCCTCGGCCGCGGTCTTGCGCGCGGTCTCGATCGAGCCTGAGTGATAGTCGAAGCCGTAGAATTTCGACTTCGGAAATGCCTGCGCCATCAGGATGGTCGAAGCGCCGTGGCCGCAACCGACATCGGCGACGCTGGCGCCGCGTTCGAGCTTGGCGACCACGCCGTCGAGCGCCGGCAGCCATTCGTTGACCAGATGGTGGTTGTAGGTCGGGCGGAACAACCGCTCGGTGCCGCAAAACAGGCAGCCATTGTGCTCGTGCCAGGCGAGGCCGCGGCCCGACTTGAAGGCTTGCACGATCTTCGGCGCGTCGTGGAACAGGCCGGCGGCGACATCGAAGAAGCCGGCCATGAACACCGGGCTCTCCTCGTCGGCAAACACCATCGCCTGTTCGGGCGACAGCGAGAATTTCTTCGATGCGCGGTCGTAGCTGACATAGCCCTGCGCTGCCTGCGCCGAGAGCCATTCGCGGATCATGCGCTCCGAGGTGCCGGTCTTTTGCGCCAGGCCTGTCGAATCAATCGGGCCGCCTTGGGCCAGCGCCTTGTAGAGACCGAGCCGGTCGCCGACGTGGACCAGCACCGAGTTGGTCAGCGCGCCGAGATCGCCCAGCATCTTGCCGAGGTATGCGTTGAGCTTGCCTTCGTCGATGGACGGTTGAGTTGTGGCCATGGTCGCCTCCTGAAAAAAATGAAATGCAATGCTTCCCGCGCGAATTGCACGCCGCAATCGTGGCAATTGTCCGGCGATCGATTCGCGCGGGGCGGTGGCCTGTAATCGTCGCAGCGCCGTTCTGGATTGCTTCGCTTCGCTCGCAGTGACGCAGCAATCAACGGCGTCATTGCGAGGAGCGTCAGCGACGAAGCAATCCAGATATCAAAGCATCGACGGCAGCACGCGGTCCGGCGGCTTGTGGCCGTCCATGAAGGTGCGGATGTTGACGATCACCTTCTCGCCCATGTCGATGCGGCCTTCGATGGTCGCCGAGCCCATGTGCGGCAGCAGTACGACCTTGCCCTCGCGGGCGAGGCGGGCGAGCTTCGGATTGACCGCAGGTTCGTGCTCGAACACGTCGAGGCCGGCGCCGGCGATCTCGCCGGCCGCGACCATCTTGATCAGCGCGTTCTCGTCGATCACCTCGCCGCGCGCGGTGTTGACCACATAGGCTTGCGGCCGCAGTTGCTTCAGCCGGCGCGCCGACAGCAGATGGTAGGTCGCGGGCGTATGCGGACAATTGATCGAGATGATGTCCATGCGGGCGAGCATCTGGTCGAGGCTCTCCCAGTAGGTCGCCTGCAATTCCTCCTCGATCTTCGCCGGGAGGCGCCGGCGGTTGTGATAGTGGATCTGCAATCCGAAGGCCGCGGCGCGGCGCGCCACCGCCTGGCCGATGCGGCCCATGCCGACGATGCCGAGCCGCTTGCCCCAGATGCGGTGGCCGAGCATCCAGGTCGGCGACCAGCCGGCCCATTGGTTATCCGGTCCGCTCATCAGGCCGGCGCCCTCCGCGAGTCGTCGCGGCACCGCAAGGATCAGCGCCATGGTCATGTCGGCGGTGTCCTCGGTCAGCACGCCGGGCGTGTTGGTCACGGTGATGCCGCGCTGGACTGCCGCTGTAACGTCGATGTTGTCGACGCCGTTGCCGAAGTTGGCGATCAGCTTGAGATTGGGGCCGGCCTCCTTCAGCGTTGCGGCATCGATGCGGTCGGTGACGGTTGGAACCAGCACCTCCGCGGCCTTCAGCGCCCCAGCCAGCTCGGCCGGGGTCATCGGCTTGTCATCGAGGTTGAGCCGCGTCTCGAACAGCTCGCGCATGCGGGTTTCGATGCTGTCCGGCAGCTTCCGCGTGACGATGACCAGGGGTTTCTTGGCTTTCGGCATGCCTGCTCGCGTGTTGATTGGAGCGCGCCTGTCCGGCGCGTTCAGCCCTCTTTAACCGAGCTGGGCGACACTTGATGGCGCCCATCGCGGTGCGGGTGGCGCACGTCTTCCCGGACAGGCCCTCTGTACCAGATGGACGTTTCAAGACAAAGCACCCGGGCTGCGTCCAAACCTCGTCACCGATACCAGTGTTACGCATGAGACATGCCAATCGTGCCCTGTTCGTGATGTTTTTTTCGGCCATGGCCGGCGGTTCCCAGGCCGAGCCGATGGGTCCCTCCAGCGGGCTGCCGCTGCCGCGCTTCGTCAGCCTCAAGGCCGACAAGGTCAACATGCACATCGGTCCGGCCAAGACCTACGATGTAAAATGGCTCTATCAGAAGACCGGGCTGCCGGTGGAGATCACTGCGGAATCCGACAACTGGCGGCGCATCCGTGATTCCGATGGCACCGAGGGCTGGGTTTATCATTCGCTGCTGTCGGGCCGCCGAACCGGCATGGTCACGACCAAGATCGTGGACGAACTGGTCTCGGTCCACGACAAGCCCGATACCCAAAGCGCTGTGACGGCCAAGCTCGAGCGCGGCGTGATCGGAACCGTGAAACGCTGCGAGGACGGCTGGTGCCGGTTTACCGGCCGCGGCTTCGACGGCTGGGTCCAGGAGGTCCGGCTGTGGGGCGTCTATCCCAACGAGAAGGTGGAGTGATCGCGGCGGCTTAGCCGGCGATGGTCGCCTCCATGGTGCCGAAGCCTTCGAATTCTCCGGTCACGGGCTGATCGACTTCGACCGAATGGTAGCCGGTGAACGAGCCGGTGACGATGAACGTCCCGGCCGTCAAACCGGTCGATCTTCGGCGCACGTTCGCCAGCACCAGGGCGGGGATCGCCGGATCGCCGGTCGGATGCCCCCCGACCTTCTCGACGATCGTGCGCGAGCCTTGCTTCATCGCGACGCGGATCTTGGTGAAATCGAAACCTCTCCAATCCTTGCGGAAGGCGCCGAACACCATGGCCCCGTTGGCGATGTGGTCGGCGTAGAATTGATAGGGCGTGCGTTCCATCACCGATTTCAGATCGCGGAACCGGCTGTCCACCAGTTCGAAGGCAGGACAGGCTTCGAGCGCGTCGAACACCTCGTCCTGCGTATAGACGGTGCCGCGGGGCGGCAGATCGCGCGTGAGGCGAAAGCTGATCTCGCACTCCATGTATTTGCTCGGGGTCAGGCAAACCGGAACCCGCGCCGGGCTCATGAACACGCGCCCGCCGTGCAGCGGCGCATAGACCACCTCGGTGCCGGGTTTGGCCGCGATCTTGGTGCCGACGATGTCGTCGGCGATCAGCTTGTCGACCGCCTCCATCACCGCGCGGGAGTCCGCGAAGCTCTTCGGCGCGAAGTTTTCCGGCAGCGCGTACAGGCGCTCGCCGGTCTGGCGCGCGCGCACGAACGTCTTGGCCACCTGGTCGATCGCGGAGGGGTCCATGGTCGTCTCCCTCCAACAATTCTAAGCGGGATGGCCGGGACAAGGCGAGCGAAGCGACGCCGTCCTTCGGACGGCTATGCCCGGCCATGACGTGGACAGGCGTTGCCGAAACAAAAAAGCCGGGCATCGGCCCGGCCTTTGGGAACAGCAATCCGGTGTTGGGCTACCGGCCCTTCTTGCGCAGCCGGACCACGACGTCGACGCGGGCGATCTCGTAACCGGCCGGCGCAGCCGGCAGCTTGTTGACGATCTCGTCGGCATCCGGGATGTCGACCAGCGCATTGTCGCCTTCGACGAAGAAATGGTGATGCGCGGTGGTGTTGGTGTCGAAGTAGGTCTTCGAACCGTCGACCGCGACCTGGCGCAGCAGACCGACTTCGGTGAACTGGTGCAGCGTGTTGTAAACGGTGGCGAGAGAGACCGGCACCTTGGCCCGGGTCGCTTCCTCGTAAAGCATTTCCGCGGTCAGATGGCGATCGCCCTTGGCGAACAGAATCCATCCCAGTGCCATGCGCTGACGCGTGGGCCGCAGGCCGACGTCGCGCAGCATCGATTTCACATCGTGCCACGGACAGCCAGTGAGCTCGCCGCGCCGCATGGCGACATGATCCGCCGCAAGCACCTCCGGCTCGGTAGAGAGGATCATGGTACGCGTTTCAGCCATCGCGGGTACGCCCAGATAATTCAGAACTGTTCTAAGATCGTTGCAATTGAAATCATATCGGTTTCAGACCAGTGTTGCAACTGCTTCGCAAGAGGCCGGATGTCGCGCCCGATCGCCCGATCAGGGACGGCTCCGGGCTGGCAACCTGCAGGTTCCGTCCTATTTTGTCCGAAGCCCAGCCACTGTAACATGGTGGTTCGGGTGGACGATGTCTATTGAGTGGGCGATGGAAAACCGACGTAACAGCTTCGAGTTCGAGGATCTGCTGGCCTGTGGCCGCGGCGAGATGTTCCCGGAAGGGCCGCAACTGCCGTTGCCGCCGATGCTGATGTTCGACCGGATTTCGGAAATGGCCGAGACCGGCGGCGAATACGGCAAGGGCCTGGTGCGGGCGGTGCTCAATGTAAGGCCCGACCTCTGGTTTTTCCCGTGCCACTTCAAGGGCGATCCGGTGATGCCCGGCTGCCTCGGGCTCGACGCGCTATGGCAGCTCCTGGGCTTTTTCCTCGGCTGGCTCGGCTCGTCCGGCAGGGGCCGGGCGCTGGGCCTCGGCGAGTTGAAATTCTCCGGCCAGGTGCTGCCGAACATCAAGGACGTGGTGTACGGCCTCGAAATCAAACGGGTGATGCGCTCCAAGCTTGTGCTGGGCATCGCCGATGGCTGGCTGTCGGCGGACGGTTCCATCATCTACCGCGCGCTCGATCTGAAGGTCGGTCTGTTCCGTGAAGCCGAGGCGATGAAGCCGGCGTGATGGAACGCCGGTCATTCCGGCCGAGCGGAGCGAGTGCCGGAATCCATAACCCGGTCTTGCTCGTCACGAAACACCGGGGTTATGGATTCCGGAATCGGCCCTTCGGGCCGCTCCGGAATGACTGTGGGTAAAATGCGGGCGAGGATTCGATGAGACGCGTGGTCGTCACCGGGATGGGCATCGTCTCGTCCATCGGCAACAACACCCAGGAGGTGCTGGCGAGCCTGCGCGAGGCCAAGTCGGGCATCTCGCGCGCCGACGAGTATGCCTCGCTCGGATTCCGCTGCCAGGTGCACGGCGCGCCCACTCTCGATCCATCGCAATCGGTCGATCGCCGCGCCATGCGGTTCCTCGGCCGCGGCGCGGCGTGGAATCACGTCGCCATGGAGCAGGCGATCCGCGACGCGGGCCTTGAGGAAAAGGAAATCTCCAACGAGCGCACCGGCATCATCATGGGATCGGGCGGGCCGTCGACCCGCACCATCGTCGATGCTGCGATGACCACCAAGGAAAAGGGCCCCAAGCGCGTCGGTCCGTTCGCGGTGCCGAAGGCGATGTCGTCGACGGCGTCGGCAACGCTCGCCACGTGGTTCAAGATCAAGGGCGTGAACTATTCGATTTCCTCGGCCTGCGCGACGTCGAACCATTGCATCGGCAACGCCGCCGAGATGATCCAGTGGAACAAGCAGGACATGGTGTTCGCGGGCGGCTGCGAAGACCTCGACTGGACCATGTCGGTGCTGTTCGACGCCATGGGTGCGATGTCGTCGTCGTTCAACCAGACGCCGGACAAGGCCTCGCGCGCCTATGACAAGGACCGCGACGGCTTCGTCATCGCCGGCGGCGCCGGCGTGCTGGTGCTGGAGGAGCTGGAGCACGCCAAGGCGCGCGGTGCGAAAATCTATGGCGAGCTGGCGGGCTACGGCGCGACCTCGGACGGCTTCGACATGGTGGCGCCGTCCGGCGAGGGCGCGGTGCGCTGCATGAAGATCGCGATGGAAGGCGTCAACGCGCCGATCGACTACATCAATCCGCACGCCACCTCGACGCCGATCGGCGACATCAAGGAGATCGAGGCGATCCGCGAGGTGTTCGGCGCCAAGGTGCCGCCGATCTCGGCGACCAAGTCGCTGACCGGCCATTCGCTCGGCGCCACCGGCGTGCAGGAGGCGATCTACTCGCTGCTGATGATGCAGAACGGCTTCATCTGCGAAAGCGCCAACATCGAGACCATCGATCCGGCGATGGCCGACATGCCGATCGTGCGCGAGCGCATCGATAACGCCAAGCTCGGGGCGGTGCTGTCGAATTCTTTCGGGTTTGGAGGCACCAATGCCTCCCTCGTGTTCAAACGATTGGACGTCTAGAAAAAGAAAAATGCGATGACGGAATTGATGAAGGGCAAGCGCGGCCTGGTGATGGGGGTCGCGAACGATCATTCGATCGCCTGGGGCATCGCCAAGACCGTGGCCGCGCACGGCGCCGAGGTCGCCTTCACCTTCCAGGGCGAGGCGCTGGGCCGCCGGGTCAAGCCGCTCGCCGAGTCGGTTGGCGCCAAGCTCGTGCTGCCGTGCGACGTCGAGGACGTCGCCTCCGTCGACGGCGTGTTCGATGAACTGAAGAAGCAATGGGGTACGATGGACTTCCTGGTCCACGCCATCGGCTTCTCCGACAAGAACGAACTGAAGGGCCGCTACGCCGACACCACGCGCGAAAATTTCACGCGCACCATGGTGATCTCGTGCTTCTCGTTCACGGAAGCGGCGAAGCGCGCCGCGGCGCTGATGCCGAACGGCGGCAGCATGATCACCCTGACCTACAACGGCGGCGACCGCGCCATGCCGAACTACAATGTCATGGGGCTGGCCAAGGCCGCGCTGGAATCCTCGGTGCGCTATCTGGCGGTGGATTTCGGCTTGCAGAAGATCAGGGTCAACGCGATCTCGGCCGGGCCGATCCGGACATTGGCCGGCGCCGGCATCAACGACGCGCGCTACATGTTCGCGTTCCAGCAGCGGCATTCGCCGCTCGGCCGCGGCGTGTCGCTGGAGGACCTGGGCGGCGCCGGGCTTTACTTGTTGTCGGAGCTGTCCAGCGGCGTCACCGGCGAAATCCATTTCGTCGATTCCGGCTACAACGTCATCGCCATGCCGCAGCCCGACGCGCTGCGCAGCGACGACGAGGCGGAAAAGAACGCCGCGCAGTAGTGTTTTTTGCAATTCTCCTATCCATTGAATCCCTTTGCTTAACCCGTCATCCTGAGGTGCGCGCTCTTGCGCGCCTCGAAGGATGAGCGGCCACCGGAAACCCGGGCCGTCGCCCTTCGAGGCTCGCCGCTTTCGCGGCTCGCACCTCAGGGTGACGGAGGAAAGGCCATAGCCATGCCTGCAGCACTGGATCGAACCTACGACGGCATCATCGTTGGCGCCGGACACCACGGTCTGGTGCTCGGCAGCTATCTCGCCAAATGCGGCCTCGACATCCTGCTGGTCGACCGTCGCCTGCAATACGGCGGCGCGCTGGTGACCGAGGAGGTGACGGCGCCGGGGTTCTACCACAACCTGCATTCGATCAATCATTTCCACATCAGCGAGACGCCGTGGTTCAAGGACCTCAACCTCGGCGACCGCGTCACTTACATCACGCCGCGCTACGAGTTCGGCCAGCCGCATCTCGACGGCACCGCGCTGATCTTCGGCCGCGATCTGGAGGAAACGCTGACGAATGTCGCGCGTTTCTCCAAGAAGGACGCACAGACCTTCCGCGACTGGAACCGCAAGGCCGAGGAGATCACGGCGAAAATCTTCCTGCCGGAGCGGTTCTCCGATCCGCTGCCGCAGGCCGAGCGCGAGGCGCTGCTGAGCAAAAGCGACATCGGCCGCGACTTCCTCGCAGCGACCCGGCGGCAGCCGTTCGACGTGGTCAAGGAGCTGTTCGAGAACGAGCACGTCCAGCTCCTGTTCCTGTTCAAGATTTCGCTGTTCGGCACCTGGCTGGTCGATACGCTGTCGAAGACCAGCCCCATGGGCTCGGTGGTCCGCGCCTTCGATCTGCAAAGCGGCTACCAGCTCTGCAAGGGCGGCTCCGGCAACCTGGCACGGGCGCTGTTCGAGACGTTCATCGCGGCGGGCGGACGGTTCGCGCCGCAGGTCGAACTCGACAAGATCGTCATCGAAGGCGGCAAGGCGACCGGCATCACCTTGAAGGATGGCCGCACCGTGCGCGCGAAGCAGTTCGTCGCCTCGACGCTCAATGTGCACCAGACCTTCGAGGACGCCATCGGCCGGGCGCAGCTTCCCGCGGCGTTCCTGCAGAAGCTCGACAACTTCCAGTACACCACCTGGACGCTATTCGGCCTGCATCTGGCGCTCAACGAGCCGGTGCGCTTCAACGCCGAGAAGTTCGACCCGAACATCGGTCGCACGCTGAAATGGAGCCTCGGCGCCGAGACCATGGAGGACCTGCTGTCGGCGCATCACGATGTGATGGCCGGCCGCGTGCCGAAGATCGTGCAGTTCGGCTCGGGTCCATTGAGCGTGCTCGATCCGACGCAGGCGCCGCCCGGCAAGCACACGACCTACGCCTGGCATGTGATGCCGCTCAATCCGGACATCGGCGGCAAGAGCTACGAAACATTCAAGGAGGAGTTCGCGGACGCCATCATCGAGAAATGGGCGAAGTACGCGCCCAACATGACGCGCAAGAACATCATCGCGAAGCATGTCTACACCGCGCATGAATACATGCAGACGTTCCCGGAGATGCGCGGCGGCGACATCTTCATGGGCTCGTTCGGCGCCGAGCAGGTGATGTACAACCACTTCGGCTACCGCACGCCGATCGAGCGGCTCTACATGGCGGGCTCGGCGTGCCATCCCGGCGGGGCGATCTCGGGCGGCGCGGGCTACATCACCGCGGGGATTGTCGCGCGCGATCTCGGGCTGAAGCCTTGGTGGAAGCCCTGGGACGCCGGCGAGGCGCTCCGCGCGGTGCCGGCCAAGGCGGCGTAGCGCGGATTCGAGGCTCTTGCCGGGGCAAGGGGCAGCATGAGCACGGCGAAAAGGCTGGCGTGGATTGCCGCGGGCTACGCTCTCGCGATCTGTGTCGGTCTCGCCGCGGTCGCCGTCAACGAGCTGCGCATGTCCGAGGACATCGCGCAGGGCTCGCCCGGCATGGTCGCGTTCGGCGACATGGTGCTGTTCGTGCTGGTCACGGGGTTCTTCGGGCTCGCCCCGACCTGGTTCCTGCTGAGGCTGTGCGTCGAGAAGATACCGCGAACGCTTTTCGCCGTCGAACTCCTGGTCGCCGTGCTGGGCCTGGCGAGCTGGCTTGCCATGAAGCAGATGGCGGCCGGCGCCACGCCGAACGGGCCTCTGGCCACGGGGCAGTTGCTCGGCTTGTTCATCGCTTTTGTCGCGATCCCGCGCATCGTTCTGGGCCCGGTCATGCTGGTCGTTGAAGCGATGACCTTCGTCATGTTTCGCTCGCGTCTTGCGCGCGCGCTCCTGGTGGCGGCGATGTTGATGGACATCATTCCGCTCGGCCTGTTTGCGCTGCATATGATACGCGCGACCCGCTACTAAAAAAATTGCCGCCCGCGTCCTTGGCACGAAAGCTCGGGGCAATCGTTCCGTGGGACGCGGGCGGTGGAGAACTCCGGGACCAGAGAGCGCCCGGAGCTCATATCGTGAGTCGGCTATGCGGCCTGCTGCCGTGTCGTGTTGCTCAGGTCGAAACGGTCGGCGTTCATCACCTTGGTCCACGCTGCCACGAAGTCCTTCGCGAACTTCTCCTTCGAGTCAGCGCAGGCATAGACCTCCGCGAAGGCGCGAAGCTGCGAGTGCGAGCCGAAGATCAGGTCGATGCGGGTGCCGGTCCACTTGACCGCATTGGTCTTGCGATCGCGGCCCTCGTACACGCCATCGGAGCCTGCGGCGTGCCACTCCGTGCCCATGTCGAGCAGATTGACGAAGAAGTCGTTGGTCAGCGTGCCCGGCTTGCTGGTCAAGACGCCATGCTTGGAGCCGCCTTGGTTGGCGCCGAGCACGCGAAGGCCGCCGACCAGCACCGTCATTTCCGGTCCCGTCAGCCGCAGCAGTGCGGCCCGGTCCACCAGCGCCTCTTCGGGCTGCATGAACTGGATCTTCCTGCTGTTGATGTAGTTGCGGAAGCCGTCGGCACGCGGCTCAAGCGGCGCGAACGAGTCGACGTCGGTCTGATCCTGCGACGCGTCCGCGCGGCCCGAGATGAAGGGGACCTTCACGTCGACGCCGGCGTCTTTCGCAGCCTTCTCGATCGCGGCGTTGCCGGCGAGAACGATCAGGTCGGCCATCGAAACCTTGCCGGATTCCTTGTGGATCAGTTCGAGCTTGTTGAGCACCTTCTCAAGCTGATCCGGACCGTTCACCTCCCAATCGAGCTGCGGGCTCAGGCGAACGCGAGCGCCGTTGGCGCCGCCGCGCTTGTCGGAGCCGCGGTAGGTCGAGGCCGATGCCCACGCCGCCGACACCAGTTCGGAAACCGACAGGCCTGTGGCGAGGACCTTCGCCTTCAGCGCGGTGGCGTCCGCGTCGCTCAGCGGAGCGTGCGTCGGGGCCGGAATCGGATCCTGCCAGATCAGAACTTCCTTCGGCACGAGCTTGCCGAGGTAGCGCGCGCGGGGCCCCATGTCGCGATGCGTAAGTTTGTACCAGGCGCGGGCGAACGCGTCCGCGAACTGCTCCGGGTGCTCATAGAAGCGCCGCGAGATTTTCTCGTAGGCCGGGTCCATCCGCAGCGACAGGTCGGTGGTGAGCATGGTCGGCACATGCTTCTTCGACGGGTCGAACGCGTCCGGGATATCGGCCTTGCCGTTCTTGGCTTTCCATTGCGGCACGCCGGCCGGGCTCTTGGTCAGCTCCCATTCGTTCTCGAACAGGTTCTTGAAGAAGTGGTTGCTCCATTTCGTCGGCGTCTGCGTCCAGGTGACCTCCGGTCCGCCGGTGATGGCGTCGGCGCCGTGGCCCTTGCCATGCTTGCTCTTCCAGCCGAGGCCCTGATCTTCAAGGGCTCCGGCTTCCGGCTCCGGGCCGACCAGCGATGGGTCGCCGGCGCCGTGGGTCTTGCCGAACGAGTGCCCGCCGGCAATCAGTGCGACGGTTTCCTCGTCGTTCATCGCCATGCGCAAGAACGTCTCGCGGATGTCTTTCGCCGCCGCGATCGGGTCCGGATTGCCGTTCGGACCGGCTGGATTGACGTAGATCAGGCCCATCTGCACCGCGCCGAGCGTGTCATGGAGCTGGCGCTCGCCGCTGTAGCGCTCGTCGCCGAGCCACGTCCCCTCGGGCCCCCAGTACAGCTCTTCCGGCTCCCAGACGTCGGCGCGACCGCCGGCGAAGCCAAAGGTCTTGAAGCCCATCGACTCGAGCGCGACGTTGCCGGCGAGGACAAAGAGATCGGCCCAGGAGATTTTCTTGCCGTACTTCTGCTTGATCGGCCACAGCAGCCGGCGCGCCTTGTCGAGGTTCGCGTTATCCGGCCACGAGTTGAGCGGCGCGAAGCGCTGCTGGCCGGCGCCGGCGCCACCGCGACCATCGGTGATGCGATAGGTGCCCGCCGCGTGCCACGCCAGGCGGATCATCAGGCCGCCGTAGTGGCCGAAGTCGGCCGGCCACCATTCCTGCGAGTTCGTCATCAGGGCCGTCAGGTCCTTGACCAGCGCATCGAGGTCGAGGGTCTTGAACGCCGCGGCGTAGTCGAAATCCTTGCCCATCGGATCGGACAGGGACGAGTTGCGATGGAGCATCTCGATGTCGAGCGCGTCCGGCCACCAGTGGCGGTTCGAGGGGCTGCGGCCTCCGCCTGTGAACGGGCACTTGCCCGCGCTCTTGTCGTCGGTCTTTGCATCCATGGGTGTCCTCCGCTGATGGCTTTTGGGGCGTGCACGTCCTTCGTGCGGCGATCTAAGGACCTGCCGTCGAATAAGTCCAATTCGATTGCCTGCGTGCAGCGATAAGAATATCTTATCGACATGATCACGCTGAAACAGTTGCGTTATTTGTCGGCGCTGTCGAACCACGGACATTTCGGCAAGGCCGCCAAGGCTTGCGCGGTGACGCAGCCGGCGCTGTCGATGCAAATCCAGGAGCTGGAGGCCGAGCTTGGCGTGCCGCTGGTCGAGCGGCGGCCCGGCGACGTGAGCTTGACCGATGTCGGGCTTGAGGTGGCGCGACGCGCCGAGCGGGTGCTGGCCGCAACCCGCGATCTTACCGACTTCGCCCGCCACCGCGGCCGGGTGCTGACCGGGCGCATGCAACTCGGCGTCATCCCCTCGATCGCGCCCTATGTGCTGCCGAAGATCCTGCCGGTGCTGCAGCGCCGCTACCCCGACCTGCGCGTCGAACTTCGCGAGACGCAGACGCAGATGCTGCTCCAGGAGCTGCATCGCGGCGCGCTCGACGCCATCATGCTGGCGCTTCCGGTCGATGACGCGGAGCTGGAAAGCGTCCGGCTGTTCGACGATCCGTTTCTGCTGGCGGTGCCCTCGACCGACAACCGGCCGCAGAACATGCGCGTCAGCGAGCAGGACATCGATACGCAGCGGCTCATTCTTCTGGAGGAGGGCCATTGCCTGCGCGATCAGGCGCTGGCGCTGTGCGCCACCACGCATCGCAACGCCGCGCTCGGCGCCACCAGTCTTGCGACGGTGATGCAGATGGTGGCCAACGGCTACGGCATCACGCTGCTGCCACGCGTCGCGGTCGATGTCGAATTGCGCGACGAGCGGGTCAAGCTTCTGCGCTTCGCCGATCCTGCGCCGGGCCGCACCGTCGGCCTCGCCTGGCGCCGCACCTCGCCGCGCAAAGCCGATTTCACGGCGCTGCGCCAGCTCATCACCGAGACGCTGGGGTTCGCCGACAGCAAGGCGCGGGCGGGGTAGCCCCTCGATTCACATTGCGATCTCGCGTTCGAGCTTCGCCTTGTCTTCCAGGCAGTAGTAGCCGGACAGCCGGCTGACCAGCTTGTCGCGAATCCAGTCGTTGAGGATACGGCTGACGTTCTCGCGGGCGATGCCGGCCATGGCGGCGACGTCGCTCTGGCTGACTTTCTGCCGGATCACGACGCGGCCGTGGCCGACGTCCTGTCCGAACGCCTCGGCGAGATCGAGCAGCGCGCGGGCGACGCGGCCCTTCAGCGGCAGGAAGCTTCCCGCCGCCAGCACGCTGTCGGTGTCGCGAAGCCTTGCCGCCAGCAGCGTCACCAGATGCTTGTAGACTTCGCCGTGCCCGTCGGCGAACGACTGGAATGCAGTGCGGCTGATGAAGCTCAACTCGGAATCGCGCACCGCCGCGACCGAGGCCGAGCGCGGCAGGCCGTCGATGGTCGAGAGTTCACCAATGATGGCGCCCGGGCCGACGATGGCGAGAATGCGCTCGGCGCCCGACGGCGCGATCATGCTGATCTTGAGCAGGCCTTGCTCGACGCGGTAGCAGCCGTCGCCCGGATCGCCCGCAAGGAACAGCACCTCGTCGGCGGCGAGTTTCCTGTGCTGGGCATGATCGAACAGCCGCGCCGCCAGCGCCTCCGGAAACACGGAGAACAAATTTGCCGAAGAAGGCATCGTCCTCGCCGCACGCGTGAACTCGCAGGCCGGACGATAGCGTGACGCGCAAAAAAAATCCCGTCCGTGGTGGGGCCGCGGACGGGAAAGTGAGTTGGGAGGAAGGACGGTGAATGAAGTGGTGGTGCGATCGTCGAAACTCAGTGATGCGTGCCGGTGAGTGTGGCGCGCGGGATGTCGCAGCGGGTCAGGCCGAGCTTGGCGAGCTCCGGAGACGATTTGCGGGACAGCTCCCGGTGGCGTTCCGCCATCTCCTGGCCCTGGCGGGCGCCGGCACAGAAGTCGGCGCAGAAACCGATGAAGGCGGAAAAGGCGGCGTCGAAACGGGCTGTGGCGCTGCCGGAGTGGCTGGTGATGGCAGTCATGGCGTTCCCCTTTTCCGTTCGTACCCGAGCGATTGCGCTCTTCGATGGTCACACCATAAGGGCGGGGCGCAAGGACCGATGTGTTCGCCATCACAAAAAGTACGATTCGGTTAACCATTTGTTATGACGCCTAAATCCCAAGAAAAAGGGGCGCCGGAGGGCGCCCCTGAAGGGATTTGGAATGCGGGCGAAGACTACTCGCCGGCGGCGGCCTCGCGCTGCTCGGAGCGCTCGCCCTTCTGCTTGGCCTCGAGGTCCTCGCCAGTGGTCTGGTCGACGACCTTCATCGACAGACGCACCTTGCCGCGCTCGTCGAAGCCGAGAAGCTTCACCTTCACCTTGTCGCCTTCCTTGACGACGTCGGTGGTCTTCTGCACGCGGTTCGGAGCGAGCTGGCTGATGTGCACCAGGCCGTCCTTGGCGCCGAAGAAGTTGACGAAGGCGCCGAAGTCCATGGTCTTGACCACGGTGCCCTCGTAGATGTGGCCGATCTCCGGATCGGAGGCGATCGACTTGATCCAGTTGATCGCGGCCTTCATCGCCTCGCCGTCGGCGGAGGCGACCTTCACCGTGCCGTCGTCCTCGATGTTGATCTTGGCGCCGGTCTTCTCGACGATCTCGCGGATCACCTTGCCGCCGGTGCCGATCACTTCTCGGATCTTGTCGGTGGCGATCTTGAAGGTCTCGATGCGCGGCGCGTACTGGCCAAGCTCGGCCCGGGCTGCGGTGAGCGCCTTCGACATCTCGCCGAGGATGTGCAGGCGGCCCTGCTTGGCCTGGCTCAGTGCCACCTTCATGATCTCTTCGGTGATGCCGGCGATCTTGATGTCCATCTGCAAGGCGGTGACGCCTTCCTCGGTGCCGGCCACCTTGAAGTCCATGTCGCCGAGGTGGTCCTCGTCGCCGAGGATGTCGGACAGCACGGCGTAGCGCTTGTCCTCGAGGATCAGGCCCATGGCGATGCCGGCGGTCGGCCGCTTCAGCGGCACGCCGGCGTCCATCAGCGCGAGCGAGGTGCCGCACACCGTCGCCATCGATGACGAGCCGTTCGACTCGGTGATCTCCGACACCACGCGGATGGTGTAGGGGAATTCCTCCCTGGCCGGCAGCATCGGACGGATCGCACGCCAGGCGAGCTTGCCGTGGCCGATCTCGCGGCGGCCGGGCGCGCCGATGCGGCCGGTCTCACCGACCGAGAACGGCGGGAAGTTGTAGTGCAGCATGAACGCTTCTTTGTACGTTCCCTGCAGCGCGTCGATCCATTGCTCGTCCTCGCTGGTGCCGAGCGTGGCGACGACGATCGCCTGCGTCTCGCCGCGGGTGAACAGCGCCGAGCCGTGGGTGCGCGGCAGGAAAGGCGCCTCGACCACGATCGGACGGACGCTGACGAGATCGCGGCCATCGATGCGGCGGCTGGTGTCGAGGATGTTCCAGCGCACGATCTTGGCTTCGAGCTCCTTGAACACGCCAGCGACCATCTGCATCGGACGCTCGGGGTTGTCCTTGCCGTCCGGGAAGAAATGCTCCATCGCCTTCTTCTTGACGGCGGCAACGGCGTCCTGACGCTCGGCCTTGGCCGGGATCGCGTAGGCCTTGCGCAGATCGGCTTCGACGATGCCGAGCATGTCCTTCTCGATCGTCTTGGTGTCGGGCTGGTCAAAGTCCCGCGGCTCTTTCGCGGCCTTTTCGGCGAGCTGGATGATGGCCTGGATCACCGGCTGGAAGTGCCGGTGGCCGAACATCACGGCGCCGAGCATGACCTCTTCGGACAATTCCTTGGCCTCCGACTCGACCATCAGCACCGCGTCCGCGGTGCCGGCGACGACGAGATCGAGCTGCATTTCCTTCATCTCGTCGATGGTCGGGTTCAGCACATATTCGTTGTTGCTGAAGCCGACGCGCGCGCCGCCGATCGGGCCCATGAACGGCGCGCCGGACAACGTCAGCGCGGCCGATGTCGCCACCATGGCGACGATGTCGGGGTCGTTCTCCTGATCGTGCGACATCACCGTGATGATGATCTGGGTGTCGCAGCGCCAGCCGTCGGCGAACAGCGGACGGATCGGGCGGTCGATCAGGCGGGAGGTCAGCGTGTCCTTTTCGGTCGGGCCACGCTCGCGCTTGAAATAGCCGCCGGGAATACGGCCGGCCGAGTAATATTTTTCGGTGTAGTTGACGGTCAGCGGCAGGAAGTCGACGCCGGTCTTCGGCGCCTTGGCTGCGACGACCGTCGCCAGAACCGTGGTTTCGCCGTAGGTGGCGACGACCGCGCCGTCGGCCTGGCGCGCAACCTTGCCGGTCTCCAGGGTTAGCTTGCGGCCACCCCAGTCGAGTTCAACGCGATTGATATCGAACATCTGGATTTTCTCTCATGGTTTTCGCGAAGGGGCGACGGCCATGAGCAAGACGGCGAGACACTGTCCCGCGCGAGCGCGTCGCGTCCGGGAAAAGTGTCTCGCGATCCTGCCATGGCCTTCGAGCCTCCGTCGAGGCGAACCGGCGCCTCATGCGCCCGGTTCAAATATCGGCAACGCCTTCGCTGCCGGTGGAAACACGGACTGAATTCCAGCAATCCGTACAAACGCGCGGGAAACCCGCGCGGCATTCTTCTTCAGCGGCGGATGCCAAGCTTCTCGATCAGTGTCTTGTAACGGGTCTCGTCGGTGCGACGGAGATAATCGAGCAATTGACGACGCTGCGACACGAGCTTCAACAGCCCGCGCCGCGAGTGATTGTCCTTAACGTGGCTCTTGAAATGTTCGGTCAGGTTGGTGATCCGTTCGGACAGGATCGCGACCTGCACTTCGGGCGACCCGGTGTCGCCGGACTTGGTGGCATTCGTCTTAATGACTTCTGCTTTACGCTCAGCAGTAATCGACATCGGTCAGTAGCCTTTCTGCGGTCCGCGGCTTCCCACAAGCCCGGCCAGTTTGAACACGCGTTTGGGGACGATCTCGCCGCGGTCCACTTCGGCAAGGGCCTGCAACTGGCCCGAGACCGTGACATAGACCGTGCCGCGAAAGATGGGAGCGTCCCTTCCACGCAACAAGACGGCTTGGCCCTGCTGGAGCCTTGCCGCATCTGCCCGGCTGACGGCCAGCGCCGGGATGTCGTCCAGCGCGGTCTCGACGGGCAGGATTGCGTCGGCGAGGCTTGCCTCGCCAGCGGCTGCTCTATGACATAGGGCGGTCAGTTGTTCCAGCGAAATCATGTCCTCGCCGTCGAACGGGCCGACCGCCTCGCGTCGTAAAGCCTTGATATATCCGAGACATCCGAGCGCCCGGCCGATGTCGCGGGCGAGCGAGCGCACATAGGTCCCTTTGCCGCATTCGGCGTCGAACACGGCGGTGCCGGCATCCGGCGCGTCGATCAGGACCAGCCGGTGGATGTCGACCGGCCGGGCGGCGAGCTCGACCACCTCGCCGTCGCGGGCGAGATCGTAGGCCCGCTCGCCCTCGATCTTGATCGCGGAATAGCGCGGCGGCACCTGGGAGATGGTGCCGGTGTACTGCGGAAGCAGCGCCTCGATGGCGTCGCGGGTCGGGCGAAGCTCGCTCGTTGCAGTCACCTGGCCATCGGCGTCGTCGGTGTCGCGTTCCTCGCCCCAGCGAACCGTGAAGCGGTAGATCTTGCGGCCGTCCATGACGAACGGCACCGTCTTGGTGGCTTCGCCGAGCGCGATCGGCAGGCAGCCCGACGCCAGCGGGTCGAGCGTGCCGGCGTGTCCGCAGCGCTTGCACGAGAACAGCCGCTTGATCGCGCCGACCGCCTGCGTCGAGGTCATGCCGACCGGCTTGTCGAGCACGATCCAGCCGTGCACGTCGCGCTTCTCGCGGCGGAATTGCTGCTGCTTCGGCTTTCTTGCTCCGCCCTCATCCTGAGGAGGGCGCGCAGCGCCCGTCTCGAAGGATGGGGCGGCCTCGTCCTTCGAGACGCGCTCGCTTCGCGCGCGCTCCTCAGGGTGAGGCCGGGAGATGTTCTCCGGGCGGTTTTCGTTCATTCACCATCCTCGTCGCGCTTGAGATCGCGCTGTACTGCGGGCGTTCGCAAAAGCTTCTCGATCCGTTCCGCTTCGTCGAATCGTTCGTCAACGCGAAAGCGAATTTCAGGAGCAAATTTTAAGTTAACGTGGTGCGCGATCTCGCCGCGCAGATATCGCTTGTTGCGGTCGAGCGCCTCGATCACACCTTTGATGTCCCGGCCGCCGAGTGGCATCACGTAGATCGTAGCGAGCCGCAGGTCGGGCGACATGCGCACCTCCGGCACGGTGATGAGACGGCCTTCCAGCACGGGGTCGTGCACGTCGCCGCGCGTCAGCATGTCGGACAGCGCGTGACGGATCAGCTCGCCGACGCGCAATGCGCGCTGCGAGGGAGCGGCAGCGGCCGTTTCCCGACCTTTATGACGTCCTCGGGCCATTCAGCTTTCTCCGGCGTCATCATCCGCGAAGGCGGATGATCCAGTCCACGCCGTGCTCGATCATTCTCGCCGGGGTTTACTGGATGCCCCGCCTTCGCAGGGCATGACAGGTTGTGGGTGTGGGACGCGCCAGCCTGAGATTCGGACTCAGAGCGAGCGTTGCACCGTCTCCACCCGATAACACTCGATCACGTCGCCCTGCCGCATGTCCTGGTAGTTCTCGAAGGCCATGCCGCACTCCATGCCTGCGGTGACCTCGCGGGCGTCGTCCTTGAAGCGCTTGAGCTGGCTGAGCTTGCCCTCGTGGACGACGACGTTGTCGCGAATGAGCCGCACGCCGGCGCCGCGCTCGACCTTGCCGTCGGTGACGCGGCAGCCGGCCACCTTGCCGACCTTCGACACGTTGAAGACCTCGAGGATGAGCGCGTTGCCGAGCATGGTCTCGCGCCGCTCCGGCGTGAGCAGGCCGGACATGGCCTTTTTCACGTCGTCGACCAAGTCGTAGATGATGTTGTAGTAGCGGATGTCGACGTTGTCGCGCTCGGCGAGCTCCCGCGCTTCCTTGTGGGCGCGCACGTTGAAGCCGATGATTGCGGCGCCCGAGGAATGCGACAGCGTCACGTCGGATTCGGTGATGCCGCCGACGCCGGAATGGATCACCTGGGCGCCAACCTCGTCGGTGCCGAGCTTCTCCAGCGCGCCCGAGATCGCTTCCAGCGAGCCCTGCACGTCGGCCTTGATGATGAGCGGGAAATCCTTATGGCCGGCGGTCTTGAGCTGGCTCATCATCTGTTCGAGCGAGCCGCGCATGCCGGTGACGCGCGCCGCGCTCTTCTCGCGCTTCTGGCGGGCGCGGTAGTCGGTGAGCTCGCGGGCGCGGGCCTCGTTGTCGACCACGGCGAGGCGGTCGCTCGCCTCCGGCGTGCCGTTGAAGCCCAGCACCTCGACCGGAACCGACGGGCCGGCCTGCTGCACGTTTTCGCCGGTGTCGCTGACCAGCGCGCGGACGCGGCCCCATTCGGCGCCGGCCACGATGATGTCGCCGACATGCAAGGTGCCGCGCTGCACCAGGACGGTCGCGACCGGACCGCGGCCGCGATCGAGCCGCGCTTCGATGACGGTGCCTTCGGCGGCGCGCTGGGGATCGGCCTTGAGAGCGAGGATTTCGGCCTGCAGCCCGATCATCTCGAGCAGCCGGTCAATGCCGGTTTTCTTGGTTGCCGACAATTCGACATCGACCACGTCGCCGCCCAGCGATTCGACCTGCACCTCGTGCTGCAACAAGTCGGTGCGCACGCGCTGCGGATTGGCGTCGGCCTTGTCCATCTTGTTGATGGCGACGATCATCGGCACCTTCGCCGCCTTGGCGTGATTGATGGCTTCGACCGTCTGCGGCATCACGCCGTCGTCGGCCGCCACCACCAGGATCACGATGTCAGTGACCTTGGCGCCGCGGGCGCGCATCGCCGTGAACGCGGCGTGGCCCGGCGTATCGATGAACGTGATCTTGCCGTGCGACGGCGAGTCCACCTGATAGGCGCCGATGTGCTGGGTGATGCCGCCGGCTTCGCCGCCCGCCACGTTGGTGGAACGGATGGCGTCGAGCAGCGAGGTCTTGCCGTGGTCGACGTGGCCCATCACGGTCACCACGGGTGCGCGCGGCTCGAGCGAGGCCGGATCGTCGGCGGCGTCGAACACGCCTTCCTCAACGTCGGCTTCGGCGACGCGCTTGACCTTGTGGCCGAGCTCCTCGGCGATGAGCTGCGCGGTGTCGGGGTCGATGACGTCGTTGATCGTCGCCATCTGACCCTGCTTCATCAGCAGCTTGATGACGTCGACGGAGCGCTCCGACATGCGGTTGGCGAGCTCCTGGATCGTGATCGCCTCCGGGATCGTCACCTCGCGCGAGATTTTCTCGCGCGGCTCGTCGGCTTGTCCCTGGGTGCGGCGGCGCTCGCGGCGATGGAACGACGCGGTGGAACGCTCGCGGACTTCGTCGGCGTTGAGTGCGTTGACCAGGGTCAGGCGGCCGCGCGAACGCTCGGTGGCCGTCTGCGCTGCGCGCGTCGGCCGCTTCGGCGGCGGTGCGGGACGCAGCGCGCCGCCCGGTCCGCGGCGGAAGCGCGGTGCTTCCTCTTCCTCGGCCTCGACGACCTGACGCCCGGGGCGCGCCGGCGTGGCCGGCGCTGCTGTCGTCGTCTCTTCGGCGCCGAAACGCTTCTTTACGACATCGTCGGCCTTGCGCTTGGATTCCTCCTCGCGCTTGTGGCGGGCTTCTTCCTCGCGCTTGCGAGTCTCGGCGGCCTCGCGGTCGAGCTTTTCAACGGCGTCGCGCTGGGCGCGGATCTTGGCCTCTTCCTCGGCGATCCGCCGTTCCTCGGCTTCGCGCAGGCGCGCATCGCCGAGCGCATGGGCGCGACGGTTGCGCTCCTCGTCGGTCAGGGTGCGGAGAACGACGCCGGACGGTCTGGGTGCGGGCGCCGCAGGCGCAGGCGGCGTAGCCGGTGCGGCCGGTGCCGCGGTCTTTGCGGGCGCCGCAGGTGCCGCGCGCTTGGCAACAGGCGCGGGCGCGGGCGCCGCGGTCTCGACCTTGCCGTCCTTGGCTGTGGTGCGGCTGCGCTTGACCTCGACGACCACCTGCTTGCTGCGGCCATGGCTGAAGCTCTGGCGCACCGTGCCGGTCTCGGTGCGCGGCTTGAGCGACAGCGTCGGCTTACCGACGCTCAGCTTTTTGTTAGGATCAGGGATATTCTCGGCCATTCCGTGCTCGTATCCTGTCAGTTGCGTTCGCGGCCCCGGCCGCTTTCGTCGGCTTTGCCGCTCTGAAAGCGCTCCAGGCGCGCAATTCGCGCCAAAAACGTGTCATTCGCAGGCCCGGCAAGCAGGGCTGCATGTACCACATTTGACCGGCTCAATGCCAAATCCAATTGGGCCGTCGTGAATGCGGCGATCACCGGCACCGCGTTGCCATCGGCATGCCGACGCAACACGCCGGCGAGCTTCGATACGCCATCGGCGGCGGCATCGGATGCGTGGATCAAGCCGACGATATGCTCGTGGGCGATCGCCGCCTCGACTTTGGCAAAACCTGTGGCGACCTGACCGGATTTGCCGGCGATGGCCAGCGCATCGAGTGCGGCGCGAACCAGCAGACGTTCGGTCAGATCGATCAGTTCCGCCGTCACCCGAATGTCACGCTTAAAGCCCCGAGCGAACACATTGCGGGCGATCGCGTCCTTCAGCGTCGCGCGATCGGCCGTGACCCAAAGGCCTCGGCCGGGCAGCTTGCGCTTCAGATCGGGCACCACGCCGTCCGGGCCGACCACGAAGCGGATCATTTCGTCGATCGGCTTCACCGCGCGGGTGACCACGCACAGGCGCTCCACGCCGGGACCGTTCCTGCGCGGTCCGGCATCGAGCTCGTCGTTGGTGGTGTGGGCCAGCATCGGTGCGATGGGTTCTCCGTCAGGCCGGCGTTGTCGCTTCTTCCGCCGGCGCCTCTTCGGCGGCGGGCGGGGCGAGGTCGGCCTCGGTGATCCAGCCGGCCTTGAGGCGGGCCTGCATGATCATCGCCTCGGCGTCCTCGCGCGACATGTCGTCGAGGATGCCCGGCTCGCGCTTGGTCTCGCCGTCCTTGCGCTCGGTCCAGCCGACCAGATCGTCGGTGGCGCAGCCGGCCAGATCCTCGACCGTCTTGACGCCGTTCTCGCCGAACTTCACCATCATCGCGTTGGTGACGCCGGGAACCTCGCGAACCGCATCCTCGACGCCGAGCCCCTTGCGCTTTTCGTCAAGCTCGCCCTCGATCTTGGCGAGATAGTCGCGGGCGCGCGCCTGCAGCTCGCGCGCGGTGTCCTCGTCGAAGCCTTCGATGCCGGCCAGCTCCTTCTCCTCGACCATCGCCAATTCCTCGACCGAGGCGAAGCCTTCCGAAGCGAGCAACTGCCCGACCACCTCGTCGACGTCGAGCGCTTCCATGAATGCCTTGGTGCGATTCTGGAATTCGGCCTGGCGACGCTCCGACTCCTCCTGCTCGGTGAGGATGTCGATGTCCCAGCCGGTGAGCTGCGAGGCCAGCCGCACGTTCTGGCCGCGGCGGCCGATGGCGAGCGAAAGCTGCGCGTCCGGCACCACGACTTCGATGCGCTCGCGATCCTCGTCGAGCACCACCTTGGCCACTTCGGCCGGCGCCAGCGCGTTGACCACGAAGGTCGCGATATCCGGCGACCATGGGATAATGTCGATCTTCTCGCCTTGCAATTCGTTGACCACGGCCTGCACGCGCGACCCGCGCATGCCGACGCAGGCGCCGACCGGATCGACCGAGGAGTCCCGCGAGATCACCGCGATCTTGGCGCGCGAGCCCGGATCGCGGGCCACCGCCTTGACCTCGACGATGCCGTCGTAGATTTCCGGCACCTCCTGCGCAAACAGCTTGGCCATGAACTGCGGGTGCGTGCGCGACAGAAAGATCTGCGGTCCGCGCGGCTCGCGGCGGACGTCGTAGATGTAGGCGCGGACGCGGTCGCCGTTGCGCAGCGTCTCGCGCGGCAGCATCTCGTCGCGGCGGACGATCGCTTCGCCGCGGCCGAGATCGACGACCACGTTGCCGTATTCGACGCGCTTGACGATGCCGTTGACGATGTCGCCGATGCGATCCTTGTATTCGGCGTACTGGCGGTCGCGCTCGGCCTCGCGGACCTTCTGCACGATCACCTGCTTGGCCGATTGCGCAGCGATGCGGCCGTATTCCAGCGGCGGCAGCGTGTCGGCGATGGTGTCGCCGACCTGGGCCGCGGGATTGCGCTTCTTGGCGTCCTCGACGCTGATCTGGTTTGACGGATTCTCGACGGCGTCGACCACCAGCATGTGGCGGGCGAGACGCAACTCGCCGGTCTTGGCGTTGATCTCGGCGTGCACGTCGGTCTCGGCGCCGTAGCGCGATCGCGCCGCCTTGGCGATCGCGTCCTCCATGGCGGTGACCACGATCGTGCGATCGATGGATTTCTCGCGGGCGACCGCGTCCGCAATCTGCAACAGCTCGATCCTGTTGGCGCTGACGGCCATCGCTCATTCTCCTGGTTGTAATCGATTTGGGTGTGGTTGGTTGTCGTTCTGGGCGTGTTGACGTTCGGCCTGTTTGCTGCGGCGCAACGCCTCGGCGATCAGCGCGTCGGTCAGGACGAGCTTGGCCTCGGCCATCTCTTCGATCGGCAGCAGCACATCGGCGGGCTCGCCGTCAGGCGCATCGTCGCGCTGGACCCGCGCGTTGTTGCCTTCGGCGCCGAGCAGTTGGCCGCGGAAGCGTTTGCGGCCGTCGACCGCGACGGCCATCTCGATCTTCACAAGGTTGCCGGCGTAGCGCTCGAAATCGGAATGGCGCACCAGCGGCCGGTCAAGTCCGGGCGACGACAGCTCTAGGCGATAGGCACGATCGACCGGATCGGTTGCATCGAGCACCGGCGACAGAGCGCGCGACGCGGTTTCGCAATCCTCGACCGTCATGCTGCCGTCGGGCCGCTCGGCCATCACTTGAACGGTGCAGCCGTCGGCGCCGCTGACGCGCACGCGCACCAGCCGATAGCCGAGTCCCTCGAGCACCGGCTCGACGATCGAAGCGACCCGGGCGGACAACCCGGGTTCGGCGATCAGGCGTGGCTCGGGGGCCGCCATGGCATCGCTGTCCGCGCTCATCGAGTTTATCTGCAACCTTTTGTTATCCTTGGTATTTTTCTGCCCGGTCCGATCGCCACAAGCGTTCGGGTAACAAAAAAGAGCGGGTCCCGGGGGGCCCACTCTCAAAAGCCTATTCTGACTTATGAGGATCCATACAGACGGTCTGTATGAATGCGCGGAATATAGCCATTTGCCGCGACCGCGCAAGTGCGGGTTTGGCTAACGGTTCGTTCACGAAGCCGATCTAACTTTGCGCCCGTGCGGTGGTCGTGCCGCGGGCACGGGAAGTTGGAATGTCTGCGTCTGCGTCGTTGATCCCCGAGCTTGAAGACATCATCCAGCACGGCTCTCAGGAGCGGCGTGCTGCGACCGTGAAGCGCATTGCCAATCTTTTCGTCGATGGCGCCGCGTATTTCAACGAAGACCACATCGGGCTGTTCGATGACGTGCTGTGCCGGCTTGTCGTCGAGATCGAAGCCAAGGCGCGCGCCGAGATGGCGCGAACGCTGGCTCCGGTCTCAAACGCGCCGACCGAGTTGATCCGGCAGCTTGCGGGCGACGACGACATCGCCGTGGCCGGCCCGGTGCTGTCGCAGTCGGCACGGCTGGAGGAAACCGAGCTGGTCGAGCTCGCCAGCACCAAGAGCCAGGCGCATCTTGCTGCCATCGCCGGCCGCAAGGACATCGGCGAGGCGGTGACCGACGTGCTGGTCCGCCGTGGCGACAACGAGGTTTTCCGCAACGTCGCCGACAATCAGTCGGCCAGGCTTTCCGAAGGCAGTCTCACCGCCCTGGTCAAGCACGCGGAGGGCGACAGCGATCTCGCCGAAAAGGTCGGGCTTCGCGCCGATATCCCGCCGCACCTGTTCCGCGATCTGCTGGTTCGCGCGACGGCCGTGGTGCAGCAGCGTCTGCTGCAATCGGCCAAGCCCGAGACGCGCGCCGAGATCCAGCGCGTGCTCGACAAGGTCTCCAAGGAGCTGAGCATCAGCACGCCGGCGCGCGATTACAGCGCGGCGCAGAAGCGCGCGGTCGAACTGCATCAGGCCGGCAAGCTCGGCGAAACCGAGCTCGCCGAATTCGCCCGCGACAAGAAGTTCGAGGAAACGGTGGCGGCGCTGTCGCTGTTGTGCGGTGTGCCGATCGAGACCGCGGACCGGCTGATGGCCGGCGACCGGCCCGATCCGATCCTCATCCTCTGCAAGGCCGCGGGCTATGGCTGGAGCACGGCACGCGCCATCATCACGGCGCGGCCGACGCTGAAGGGCACGTCGTCGCCGGCGCTCGACGCCGCCTTCACCAACTTCGAGAAGCTGTCGCCGTCGACCGCCCAGCGCGTGGTGCGGTTCTGGCAGGTGCGTCAGCCCGAGGCCCAAACGGCTTAACGCCACGCCGCTCAGGCGTCGGTGAAATTGATCGAGCCGAGAAAATCCCTCTTACCGACATCGACGCCGTTGTGGCGGAGGATGGCGTAGGCCATCGCCAGATGAAAATAGGTGTTGGGAATCGTCAGCTGCAGCAAGTAGTCCTCGCCGCCGATGACCTTCCCGGGCACCCAGGACAGCTTAACTTTGCGGTCCTCCGCGCCATCATACTGCGACTCCTTCACGCTCTCGGCGAACGCGACGGTCTTCTGGATGCGCGCGCGAATTTCGCCGATCGTTTTCTCATTGTCTTCGTGCTGGGGCGGCGTTTGCCCTGAGAGCCACGCTGCCGCCGCTTTGATATAGTCGCACGCGCTTTGGACCTGGTAGGTGAAGGGGAACATGTCGGGCGCGAGCCGACTCGTCAAAAGGATGCTGGCATCGAACTTTTTCGCAGCCGCATACTGTTCAGCTTTGTCCAGGCAGGACTCCAGATTCTTCAAGTTCTGTATGCATTGCGAAACGACTTCGTAGTACATGGGGCCTTCCGTATTTTGCTTGAGCATTGGCGATCCTCATTATCGCTGATCGCTCTCGCCTTGCGCCATCACGAACACGTGCGGTTCGCGGGGGCTATCTTCGCCCGAAGATCAGATAGCAGGGCGCGCGGCCCTCGCGCTTGGCCTTGGCCTCATAGCGCGTGCCCGGCCAATGCGGCCAAGGCTTGCGCCAGTCGTCGGCGGATTCGGCGGTCCAGGCAAAATCCGGCGAACGCGTCAGTCGCGCCAGCGTCCACTCCACATAATGAGGAATATCGCTGGCGAAGCGGAATTCGCCGCCGGGTTTGAGCAATCGCGCGATTGCTCGCACCGTGTCGTCCTGCACGAAGCGGCGCTTCCAGTGGCGGCGCTTCGGCCAGGGATCGGGATAGAGCAGATCGAAGCGAACGAGGTTGGCGGGCGGCAGCCACGGCAGCAACTCGATGGCGTCGCCGTGGTGCAGCCGGATGTTCTGCAGGTTGCGCTCCTCGATCGCCGCGAGCGCCTTCGCCATGCCGTTGACGAACGGCTCGATGCCGATGAAGCCGATGTCAGCGTGGCGCTCGGCCTCGGCGATCATGTGCTCGCCGCCGCCGAAGCCGCTTTCCACGCGGACGTCCGTCACCTCGTGAAACAGCGTGCGCAGATCGTCCGGCGCGGGCGTGCTCAGGTCGAGCGCGAGATGCGGCAGCAGCGTATCGAACAGCGTCGCCTGATGGGCGCGCAAAGGGTGGCCCTTGCGCCGGCCGAAGAATGCGCCTGCTTTTCGCGGTTGATTGTCTTCGCTCACCACTTGCTCCGCGCGTCACCCGCGGACTTGATCCGCGGGTCCATCATTTAACGAAGAAGATGGATCGCCGGGTCAAGCCCGGCGATGACGAACTCACGTGAGGCGAGGTATGCCGATGGCAAAGCTCGACCAAAAACAACGAAGCCCGGCACAAGGCCGGGCTTCACGCATTTGAATTGGAGAGCGAGCTTACTTCAGTGCGCTCTTGAACTGGCTGACCAGGTTGGTCTGCTCCCAGGAGAAGCCGCCATCCTTCTCAGGCTGACGGCCGAAGTGGCCGTAGGCCGCGGTGCGCTGATAGATCGGCCGATTGAGCTTGAGCGAACGGCGGATGTTGGTCGGAGTCAGCCGGAAAATCTCCGGCAGCACCTTCTCGAGCTTCTTCTCCTCGACCTTGCCCGTGCCGTGGGTATCGATCAGCACCGACATCGGGTCGGCGACACCGATCGCGTAGGCGACCTGGATGGTGCAGCGGTCGGCAAGGCCGGCCGCCACCACGTTCTTGGCGAGATAGCGCGCCGCATAGGCGGCCGAGCGGTCGACCTTGGTCGGGTCCTTGCCG
>Ga0265325_10000062_pt1 | contig 74697 bp, 69 predicted proteins | sample 41420metaG_FD_202090 | JGI IMG/M metagenome (GOLD analysis project Ga0265325, IMG submission 202090) | Rhizosphere microbial communities from Carex aquatilis grown in University of Washington, Seatle, WA, United States - 4-14-20 metaG | ecosystem: Host-associated > Plants > Roots > Rhizosphere...
CTCCTGGCGATCATGGCTTTCATGTTCACGTCAATCCGGATTGTGGACCTGGTGCCGGATCGGATGGACGGCCGGCAGCAGGTTTGGCCGCGGGCGGGCACTATGATCCGGCAAATAGCGGAAAACATCTTGGGCCTCGCGGTGAAGGTCACAAAGGCGACCTCCCGGCGCTGCAAGTGGATGCCGGCGGCAATGCAACGAATGCAGCCGTTGCGCCGCACCTCAAGCTGGCCGACATAAAGGGCCGGGCGATCATGATCCACTCAGGCGGTGACAATTATTCGGACCAGCCAAATCCTTTGGGTGGCGGCGGCGCGCGTATCGCCTGCGGGGTTGTGAAGTAAACCTCACAGGTCCTGAACGTGGACCAGGAATCGGGCGGCGGTGCCTGACGGCGCGTGGTAACGTCGCCCGACCATGCCGGCACTTCATTTTGCATTGTTCGAGACGGCGATCGGCGTCTGCGGCATCGTCTGGAGCCCGCACGGCATCGCCGGCGTGCAGCTTCCCGAGGCCGATGATCGCGCGACCCGCGCGCGCGTATTGCGCCGCTATGCCGGGGTGCAGGAGGCGCCGCCGCCTGCGGATGTGCAGCGCGCGATCGACGGCATCGTCGCGCTGCTGCACGGCGAGCCCCGCGACCTGAGCGATGTGGCGATCGACAACGAAGGCGTGCCGACGTTCAACGCGCGCGTCTACGCCATCGCGCGTACGATTCCGCCGGGGCGAACGATGACCTACGGTGAGATTGCGGAGCGGCTCGGTGACAAGCTCCTGGCGCGCGAGGTCGGAACTGCGCTCGGACAAAATCCGTGCCCGATCATCATGCCGTGCCATCGCGTGCTGGCCGCCAGCGGCAAGACCGGCGGTTTCTCCGCCCCGGGCGGCGTCGTCACCAAGCTGCGCCTGCTCACCATCGAAGGCGCGCAGCCGAATGGTCCGACGCTATTCGAGAAGCTGCCGCTCGAAGCGCGTCGTCGCTAATCGAGCCTGCCTGTCGATTTCACGTTCGGCTGTTTGGAAGCCGCCAAACCAACTTGTCGCCTGGGCCGTGCACCGCCGCGAACAGGAGCCCGGCGGCGAACGTGAAGTGATCGACGAAGAAGCCGAACTCCGCCTCGTTGGCGCTCCAATGCGACGGGCCGTGAAAGGCGAAACCCAGAAACACCACGTAAGCCGCGGCGAGATAGGCGGCGAATGAAAAGAAAGCGCCGGTGAGAAATGCCAGCACCAGACCGACTTCAAAAATCGCGGCCAGCCACGCCAGCACGAGTGGAATCGGGAAGCCCGCCGCCGCAATGAAATTCGCCGTCGCGCCCATTCCCATGAACTTGAAACTTACGGCCATCAGAAAGACAGCGGCAAAAATCAATCGGGCGACAAGGATCGATATCGTATTTGCCATGGCAATCGTTCCTTCCAGAGCCGGACCAAAGCGCCCGCAATTCAAGCGCCCGGATTGCCAGGCGGCAAGGTCACCTCTTGAGGCTCGCTATCGGTCCCGGACTCATGTAAAGGCCGTTTACATGAGATGGGGCAAGCGCAGTTCGCGCAGCTATCACCACGGCAATCTGAAAGAAGCCTTGGTGCGCGCCGCGCTTGAGCTGATCGCCGAAAAAGGTCCGGCCGGATTTACATTCGCCGACGCCGCGCGCTTTGCCGGGGTAAGCCCGGCGGCGCCGTACCGGCATTTCCGCGATCGCGACGCGCTGCTCGCCGATGTGGCGCAACGCGGCTTCGTGCTTTTCAGTGCCGCGCTGGCGAAAGCCTGGGACGAGGGCAGGCCGGAGGTGATGACGGCATTCGATCGTCTCGGCAAAGCCTATCTCGCTTTTGCCAAAGGCGAGCCGGCTTATTACTCGGCGATGTTCGAAGCGGGGGTGCCGCTCGACTCCGATCCGCAGCTGCGCGAAGCGGGCGAGAACGCCTTCGCGGTGTTGCGCTCAGCCGCCGAGAAGCTGGTGGCGATGATGCCGCCGCAAGGGCGGCCGCCGGCGCTTATGGTGGCGCTGCATGTTTGGTCGATGACGCATGGCATTGCTTCGCTGTTCGGCCGTGGCGATGCCGCGCGGCGCGCGTTGCCGATGCCGCCGGAAGAACTGCTGGAAGCCGCCGTGCTGATTTACCTCCGTGGCCTCGGGCTCACGGCGGCGCCGCCGCGGCGATGACCCGGCGTTTTTTGCGCGCAGGGCTGGCGCCGGGGAGGCTGTCCCCCAATTTAATTGTTTGGCTCGCTTGACAGGGCGGTCGGCCGGGCCTACCTATGTAAATGTTATTTACATTCACGCGAGGTCGACAATGCCAATCACCGCAAGGCTTGATGAGTTCGGCAAACCCGCCTGGATCGCCCTGATGATCCTGGGCTTTATGGCGTGGTGGCCACTTGGTCTTTGCGTCCTCGCCTTCACAATCGGGAGCGGACGAATGGGATGTGGCGGATTTGGCGGCCATGGCCGCTGGCAAGACAAGATGGATCGCAAGATGGGCTGGATGCGCGACCGGATGGGTAGCGGGCCTTGGGGCGGTGTGCCCTCAAGCGGCAATCACGCCTTCGACGAGTATCGCACCGAAACCCTACGCCGGCTGGAGGAAGAGCAGCGCGAATTCCGCTCCTTCCTGGACCGACTGCGCTTTGCCAAAGACAAGACCGAGTTCGACCAGTTCATGGCCGAGCGGCGCGATCGGCCCGCGGCAGATTCAAACCAGCCCCAAGGCTGACCCTCAGCGACAAATTGCGAAGGCCGCCCGACAGGGCGGCCTTTTGCGTTTCGGCCCGCCCAGTCCGGCAAGTAACGACTCCTTAACCATAATCAGCGCTGTTTAGCGCTCAAATGCCCGCTTCCGCGCCCAAGTTTGGCCAAGTTTCGCGGGGATTTCGTACGTCGCCGGTGGATGGGACATACGAATTTCGCGAAACAGGTCTTCGACGAAGCGCGTCGGCGGCATCACCGCGCGCGCTCGTTGATCCCGAACATTGCGCCGCGCCGGTTCGACCGACGGAACCGGATCAAGCGGAAAGGACGTGCCTATGAATCCTGCCGACGTGGCACAGTCGGTGCTCCCGCTGACCTCATCCGATCTGTCGCTCTTCACGCTGTTCTGGAACGCCCACTGGGTCGTCAAGACGGTGATGGTGGGTCTGCTGGTCTGTTCGGTCTGGGTCTGGGCAATCGCCATCGACAAGACGGTGCTCTACACGCGCACGCGCCGGGCAATGGACCGCTTTGAACAGGCGTTCTGGTCCGGGCAGTCGCTGGACGAACTCTACCGAGCGCTGTCGTCGCGCCCGGCTCACTCGATGGCAGCGTTGTTCGTTGCGGCCATGCGTGAATGGAAGCGCAGTTTCGAAGGCAGCGGGCGCTCGTTCGCCGGGCTGCAGATGCGCATCGAGAAGGTTATGGAAGTAACCATTGCACGCGAAGTCGAACGTCTGGAAAGGCGCTTGCTCGTGCTCGCTACGGTCGGATCGGCCGGCCCATTCGTCGGGTTGTTCGGCACGGTGTGGGGCATCATGACCAGCTTTCAGTCGATCGCCGCCTCCAAGAACACCTCGCTGGCGGTTGTGGCGCCCGGCATTGCGGAGGCGCTGTTTGCGACCGCGCTTGGCCTTGTCGCCGCCATACCGGCGACCATTTTCTATAACAAGTTCGCGGCCGAAGTTAACAAGCAGGCCCAGCGGCTCGAGGGTTTTGCCGACGAGTTCGCTGCGATCCTTTCAAGGCAGATGGACGAGCGAGGATAAGGTCATTCCATGGCCGCCAATGCCGGCACACCGGTTATCGGAAGGCGCAAGCATCATCGCCAGCGGGTGATGAGCGAGATCAACGTCACGCCGATGGTCGACGTGATGCTGGTGTTGCTGATCATCTTCATGGTGTCCGCGCCCTTGTTGACCGTCGGCGTGCCGATCGACCTGCCGCAAAGCCAGGCCAAGAGCCTTGAGCAGGACAAGGAGCCACTGACCATATCGGTCACCGAAAAAGGCCAGATTTTCCTGCAGAATAGCGAAATCGCCGTGGACGACCTGGTCCCGAAAATGCAGGCGGTGGCCGACGCGCGGGGCGGGACCGACGCCCGCATTTATGTGCGCGGCGACAAGAAGGTGGATTACGGGACTATGATGAAGGTGATGGGGCGGCTGTCATCAGCCGGCTTCCATCGTGTAGCCTTGGTCACCGAATTCGAACAGGGCGCGAAAGCGCAGTGATGAGAAAGGCGACAGCGATTTCTGCTGGCCTGCATGCGGCTGTGCTGCTGTGGGCGACGCTGTCTTTTTCCGGCAAGACATTCGATGTGACGCCGGCGGAGTCGCTTCCGGTCGATCTGGTCAGCGAAAAAGATTTCTCGCAAATGACGAAAGGCGTGAAGGACGCGCCGAAGGTCGAAATGCCCAAGCCCGTGGTGGAGAAGAAGGCCGAGGAGCCGCCAAAGCCGATCGAAGAGGCGAAGCCGAAGATCACCGAGAAGAAGGAGATCCAGGCCGCCAAGGAAGTTGCGCCGCCGCCCGAGCCGCAGCCGCCGAAACCCGATCCAATCGCGGAGAAGATCAAGCAGCCGGACGAGCCGAAACCGCAGACCAAGGTTGAACCGCAACCGCTGCCGCCGAAGAAACCGCCGCAAAAGCAACAGCCGAAATTCGATGCCGACAAGATCGCAGCCTTGCTCGACAAGCGTGAGGCGCAGCGTACGGCAGCGACCGGTGCCGAGCCCAACACGACGCCCTCGCTGGGGACGGCGTCCGGCATGGCGGCACAGCTGTCGCAATCCGAAATCGATGCATTGCGCGCGCGCTTGATGGCGTTGTGGAATCCGCCGGTCGGCATGCAGGATGCGAACCAGACACAGGTGACGATCCGCATCAGGTTCCGCAAGGACGGCACGTTAGCAGACGGACCGGCGGTCTTGACAAGCGGACGCGGTGCGCAATTTGAAGCGATGCGCGACAGCGCCGTTCGTGCAGTATTGATAGGGCAGCCCTATAGAATGCTGCGCCCAGAACATTACGAGCAATGGAAAGAAATCGACTTCACTTTCGATACCAAACAGATGTTTCACGATCTTCCGGCAAGGTAGTCCAATCCCGTGACAGAAATTTCCAGCCTCAAATTGAACCGACGCCGATTGATACTCGGAGCGGGCGCGCTCGCCGCGCTCGGCGCGCGTCCGGCCAACGCGGTCCTCAACATCGACATCAACCAGGGCAATGTGCAGCCGATGCCGATCGCGCTGCCGGACTTCCTGTCCGGCGGGCCGGCCGAAGGCGACATCGGCCGCAATGTCACGGGCGTGATCAGCAATAATCTTCAGCGCAGCGGATTGTTCGCGCCGATCAATCCGGCGGCATTCATCGAGAAGATCACCAATACCGACAGCGTGCCCCGTTTCCCTGATTGGCGATCAATCAACGCGCAGGCGCTGGTCACCGGCCGCATGACGCGCCAGGGCGACGGCCGTTTGAAAGCCGAATTCCGCTTGTGGGACGTGTTCGCCGGCCAGCAGCTTGATGGCAAGCAGTACTTCACGACGCCCGACAACTGGCGGCGCATCGCTCATATTATATCCGACGCGATCTACGAGCGGCTCACGGGCGAGAAAGGCTATTTCGACAGCCGCGTCGTGTTCGTGGACGAAACCGGGCCCAAGGACCGGCGGGTGAAGCGCCTCGCGATCATGGACCAGGATGGTGCCAGCGTGCGCTATCTCACGCGCGGCGACGATCTCGTTCTCACGCCGCGGTTCAATCCATCGACGCAAGAGATTACTTATATGTCGTACGGGCAGGGTGATCCCCGCGTTTATCTGCTCAACATTGAAACCGGCCAGCGCGAGATCGTCGGGAATTTTCCCGGCATGACATTCGCGCCGAGATTTTCGCCCGACGGCCAGCGCGTAATCATGAGCCTGCAGCAGGGCGGCAACGCCAATCTGTTCGTAATGGATTTGCGTTCGAAACAAACGACGCGTCTCACCGATACGCCGGCGATCGATACCGCGCCATGTTATTCGCCGGACGGACAGCGCATATGCTTCGAGAGCGACCGCGGCGGCACGCAGCAGATCTACGTGATGGCGGCGGGCGGCGGCCCGGCGCAGCGCATCAGCTTCGGCGAGGGGCATCACTCCACGCCAGTGTGGTCGCCGCGCGGCGATTACATCGCCTTCACGGGCCAGGCACGTGGAAATTTCTCGATCGGCATCCTCAAGCCCGACGGTTCGGGTGAACGCGTGCTGACGGAAGGTTTCCATAACGAGGGGCCGACCTTCGCGCCGAACGGGCGCGTCCTGATGTTCTTCAGGGACGTCGGGCAGGGCCCGTCGCTATTCACGATCGACGTCACCGGTCGTAACGAATTGAAGGTTCCAACGCCCAGCTACGCATCGGATCCGGCCTGGTCGCCGCTGTTGTCGTGATGTCGTAAACCGGCCGCATTTTCACCGTGTCTTAACCATCAGAAACGGTTTAAGAGACTCCGGAAGATTTAAGGGGCCTTCGCAAGGTTCCATCAAGGTTGATGGAACGTTCGCTTAACGAACGGCCTGCTAGACCCACATGCATGCTCCGGTCGGTATGCGTGAATGGAGGCACCGGCATGATCGATATGAAGAAAATGCTGCACGGCGTTCGGCTCGTGGCAGTCTTGGCTGCAGCGCTGGCAATCTCGGCGTGCGCCAACAAAACAGGCGAAGATGCCCAAGCCAATGCGGCCGGGCAGGCAACGCCTGGCAGCCAGCAAGACTTCGTGGTCAATGTCGGCGACCGCGTCTTCTTTGAAACGGACTCGACCGAACTCACGCCGCAGTCGCGCGCGACGCTCGACAAACAGGCCCAGTGGCTCACGACCTATAGCCAGTACGGCCAGTTCACCATCGAGGGGCACGCCGACGAACGCGGCACGCGCGAATACAACATCGCGCTGGGCGCCCGCCGCGCCCAGGCAGTGCGTGACTATCTGACCTCGCGCGGGATCCAGGCGCAGCGCATGCGCACGATCTCCTACGGCAAGGAACGGCCGGTCGCCGTCTGCAACGACATATCGTGCTGGTCGCAGAATCGCCGCGCGGTCACGGTGCTCGGGGTGAGCTCCTAGTCCACCTGTTGCGGAACAAGAAACATAGTGTCCGGGCCTGTCCCGGACACCTGTGGTTTCGTGACAATGACGAAAGTCCCGTTAAAGAACGGGCATAAGCACGCTCGACAGTCACAATTTCGACGCAGCCCGCCGTATGCTACGCCCAATCCGGCCAATGGGGCCGCTGCCGGACTTCATGTGACATGACGCGTTCACCATCGACGTATTCTTTTGCGGGTTTCGCCGCGCTATCGCTGCTTCTGGCCGGCCCCGCGCTGGCCCAGCAAGAGCGTTCGTCCGGCAATTTCCTCGACAATCTTTTCAGCCGCGGGGAGCCCCAGGCGCAATCGCGCGCGGCACCGCAATCGCAGCCACAGCCGCAGGGCAGGGTGGCGCAGTCGGATCCTGGCGACATGGCCGTCCGGCTCGACCGCATGGAAGGCGCGCTGCGTCAGCTCACCGGCACCATCGAGCAACTTCAGTTTCGCAACCAACAGCTTGAGATGCAGCTCAAGCGCATGCAGGATGATACCGAGTACCGCTTCCAGCAAATGGGCGGGAAGGGCGGCACCGCGCCGCCGCCATCACAGGCCGCGCCCAGAAATCCTGGTGTGGCACCCGGTGCGATTCCGTCCAGCCCGCCGCCGTCCACAGCGCCCGGCCGTCGTTCCGACGTGTTCGATCCAGCCCAAAATCCATCCGCGCCTGGCGCACCGCGAACTTTGGGAAACCAGGCGTCCATCGCCGCCCCCGAACACGTTCAGGACCATGGGCCGCCGGTCGGGGCTCCGGGTGGCCGCGCCGCCGGCGCGCCGCTCGATCTGTCGACCCTTGCCGGAAACGATCCTGCGCCGGTACAAGCCGCCGCCCCGCCGCCCATGGCGCCGCCGCCGGCAACCGTCGCATCCGCAGCTCCAATGCCGCTGCCGGCATCGCAAGGCGCTGCGCCATCACCTCCGCCGCAAGCGCGCAACGTTGCGCCGGCCAGTGGTCCCCAGCTTGCGACCCTTCCGCCATCGGCCACGCCGCAGGACGAATACGACATGGCCTACGGTTACGTCCTGCATAAGGATTACGCGTTGGCCGAACAGGCCTTCCGCGACTTCCTCGGGAAATATCCGAACGAGCGCCTGGTGCCGGACGCGCAATATTGGCTTGGTGAAAGCCTCTTCCAGCAGCAACGCTATCGTGATGCGGCGGAATCATTCCTCGGCGTCTCCACCAAATTCGAGCGCGCGGGCAAGGCGCCTGATGCCCTGTTGCGCCTTGGCCAGTCGCTGGCCGCCATGAACCAGAAAGAGGCCGCGTGTGCCACGCTGGCCGAAATCGGCCGCAAATATCCGCGTGCCTCGGCCGGTGTTAAACGCGGCGTCACGCAGGAACAAAAAAACGCCCACTGCTAAGGTGTGATCCGAACGTGCCCCTGGATTTCATCCGGGGCTGAAGCCGGGTTTCGGGTGCGGTCATGCCTGCGCAAAGATTGACGGCAATTTCGGCGACGGAGGCCAGAGCGCTCTTTTCCGGGTTGCAGGCATTTCCCGTGCTCGTGCTGGCCGTGTCCGGCGGGCCGGATTCCACCGCGTTGATGGTACTCGCCGCGCGCTGGCGTGATGCCCTCAAGAAAAAGCCGACGTTGGTCGCGGTCACTGTCGATCACGGCCTGCGCAAGGAATCCAAACGTGAGGCGGCGGCGGTCGCGCGTCTCGCGCGCAAGCTCAGGATCACGCACCGCACCGTGCGCTGGAATGGACGCAAGCCATCGGCCGGATTGCAGAATGCGGCGCGCATGGCGCGCTACCATCTGCTCGGCAGCGCCGCCCGCAAGTCCGGCGCCGCGCACATTCTCACAGCCCACACGCTCGACGACCAGGCGGAGACGGTGATGATCCGCATGAGCCGCGGCAGCGGTCTCACCGGTCTCGGCGCCATGACGCGAATGGCGATGCTGCCCGTCGACGGAGAAAGTTCAATCACTTTGGTGCGGCCTCTGCTCGACATCAGCAAGGCGCGGCTGATTGAAACTTTGCGTGCCGCGAAAATTACGTACGCGGAAGATCCTTCGAATCGCGATCCGAAATTTACGCGCGTCCGGCTGCGCGGCTTGATGAACGCTTTGGCGGACGAGGGCCTCGATGCCGGCCGGTTGGCGCAACTCGCGCGTCGTCTCAGGCGCGCGGAGATCGCGATCGAGGCGGCGGTCGATCGCGCTGCCGACCTGGTGGTTGACATGCCAGGTCCGCACGCGGTCGCGCTCGAAGCCCGGAGGTTTGCCGCGTTGCCTGCCGAAATCGGACTGCGCTTGCTTGGCCGCGTGGTTGCCCGCGTGGGCGACGAAGGCCCCGTCGAGCTTGGAAAGTTGGAGGCGCTCAAATTGGCGCTCGATGGCGCCCAAGATACCCCCGAGGGGCATTTCCGCCGCACTTTGGCCGGCGCGGTGGTGGCACTCGCCGGGCCACAAATGGTCGTTGAACGGGCCCCTCCGCGCCGTCGCAACCTCTTAACCAAACGCCGACCCGAGCCAGCTAGGCGGGCGAAAAAGCGCTAGAATATTAAGATTCGAGGCCTTTTCATGGGGGCCAGTGCTGCCTACATTGGTCTACAGGTCCGACGTGAAGTCGCCACGAACCGGATGCACAAATCACACGGCCGCGGCGTTCGCGCGCGGCGGGGTCAGGACGCCTGATGAACGCTAATCTTCGGAATTTCGCCCTTTGGGTGATTATCGTCCTGCTCCTGTTGGCGCTGTTCACGCTATTTCAGAACCCGGGTCAGCGCACCACCGCGCAAGACATTTCCTTCTCGCAACTGTTGTCCGAGGTCGACCAGGGCCGCGTACGCGACGTCGTGATTCAGGGGCCGGACATTCACGGCACCTTCGCCAACGGCACCAGCTTCCAGACTTACGCGCCGAACGATCCAGGCCTGGTGCAGAAACTTTACTCGAAGGGCGTTTCGATCACCGCACGGCCGCCATCGGATAACGTTCCGTGGTTCGTGTCGCTGCTGGTGTCCTGGCTTCCTTTCATCGCGCTGATCGGCGTGTGGATCTTCCTGTCGCGCCAGATGCAGGGCGCGGGCGGCAAGGCACTCGGCTTCGGCAAGTCGCGCGCCAAGCTCCTGGCTGAAGCGCACGGCCGCGTGACATTCGAAGACGTCGCCGGCGTCGACGAAGCGAAGCAGGATCTGCAGGAGATCGTCGAATTCCTGCGCGACCCAGGAAAATTCCAGCGTCTCGGTGGGCGCATTCCGCGCGGCGTATTGCTGGTCGGCCCGCCGGGCACCGGCAAGACGCTGATCGCGCGTGCGGTCGCCGGCGAAGCCAATGTGCCGTTCTTCACGATTTCGGGTTCCGACTTCGTCGAAATGTTCGTCGGCGTCGGCGCCAGCCGCGTGCGCGACATGTTCGAGCAGGCGAAGAAGAATGCGCCCTGCATTATCTTCATCGACGAAATCGATGCGGTCGGCCGTCATCGCGGCGCCGGTCTTGGCGGCGGCAATGACGAGCGCGAACAGACACTCAACCAGTTGCTGGTCGAGATGGACGGCTTCGAGGCGAACGAAGGCATCATCCTGATCGCCGCGACCAACCGGCCCGACGTGCTCGATCCGGCACTGCTGCGGCCCGGCCGGTTCGACCGCCAGGTGGTCGTGCCGAACCCGGACGTGGTCGGCCGCGAAAATATTCTCAAAGTGCACGTGCGCAAAGTGCCGCTGGCGCCCGACGTGAATCTCAAGACTATAGCGCGCGGTACGCCCGGGTTCTCCGGCGCAGACTTGATGAATCTCGTCAACGAAGCGGCGTTGATGGCGGCACGGCGCAACAAACGCATGGTCACGCAGGCGGAATTCGAAGACGCCAAAGACAAGGTCATGATGGGCGCCGAACGCAAGTCGCTGGTGATGACCGACGAAGAAAAGATGCTGACTGCTTATCACGAAGGTGGCCATGCCCTCGTCGCGCTCAACGTCAAGGCGACCGACCCGGTGCACAAGGCCACCATTATTCCGCGCGGCCGTGCACTCGGCATGGTGATGCAGCTGCCAGAGCGCGACAAGCTCTCGATGAGCCGCGAGCAGATGACCTCGCGCCTCGCCATCATGATGGGCGGGCGTGTCGCCGAGGAAATGGTGTTCGGCCGCGAGAAGGTGACGTCCGGCGCGGCTTCCGACATCGAGCAGGCGACGAAGTTGGCGCGCCTGATGGTCACGCGCTGGGGCCTGTCCGACAAGCTCGGCACCGTGGCCTATGGCGAGAACCAGGACGAGGTTTTCCTCGGCTACCAGGTGTCGCGCCAGCAGAACATTTCCGAAGCAACCGCGCAGACGATCGACGCCGAGGTCCGCAAGCTGGTCGAGGCCGGTTATGCGGAGGCGACGCAGATCCTCACGGAAAAGCGCGCCGATCTCGAAGTGCTGGCGAAAGGCCTGCTTGAATTTGAGATGCTTACCGGCGACGAAATCATTGACCTGATCGCGGGCAAGCGACCGGTGCGTGAATCGGCGATCGAGCCGAGCACGCCGCGTTCGTCCGCAGTGCCGCCGTCCGGCAAGCCGCGTCCGCGGCCCGATGCGCCCACGGGCGAAGTCGCGCCGCAGCCGCAGGGCTGAGTCACTTGGTCGTCACCGGGCTTGTCCCGGTGACCCCGCTTAGGAGAGCAAAAGTGCCTCCCTAAGCGAGATGGCCGGGACAAGCCCGGCCATGACAAAACGCGACGCCCGCCGCATGGCGGGCGTTCTGTTTTAGGGCTTCTTGTTTGCGGGACCGTGCGCTACGCACGCGCCGGCATGAACAATCTCGGCAAACCCTATTGGACCTTCGACGCTTTCCGCGAAGGCGCTATCGCAACGATTCCGCTTGTGCCCGGCCTGTTCGCCTTTGGCATGGCCTTCGGTACGGTCGCGGCGCGCAAGGGCTTTACGCTCCTGGACGCCGAGATGATGAGCGCCATCGTGTTTTCTGGTGTCGCGCAAATCGTCGTTGTCGAGGCCTGGCCGCAGCAACTCAACGACGCCGCCATATTGGCCGCCGCTGCGGTGACCTTCATGATCTGCACGCGCTTCCTGCTGATAGGCGCGGCGATGCGGCCGTTGTTAGGCGGGCTGCCCGCGCTGCAGACCTATACGTTTCTGCATTTCCTCGTGGAGCCGCCATGGCTGCTGTCGATGCGCTATCAGCGCAGCGGCGGCGACGATCCAGGCTTTGTGTTCGGCAGTGCGGCCGTCTGCTGGATTGTCTGGGTGGTGTCGACCGGCGCGGGATTCTGGCTCGGATCGGCCGCCGACCCGCATCGTTTCGGTCTTGACCTGGTGATCCCGGCATTCTTCACGGCGATGCTGGTAACGCTATGGCAAGGGCCGCGCAAATCGATCGGCTGGGTGGTCGGCGGGGCGGTGGCCGTGGCCGCCGAATTTGCATTTGGCGGCTTCTGGTATGTGCTGCTCGGCGGACTGGCAGGCAGCATTGCGGGCGGGCTGACCGATGAGTGAGCGCGACCCGCTTGGCTGGTTTGCCGTTCTCGCAGCGATGACTGTCGCCGTCTACATTACGCGCGCCGGCGGCTACTGGCTGATCGGCCGTATCACCATTGGTCCGCGGCTGCGCAAGATCCTTGATGCTCTGCCTGGCGCCGTCATCGCTGCGACCATTGCGCCGCTGCTCGTGCACGGCGGCCTCAGCGCGCTCGCCGCCGTGGCGGCGGCGTTCCTCGCCATGGTGGCATTGCGCAACGATTTTGCCGCCGTCGCCGCCGGGTTGGCCGCAGCGGCGCTGACGCGCGCGGTTGGTCTTTAACTGTTATGGTGCGCGCATGCCGCTTCAATCACGCGTTTCCCCCTTCGGCGAATTGCTCTCAACGCCAGCGTACGGGACATTGATGGGCAATCGCGGGGGGCGGCTGCACGATGACAAGAAAAAGCTTGGCAGGCGATATTGGGCGTCGAAGCAGTGGATCTGCTGCAAGCTCGAGTTCAACAACCGCCATCGCACTGTATGGGGCGAGGGCTACACCGAGCTCTTTTTCCTCGACGAGGTAACTGCGTTTGCCGCCGGGCACCGGCCTTGCTTCGAATGCCGCCGCAAGGATGCTGAGCGTTTCGCATTGCTGTTCGCGGGCAAAAAGAAACGTGCGTCGGCGCCTGCAATGGACGCCATCCTTCACGCCGAGCGACTGGTCGGCGCGGCCAAGCGCGCCCACGTGCGAAAGCTCGATACGCTTCCCGATGGCGCGATGATCGCGCTCGCGGACCAGGCCTATGCGGTCCGGGGCAAGCGTCTGTTGCAATGGAGTCCGGCCGGCTACAGCCAGCCGATCCCGCGCCGGCGCGGAGTCGAGGCCGACGTGCTCACGCCACCGTCGACTCTGGACGTGCTCAAGCGCGGCTACGCACCGCTCTGGCATTCGAGCGCGACGCGCTGAATCGCGTGGCGATACGCCGCGGCGAGCCATGATCCAGATCAATTCGGGCGCGTCTCAAACGGTGCAAGAAACCTTGCCGAATTGAAGGTTTCGCCGATGTCGATGCCCGCCGCTTTGCAACGCCGCCGCGACTACGCGGGGCCTGCGCTGTTTGCCTATGGCTTCCGCCCCTTTTTCCTAGCCGCCGGTCTCTGGGCGGTATTCGGCATGGTGCTTTGGTTACCGCAATATATGGGCGAACTCACGGTCCCGACCCATTTCAGCGCGCTCGACTGGCATATTCACGAGATGCTTTACGGCTATATTGCCGCGAGCGTCGCGGGCTTTCTCCTGACCGCCATCCCAAATTGGACCGGCCGGCTGCCGGTGAGCGGCTGGCCGCTCGCTGGTCTTGCCGTGCTTTGGCTGGCCGGACGTGTTGCGATTCTATTTTCGGCGAAGATCGACGCGCTCGCGGTCGCCGCTGTCGACGTGAGTTTCCTTGTCGTACTCGCCGCAGTCGCCACACGCGAGATCATTGCCGGAAAAAACTGGCGCAATCTGCGTGTCTTGATAGTCCTCGGCATACTTATACTGGGAAACATTGTCTTCCATGCCGAGGTGTTGCTCAAAGGCGCGGCTGACTACGGCGTGCGTTTGGCCATCGCGGCGGTCATCCTGCTGCTCTCCCTGATTGGCGGCCGTATTGTGCCGAGCTTCACCAACAATTGGCTCGCACGCAATAACCCGGGACGGTTGCCCGTGCCGTTCTCGCGATTTGATGTGGCCACGATTGCGGCGAGTGCGTGCGCGTTGCTTGGTTGGATTGCAGCGCCGACAAATACCGTTGCTGGAGTGCTGCTGCTGGTTGCGGGGATTTTGCAATCCGTGCGGTTCGCACGCTGGGCCGGCGACCGAACAGTCGCTGATCGTCTCGTGTTGGTGCTGCACGTCGGTTACGCATTCGTTCCGCTTGGATTCTTATTGCTCGGTTTGTCGACGATGACATTTGCGGTGCCAGCAAGCGCCGGTGTCCATGCCTGGACTGCAGGCGCCATTGGCGTGATGACGCTGGCCGTGATGACAAGAGCGAGCCTTGGGCATACTGGTCAGCCGCTGCGCGCGGGACCTGCCACTCAGGTCGTCTATGCGGCGGTCGTGGTCGCGGCTTTGGCGCGCATCATTGCGGCCTTCAATGGCTCGTTCGAACTGCTGGAACTGGCCGGCATCGCCTGGATCGCGGGTTTCACCTTATTCTTGCTGGTGTACGGCCCGCTGCTCGTCACACGCAAACCGGCGTGGGCAGAAGAACGTTGCTAGCTCATGCCGGCTCGATCGGACTTGGCGTTTCGCGGCGCCCTGTGCCGGTCCAGGCGAACATGACAATGGCCGCCATGATCACCAGCATCGCTGCGACCAGCGCAACGCAGGCTGACCAGCCGCCCAGCGTCCAGGCAAATGCGCCGACCGCCGCGCCGAAACTGCCGCCGAAATAAAAAGACGTGACATAGAGGCCGACCGCGGACGAGCGGCCTGCCTTGGCGGTGGTCGTGACATAGCCGGTCGACACCGCCTGGCAGATCAGGCCGCACCCCGCGCCGAGCGCGAGGCCGGCGATGATCAGCGGCAACGAGGGCGCCAGCGTCAACGCAATCCCGCCGAGCCAGACGGCGATCACGGCCACCATGAAGCGCCGGCGCCCGAATTGGCCGACCGCCCAGCCGGTCCAGGGCGTGAGCACGGAGCCGACGATATAGACGACGAAAATGGCGCCGAGCCAGCTGGCCGAGAGATTGTAGGGCGCGGCGGCAAGATGAAAGCTGACGAAGGTGAATGTGCAGATGAAATTGAACAGCACCCCGAAGCCGACCGCGTAGGTGGCGAGCAGTTGCCCGCTGCGAAAATGCGCCAGCATTTGGCGGCTGGAGGCGAGCAGTCCCTGCGAACGGACGAAGCGGCGTTCAGGCGGTAGCAGGAACGCTACTGCGATCGCGCCGGCAAACGCGATGGCGGCGAGTGCTGCGAAACCCGCGCGCCAACTGATCAAGTCGGCGAAGAATCCGGTCACCAGCCGTCCGCTAAAGCCGCCGAGGCTTGAGCCCGATGAGTAGATGCCTGCGGCCGTGGTCGCCTCTTTGGTCGACCATTCGTCGCCTATATAGGCGACGGTCACCGCAAAGATCGGTGGCAGCACCAGCCCCTGTATCGCTCGCCAGAAAATGAGCTGCGGAAGACTTGTCGCCAGCGCGACCATCAGGGTCGGGATGACCAGCACAAACATCGCGGCCACGATTACGCGCTTGCGGCCGAGCACGTCGGCGACCGCGCCGGTGAACGGCGCGGTCAGCGCAACCGCCAATGTGCTGACGGTGATGATGGTGGAGATCTCCGCCGCGGTGGCGTGAAATTCCTGCGACAGCAGCGGCAGAATCGACTGCGGGGAATAAAGATTGATAAAGGCGCAGTAGCCGGCGAGCCCGACCGCGAGGTGGCGCGCGGAAAATGTTCGGGATCTGGCGGCATTCATCGCGCGGAACCGGCTGACAGGAGCATCTCGCAGTAGAAGCTATGCATTGATTTTGTGGGCAACGCCAAGAGGGCGGGTGGCGGGACAGCGGGTCGCACAATGCATAGCTGCTTCAATCAAGCTTCAACATCGCCCGCGCGCGGATCAGCGTGTCCTCGGCTGTCCCCGATGCGTCGACTTTTGACCAGGTGATGCGCCCGAGATCGAACTGATCCTGCATGCGCGCAACTTTGGCGTCGGCATCGGACGCATCGCCGCCGCGCGTGCCGACACGCGCGAGGCGGGTCTCGAGGCCGGCCATGAGGAAAAGGCCCCGAAACTCGGCATTTTCGGCCGCCTTTTCGATGGCGGCGCGCTCGGCGGGTTGCGCGAAGACACCGTCCACAATTGCCGAGTGTCCGGCGGTGGTTGCGCGTCGCGCCTTTTCGACGAGGCTTGCATAGACCCTTGCGGTTGCGTCCGCTGCATAGGCTGTTTCCGGCAACCGCGCGGTTTCGGGGACGCCGAACAGCGTCTTTCGTTCGACATCACTGCGCAGCAACACCGCTCCCGGCGATGGCTGCAGCTCGGTCGCCAGTGCGCGGGCGAGCAGCGACTTGCCCGTTCCGGAAAGGCCGCCGACGGCAACCAGCCGCGGCTTTGCGGGCGCCAATAATTTTTGCGCGAGGGCGGCATAGGCACAAGCGCGCTGCGTCAGTTCGGCGCGTGCGTCGCCCTGTCGCCGGCGCGCGGACGTGACCTTGGCGCGGATCGCTGCGCGCACCGACATGAACAGCGGCAGCGCCGCCAGTGCATCGAGATCATGCAGGCGCTGCGTGTCCGTCATATACCGGTTGAGCACGATATTTGCGGCGCGGGGAAATCCGCGCTCGATCAAATCCATCAAAAGAAAGGCGAGATCGTAAAACACGTCGCCGGTGGCGATACGATCGTCGAACTCGATAGCGTCAAACAGCACCGGTTTGCCATCGATCAGCACGATATTGCCGAGATGCAGGTCGCCATGGCAGCGGCGAACGAGGCCGGCGCGCTCGCGCGCGTCCAGCAATAGCTTCACATGTTCAAATGCAGCGCGGGTAGCAGTGGCGAGGGATCGCAGGTCCTGGAGTGAAAACAAGTCCGGCTCGCCCGCAAGCTCCGTTTCGTTCTGCGCGATGATTTTGGAAAGTGTGTCGGTAAAGTTCGCATCCGCCACCGTGGGCGCCGTCCGGTGTGCCGCTGCGATCGCGCGTCCCAGTGCGTCGGCGAGGGCATCGTCGATGCGTCCGGCATCAGCCAGATGATCGAGCGTCTGGCTTTCGTCGAATCGACGCATCTCGACCGCCCATTCGACGGGTTCGCCTTTGCCGCCGATCGCGAACTCGCCGTTGCCATCGCGTGTGATTGCCACGACGCCGCGATAGACCCCAGGCGCAAAGGCGCGGTTGACCGCAATTTCGGACTGACAGGCGGTTTTGCGTTTTTCGAGCGTCGAGAAATCGAGGAACGGAAATCGCACGGCGCGCTTGATCTTGATCGCCCGATCGCCGGCCAGAAAGACCGAGGCGGCATGAGTGTCGATGCGCGTGACCGGCAGGCCTCCATGGCTGGCGGAGTCGCCAAGGAAGTCCATTACCGGCTGCTGCGGGGCCTCTGCCGTCATCGCGCCGCGCCCTTCATGCCAGCGTCACAGTTGCAAAGTCTCGTGATTTCGGTCTGATCCAGATCAAAATGCCGTTGCCGAACTTCGGCATGATGGGTCGCAATGCAGTGACCAAGGAGACCAACCGTGACCACCCTGCCACATACGTTCAAGCGTATCCGGCTCAATCTTGCCCGTTCCAAGGAGTTCCCGCAGGGTTCAACGCGACATGGCTACGAATTCGTTGCCCCGCTCGACGACAAGAACCATATCGATGCCGCGCTGTGGAAGCAGCATCGCGATCATTGCCGCGTGCGGCGGTTCTGGGAGGGTGAGGCCGACGAGCACGGCTTCGTGGTGCACAGGCCGGGCGGGCCCGAGCACGGGCGCTGGGTCTTCGACTACGACCAGACCGCCGAGGACGACGACGAGAGCGGCTATCGGTTCGGCGCGCATGCATTCCGGCCGGGCGAATATGTTTCCATTCGCAACGAAGACGGTGAGATGCACACCTATCAGGTTGCCTCCGTCGAACCTGCTACCTGAACCGCGCAAAATCGCCGCGCGCGCATTCGCGGCTTGCAGCTCCCGACCTATTGACCGGCGCGCCCCTTGCCGGAAGAGTGCGCGCCTGACCGCCGCATCAGGCGGCTTTTTTCAAGGGAGGAGCGAAGTGCTCATCGATCATCGCGCGTATCGGATTCTGCCGGGCAGGGTGCCGGCGCAGCTCGACCTCTACAGCAAGCTCGCCTATCCGGTGCAGCTTCGCTACATGGGTGAGCCGCATTATTATCTGGTGAGTGAAACCGGACAGCTCAATATGCTGGTGCATGGGTGGATCTATGACAGCGCCGGCGACCGCGAGCAGAAGCGCGCGAAGATGATGCAGGATCCGGACTGGAAGCACTTCCTGTCGGAAAATGCGAAAGCCGGCAACGTGATCGAGCAGTCGAACTGGCTGATGACTCCGGCGCCGTTCTCTCCGAAGATTCCCCCGGCGAAAATCGTGAAGTAACTTCGATGCGCGGCAAGGACAATGCTCGCACGGGCGGCGAAATCCTGATCGACCAGTTGTCGATCCAGGGCGTGCGTCATGCGTTCTGCGTGCCCGGCGAGAGCTATCTTGCCGCGCTCGACGCCTTCTATGGCAGCGACATCAAGCTGACGGTTTGCCGTCACGAAAGCGCCGCCGCCATCATGGCCGAGACGGTCGGTAAGATCACCGGCCGGCCCGGCATCTGCTTCGTTACGCGTGGTCCCGGCGCCACCAATGCGTCGGCCGGGATTCACATCGCCCGCCAGGATTCCTCGCCCATGATCGTATTCGTGGGCCAGGTCGGCCGCGAGATGCGCGAGCGCGAGGCGTTCCAGGAACTCGATTACCGCGCGGTCTTCGGCACGATGGCCAAATGGGCCACAGAGATTGATGATCCCGCGCGTATTCCGGAAATCGTCTCGCGCGCATTTCACACCGCCTGCAACGGACGGCCGGGACCGGTGGTGATCGCATTGCCGGAAGACATGCTGCGCGAGCGCGTTTCAGTGCCTGACGCGACGGCGTTTGAGCCGGTGGAGATCTGGCCGGGCGAATCCGACCTGCGCCGGCTGCAGGATATGTTGGTCGCCGCCAAACGTCCGATCGCACTCATCGGCGGCAGCCGGTGGACGGAGCAGGCGACGCTCGCAATGATGCGTTTTGCCGAGCGGTTTGCCTTGCCGGTCGCCACGACGTTTCGTCGCGGCCATTTATTCGACGCGTTGCACTCCTGCTACGCAGGCGATTTCGGTATCGGGCCAAATCCGAAATTGCTTGAGCGCGTGAAGGGTGCCGATCTGGTGCTTCTGATCGGCGGACGCTTCAGTGAAATGCCGTCGCAGAGCTACAGTGTGTTCGATATCCCCGAGCCGCAGACCAAACTCGTGCATGTGCATCCCGGCGCGGAGGAACTGGGCCGCGTCTATCACGCGCATCTCGCGATCAACGCCGCGCCGACGGCATTTTGTCTGGCGCTGGAAAAGCTGCAGGCGCCGAAGGACATCGCCTGGCGCGGTGAGAGCGACACCGCGCATGCCGACTATCTTGCCTGGGGCGAAAAGGCGACGCCGGTGCCGGGCGCGGTCAACCTCGGCGAGGTCATGGTCTGGTTGCGCGACAACCTGCCGCCTGATGCGACCATCACACAGGGCGCCGGAAATTTCTCCGGCTGGGTGCATCGTTTTTATCGTGTGCGAAAATTTGGCGGACTCGTCGGCGCCACGTCGGGCTCGATGGGCTATGGCCTGCCGGCTGCGCTGGGGATGCAGACGCTCTATCCAGACCGATGTGTCGTGTGTGTCGCCGGAGACGGAGATTTTCTGATGACCGGGCAGGATTTCGCGACCGCCGTTCAGTACAAATTACCGGTAATTGTGCTGGTGGCCGATAACGGCATCTACGGCACGATCCGCATGCATCAGGAGCGCGATTATCCCGGCCGGGTCATCGCGACCGATCTGCGCAATCCGGATTTTGTCGGCTACGCGCTTGCGTTTGGCGGCTACGGCGCGGTGGTGGAGAAGACCGCGGATTTTCCGGCTGCGTTCGCGGCCGCGCGCGCCTCGGGAAAGCCGTCGATCATCCATCTCAAGATCGACCCGGAGGCGATTACGCCGAGCGCAACGCTGACCGGTATCCGCGAAAAATCGTTGGCGGGTGGCGGCGGGAAAAGTAAGTAGCGAGGCCACGGAAGACGGCCTTGCCACCAGCCTGTGAATCATCGTTCACTCATTTTATGGCCTATCGCCGCACGGAAAACGTGGTACGCCGCCTCGCCGCGCGCGAACAGACGATCGTTGACGCGGCTCGCTCGATCGCCGGCGAGCGTGGCATGGGCGCCGTGCAAATTGCCGCCGTGGCGAACAGGGCCGATATCGCGGCCGGTACCGTCTACCGCTACTTTCCGTCGAAGGCGCACCTGGTCGCCGAACTGATTACCGCCAGTGCCGATCGCGAGGTCGCCGCCATGCGCGCGGCGGCCGATGCTGCGCCCGGCCCGCTGTCGGCATTGGCCGCCTGTCTGGCCACGTTTGCTTCGCGCGCGCTGCATGAACGCGGACTCGCCTGGGCGGTGATCGCCGAACCGGTCGATGCCGATATCGATACCTTGCGGCTCGAATTCCGGCGCGCGCTGGCGACTGAACTTGAGGTGCGCATCCGCACGGCCATCGCCGGCGGCCATTTGCCGGATCAGGACGCGCGCGTTGCCGCGCCCGCCATTCTGGGCGCGCTGCTGGAGGGGCTGCTCGGGCCGCTGGCTCCGCCCGCCGCAACTGATGCCGGCGCCGCGCGCGAGGCGGTGCAGACAATCACATTGCTTGCATTGCGCTCATTGGGTGTTGTCGATGCGCGCGCCCGCGGCCTCGTCGCGCAATGCGTGCTGCCCTAGTTGGAGTCATTCCGGGGCGCGGGTCGTGAGCGTTACGCGCGTCGTCGACGCGCTATGGCGAGCGAACCCGGAATCCAGAGACAACTCCTGACATTGCAAATGGATTCCGGGTCCCGCGCTATCGCGCCATCCCGGAATGACAAATGGAAATTCAGTGCGCTGTAAGCGCCGGTAATTCGTGCAGGGGCAGCGTAACCACTTTCACGCCGCGTTCGCTGGCGTCTTCGGAAACATGGAACCCAAGCTCGGCGCACATCTGCAGCATGGTGGCATTTTCCGCCAGCACCTGTCCGTGCACGCTTTCCAGGCCCTTCTCCTGGGCATACGCGATCATGTGCTTCATCATCAGCCAGCCCAGTCCGTGACCCTTAAGGTGTGAACGTACGAGAATAGCGAATTCGCCGCCTTCGCCGTTCGGGTCATCGTGCAGGCGCACCACGCCAAGCATGCGGCCGCTCGCCTCCGCGATGGCGATGAAAGCCATCGCGTGTTCCGGATCGTAGTGGATGAGCTTGTCGATCAGCTCGTGGCTGACTTCGCGCATCGGCGCAAAAAAGCGCAAGCGCAGATCATCAGGCGTTACTTCGGCGAGAAAATCAGGGTAAAGCGCGCCGTCCTCGACCTTGAGAGGCCGGATGAACACCTTTTCTCCGTCGCGCAACGTGACGTGATTTTCGAGCATGCAGCCATCACACTCGCCATATGGACACCCGCTGACGCGGGAATGAGCGGTTTGTGCGGCCGTCAGTGCGACATAAGCACTGGAACCGTCATCGCCTCGAGCAAGCCGCGGGTCGCCCCGCCAAGTACAAATTCCCGCAAGCGCGAGTGTCCGTATCCGCCCATCACGATCATATCGGCGGAGGAATCAGCCGCGTAAGAAAGGATCGTGGACGGCACGTCGATATCGGGTGAGGTGATCCGTTTGACTTCCACCTTGAGACCATGACGCGCGAGGTGCTGGCCGAGATCGGCGCCGGGGACTTCATCTTTCTTGCCCGCTTTGTCGGCGACGATGACCACTTCGACCTGCTTTGCCTTTTTCAGAAATGGCATGGCGTCGGCAACGGCGCGTGCGGCGGCCCGACTGCCATCCCAGCACACCATAATGCGGTCGAGCTTCATTCCGCCCTTCTGGATGTAGGGCACGAAGATGACCGGCCGGCCGGATTCGAAAAGGACGCCCTCATCGACAACTTCATCGGGCAAAGACTTCTGCCGTTCCGGTTGCCCTACGATGACCAGGTCGAAGCGCCGGCCCATGCGGCCGATCTGGTCGGCGGCGCCGGATATACTGGCGCTGATGGTGCGGGTCTCGCCTGCAACGCCGGTGCGTTTGACCGCCTGTTCGAAGCGGCTGACGGCGTTGCTGGCTTTCTTGTTCGATTCCGAACGCTGACTTTCAATGATTTCGGGTGGAATGCCACCCATCACCGTACCGGGGATCACCGGCTCATAGGAAACCGCGATACCAAGGACATGGGCGTCAAAGGCCTCTGCAACTGAAATGGCATAGTCACCGGCCGGGTCGTGCGTGCCGAGGCCGAGATTGACGACAATATCCTTGATCATGATGTAAATCTCCTAACCGAGCCACAATGCTCGACGGTGTCATGATGCCCGTCGTCCCCCGCCGGTGCCTTGACCAAAGTCAAAAGCCCGACACGCTCTCAAGACGTGCGTTTGTTGGCTATTGTCGATCCTACTTCTTTTTCCCGTCGGTGCCGAACTGTTTCAGATAGGCCCACAGGTCGTCAGCTTCCTTCTCGTTCTTGATGCCGGGGAAAATCATCTTGGTATTCGGAATCTTGGCGCGCGGGTCCTTGATGTACTCTTTGAACGTCGCTTCGCTCCAGGTAATGCCTGAATTCTTGTTTGCATCCGAATAGTTGTAGTCGGCTGCTGTTCCCGAGTGGCGGCCGTCCAATCCATTGAGCTCCGGGCCTACCTTGTTCTTTGCGCCTTCGCCGACCGAATGACACGGAAAGCATTTCTTGAAGGACTGTTCGCCGGCGGCGACATCGTCCGCGCGCGCACCTTGAGTCAACGCGGCCAAAACGATGGCCGCCGCAAGGACCGGTTTCATTATTATTCACTCCCTCGTGATGTGAGCCGCCCCCGAGCCAACGCCGGCTGGCCCTGACTGGTTTCCGATGGGTTTTGCCAGCCCTATGTGTAATGCGTCAAATGGCTGGTATCGTGACCTGAGAATAAACCGGGAGTTTCGTCCGTGTCCGTAAAAATGCCGGAGGTAGATCAGGCCATCCTGGGCCGTCGCGCGCGTATCGTCGCGGCCCTGCGATCGATCGTTCCCGGCGAGGGCGTAATCGACGCCGAGCGCGAAATGCGACCCTATGAAAGTGATGGGCTGACCGCCTATCGGCAATTGCCCATGGTTGTCGTGCTTCCGGAAACCACGCAGCAGGTCGCGGAGGTGCTGCGCTATTGCCACGATGAGGGCATCAAGGTTGTGCCGCGTGGAGCCGGCACCTCGCTATCAGGCGGGGCGCTTCCGCTCGCCGACGGCGTGCTGCTCGGCATGGCCAAGTTCAACCGCATCCGCGACATCGATTTTGACAACCGCGTCGTCGTTGCGGAGCCGGGCGTTACCAATCTTGCGGTCAGCAACGCCGTTGCGCATGCAGGCTTCTACTATGCGCCGGATCCATCCTCGCAGATTGCGTGCACCATTGGTGGCAACGTGGCCGAGAATTCCGGCGGGGTGCATTGTCTGAAATACGGCATGACCACCAACAACGTGCTCGGCTGCGAGATCGTGTTGATTACCGGCGAAATTCTTCGGCTGGGCGGCAAACATCTCGATGCTGCGGGATACGACCTGCTCGGCGTGATTACAGGCTCCGAAGGTTTGCTTGGCGTTGTCACCGAAGTGACCGTACGAATTTTAAAGAAACCGGAGACCGCGCGCGCGCTTTTGGTCGGCTTTCCGTCATCGGAAGATGCCGGCGAATGCGTCTCGCGCATCATCGGGGCCGGGATCATTCCCGGCGGCATGGAAATCATGGACGGTCCGGCGATCGCGGCGGTGGAGCAGTTCGTCCATGCCGGTTATCCGCTCGATGTCGAAGCGCTGTTGATTGTCGAGCTCGACGGTCCCGCGCCCGAAGTCGACCATCTGATCGAGCGCGTCGAAAAGATCGCGCGCGAGTGCCGGGCTGTGTCATGCAAGGCCTCGCGCAACGAAGACGAGCGGCTGCTGTTCTGGGCGGGACGCAAGGCCGCGTTCCCGGCCGTCGGCCGCATCTCGCCGGATTACTACTGCATGGATGGCACAATTCCGCGCGCGCAACTGCCGCGGGTTCTCAAGCGTATCCGCGAACTGTCGGAGAAATATGGGTTGCGCGTCGCCAACGTGTTTCACGCCGGCGACGGCAATCTGCACCCGCTCATTCTCTATGATGCCAATGTGCCGGGCGAACTTGAGAAGACCGAGGAATTCGGCGCCGAAATCCTTAAGCTGTGCGTCGAGGTCGGTGGCGTGCTGACCGGCGAACACGGCGTCGGCGTTGAAAAGCGCGACCTGATGCCGGCCATGTTTTCCGAGATCGATCTCAACCAGCAGCAGCGCCTGAAGTGCGCCTTTGACGCCAAGGGACTGCTCAATCCTGGCAAGGTGTTTCCGCAACTGCACCGCTGCGCCGAATTGGGCAGGCTGCACGTGCACGCCGGGAAGCTGCCGTTTCCCGATATTCCAAGGTTCTGATCATGCGTTTCGGATTGTTCTGTTCGCCCAAAGCCGATCTTCCAGGCTTCGGTCCCGAGACTGGCCGCGGGTTCTTTGACTATCTCGATTTCAATGTGGAAGCCGAGGCGCTGGGCTTCCATTCGAGCTTTTCGGTCGAGCATCATTTCAGCGGCTGGAACCAGGTGTCCTCCACGCTAATGCTGCAGACGGCGCTCGCGATGCGTACGACGACTTTGCGACTTGGCACTGCGGTGATCGTACCGCCGTGGCACAATCCGGTGCTGCTCGCTGAAGAGGCGGCGACCCTCGACCTTCTCTCAAAAGGCCGCCTCGATCTTGGCATCGGCAAGGGATACCGCCACAGCGAGTTCAAGGGTTTCCAGATCGCGCCGGAAGAAGCCGAAGCGCGTTTCGAGGAAGCGGTCGAGGTGATGCTGCGCGCGTGGACGACGCGCGAGCGTTTCTCGCACAAAGGCCGTTTCTGGCATTTCGAGGATGTCGTGGTCGAGCCACCACCGGCGCAACACCCGCATCCGCCGCTCTGGGTTGCCGCGGGCAATCCGCATACGATCAGGCGCGCCGGGGCGCGCGGCTTCAATCTCATCCTCGATCAATATGCTTCGCCTGCGACCTTGGGCGAGCGCATCGCGATCTATCGGGCCGAACGTGAGGCAAATGGCCTTGGCTTCAATCCGATGCAGGTGACGGTCGCGCGTCAGCTGTATGTGGCGAAAGATAGAGCCGACACCGAAGCGGCACTTATCCGCCAGGCCGAATACACGAAGCGTACGGTCGACATATCGCGCATGCCCGGCGGCAAGCCGGGCGCACACGTGCTGGCCTATGCCGACAAGGCCGGCGCGACGGAAGAGAATGCACTCTACGGCACCCCGGACGAGATTGTTCCCATGATCGAGGCGCTGCGCGATGCGGGCGTCGACTATGTGTTGCTCACGATTGCCGGTGGTGTTGACCAATTGCGCCGGTTTGCGCGCGAGATCATGCCGGCCTTTGCGCGCGCGCCCGCCGCGCGGGCCGCGGAATGACCGCACAATGGCTGACACACTCAAACCCCGTGACGCCAAGGAAGTCGAGGACGCCGTGCGTTGGGCGCTCGGCAACGACAAGGCGCTCGAGCTGACCGGGCAGGGGAGCAAGCGCACCATCGGCCGGCCGAGCCAGACCGATTTGACGCTCGATCTTTCCGGGCTTACCGGCGTTACGCTTTACGAGCCCGCCGAACTGGTGCTGTCAGCGCGCGCAGGCACGCCGATGGCGGAGATCGAGGCGCTACTCGACAAGAACAAGCAGGAACTTGCCTTCGAGCCGATGGATTACGGGCCGCTACTTGGCGGAGATGCGGATCGCGGCACGCTGGGTGGCGCGATTGCCGCCAATCTGTCCGGTCCGCGCCGCATCAAGGCCGGTGCCGCACGCGATCATTTCCTCGGCGTGACCGCAATCACCGGTCGCGGTGAAACGATCAAGTCCGGCGGACGCGTGGTGAAGAACGTCACCGGCTATGACCTTTGCAAATTGCTCGCCGGTTCCTGGGGCACGCTTGCCGCCATGACCGATGTCACGGTCAAGGTTCTCCCGAAGGCCGAAACCGAGGCGACCGTGCTCGTCACTGGCCTCAACGACGTGCGCGCGTGCGCGGCGATGGCGGCTGCGATGGGTTCGTCGAGCGATGTCTCCGGCGCCGCGCACTTGCCCGATCATGTTGCGTCCTGGTTCGACGGTTTGCCAAGGACTGAGGCGTCAACCGTACTCAGACTGGAAGGTTTCGCGCCATCAGTTGAGCATCGCAAGGCGGCGCTTGCCAAGCTCATGAAGAGTTTTGGCCCGGTGACACTGATCGATGAAAATGAATCACGCGCCCTGTGGCGCAGCATCCGGAATGTACAGCCATTTGCCACCGAGGCCGCGCGATCGCGCCCGCTCTGGCGTATTTCGGTTGCGCCGGCCAAAGGTCATGAAATCGCTGCCGCGATTACGCCGGCCGCGCAGATGTTTTACGACTGGGCCGGCGGCCTCATCTGGGTTGCAATGCCATTCGCGGCCGAGCCGGATGCCGCTGCGATCCGCGGCGTGGCGGCAGCCCTTGGCGGACATGCCACGCTCATCCGCGCATCCACGGCAGTGCGGGCCGCGATGGATGTTTTCCCGCCGGAGGAACCCGCATTGCATGCACTGACAAGACGCGTGAAGGAAAGTTTCGACCCGAAAGCCTTACTCAACCCCGGCCGCATGTGGGCGGGGGTGTAGCGCATGCAAACCTCATTCACGCTCACGCAACTACTCGACCCGCAGGTAGCCTCCTCGGAGAAAATTCTGCGCGCCTGCGTGCACTGCGGTTTCTGCACGGCGACATGCCCAACCTATGTCCTGTTGGGCGACGAACTCGATTCCCCGCGCGGACGCATCTATCTGATCAAGGAGATGCTCGAACAGGACAGTCCGGCAACGCGCGAGGTGGTCAAACACATCGACCGTTGCCTGTCGTGCCTTGCCTGCATGACCACCTGTCCGTCCGGCGTGAACTACATGCATCTTGTCGATCACGCCCGCGAGCATATCGAGAAAACGTACAAACGGCCGCTGGCCGACCGCTTCATGCGAGGGCTTCTCGCGCGCGTACTGGTCGATCCGGCGCTTTTCCGGCTGGCCGTCGTTGCCGGCCTCGTCGCGCGGCCGCTGGCGCCTGTGTTTGATCTCCTCGGGCTGCATCGGATGGCGGCCATGCTTCGCCTGACGCCGCGCCGCAAGCCGGCGCCGCCGGTTGACCGCGTCGGCAAGGTCTATCCGGCGGAAGGCGCGCGCCGTGGCCGGGTGGCGATGTTGTCCGGCTGCATCAATCCGGTGCTAGCGCCCTCAACCAACGAGGCTGCCATTCGTCTGCTCAACCGCCATGGCATCGAAGTGGTCGTTGCGGCCGGCGAAGCGTGCTGCGGGTCGCTGGCTCACCACATGGGCCGCGAGGACGAAGCACTAGCGCGGGCCCGCAACAATATCGATGCGTGGATCCGCGAAGTCGATGGCGACGGGATCGACGCCATTCTCGTCACCGTTTCCGGCTGCGGCACGACGCTCAAGGACTACGGCTTCATGCTGCGCAACGATCCAGTCTACGCCACCAAGGCCGCGCGCGTTTCAGCGTACGCCCGCGACATCACCGAATATCTGGCAACGATCGACTTGCGGGAGACAGGCACGGCCAAGCCGTTCACGATCGCCTATCACGCTGCCTGCTCGTTGCAGCACGGGCAAAAAGTTGTCCGTGAGCCGAAGGGTTTGCTCTCGAGATCCGGCTTTGTCGTGAAGGACGTGCCGGAAGGACATCTGTGCTGCGGTTCGGCGGGTACTTACAACATTCTTCAGCCGGCGCTGGCGGAGCAGCTACGTGCGCGCAAGATCGCCAATATCGAAAGTGTTGCGCCGGACGTAATCGCGGCCGGCAACATCGGCTGCATCACCCAGCTGGCCGCCGGCACCGGCATTCCCGTCGTGCATACGGTCGAATTGCTCGATTGGGCGACCGGCGGCCCGATCCCGGAGGCGCTTGCGGCGCTTGCGAGCGACGAACGAGCAGCGACCTGAAAGTTACGACAGAGGCTCTTCCGTGTTGCACAATACCCCCGATTGCATCAACGAGACGGGCCGCATAGCATGCCATCCATGAGACGACCGGCTGTAAGGGCCGGAACTCTTTAGGATTTTTACGAACAAGCCATAAGGGAGGCCGCAATGCCGGCGACTTATAAAATTCTGATCATGGGCGCGTCCTACGGGTCGCTGCTTGCCTCCAAGATCATGTTTGGTGGCCATTCCGTCCATCTGATTTGCCTGCCGGCGGAAGCGGACCTGATCAACGCGGAAGGTTTCCGTGTGCGTATGCCGGTGAAGGGCCGCAAGGACCCGATCGAGATCGACTCGCGCAAGCTGCCCGGCAAGGTCACGGCCGGTGGCGCCGCCGGTGTCAACCCGAAGGACTACGACCTGGTGGGGCTCGCCATGCAGGAGCCGCAATACCGCTCACCTGGTGTGCGCGAATTGCTTGATGCAGTGGCGAAATCGAAAGTGCCGTGCATGTCGATCATGAACATGCCGCCGCTTCCTTACGTGAAGCGTATCCCCGGCCTCAACTACGATTTGCTCAAGCCCGCTTATACCGATCCGACGGTGTGGGACAATTTTGAACCAGGCTTGCTGACTCTGTGCAGCCCCGATCCGCAGGCCATCCGCCCGCCGGAGGAAAAGGTCAACGTGCTGCAGGTCACTCTGCCGACGAATTTCAAGGTCGCCAAGTTCGACAATGACATCCACACCGCAATCCTGCGCCAGATTGAGAAAGACATCGACGCCGTGCGCTTCGACACCCCTGAAGGGAAGATCGAATTGCCGGTGAAATTGCGCGTGCACGATTCCATCTTCGTGCCGCTCGCGAAATGGTCGATGCTGCTCGCCGGCAACTATCGCTGCATCACCAAAGACGGCATGCGCACCGCGCAAGAGGCGGTGCATTCGAACATCGAGGAGTCGCGCTCGGTCTACAATTTCGTGTTCGATCTCTGCGTCAAGCTTGGCGCGGCGCCGAGCGATCTTGTGCCGTTCGAAAAATATGCGGCGGCGGCGCAGAGCCTGACGCGTCCGGCTTCGGCCGCGCGCGCGCTGCAAAACGGGGCGCCGAATATCGAACGCGCCGACAAACTGGTGCAACTGATCGCCAAGCAGAAGGGTCTGAGCCACCCGGTGATCGATGCAATCGTCGCGCTGGTCGATTCGCGACTTGAGGCCAACCGCAAAAAGGCGGCGGCGGCTTAAAAAAATCGATTCGGATCGACCGGAAAATCGTTTGTCTGCAAACGCCAGGGTGTGGAAAACCCGGCCACGTTGGCCGGGAATACCACCTCAAGTAGCCGGAATAGCGCTACTGACGATCCAAATTTGTGACATTCACGCAACAGGTGCCGTCTTTCTGTCGGTAAGGGGCTTGTTCGCCTAAAAAGGCGGCAGTTGCCGCCGTTTTTGGCTTGCCGGAGCAGGGCGCCACAGGTCTAAATTTGCGTGTTAATGCGGTCAAAACGCATACAGACCGATCGCCGCCCGGGGACATCTACGGGTCTGTAGGCAAGCAAAGGGGATCGGCCGGAACTCTCGGGCCGATCGAATTAAAGGGGCAGACTCAATGAAGAAAGTAGTGTTGTCGGTTGTTGCGGCGCTTGCGGTCTCGGCCGCCGTGCCCGCATTCGCGGCTGACATGCCGGTGAAGGCCGCCAAGGCCGCTCCGGCTGCTGAACCGAGCCCGTGGGATATCGCCTTCGGCGCGGCCATCATGAATGACTATATGTTCCGCGGCGTGACCCAGTCCGGGCACAAGCCGTCGGTCGCGGCTTATTTTGAGCCGCGCTACAACATCAATTCGAATTTCCAGATCTACGCGGGCCTGTCTGGTGAGAGCATCAAGTTCGCCAACAACGCGGCAGCCGAAATCGATTTCTACGGCGGCGTTCGCCCGACCTTCGGACCTTTGGCCTTCGATTTTGGCTTTTGGTATTACTACTATCCGGGTGGCAATTGTTACGCAGTCACTCCTGGCGTCGACCCGGCCTGCTTTGGTCTCTTGGTACCGAGTGGCAACGCCGCAAAAGCGGTCGCAAGCTTCTATGAAGTTTACGGCAAAGTCGTTTACACGGTCGGTGACTGGGCGTTTGGCGGTAACTTCTATTATTCACCGAACTTCCTGAACACCGGCGCGGAAGGCGAATATGCGTCGGCCACCATCAAGTTCACCGCACCAGAGAAAATGGCGCTTGGTCCGTTCGGCTGGTACGTGTCCGGCGAGTTCGGCCGTCAGTGGTTGGGCACCAGCGATAAGTTCTACGCCTGCACGTTCGGAACGCCCGGCAATGGCTGCGCAACGAACAGCCCGAACGGCATCAACTACACGGACTACAATACCTGGAACGTTGGTTTGGGTCTGACGTGGAAGGTCTTCACCCTCGATCTGCGCTACAGCGACACAAATCTCAACAAGGGTGACTGCAATGCATTCACCAGCGACCCGACCGCGGTTGGTATCGGGAACCAGACGGCCATCAACACTGGCCCTGGATCGAGCTGGTGCGGTGCGACCTTCATTGCCAAGTTGTCTGCCGACCTTACGCTCGGCAGCCTGAAGTAAGCTGAACTGAAAATCTGTCCCTGAAGGGGCGGCGGCCGTGACCCGGTCGCCGCCCTTTCTCTTTTGTACACCGGCGGTTTCGCCTCAGGTCGCTGCTGTGAGGGCCGCCTCTTGCACGGTGAAATGATCGCCGTCCCGGTTGAACGCCAGCCGGCGCTGGTGGAAAGCCGCAAGCGTCGCGCGGTGTCCGATCGAGACAATTGTTGTCTTCATGAGCCGTTGTTCGAGCAGCCGATAAACGGCGGCTTCCGCCGGCTCATCGAGCGAAGCGGTCGCCTCGTCCAGAAACAGGTAGTCCGGCTCATAGAGAATTGCGCGCGCGATCCCCAGGCGTTGCTGTTCGCCAAGCGACAGCATTCGGTTCCAATGCGCATCTTCCTCAATTCGGTCGACCAAAGCTGGCAGGCCGACCGCGGCAATCAGTTCCGCAACACGGCCGGCATCGACACTGCCTGGCTCGGCCGGATAGGCGACAGCTTCCGCCAGCGGTGCGATCGGGAAATATGGCCGCTGCGGCAGGATCATCATCCGCGCGCCTTTCGGTACCGTGACGGTGCCCTTGCCAAACGGCCAGACACCGGCGAGCGCGCGGAATAAAGTTGATTTGCCGGCGCCGGAAGGCCCGCTCACCAGCACGTGCTCGCCGAGTTTGATTGAAATTTTGTCGGCACTGACCAGCGGTTTTCCATTCGGAAGCCGCACGGCCAGATCGTTGAAGCTTATTGCGCTGGTATTTCCCGGCACCAATGCGATGACGGGCGGTGAATTTGCGGCCGCCTTTGCGGCCGCAATCGATTCATCGAAACCGGCCAGCCGTTCGACCACTGCGAGCCATTCGGCGAGCTGCCGATAGACCGTGATGAAGAACGATAGCGCGCCCTGCACGCTGCCGAATGCAGATGCTGTCTGCATCAGCCCGCCGAGCTGGATCGAGCCTGCAAAATAGGCGGGGCTCACCACGACGAATGGAAACACCGACGAAACCTGACTGTAGCCGGCGGTGAGAAATGTGAGCTTTTTCTGCCGCGACATGATCGCGAGCCAATTCGCCACAACCTTGCTGAACCTGGTCAGGAGCCGGTCGCGTTCCGCCCGTTCGCCATCAAGCAGCGCGATCTGTTCGGAATTCTCGCGCACGCGAACCAGATTGAATCGGAAATCCGCTTCGTAACGTTGCTGCTGGAAATTGAGCGCAGTCAGTGCGCGGCCGACGAAATGAGTTAGCGTCGTGCCGATAATCGCATAGATCAACGCCGCCCAGAATAAGTAGCCAGGAATGGCCCAGGTCGTGCCGAACAGCTGAAGGGGAGCGGTTCCCGAAAGGTTCCAGAGGATGATCGCAAACGAGCCAAGCGTCACCACGGAGTTCAGCAAGCCCAGCCCGATCGGCAAAACGCCAATGCCGGTCGTGCCGGCATCGATGAATTGCTTGACGTCCTCGGCGATGCGCTGGTCGGGATTGTCGGCTGCGTCTCCAAGGAGCTGCATTCGGTAGTGATTGGCGCCGGTCAACCAATGGTCGAGATAGGTTTGCGTCAGCCAGCGCCGCCAGCGAATCTGCAGCCATTGATTGAGGTAGAGCTGATAAACGGCCAGCAGAATGTAGATCGTGGCGAGCACGCAAAAATAGCCGAGTTGATAAACGAAGGCGTCCCAATTCTTGTCCTGTAGCGCGTTGTAGAACGTATTATTCCAGGAGTTGAGCAGGACATTGATGCCGACGATCGACAGTTCGATCGCAACGACGGCGGCCAACAAGATGCGGCCGGGCCAACGATCTTCTGAATAGAAATACGGGCTGGCAATTCGCCACACGATGGCGAGCGTCGAGAAAATACCTCTCACGGAAAGTCTCCTGATGTGTGCCGGCAATATCGGGTGCAGCACTCAGAACGTTGCGCAACCGCCGCAATTCTGATGACCCATGCTGCTTTAGTACAGGCTGCTGCTGAATCCCATTGTTTTTACTGGTGGATCAATGTTCCACGCGTGCGATATCACCAACATAGTTTCAGCCGGGCGTTGTCCCTCGCCCTCGTTCGTTACAAACTGACGATTGTGCTCAACGCACAAACCAGCCGGGCAATTCGACAACACGAAGGCGGCAAAAAACCGGCGGCATCTGGGGAGAAAAAGCCATGTGGGATCAGGTTTACAATCCGTTCAATAACGCAGCCCTGTCGACAATTGCAGCGGCATTGCCGGTTGTGACGCTGCTTTTGCTCATCGCGTCCAACAAGGTGAAAGCACATTTCGCCGCGATTATTGCGCTGATCGTTGCGAACTTTGTCGCGATCGTCATCTTCACGATGCCTGCCGACATGTCGCTGCGCGCGACTGTACTCGGCATCGTGACCGGGTTCTTCCCAATCGGCTGGATCGTGCTCAACGTTATTTTTCTCTACCGTCTGACGGTTGAGAAAGGCGTGTTCGAGACGCTGCAAAACACGATTGGTGGCGTAACCACCGACCGGCGCTTGCAGTTGCTGTTGATCGCATTTTCGTTTGGCGCCTTCTTCGAAGGCGCGTCGGGCTTCGGAACACCGGTGGCCGTGACGGGTGCAATTTTGATCGGCCTGGGATTCTCGCCGCTGGCGGCGTCCGGGCTCTCATTGATCGCCAATACGGCGCCGGTTGCTTACGGCGCTCTCGGCACTCCGATTCAGGGTCTTTCCAGCGTGACGGGGATCGATCCGTTCCTGCTCGGTGCAATGGTCGGCCGCCAGCTCCCGTTCTTTTCGCTGATCGTGCCGTTCTGGCTGATCTGGGCCTTCGCGGGCTGGAAGGGCATGAAGGACATCTGGCCGGCCATTTTGGTCACCGGCGTGTCATTTGCGATCCCGCAATTCCTGATTTCAAACTTTATCAATCCCTGGATCGTGGATATCGGCGCTTCGCTGATCTCGATGGCCTGCCTCGTGATCTTCCTGCAAGTCTGGCAACCGAAGGTCATCTGGACGTCGCCGGCGCTGCGCAGCCACGATCCATCCGTAGGTCGGCCACCACCGAAATCCACCCGGAAGCCGACAACCGCGCAGGTGTGGATGTCGCTGCTGCCGTGGATCATCGTCTGCGCCATCCTGCTGTTGTGGGGCACAAACTGGTTCAAGGGTCAGGTCAATCCCTGGGCGACCTGGAACTACGCGGTTCCGGATCTGCACAACATGATCAACAAGGTTGCGCCAATCGTCCCGACACCGACCAAGGAAGGCGCGGTCTTCTCCTTCACGTGGCTCTCCTATACCGGCTCGGGCATGCTCATTGCCGCGATCATCTCGGGCTTCCTCATGGGCTTCACGCCCGCTGGCCTGGTGAGGGCGTATGGTCAGACCATCAAGGTCTGCGCCTATTCGTTGATCACCATTTCGGCGATGCTGGGCATCGGCACCCTGACGCGCTTGTCCGGGATCGATGCCACGCTGGGTTTGGCCTTTGCTGCAACCGGAGTGCTCTATCCCTTCTTCGGGACGTTGCTTGGATGGCTTGGGGTCGCACTGACAGGTTCGGATACCGCGTCGAACATCCTGTTCGGCAACTTGCAGAAGATCACGTCCACCCAGCTGGGTATCTCGCCGATCCTGATGGCCGCCGCAAACTCGTCAGGCGGCGTCATGGGCAAGATGATCGACGCCCAATCGATCGTCGTCGCATCCACGGCAACCAACTGGTTCGGGCATGAAGGCACGATCTTGCGGTTTGTCTTCAAGCATTCGATCGCGTTGGCCTGCCTGGTCGGTATCCTTGTGATGCTGCAGGCTTATGTCTTTACCGGCATGATCGTGAAGTGATTTTCATGCCCTAGCGGGTCCCTACCATTGCCCCGCGCCCGCAAGGCGCGGGGCTTTTTCCTGTGGTTTGGCGAGTCCCCCGTCAGTGGGACTATGGCGAATTCCTAAGCCTTTACCGACAGGTGGGCAGGCCCCGGCCGGATTTCGGCTTGTCGTCCGCGCAAAATAGTTACAGACTAAAGGTGAGGGTACTGGTGTTAGTACTTCCAAAAGCTGAATAATCAGCGACAAACGATATCTAGGGGAGGGCGATGAAATGACCGATCACCAAGGGCGTAATTCTATTGCGAGCCGCCGTAAATTCCTGGGCGGCGCTGCCGTCGCGGGCGTTGCTGCGGTAACCGCACCGTCCGTCGTCAAGGCGCAGGGGCCGATCAGCATGCGGTTCCAGAGCACTTGGCCGTCGAAGGATATCTTCCACGAATACGCGCAGGACTTCGGCAAGCGCATCAACGATATGACCGGCGGCGACCTCAAGATCGAGGTGCTCCCGGCCGGCGCCGTGGTGCCCGCCTTCGGCCTGCTCGACGCGGTGTCGAAAGGCGTGCTCGACGGCGGCCACGGCGTGCTCGTGTACAGCTACGGCAAGAACACGGCACTCGCGCTGTGGGGCTCGGGCCCGGGTTATGCGATGGACGCCAACATGCTGCTGGCCTGGCACAAGTACGGCGGCGGCAAGGCGCTGCTTGAAAAGATCTACACGACCATCGGTGCCGACGTCGTGTCATTCCCCTACGCGCCGCTCTACTCGCAGCCACTCGGCTGGTTCAAGAAGCCGGTGCAATCCGTCGACGACTTCAAGGGTCTCAAATATCGCACCGTCGGTATTTCCATTGACCTGTTCACCGCCATGGGCGCCGCCGTCAACGCGCTCCCGGGTGGCGAAATCGTCGCGGCGATCGACCGCGGCCTGCTCGATGCGGCCGAATTCAACAACGCATCGTCCGACCGTGCACTCGGTTTCGCCGACGTTTCGAAGATTTGCATGTTGCAGAGCTACCACCAGAACTCGGAGCAGCTCGAGATCAGCTTCAACAAGACGAAGTTCAAGGCGCTGCCGGAGAAGATGCAACACCTGATCGAGAGCGGCGTCGAAGCTGCATCACAAGACATGCAGTGGAAAGCGATCGACCGCAACTCGCAGGATTACATCACCCTGCAAACGCAGGACAAGGTGAAGTTCTACAGGACGCCGGACTCGATCCTGAAGAAACAGCTCGAGCTCTACGACGAGATCACCAAGAAGTACGTCGCGAGCAATCCGCTCTTCAAGGAGATCATCGCCTCGCAGCTCGCCTTCGCGAAGCGTGCGACGCAATGGGAGCAGGATTACATCACGCCGCGCAAGATGGCATTCGACCACTACTTCGGACCGAACGCTAAATCACCGATCTAAAGACGTTACGAACTGGCAAAGCACCATTCCGCAGGGGTACGGAATGGTGCTTTGTTCTTGCAAAACTCCCCCATAAACGGCGAATAAAAATGAACGTCCAAAGCGTTCTGCATACAATTGACGGCATCAGCACATGGGTCGGCAAGGCAGCCGCCTGGCTGATCATGATCCTGATGAGCGTCGTCTGTATCGAGGTCATCAAGCGCTATCTGCTGAATGCGCCGACCGCATGGATCTTCGATCTCGACAACATGCTTTACGGCACGCTGTTCATGCTGTGCGGCGCCTATACGCTGGCGCAAAACGCGCACGTGCGCGGTGACTTTCTTTACAGTTCGATGCGGCCGCGAACCCAGGCAACGCTCGACCTTGTGCTGTACGTAGTGTTCTTTTTGCCCGGTATTGCTGCACTTATCTACGCGGGCACCGACTACGCGGGCGATTCCTGGCGCATCGCGGAGCACTCTAACGTCACCTCCAACGGTCCACCGGTCTACCAATTCAAGACCGTCATCCCGATCGCGGGCGCGCTGGTGATGTTGCAAGGCGTTGCAGAAATTGTTCGTGCTGTTGTCTGCCTTAAAACCGGTGTGTGGCCGAGCCGGCTGCACGACGTCGCCGAAACCGACGTCATTGAGGAGCAACTCGCGCACAGTGAATATGTCGACGACGAGTCGCGCAAAATCGCCATCGAACGCGCTAAGGAAATCGACGAAGTCGCGCGCCAACGCGGCATGGGCGGGGATCTGAACACATGAGCGACCCAGCACTCGGGCTTACGATGCTCGCCCTCATCGTGGTTGTGATCATGATGGGGTTTCCGACAGCCTTTACGCTGATGGGCCTCGGAATGTTCTTCGGATTTATCGCCTTTTACGATCCGACCCATCTGTTTACCGATAACAAAGTGTTCGAACTGATGGTTCAGCGCACCTACGGCGCGATGAACAACGACGTGCTGATCTCCATCCCGCTATTCGTGTTGATGGGATACGTCATGGAGCGCGGCGCGCTTGTCGACAAGATGTTCTATTCGATCCAGCTGGCGTTCCGCAAAGTGCCTGCATCCCTCGCCGTGGCAACGCTGATCGTGTGCACGTTCTGGGGCATCGCTTCCGGCCTGGTGGGCGCGGTGGTGGTCCTGATGGGCGTTATCGCCTTCAACCCGATGCTGCGCGCCGGTTACGACGTGAAACTCGCGTCCGGCGTGATCACGGCCGGCGGAACGCTCGGCATTCTGATCCCGCCATCGGTGATGATCATTGTCTACGCGGCGGTCGCAGGCCAGTCGGTGGTGAAGCTTTACGCGGCAGCTATGTTTCCTGGCTTCTTCCTGTCGTTCCTCTACCTCATCTACATCATCGGCTGGGCGATGATTAACCCGAAGATCGCTCCGCCGCTGCCGGAGGATCAGACGCGCGTCCCGGTTCCTGACTGGATGCGAAAGCTCAGCGCGACCTATTCGAAGAATGCCTTCGTTATGCTGGTTTCGGCGCTGGCCATGCCGTCGCGGGCGCTGGCAATCGAGACTGGGAAGGGCCGCGTCAGCTACCTGACGCTCGTGAATAATTTCATCGCGGCCCTCGTACCGTTCATGCTGGTCGGCGGGACGCTGTGGCTGACTTATTGGTACGTGGTCATTCACCAGCAAGTAGGGCCTGAAGCGGTGGTCACTGGCGTGCAGCAACTCGGCACGCCGGGCCTGGCAAAAGGTCCTGCGACAGCCGCCGAACTGGGGCCGCCTGAAGGCTTTTACCTGTGGTTTGGCATCATCGCGGCAGTCTGCGCGCTATGGCAGCTCCGCTATTACTGGCGGCTTGATGTGGACCGGCTTGAAGTCATCAAGCTGTTGTCCACCTCGATCATGCCGCTCGGCATTCTCACCGTGGTCGTGCTCGCCGTTATCTTGTTCGGTATCACGACGGCGACGGAATCGGCTGGGGTGGGTGCGGCCGGTGCATTCTTGCTGGCGATTCAGGCGCGGACACTCGACTGGAAACGCACGAAGGAAGCGGTATTCCTGACCGCGAAGACGACGGCGATGGTGTGCTGGCTGTTCGTCGGCTCAGCCTTGTTCTCCGGTGTGTTTGCGATCCTCGGCGGGCAGGCGCTGGTCGAGCAATGGGTGTTGTCGTTCAACATGACGCCCATTCAGTTCATGCTGCTGTCGCAGGCGATCATCTTCGTACTGGGCTGGCCGCTGGAGTGGACCGAGATCATCGTGATCTTCGTGCCGATCTTCCTGCCGCTGCTCAAGCACTTCAACATCGATCCGGTGTTGTGGGGCACGCTGGTGTTCGTGAATCTGCAGGCGGCGTTCCTGTCTCCGCCCGTGGCGATGTCGGCGTTCTACCTCAAGGGCGTCGCGCCCGCGCACGTTACGCTCAACCAGATCTTCAACGGCATGATGCCGTATATGGTCATCGTCATCATCTGCATGGTGATCATGTATTTCTGGCCGGGCATGACACTTTGGTTGCCCAACTACCTTTACGGCAACTGAGACAAGATCGGCATTGCAAATGGACTAAGCGCGCCGGTAATGGTTTTATCGGCGCGCTTATTTCATAGGAAACCGGAACCTTGCCCCAATCCGACATCACTGCACTGACGGCAACTCAAGCCGTGGGCGAAATTGCTCGCGGAAGGATGTCGGCTGAAGACTATACCGCGGCGTGCCTGGAACGGATTGCGGAGGTGGACCGTGAGGTCCGGGCCTTCGTCCATATCGATCCTGAGCATGCGCTCAAACAAGCCCGCGCGCTCGATCGTAAAAAGGCTGATGGCGGGCGGATTGGCCCGTTACATGGCGTTCCCGTGGGCATCAAGGATATCTTCGACACCGCGGACTATCCGACGGAGTGCGGATCGCCAATTCTTGCAGGGCGCCGCCCGCAGGCCGATGCAGCTTCGGTTCGTCGGCTGCGGGAAGCCGGCGCTGTCATCATCGGCAAAACGGTCACGACTGAATTTGCCTATTTCCATCCCGGCAAGACCCGCAACCCGCGCGATTTGAAGCGAACGCCCGGCGGTTCATCGTCAGGGTCGGCTGCAGCAGTCGCTGCCGGAATGGTGCCGCTGGCGATCGGCTCGCAGACCAACGGCTCGATGATCCGCCCGGCCGCGTTTTGCGGCGTCTTCGGTGTGAAGCCCAGCCATGGCCTGATTTCACGCGCCGGCGCGCTGACCTTGTCGCATAAGCTCGATCACGTTGGAGCGTTCGCGCGCTCGCTCGACGACCTGGCGCTCATTCTTGATGTTCTGGCCGGGGAAGATCCTGCTGATCCGGATTCTCGTCCATACGCATCACCGAGCTTTTGCGCGACCGTGGGGGAAGAACCGCCAATTCCGCCGTCCTTCACGCTGGTGCGCACGCCAATGTGGGACAAGGCAGACGCCGACGCGCGCAGCGCACTCGAGGATCTTGCGAAGGAGCTGGGCGCGCACGAATTCGACTTGCCCGACTATTATCGGGACGCCTGGAGCGCGTTGCGCGCAATCATGGCCACCGATATGGCACACAATCTCGGCGACTTTGTCGACAAGGGCGGCGAGGTCAGCAAGCAGTTCCGTGACCTCATCGCGGAAGGCCGCAAGGTGACGGCCACCGAATATCTGGCCGCCTTGCGCGATGCGCGGCGCTATGCCGACGGGATGGCGAGCATTTTCGAGCAATTTTCAGATGCCATCCTGACGCTGTCGGCGCGGGGCGTTGCTCCGCAGGGCCTCGAAGCGACCGGTGATCCCGTGTTCTGCACGCTCTGGACACTGACCGGATTTCCCTCGCTCAATCTGCCTCTGCTGGCCAATGCCGACGGCCTTCCGATCGGCGTCCAGCTGGTGGGCGCGCATGGGCGCGACGAGCGGTTGCTGCGGACAGCGCGCGCCATGATTCAAACGGTCACCGAGGCGGAATGACGCGCTACGCTTTCGTGCACGGCGCGGTCGCCGCAGTTCTAATATTGTTGGCATCCGGCGCGGCTGTCCCCGCCGAGACATTTCCGTTCGATCGGGAACTCTTGCTCGACGCGGCACCGATGCGACCCGGCAAGCGAATGCCCATTCTCGCTGTTGAGCCGAACGGCAACGCGCGAATAGATCTGTGGTGTCGGACCGTACCGGCCCACGTCGAGATTTCCGACGCGGCAATCACGATCGAGGCCGGTCCGCTTTCCGAAGAAATGCCCGCGATGCAAAGCGCCGGACAATGCACGCCGGAACGGGTTCAGGCTGATGAAGAATTTCTGGCGATGCTGACGCAAATGACCGGGTGGCGCCGGGTAGGCGACGGCATCGTCCTGGAAGGGCCGAAGACGTTGAAATTCCGCGCCAGCGATCATTGACCGAACCGCAGCCTTGGAAACAAAAAGGGCGCGGCCGAGGCCGCGCCCTTGCTTTGTCTGACGAAAGATCGAACTCCGTTAGAAGCCCATTCCGCCGCCCATGCCACCGCCTGGCGGCATTGCCGGCGCGGGTTCTTTCGGCAACTCGGCAACCATGGCCTCGGTGGTGACCAGCAGCCCGGCAACCGAGCCCGCGTCCTGAAGTGCGGTACGCACAACCTTTGCGGGGTCGATGATACCAGCCTCGACCATGTCGACGTACTTCTCGGTCTGGGCATCGAAGCCGTAGGTTTCGGACTTTTCGTCCATGATCTTGCCAACCACGATCGAGCCTTCCACGCCCGCATTTTCCGCGATCTGGCGGATCGGCGCTTCCAGCGCCTTGAGGACGATGTTGATGCCGGCCTGGACGTCCGGGTTTTCGTCGTGGATGCGGCCGACCGCCTTCTTGGCGCGCAGCAGAGCAACGCCGCCGCCTGGCACGATGCCTTCCTCGACCGCCGCACGGGTGGCATTGAGTGCGTCCTCGACGCGGTCTTTCTTCTCTTTCACCTCGACTTCGGTGGCGCCGCCAACGCGGATCACCGCAACGCCACCCGCCAGCTTGGCGAGACGCTCCTGCAGCTTCTCACGGTCGTAGTCCGAGGTCGTCTCCTCGATCTGCGCCTTGATCTGCTGCACGCGGGCTTCAATTTCAGGCTTTTTGCCTGCGCCATGCACGATGGTGGTTTTTTCCTTCTCGATGATCACCTTCTTGGCGCGGCCGAGCATGGCCGTGGTGACGTTTTCGAGCTTGATGCCGAGATCTTCGGAGATCAGCTGGCCGCCCGTGAGGATCGCAATGTCCTCCAGCATGGCCTTGCGGCGGTCGCCGAAGCCCGGCGCTTTCACGGCAGCAACTTTCAGGCCGCCGCGCAGCTTGTTGACCACCAGCGTGGCAATCGCTTCACCCTCGACGTCTTCGGCGATGATGACGAGCGGCTTGCCCGACTGCACCACCGATTCCAGCACCGGAAGCATCGACTGGAGGCCGGACAGTTTCTTTTCGTGCAGGAGGATGTAGGCATCCTCGAGCTCGGCCAGCATTTTCTCGGCGTTGGTGACGAAATAGGGAGAGATGTAGCCGCGGTCGAACTGCATGCCTTCGACGATTTCGACCTCGGTCTCCATCGCCTTGGCTTCCTCGACAGTAATGACGCCTTCGTTGCCGACCTTCTGCATCGCTTTGGCGATCATGCTGCCGATGTTGCTGTCGCCGTTGGATGAGACGGTGCCGACCTGGGCTACTTCCGCCGAGGAGGATACCTTCTTCGCGCGCTTCTCGATGTCCTTGACCACCGCAGTGACGGCAATATCGATACCGCGCTTGAGGTCCATCGGGTTCATGCCTGCGGCAACCGACTTGGCGCCTTCCTTTACGATCGCCTGGGCAAGCACCGTCGCCGTGGTGGTGCCGTCGCCGGCGAGGTCGTTGGTCTTCTGGGCAACTTCGCGCACCATCTGTGCGCCCATGTTCTCGAACTTGTCTTCGAGCTCGATGTCCTTGGCCACCGTCACGCCATCCTTGGTGATGCGCGGGGCGCCAAATGATTTATCGAGCACGACATTGCGGCCTTTCGGGCCGAGCGTCACTTTTACGGCGTTGGCGAGAATGTCGACGCCGCGCAACATGCGATCGCGTGCGTCGCCTGAAAATTTTACGTCCTTGGCAGCCATTTTAATTTACTCCGTGGATTCGAATGTCACTTAGGTGATCACACCCATGATGTCGGACTCCTTCATGATCAGGAGTTCCTCTCCGTCGAGCTTGACTTCCGTGCCCGACCATTTGCCGAACAGCACGCGGTTGCCCGTCTTCAGGTCGATCGGGATGAGCTTGCCGCTCTCGTCGCGGGCGCCCGGGCCGACGGCGATCACTTCGCCTTCCTGGGGCTTCTCCTGGGCGGTATCGGGAATGATGATGCCGCCTTTGGTCTTCTCTTCTGCGGTGATGCGGCGCACGACCACGCGGTCGTGCAAGGGACGAAATTTGGTCTTGGCCATGGGCTTCCTCGTGGCGCTAGTGCGCGTCTCGTGTAACGGAAATTATCGATTTATCAGGCCTTTAGCACTCGCATAGAAAGAGTGCCAAATGCTGCCCGGGAAATATTGCCTTGGCAGCGGGGTGTCAAGGTTGGAGGTCGGGTGATTCTGCCCCCGGACGCGAAACCGTGCTTGCGCTGTCCGCCGAGGCCCTCCAAAGTCGTATGCCTGCCTCAAGGAGCCGGAATGAGCCATCTCCATCGCCCTGCGCTTTCAAGCGCCCTTGGTTTAGGTTTCATGGCGCTTTGGCTTGCCGGCTGTGCTACCGGGCCGCAGCTCGATCAGCCCGCCGCGCCGGCTGTCATGCAGACGCTTCCGCCGGCCTTCCCGCCGCAGGACATTGTCGGGCGCTGGGGGCTTGCCGCCTATCACAAGGAAGAGGACCGCCCGCGCACCGAGCAGGCGGCCATTGCTGGCTGCAAGCAGCCGTACGTCATCACGCTTGGCCCGAGCGGTGGGGTGATGATGCACCTTGCCGATGAAGCAACGCCGACCGAACTGCGCCTGAAGGGTGCGCCGGGCGGCAAGACATTTATTGGCCCGGCGGACGCGGAGCCGGGTGCGGCTCAGGACCGCGAAGTGGTCTCGTTTGATGGCCGCGTGCTCATTCTGCGCTGGATGGATTCGGAAGTGCAGGGCCGCTACGGCACGATGGTCTACGTGCGTTGCGGCGGCGAGGGCGCCAAGCGCCCGGCGGCTAAACCAAAGCCCAAGCCGAGAACTGCCGCGCCCAGGCCGGTGCAGCCTCCGGTCCAGCAACAACCCCCGCAACAGCAATTCCAGCCGCCGCCAAGACAGTGATCTTTCACAGTCATTGCCGGGCGTCCATGATGCGACTCAGCAACGGTGAGTTTGCGTAAAGGCTGCACGTCGTGGCCGTTCATCTTGGGTGCACGGGATTCAGCGCGCGCGTGACGCTGTGGTGGCCGGCATGACTTCTCTCCGCGAGTTTATCGAAGGCCCCTGGCGCGCAGTGCCGGTGCTTGGCGTCACGCAGATCCTGTCCTGGGGCACCATTTTCTACACACCGGTGCTGATTGTCCCGCTGATCGCAACAGACCGCGGTTGGTCGATCTCCTTTACGATGGGCGGATTTTCTGTCGGCCTTTTGGTTGCGGGGCTGATCGCGCCCTATGTCGGCCGCTCGATAGATCGCTTCGGCGGACACGTCGTGATGACGATCGGTTCGCTGATCGGCGCACTCGGTCTCTTTCTCATCGTGCATGCAAAGCATCCGGCCGCTTACTACGCGGTCTGGATGGTTCTTGGCGTCGGCATGGCGGCTAACCTTTACGATTCCGCATTTGCGACGCTCGGACGCATATTCGGCATTGGCGCACGGCGCCCGATTACCGCACTCACGCTTGCCGGCGGATTTGCTTCGACCGTGAGCTGGCCGGCAACACATTTCCTGCTTGATCGCGTAGGATGGGGTGGCACCTATCTGCTGTACGCGGCACTCCTCGCCTTTATCTCTGCGCCGCTTCACGCCTTGGCGCTTCCGCGCAGTCGCTTTGAAGCCGATGTGCCGAAAACATCCGAGACAGAGACGCCGGCAAAGGTGCTGCCGCCGCATGGCCTTGCATTCATTCTGGTGGCTTCGGCCTTCGCTTCTTATGCTTTCATCCCGTCCGGCCTGTCCGCGCATTTGCTCGCAATTTTCGCGCGCGCCGGCATTGATGCCGGAACTGTCGTCTGGATCGGCGCCCTGTTCGGGCCGGCGCAAGTCGGCGCGCGGCTGATTGAATTTGCATTTGGCCGTAACGTGCATCCGCTGTGGGTCGTACGATTTGCGCTTGGCACGTTGTTATGCGCATTCGTGATGCTCACATTTCTCCATGTATCGACCGCAACAGCCGCGGCGTTTGCGCTCATGTTTGGTGGTGCCAATGGTCTGGTGACCATAACGCGGGGCGCCGTTCCGCTCGCGTTATTCGGCGCTTCGGGTTACGGGCGGCTCATGGGTAGGCTCGCCGGTCCATTCCTGTTGATGCAATCGGCGGCACCGTTGATCATGGCGTTTGTGATCGAACGTGCATCAGATGCGGCGGCACTTGGCCTTGCGGCGGCCTTCGCAGCAGTCGCGCTGATCTGTTTTGTCTCGCTGCGCCGTCCAGCCTAGGCGAACATCAAGTCGATATCTTGCTGGGTGACGTGGCCGGAGGCGCCGTCGAGCCTGGGACCGTTGATGAGATCGCCAGCATATGTGCGATGGGCCACTGCCGCAGGGCGACTTGCCCCACCGCCGCTCTGGAGGTGCTCAATCATCGCCGCCAATTGTTCTTCCACCGTCATCAAGGTCGCGATCACCTTGCCGATGCGTTGGCCGGCGAGGTCCTGAAAATTGCACGCTTCGTAGACGCGCACGACGTGATCTTGCACATCTTGCGCCAGACCGTGGTGATAGTCATCGGTCAAAGCCGAGGCAAGCGCGCGTGCGCATTCATCGATTGCTTCCACCGAAGCCAATATCTTTTGCGTGGCCGTTTCCATGCCCTCAACCGCGGCGCCGAGTTCACCGGCTGCGCGCGACATCCGGCGCTCACTGCCGTCATTGATCAGCGCCGATAGTTCGCGCTTATTGCGGGCGATGATATCCTGGATGCCCGCCAATTCGTGCTCGATCGACGGCGTAGGATCAGCTGAATTGAGATCAGCGTCGCGCTGCCGGGGGGCATTGCCTCCGACAAGTTCTTCGATGCGGAACACTTTTCGCTGCACGCCTGGCATCCCCACGCGGACTTATGGATGTTCATAGCGAGGCTGCATTAACGCTGGGTTGCAGAGGCATGGAAACGGCTCGTTTACCATGTCCCATCGTGGTTTACGGCAATTTACCAATCGGTGTGCGTTTGCCCCTTTACTGCGGGACGCAAGTAACAGTGCAGGTGCGTTGATGCGCGTTTCAGTCATTGCAGTCGCTACAGCGACCATATCGTTCTGTACACTCGCCTTTGCGGACCCGGTCTTGCTTTCGCCACCTGAAGAGGCGCAAGGCACGCCGCCGATGGTGACGGCATCAGCGCAACAGCCACAGGTGCAATCCGGTCTCGGCGGCGGCTTCATCGAATTCATTTTTGGAGACGCAGGCCAACGACCACGCAGTGGTTCGCAGACCTGGTACGGCGAGCCGTCGCACGGCGATTACTACGGGCGCGAGCAGTCGACGCAGCCGATCTATGCCAGCAGGGCGCCGGTCGATCCTAGGCTTGAGCAGCAAGCGGCGGATTACCAGCTCGATCCGCGCTTCCAGCGCCAGGCGGTGGCGTACAGCGGCACCGAAAAGCCGGGCACCATCGTCATCGATACACCAAACCACTTCCTTTATTTGGTCGAGGGTGAAGGCAGGGCGATGCGCTATGGCATCGGCGTCGGACGTCCCGGATTTACCTGGTCAGGCGTGCACGCGGTCTCGGCTAAGAAGGAATGGCCGGATTGGGTGCCGCCCGATGAGATGCTCAAGCGTCAGCCTTATTTACCCCATTTCGTGGCCGGTGGGCCGGGCAACCCGCTTGGTGCGCGCGCCCTTTACCTCGGTTCGACGATCTACCGCATCCATGGCTCGAATGAACCCTGGACAATCGGCAAGAACGTGTCGTCCGGGTGCATTCGTATGCGTAACGCGGACGTCGAGGACCTTTACGAGCGCGTGAAGATCGGCACCAAAGTCATCGTGTTGTAGGCGGCGTCAGGCGCTGTCGCCGCCGCCCAAGTCACCGCCTGCGTCATCGCTAAAATCGTCGGTAAGCCCAGACGGGTCACTGTCGTCACTATCGAGCAGGCTTGCCTGCTGCGCATCGCCACGTGAACCGCTACCAATGTCATTGAGACCGGCATCGCGCGAGAGATCGCTGCCGGCTGCGCTATTGTCCCATGGAGAGCCAGATGGCGAGCCGGATGAAAGCGGCGCGCCGAATGCGTTGCCGCCATGATGACCGAACATCGAGCTGATGGAATTGAGCAGGAGCGCGCCGCCGATGACTCCGGCGGCTGATGCAGCCGCGGTGCCGAGAAACGAACCCCCTTGCGCCTGCATCGCTGGCGCAGCGGCGGGCGCAAAAGCGCCGCCGTTATTCCAGCGCTGGTCGGTTTCGCCTGGTGCGGCCCGGCGCACACTCGGCACCGAGGTGGCCACCGAACGGCCTGTCAGTGCCTGGCGCATGCTGTCGAGAAATCCGCCGCTTGCGGGTTCGTTGGAATCTTCGCCCGTGAGCTCGCGGATGCGCGCGTCCGCTCGCTTGAGGGCCTCGTCCTGCACCAGCACCGTCTGCACGAGCGGGTAGATTGCGTTTGGCGCATCGTGAAGGCCATCTTCAATTGCGCGTTCCGCGTCGGCATCGCGCGGGGTGTTTTCGAGCTTGGCGAGCCGGTCGAACAGATTTTCAACCAGTTGGCGTTCCTGCGGGGTCATGACGTCCTCCCGTATCCGTTAGCGCTGTTATCTAGGCGGTGCCGCCCAATCCGCCAGTGGGGTGCGCAAGTGCGACGCCGTGTTCAGCAAGCGCGTTCGGGAAAGCCTCGGAACTAAAAAAGGCAAATTCGTGCTCGCGCAGCGTCGTCAGCGAATCGAGCGCTTTTAGCTCGGCATCGACGAAGCCCGGATGACACATGACCAGCCCTCCGTCGGGCAGGCCGGACAGGAAACGCGGGAATAGTTTGGGAAATTTGGCCTTCACGTTGAATGAATACGTCCCGGCGAAAGCCGGATTGAAGGCAATGCCCAATTGGCTGGCCTTGCGGCGAAACGCCACGCTCAGGATATCGAGGGTCAGCGCCTTGCGGTCATGCAGGCGGCGCATCGGCCTTGCGCGGCCACATTGTCGAACCCATGCCTCAGGCGCTCCTTCTTTGACAACTTTGAGAAAGGCGTCGCGAACCTGCGGGAACAGGTGCGCATGCTGGTGTCCGTCAAGAAAATCCGGCGGACGGCCGAAGGCGTCAATGAAAGTCCGGACCTGGCTGGCGATTTCAATCACCAGCAACTCGGTCTGCAAGCGCCGCGCCATTGACGCGCGCAGCAGGTCATTCAGTGGCAAAAACCGGCCGTCGCGCAGTGGCTTAAAGCCTTCACTGATCGGCTTGAATGGCCCCGTCAGTGTTACATGCAATCCGAGCGCCGCGCGCTTCACGCCGGAATTGAGAGTGTCGAGAGCGGCCGCGTCGTCGCTGCCGAAATGTGGGGCGGCCACCATGACGGATGTTGCGTTGATGCGCGCGCGCGAAATCAACTCGCGGATTGCGGCGTTGACGCCCGGGGAAATTCCGTAGTCATCCGCGCATAGCCAAATTCGACGGGGTGCCGTGCGCATGACGCGCTGCTTTATTCCGCTGCGCGAGATGTCACCGGCCGCGCTTTGGCCGATTCACCCGCGCGCTTCACGCTGTGGTCGGCGACGAAATAGACCGGCCGTCCCTTGGTCTCGGACAGCATCTTGCCAATATACTCGCCGAGCACGCCGATCAGGATCAGTTGGACGCCACCGATCACCATGACACTGACAACAAGCGACGGGTAGCCGGGCACGTCCTTGCCGAAAAGCAGTGTCTCGAGGACGATCCAGCTGCCGAAAAACAGCGCGGTCAAGGCGAGCAGCACGCCCAACATGCTGGCGACACGCAGCGGCGCCACGGAAAACGAGGTCAGTCCTTCAATCGATAGTCCGATCAGCGTCTTTGCGCTCCACGTCGTTGCGCCGTGCTCGCGAGCGGCCGGTTCATAGTCGACGCGCACCTGACGGAAACCAATCCAGCTCGACAGCCCCTTGAAGAAGCGATTTCGTTCCGGCATTTGCCGCAAGGCCGCAGCTGCGCGCGGCGACAATAGACGGAAATCGCCGGCATCTTCCGGAATCTTGTGGCGGGCGCCCCAATTGAGCAGCGCGTAGAACCAATGAACGCCGATCCGCCGCAGCCATGATTCATTTTCGCGGTGCGCCTTGGCTGTGTAGACGACGTCGAAACCGTCATCGAGCCAGCGTCCGACCAGGGTTTCGATCATGTTTGGCGGGTGTTGGCCGTCGCCGTCCATGAAAAGCACGGCACCAAGGCGGGCGTGGTCGAGACCGGCCAGAAGCGCGGCTTCCTTACCAAAATTTCGCGACAGCGTGACGACTTGGACATCGAGCGGTAGGGCCGGCAGGCTTTTGGCGACCTCGCTCGTGCCATCATGGCTCCCGTCGTCGACGTAAATGACTTCGAGATTTAACCCGCGCTTGTTCTTCAGGAACCGTGCGACCTCGGCAATGCGCTCATGCAGAGCGGGCAGGCCCTTGGCCTCGTTGAACAAGGGTACGACAATCGACAGGGCCGGCGCGGATGACGCCGATCGCGTGCGGGCGCCTGTTTTGGTCGGTTTCGCCGGCATCTCTGGTTAACCTGTCGCTCTCCGTTTTCCGGCGATCTATACCGCACCGGGATGGCGCTGTCGCGTCCAGCCTACCAGCACCGGTTTTGCCGTGCTAAGCGAAGCCAACAATGAACCCCACGCCCCAGAATATCCTCGATCGTCTCACCGTGGCCTGGCATGAGCGTGCCATTGCCCTCAAGGCCGCCAGCTTTGGGCTGGTCGGTATCGTTAACTCCGCCATCGATTTTGGCGTCTTTTCCTTTTGCTACTATTACATGGGGCTCCCGATCATCGCCGCCAACACGCTTGCCTGGGTGGTCGCGGTGACTGGCTCCTATGTGATGAATTCGACGATCACCTTCGCCGCCGAATCGGGGCGTCGCCTCGGCGTTAAAAGCTATTTTGCTTTCGTGGCGTCGCAGGTCGCCGGCTTTCTCGGCAATACGGTCACGGTGTGGTGTCTGTTTACGTTACTGCTCATCCCGGCGTGGGTGGCGAAAGTGGCCGCGATCCTGGTCAGCTTCGTGATCAACTTCTCGCTGTCACACTTCGTGGTATTCAAGCAGCGTCAGCCACCGAGCGACGCGCATTCATAGACGCCAGGGCAGGAGACGATGCAATACGATGACAATCTGACCGCCAAGCGCCCGAGCTTCGTCACGCATCTTGAATGCGCGATGACCGGCGAGCGCCATGAGGCGGATCAGGTGCACAACCTGTCGCGCGCTGGCAAGCCGCTCCTGGTCCGTTACGATCTCGCGGGCGTGCGCGGGGCGCTCAGCAAAGAAACGCTCGCCGCCCGCCCGCCTGATCTCTGGCGCTATCGCGAGCTGCTTCCGGTCCGAAAGGTCGAGGACATCGTCAGCTTGGGCGAGACGATGACGCCGACCGTCCCGATGCCGCGGCTGTCGGCCAAACTTGGCGGCGGTGAAATCCTGGTCAAGGACGAAGGCCGTTTGCCAACCGGGTCGTTCAAGGCCCGCGGCCTGGTGATGGCGGTGTCGATGGCCAAGGCGCTCGGCATCAGGCACATGGCGATGCCGACCAATGGCAATGCCGGCGCGGCGCTTGCGGCTTACGCTTCACGCGCGGGTATCAAGACGACGATTTTTTGTCCGGAGGACACGCCGGAAGTCAATGTCAGCGAGATCGCGTTGCAAGGCGCAAAAGTCTATCGCGTCAATGGCCTGATCGACGATTGCGGAAAAATCGTCGGCGAAGGCAAGGCGAAAGTTGGCTGGTTCGATACCTCGACCTTGAAGGAGCCGTACCGGATCGAAGGCAAGAAGACGATGGGCCTCGAACTGGCCGAGCAGCTCGGCTGGGAGATGCCCGACGTGATTTTCTATCCGACCGGCGGCGGCACCGGGTTGATCGGGATGTGGAAGGCCTTTGCGGAACTGGAGGCGATCGGCTTCATCGGCAAAAAACGCCCGCGCATGGTCGCGGTGCAGGCCGCGGGCTGCGCGCCAATGGTGAAGGCTTTTGAAGCCGGTGAAGAACATGCTCCGCGCTGGGAAAATGCACACACGATTGCGTCCGGAATTCGCGTGCCGCAGGCGATTGGCGACTTTCTCATCTTGCGTGCCGTGCGCGAGAGCGGGGGCTTTGCGATCGCAGTGGAAGATCCGGCCATCAGCGTGGCGCTTGATGAAATGGCCCGCGAGGAGGGCTTTCTGTTGTGTCCAGAAGGTGCGGCGACCTACGCCGCCTACAAGCAAAGTTTGGCCGACGGCCGCGTGAAGCGCACCGACCAGGTCGTCCTGTTCAATTGCGCCAGCGGTTTGAAATATCCGCTGCCGAAAATCGAGCGAAAGCTCGACCGGCACAAGCCGATTGATTTTGCGTCTTTATGAGCAGATGATTTCTGCCAGAGCGTACGAAAGAAAACGCCGCGCTGGGAGGATTCAATGAAACGGCTGATCACGGCCGCAATCGTTGCGGTGTTGGCGGGCTATGCACCGGCCAGCGCGGAGACTTTTCCGTCGCGTCCGATCACGATCATCGTGCCATTCGCCGCTGGCGGGCCCACCGATGCATTGGCGCGGATTCTCGGCGACCGCATGCGCCAGACACTGGGACAGCCCATTATCATCGAGGACGTCACCGGCGCCGGCGGCACGATTGGCGTCGGTCGTGCAGCGCACGCAGCGCCGGATGGTTACACGTTGAGCATCGGCCATCTGGGAACCCATGTGGTCAATGGCGCGATCTATCCATTGAATTTTGATCTGCTGAAGGACCTGGAGCCCGTCGCGACGATCGCAAGCAATCCGATGATGATCGTTTCGAAAAACGACATTCCAGCGAAAAATCTGAGCGAGCTGATCGCCTGGATCAGGTCGCATGACGGCAAGGTCACGGCCGGTACCGCAGGCGTCGGTTCCGGCGCGCATTTTTCCGGCGTCTATTTCGCGCAGCAGATCGGCAGCAAATTGCAATTCGTGCCCTATCGCGGCACGGGTCCGGCGCTGCTCGACCTTGTCGCAGGACAGATTGACGTGATTGTCGACCAGGCGTCCAATTCTTTGGCGCAGGTCAAGGCGGGCAAAATTCGCGCCTATGCCGTCACCTCTGGAAAACGCCTCGCTGCCGCGCCCGACATTCCGACCGTGGATGAAGCGGGACTTCCCGGTTTCCACGTCGAACTGTGGTCCGGGATTTGGGTTCCAAAGGGAACGCCGAAAGAGGTCGTTCGTAAACTCAACGCCGCGATCGTAGATGCGCTCGCTGATCCCGCGGTGCGCAAGCGCATGGCCGAAGCGGGCCTCGATATCCCGTCGCGCGACAAGCAAACGCCGGAAGGACTCGCCGCGTATCAGCGGGCTGAGGTCAGCAAATGGTGGCCGATGATCAAGGCCGCCAACATCAAGGTCGAGTAGCGCGCTAACCGCCGATACCGGCTTCGAGCTTGGCGTATAGCGGGTTATCGCGCGAGAAGACGTAATCGAGCTCGGCCACGGCAACTGCCTCGGCGCCGTTTTCGCGCAGGAAGCTGGTCAGCGCATAGACCTGATCGGGCGGACAGTGCAGCGTGAGCAAGCCCGTCGCGCTCGGCCCGCCGAACGGGGCCTCTATGCCAAATTTTCGCTTCGCATTTTCGACCAGCATGTCCGTGCCGGCCGAAAAACGCGCGCGCACTTCGCGAAACGCCCGCCCGCGCGCCTGTGCCGCCACGCGATCGAGAATAACGCGTGCAAGATCGCGTTCGGTCGTGCCCCAGGCCGCCCCGCGTGAGGCCACCAGATTGGCCTGCGAGCGCAGGATGGTGCCGTCCTCCACGACTTTCAGGCCATTGGCCACAAGCGTTGTGCCGGTGGTCGTGATGTCGACGATCATTTCGGCTGTGCCGGCAGCAGGAGCGCCTTCGGTCGCGCCCGAGCTCTCGACGATGCGATAGTCGATGATGCCGTGGGCGGAGAAGAAATCGCGGGTCAGGTTGATGTACTTGGTCGCGACCCGCATCTTGCGGTCGTGGTGATGGCGGAAGGCGGTCGCGACGTCGTCGATATCGGCCATGGTGCGGACGTCGATCCACGCCTGCGGCACAGCAACGACCACGTTGGCAAAGCCAAAACCGAGGCCCTCGATCAGCACGACGCGCTTGTCGGCGTCGGTGATCATTTCGCGAACCAGATCCTCACCGGTGATGCCGAGGTGGACAGCTCCGGCGGCAAGCTGGCTGGTGATTTCGGAAGCTGACAAATAAGCGATTTCCACGCCGTCGAGGCCGGCGATCGTCCCACGATAGTCGCGGGCGCCGCGTGGCTTGATGAGCGCGAGGTCGGCGCGTGCGAAAAATGCTTCCGCATTTTCCTGCAGGCGGCCCTTGGCCGGTACGGCGAGCACCAGGGGCGCGGTCATGATGCGGCCCCATAGACGGCCAGCCGTTCAATCCAGATTGCGAAGCCGACGGCGGGAATTGGCGCGGTCGCGCCCAGCCGTGCCAGCAACTCATCGTAGCGGCCGCCCGCAACCAGCGGATCGCCGGTGCGTTCAGGATCGGTCATCTCGAAGACAAGACCGGTGTAATAATCGAAGCCGCGTCCGAATGCGGTCGAAAAGCGCACGCGCTTGACGTCGACGCCGCGCGCCTCGAGAAAGCCTGTGCGGCTTTCAAACTGATCGAGTGCCGGCGCGAGCGCCGATGTCATGTTGGCCTCTGCCGCTAAAGCACGAAGCGCGGCGGCGCCTTCGTCGGGATTGCCTTCTATGGCGAGAAAGCGCTCGATCAGGCCGCGGATGTCGCGCGGCAGCTTGGCGCTGGCACCGAGCGCAGACTGTTCAAGAAACCGTTCCGCAATTTCCGCAACCGAACGCCCGCCGACCGCATTGATGCCGGCGATCGACAGCAAATCAGTGACGAGCGCACGTGCGCCCTTCGGATCCGAACCGGCGAGTGCCGCCAACACGCCCTGGTACTCCGGGCGCGTATTGTTGCCGCCGAGCACGAGTCGGTCGAGGTCCTGCGCCAGGTTGCTCTTGCGGTTGAAATCCTTGACCAGCCGCCGCTTCCAGGCCGGCGGCAAGTCGAGACCGGCGATCAAGCCCGCAAACAATGCGACGTCACCAATCTGGATGTCGGGCGCCGGCAGGCCGTAGTGCGCGGTGGCCTCGAGCCCGAGCGACAGCATCTCGGCATCGGCCGCTGTTTTGTCCGCGCGTCCGAATGACTCGATGCCTGCTTGCAGGAACTCGGCCGGCGCATCACTGCGGTGGCGAAAGACCGGTCCCAAATAGCAAAAGCCGGTCGCCTTGCCGGCGAGCGGCGAGGCGAGATAGTCGCGCGACACCGGAATGGTGAGGTCGGGACGCAGGCAATACTCGCCGCCGTCCGGCGCCGTCGTGAGATACATCCTGCGGCGGATGTCCTCACCCGAAAGATCGAGGAATGGCTCCGCCGGTTGCAGCATGGCGGGCGCAACGCGGCTGTAACCGGCGCGTTCATAGGAGGCGACCAATGCCTCCGCCCGCGCGTCGGGTCCTTGCCTCTGTGTTGTTGCGCTCGCGTTCATGCCTCTACCAAAAACGACTGCAAATTCGGGGGTCCGCGGCCGGGCCTTTAGCATGCCGGTCTTAAGGATTCGACGACGTTTGCCCGCTGGCCTTAACGGCCAGGGGCGTCAAATGTTTGTCGTCGTTAACAAAATTTGCGTGCGGCCGGGCCGGCCGTTGGCGGCGGCCCGCGGTTACGGTTGCCTTACCATATCCCGTGCAACGCGTAAGGGAATCTCAATACAACCGGCGTTGACTGGCCGATATGGAAGCGAAAGCGACGAATCCAGTTCCGCGCGCCACCGTCGAGGCATTTTACCGTGCGCTCGCGAACCGCGACATGGATACGCTTGCAACGTTTCTGGACGACCAGGTGAAATGGACCATCTCCGGGCCCGTCGACATTCTGCCGTTCTGCGGGCAACGCGTCGGCAAGGACGTGGTGATGGAATTGCTGGTGAGCGATATTCCGACGCTTCTGGAGGGCCGGCGCTTCGTCCCGCAGGCGATGCTGGTGGATGGCGACCGCGCCGCGGTGCTGGGCAAACTCACCGCGACCAAGCGCGCCGGTGGCCGCGCCATCAGTTACCGGATTGCGCACTTCATCCAGTTCCGCAATGAAAAGGTGATTGATTACGTATCGATCATCGACAGCTTCGATGCGGTCGAGCAGATGCTTGGCTACAGCCTCGATGCGTATGACGGCTACCGGGTGAACGGCGACGTCGTCACCGTGTGACGGCCGTCACTGCCGTATATTTCGATTCCGGCCTAACGTATCATCACGAAATTGGATTCGCTTCGGAGCACAACCTCATGCGCCGTTATCCCGCCATTGTCGTTGCGTTGCTTTTGTCCGCTTCACCAGCTTTCGCGCTCGACATGCCGACCCGCAAGGCCGGGCTGTGGGAGCTCAAGATGGAGTTCGCGGGCCGCAATCTTCCGTCCCAGCTGATGCAGCAGTGTACCGACGCCAGCACCGACAAGCTGATGACGCTCAATTTCGGTGGAGCGGCCGACCGCAACTGCCAGAAGCGCGACGTGCAGAACACGGGCGGCACCATCACGGTGGATTCGGTCTGCCAGTTCGGCGACGCGACCACGACCTCGCATGCGGTCGTCAGCGGCGATTTCAACAGCGCCTACACCGTGCAGATCAACTCGACGCGGCAGGGCGGCCGGCCGATTCCAGGTGTTGCACCGGGCAGCGAGTCACACATGACCATTGCGGCGAAATATCTCGGACCCTGCGCCAGCGGTCAGAAGCCCGGCGACGTGATGATGGGCAATGGCATGAAGATGAATGTGCTCGAGATCCCGAAGATGGGCGGAGCCCCGCCGCAACGGCCGTAAGCCGGGAGTTTGCTAAGTCAGCTTGTGGCGGGCGAGCAGCTTGCGCACGGCGTCAACCAGCGCATCTTCCTTCACCGCGAATTGCGCCTCGGCCTGTTTTTTCAGGTATTCCTCGCGATCCTTGGTTTCGGCGAGCGTTGCGCCGAGGATCAGATCCTTGATCTGGATTTCGCCGCGCGCCTTTTCGTCGCCGCCCTGGATAATGGCGCAAGGTGAGCCGCGCTTGTCGGCATATTTAAGCTGCGCGCCGAGATTGTTCTTCGGATTGCCGAGATAGAGCTCGGCGCGGATGCCTGCGCTGCGCAGCGCGGCGGCCATCTTCTGGTAATCTGCGACGCGGTCGCGGTCGAAGATCGTGACGACGACAGGGCCGGGCTCCGGCTTTGCGCTGATCTTGCCGAGCGCGGTCAGAGCTGCCTGCAGGCGCGACACGCCGATGGAAAAGCCCGTCGCCGGCACCGGCTCGCCACGGAACCGCGACACAAGGCCGTCATAGCGTCCGCCGCCGCCGACCGAGCCGAAACGGACGGGCCGGCCTTTTTCGTCCTTGATCTCGAAGGTCAATTCAACTTCGTAGACCGGACCGGTGTAATATTCGAGACCACGGACGACGGTCTTGTCGATGCGCACACGGTCGCTGTAGCCGGCGCCTGCGACAAGCGCCGCAATTTCTGACAGCTCCTGGTCGCCGGCGCCGGTCGGACCTGCTGTGTCTTTGCCACCGATAATTGCGACGATGCCTTCAATCTGAGGGTCGGTCAGTTCGGCGCCTTTGGTGAAATCACCGCTTTCGTCCTTGCGGCCTTTGCCCAGCAACATCCTGACGCCGTCGACGCCGAGGCGGTCAAGCTTGTCGATTGCGCGCATCGTTGTCAGGCGCCTGTCCGCGGAAATTTGCAACGCGTCCATCGCGCCATCCAAAATCTTCCGGTTGTTCACCTTCACAACGTAGCTGCCGCGTGGAATGCCGAGCGCTTCCATCGTATCGGCGGCGAGCATGCACATCTCGGCATCGGCGGCCATGGACGCCGCGCCGACAGTATCCGCATCGAATTGCATGAACTGGCGATACCGGCCCGGGCCCGGCTTTTCGTTGCGGTAGACGTAGCCGTAGCGATACGACCGGTAGGGCAATGCCAGGTTCTGGAAATTTTCGGCGACGTAACGCGCAAGCGGTGCCGTGAGGTCATAGCGCAGTGACAGCCACTGCTCGTCATCATCCTGGAAGGAGAACACGCCTTCGTTCGGGCGGTCCTGGTCGGGCAGGAACTTGCCGAGCGCGTCGGTATATTCGATGGCCGGCGTCTCGACCGGCTCGAAGCCGTAGCGCTCGAACACGACGCGGATCGCTTCCACCATGTGGCGGGTAGCGGCGATCTCAGCCGGGCCGCGGTCGGCGAGGCCACGGGGCAGGCGGGCTTTGAGCTTGGTCGGTTTGCTGGGCTTGTCTGCCATTTGCGGTCTACATATCAGACACGCGCATTACAGCAACGCTGTAAACCGTCATGGTCGGCCTTGTGGCGGCCATCCACGGCTTTATGTGTAAAATGGCGGGAGTCGTGGATGCCCGGCACAAGGCTGGGCCTGACGACCTCATACGGTGACAGGTTATGGCAAAAGCCCAGGTGCAGGAAAAAGTCGGTCTTCCCAACGACCTCGAACCCTATTGGATGCCGTTCACGGCCAACCGCGCCTTCAAGAAGCGGCCGCGGATCGTCGTCGGCGCCAAGGACATGCATTACATCGCCAGCGATGGCCGCAAGCTCCTCGACGGCGCGGCCGGGCTGTGGTGCACGAATGCCGGGCATAACCGCGAGCCGATCGTTGCGGCTATCCAGAAAGAAGCGGCCACGCTCGACTACGCGCCGGCCTTTCAGTTCGCCCACCCGAAAGCGTTCGAGCTGGCCAGCCGCGTCGCCGCGCTGGCGCCCGGCGATCTTGATCATGTCTTCTTCTGCAATTCTGGCTCGGAAGCGGTCGACACAGCGCTCAAGATCGCGCTCGCCTATCACAACGTCCGGGGCAACGCGTCGCGCGTGCGGCTGATCGGGCGCGAGCGCGGGTATCATGGCGTCGGTTTTGGCGGCATTGCGGTTGGCGGCATCGTCAACAATCGCAAGCAGTTCGGCGCGCTGTTCGCCGGCGTCGACCATTTGCAGATGACGTACAATCGCGAGAAGCAGGCCTTTACGATCGGCGAGCCCGAGTGGGGCGCGCATCTTGCTGACGATCTTGATCGTCTTGTCGCGTTGCATGATGCGTCGACAATCGCCGCCGTCATTGTCGAGCCTGTGGCGGCGTCGACTGGCGTATTGCCGCCGCCGAAAGGTTATCTCGAGCGGCTGCGCGCAATCTGCGACAAGCACGGCATTCTTTTGATTTTCGACGAAGTGATCACCGGTTACGGCCGCATGGGTTACGCCTTTGCCGCCGAACGTTATGGCGTGGTCCCCGACATGATCACCTTCGCGAAAGGCATTACGTCAGGCAGCGTGCCGATGGGCGGCGTGCTGGTGCGCAAGGGAATCTACGACGCGTTCATGAAAGGGCCCGAGCACGTCATCGAGCTCTTTCACGGTTACACCTACTCAGCGCATCCGCTCGCCTGCGCGGCCGGCCTTGCCACGCTCGACCTCTACCGCGAGGAGGGACTGTTCGAACGCGCGCGCAAGCTGGAAAAGCCCTGGGCGCAGGCGGCCATGGGCCTCAAAGGGCTCCCGAACGTGCTCGATATCCGCCCCGTCGGCCTGACGGTCGGCATCGATCTCGCCAGCAAGCCCGACGGCGTCGGGAAGCGCGGCATGGAAGCGCTGGAGCTCGGGTTCTTTGAACATGACGTCATGTTCCGTGCGGTCGGCGATACGTTGGCGCTCAGCCCGCCGCTGATCGTGAGCGAAGCCCAGATCGGCGAGATGTTCGACAAGCTTGGACGCATCATCAAGGCGGTGGCGTAAGGGGCCGGCTCGCATAAGACGGCCGCGGCTGCAGGATCGCCCAGCCGACATCGAGCATCGAATCCCCGCGCCGGTCATGCAGCTGGAACGGCGGCTGCACGGCAGCCTCCACCGCAATCGTGCGTAATTCCGGCGGCACCGCGGTCAGGTCGCCGGCCGTCCACACGACCAGCGCGCCCTTCGATCTGAGATCCGCGAGATCGATCCACGGCGCCCGCTCGGGCTTGCCATCGATGAGGACGCGCGGGTGGTCGGGCGCGTAATGCGCGACATTGCCGCCGTCCCACATGCTGCCGATAACATAGACAACCGGCTTGCCGGTGATGGCGCGATAGCGTTGCGATAGTTCGCGTCCGAGTTGATCACCCGGAAAGAAAACCGCCCGGTAGCGGTGATCGTAGTTTGGCAGGAATGCGTAGTTGGCAATGAAGGCAAACACCAGGCCTCCAAACACGATCGCCCACGTGATTGTCACGCGCGCAAGGCTCGCTTCCTCGAGCGCGCGGCGCGCGACCAGCACCACCCACACGCCGACGAACAGCCAAAGCGGATAGCCCCACATGGCGACGGTGCCGCGGCCGCTCAGCGCGGACATCGCCAGCACAGTAACGATGGGCCCGAAGGCAAGCCACGTCACGATGCGAAGATCGAACGCGTCCGACGCGGAGGCATCAGGTTTCCGCCGCGGGACGAACAGCGGCAACGCGATCAGCGCGGACGGGATGAGGAAAAAGGCCTGGCTCACCGCAAACTGGAGCGGATGCCAGATGTGATCGATCAGGCCGCGTGAAGGCAGCGCCCGGCGTTCGGCATAAGTGAAGGGCAAAAAATCGTTCTGCACGAGCCAGACAAGATGCGGCGCCATTGTCACAAGGGCGACCGCAGCCGCCACATAAGGGCCGGGCGTAGCCAGGTTCTTGCGCGCGTCGCGGTCAAATAAAACGAACAGCACCAGCGGCACTGCAAGCACCACCACAAAATATTTAGCCCACAGCGAAATCCCGATCGCAACGCCCAGCAGGAGCCAATGCCCGAGCCATCCGCCGCGCAAAGCGCGATGAAATGCAAATCCGGCCAACGCCCAGAACGGCAGCTGGATCACGTCGTGATTGAATTTCGCGGCGGTGTAATTGAAGTAGTGCAGGCCATCCACGATCAGCACGGCGACCAACGCGCCGACCGGGCCTGCGAGCGGCCGCGCGGTCAGCCAGACGAGCCAGAAAGCGGTGACGACGGCGGCCTGCGCCAGCAGGTAATAGGCGAAGTCGTGCCCGGCGAGCCGATAGACGATCTCGACCAGCCACCATGGCAAGGGTGGCAGCTTGTCATAGCCGAGCTGCCATTCCCGCCCGTATGTCAGCGCCTCAATCAGGTCGAGCGGAAGATTGGGATAAAGCAGCGTCGGCAAGGCCGTCCACACCGCCGCGTGCAACAGCAGGAACACAGCCAAAGCCTGCCCGGGCGCGGCCGCGACCCAGGCCACGAGGGGAAAACGGGACGGCGCCGGCAACGGCTTGGCGTTCGACAATGGACTTAAGTTCCTGCGAATAAGGGGTGAATTCGCGCTATCATAGCAAGAGTTCGTGTTGCGCGGGGCCGTGGCGTCATGGACATTGGTGCCTGGCCGCGCGAATCAGCCGCTCCGGCGGCATTGCACCGGCCGCGGGGGTTGGCCCAGGATAAACCGCATGCGTCGTATCAGCGCTATCTTCATTGCGGTCTGCGTGGTCCTTATCGCCGCCTCGGTCGGCGCCGTGCTCTATCTCGGTTTCGGTGTGGATGCCAGCACGTCGGCCATCGTGGCGCTGGGCGCGCTGACCGGCATGGCGCTCTTCAATACAGTCAGCAACCGGCTGCGCGATCGCGGTGATCTCGGCGATCAGATCGGCGATCTGTCGCGCGGCACCGCCGATCTTGCGCGGCAAGTGGCCGAGATTTCACGCCGTCTCAACGCGGTGGAGATCAAGATGGCGGCGCCGGCCCGTGCGCGCAGCGGTGCCGATCCACTGGCCACAGAAATTGGTGAACTCGGCGGGCTGGTCAAACAGATTGCCGAGACCGTTGCCGCGCACGCTGCCGCCCTGCAGAAGCAGGGAGCTTTGACGGCTCGCGCTGCTCCGAGCCCGCCGAAGCCCGAGCCGGCGCGGCCGGCCGAAGGCACGCTTGCGCGCAGCGAAAACGACACCGTGAACAATATCGAGCGCTTCCGCGCGCTCTCACGCGAGAGCATTGCCGACTTGCTCTCCAAGGCCTGCGACGCCAACCGCATCGATCTTTATCTGCAGCCCATCGTGACGTTGCCACAGCGCAAGGTGCGTTATTACGAAGCGATGTCACGGCTGCGCAGCGAGGACGGCGATATCATTCCAGCCATCGATTTCATCGATGTTGCTGAAAGCGTCGGCCTGATGCCGAAGATCGACAATCTTGCGGTGTTTCGCTGCGTACAGGTGACGCGCCGCCTGCTGTTGAAAAACCGCGATGTCGGCCTGTTCTGTAACATCAGCGCGGCCACGCTGAACGACGCGGTGATGTTCCAGCAATTTCTCGATTTCATGGATGCGAATCGCGCGCTCGCATCCTCGCTGGTCTTCGAGTTCACGCAGGAAGCCTATCGCTCCTTCGGTCCGATTGAGCACGAAAGCCTGGCGGCGCTCGCCCAACGGGGCTTCCGCTTTTCCATGGACCACGTTACCGATCTGCACATAACACCGAACGAGCTTGCGGAACGCTCGTTCCGTTTCCTCAAGGTCCCGGCCAAATTGCTGCTCAATAAGGTTGCCGGCGTGCAGACCGATATCGATCCGGAGGATCTCGCGGATCTGCTCGCCCGCTCCGGGATCGATATGATTGCGGAGCGGATCGAAACCGAGACCACCGTTGTCGATTTGCTCGACTACGACGTGCGGTTCGGCCAGGGCTTCCTGTTCTCGCCGCCGCGGCCAGTGCGCGCCGAGGCGCTGCAGGGTTCAACGTCCGGGAAGTCGGACGCGGCCGAGAACGACGGCCCCGGCGCGCTTCTGGCGGCCAGCTGACATCCTCTTGAGATGCAACATTGCCTCGCCGACATTGCGGTTTCGCTCGTTCTGCGCAACGAAGGCCGTTCATGAGCGCCGCACGACCATCTTTGATCCCGAAGTTTTCCGAGCTCGCATCCGACTATGACGTGGTGCTGAGCGACGTGTGGGGTGTCATACACAATGGCCTTGCCATGTTTCCGCACGCCTGCGACGCGCTGATGCGCATGCGCGCGCGCGGCGGCGTGGTTGTCCTCATTACCAATGCGCCGCGTCCGAGCGAACAGGTGATACGGCAGCTCGAGCGATTGCATGTGCCGCGCGAGGCCTATGACGCCATCGTTTCTTCGGGCGATCTCACCCGCGCCACCGTCGAGGAGCGTCGCGGCCAGTCGCTCTACCATCTCGGGCCCGAGCGCGACCGTTCGATCTTCACCGGGCTGGATGTGCACTTTGCGCCACCGGAAAGCGCCGACTATGTGGTTTGCACGGGCCTCGAGGACGACGAAACCGAAACGCCGGATGACTATCGCGCGCGCCTCGAAGCCATGCTGGCGCGCAAACTGTTCATGGTCTGCGGCAATCCCGATGTCGTGGTCGAGCGGGGCCCGGCGCTGGTCTATTGCGCCGGCGCGATCGCCGATCTTTATGCGGCCATGGGCGGCGACGTGCTCTATGCGGGCAAGCCGTATCGTCCGATCTACGACATGGCGCTCGCGAAGGCGGACGCGGCAGCCGGCCGCAAGATCGCGCGCAGCCGCGTGCTTGCGGTCGGGGACTCGGTGCGCACCGACCTTAAAGGCGCCCGCACCGCCGGTATCGATTTCCTGTTTGTCACCTCCGGCATCCACGCCGAGGAGCTGGGCGGACGCGAGCGGCCAGACGATGCGGCATTGACGACGACGTTCGCCGCCGCCGGCGGCGCGCCAAAGGCCGTAATGCGGGAGTTGCGGTGGTAGCGCTCAGGCCGCGGGCGCGGATATTTCGGCTTCGCCGAAGACGGCGTCGATCTTGCTCTTGAGCGTCTGTGCGTTGAACGGCTTGACGATATAGTTGGAGACGCCGGCCTTCTTCGCCGCGATCACGTTCTCGGTCTTCGACTCTGCCGTGACCATGATGAACGGGATTTCCGAGAGCGAGGGATCGGCGCGCATCTCCTGGAGCAAAGCGAAGCCGGTCATCGGCTCCATGTTCCAGTCCGAAATGACGAGGCCATACTCGCCCTTGCGCAATTTATTGAGCGCGGTCGAACCGTCATTGGCATCGTCGACATGTTCGAAGCCAAGCTGCTTGAGCAGGTTGTGCATGATGCGAATCATCGTGTTGTAGTCGTCCACGACGAGTACCGGCTTGGTCAGGTCGACAGCCATGGCGCATCTGCCCGCACGCGGGCGCTCCCCGGAATGGAGGCGATAAATAGCAGTGGGCCTTGAATAACCCGTTAATTTGAAAGTTTGTTAACGGCGCGCTAACCGTAGCGGCGTCCCGAATGTTCCGGCGGTGAAATAATGTGCACGTTCTTGACCGCGATTTCCTGTAATTGCACGGCATTCCGATGAGCAGGCCTAAAGCGCCCGCGAAGCACTTTCATGTCGTCCGTGGCGGCGCGCAGGGGATCGCTGGCGGCCCGCTGGCCGGCGCCGTGGTGGCAATCGGCAATTTCGACGGCGTCCATCGCGGCCATCGTGCCGTGATCGGCGCCGCACTCAAGCGCGCCCGTTCGCTCGGCCGCAAGGCTGCGGCGCTGACCTTCACGCCGCACCCGCGGCTGTTCCTGCGCCCGCAGGATACGTTGTTTCAGCTGTCCAGCGAACGCGACAAGTTGCGGTTGCTCGCTGCCACCGGTCTTGACGGTGCCATCGTTATGACGTTCGACGCATCACTGGCGGCGACTCCGGCGGAAGACTTCGTTACCAAAATTCTTGCAGGTGCGCTCGGCATCGGCGGCGCGGCGATCGGGTTTGATTTTCATTTCGGAAAGAACCGCGGCGGCTCGCCGGCTTTTCTTGCCGAGCAGGGTAAGCAGCTTGGTTTCGCGGTCGATATTGTGGCGCCGCTTGAGGACGAAGGCCGGCCGGTGTCATCCGGCGCAGCGCGCACGGCGCTCACTGAAGGCAAAGTGGTGGAGGCGACCGAGCTTCTCGGCGCGCCGTGGTTCGTCGCGGGGGAGGTGGTCCACGGCGACAAGCGCGGGCGCGAGCTCGGCTTTCCCACCGCCAATCTCAGGCTCAACCCATCCTGCGGGCTCAAGCACGGCATCTATGCGGTGCGCGTCGGCGTTGGCGACATGCGCTACGACGGCGTCGCCAGCTTCGGGGTCCGGCCGATGTTCGATGATGGTGCGCCGTTGCTGGAAGTCTTCCTGTTCGATTTCGACGGCGACCTCTACGGACGCACGATCGATGTCGCTTTCATCGGCTGGATCCGCCACGAGCAGAAATTCGAATCGATCGAGGCGCTCAAGCGGCACATGATGGCGGACGCCGCCCAGGCGCGCGACGCGCTCAAGCGCGCCGGCAAGGCCTTCCCGCTGCTGGGGGAGATTTAGGGTTTGTCATCACCGGGACAAGCCCGGCCACGACGATTTTTGCGCCTTTCCGCAGCCGAATCCGCCTGCTAGTAAGCCCTCATGTCGAAGCCCGAGCGCGACTATTCCGAAACGCTGTTTCTGCCGCAGACGGATTTCCCGATGCGTGCCGGCTTGCCGCAGAAGGAGCCGGAGATCCTGGCGCGCTGGGCGAAAGCGGACCTCTACCGCCAGCTTCGCGACGCCGCCAAGGGCCGCGAGAAATTCATCCTGCATGACGGCCCGCCTTACGCGAACGGCAATATCCACATCGGGCACGCGCTCAACAAGATCCTCAAGGACGTGGTGACGCGCAGCCAGCAGATGCTCGGCTACGACAGCAACTACGTGCCGGGCTGGGATTGCCACGGGCTGCCGATCGAATGGAAGATCGAGGAAGAAAACTACCGCTCCAAGAACAAGAAGAAGCCGGACCTTTCCGACCCGGCGGCCATGGTCGCCTTCCGGCAGGAGTGCCGCGCCTATGCGCAGCATTGGCTCGAGGTGCAGCGCGAGGAGTTCAAGCGGCTCGGCGTCGAAGGCGACTGGGCGCATCCCTATACGACGATGAGTTTTCCGGCCGAGGCGCAGATCGCGCGCGAACTGATGAAGTTCGCCGCCAACGGCACGCTGTATCGCGGCTCGAAGCCGGTGATGTGGAGCGTCGTCGAGAAGACCGCGCTCGCCGAGGCGGAGGTCGAGTACGAGGACTACACCAGCGATACGGTGTGGGTGAAGTTTCCGGTTTCGCAGAGCGACGATCAGAAGCTGAAAAACGCATCCGTTCTAATTTGGACCACGACGCCATGGACACTGCCTGGCAACCGCGCTGTGTCGTTTTCATCAAGGATCAATTACGGCGTGTATCGGGTGACCGAAGCTCCGCCGGGAAATTGGGCCAAGATAGGAGATGAGTTCATCGTGGCGGATAAGCTGTCCGCTGATGTCTTCAAGCACGCCAAAGTGACGGCTTTCGAAAGAGTGGCTGACGCTCCGGCGAAAGTGCTGGACCATATGACACTCAAGCACCCGCTTCGCGGCAAGGGTTATGATTTCATTGTGCCACTACTTGATGGCGATCACGTCACCGATGAAGACGGAACTGGTTTTGTGCATACCGCGCCGGGCCACGGCCGCGATGACTTTGAAATCTGGATGAGCAAGAAATCTCTGCTCGACGCGGCCAAGATCGAAACGGCAATTCCTTATACCGTCGACGAAAACGGCGCCTTCACCGAAGCCGCGCCGGGCTTCACCGGCAAGCGTGTCATCAACGACAAAGGCGAGAAGGGCGATGCCAACGAGGCGGTGATCAAGGCGCTGGCTGAGGCCGGCAATATCATCGCCCGCGGGCGCCTGAAGCATCAATATCCCCACAGCTGGCGCTCGAAGAAGCCGGTCATCTTTCGCAACACGCCGCAGTGGTTCATCGCGATGGACAAGGGCATCGACAAGCCCGCCGACACGCTGCGTCATCGCGCGCTGTCGGCCATCAAGGTGACGCGCTGGGTGCCGGAGCAGGGCGAGAACCGCATCACCGGCATGATCGAGTCACGGCCCGACTGGGTGATCTCGCGCCAGCGCGCCTGGGGCGTGCCGATCGCGGTCTTCGTCAAGGAAAAGCCCGACGGCTCGGTCGAGATCCTGCAAGACCCGGATGTCGAGCTGCGCATCATCGAAGCTTTCGAGAAAGAAGGCGCCGACGCCTGGTACAAGGACGGCGCGCGCGAGCGCTTCCTCGGCAAGCTCGCCAATGACAGCTGGAAGAAGGTCGACGACATTCTCGACGTCTGGTTCGATTCCGGCTCCACGCATGCTTTCGTGCTGGAAGATCCCAAGCATTTCCCGACGCTCGCCGGCATCAAGCGCAAGATCGATGGCGGCAAGGATACCGTGATGTACCTGGAAGGCAGCGACCAGCACCGCGGCTGGTTTCATTCCTCGCTGCTGGAAAGCTGCGGCACGCGCGGGCGCGCGCCCTTCGACGTGGTGCTCACCCACGGCTTCGTGCTGGACGAGCAGGGCCGCAAGATGTCGAAGTCACTCGGCAACGTCACCGCCCCGCAGGACGTGATCAAGCAATCGGGCGCCGATATCCTGCGTATGTGGGTCTGCGCGTCTGACTATGCCGATGACCTGCGCATCGGCCCGGAGATTCTGAAAACCACGGCCGATACCTATCGCAAGCTGCGCAACACGGTGCGCTGGATGCTGGGTTCGCTGGCGCATTTCCACGAGGAAGATCGCGTCAAGATCGACAAGATGCCGGAGCTGGAGCGGCTGATGCTGCACCGCCTGCATGAACTCGACGGGCTGGTGCGCAAGGCTTATGCCGATTTCGACTACAAGCGCATCTTCGCGGCGCTCTCGAGCTTCATGACTTCTGACCTGTCGGCGTTTTATTTCGATATCCGCAAGGACACGCTCTATTGCGACCCGATTTCGTCGATGAAACGCAAGGCCAGCCTGACCGTCATCGATCACCTGTTTCGCTGCACGGTGATCTGGCTCGCGCCGATGCTCTGCTTCACCGCGGAAGAGTCATGGGCCTCGCGTTATGGTGCCGATGCCAAATCGGTGCACCTGGAGGCCTTTCCCGACGTTCCGGCCGCCTGGTGCGATGACAAGCTCGCGGAGAAATGGCGCAAGGTGCGCATCGTGCGCGGGGTCGTCACCGGCGCGCTCGAAATCGAGCGCGCGCAAAAGCGCATCGGTTCCTCGCTTGAGGCGCACCCGATCGTGCACGTGTCGAATGCCGACCTCTACGAAGCAGTGGTCGATTGCGATCTTGCCGAAGTGTGCATCACCTCGGCGGCGACGTTGGTGCAGGGCGAAGGTCCCGGTAGCGCATTTCGTCTGCCGGATGTTGCCGGCGTTGCGGTCGTGCCCAATCTCGCCGAAGGCACCAAGTGTGCACGCTCGTGGAAAATCCTCACCACCATCGGCGCCGATCCTCAATATCCGGATGTCTCGCCGCGCGACGCCCAGGCGCTGCGCGAATGGGAAGCCACCCGCAAGGCGGCGGAGTGAATGCGCGCAAACTACCTCACCGGCCCATTCACCCGCTTCGGACTTGCGGTCGCGGCCATCGCTTGCGTTCTCGACCAGGCCAGCAAAGTTTATTTGCTCTCGGTGTTCGACCTTGCCGCCAATGGGCCAGTGCGCCTTGGCCCTTTTTTTGATTTCGTTCTCACCCGCAACACGGGCATCAGCTACGGATTGTTCCAGACGCAGGGCCCGCTCGGCCAGTGGGTGCTGCTGGCGTTCAAGGCAGTTGCCGTGCTGCTGCTCTGGCTCTGGCTGGCGCGCGCAAAGGACCGACTCACCGCCCTTTCTCTTGGTCTGATTGTGGGCGGCGCGGTCGGCAATGCCATCGACCGGTTAGCCTATGGCTGGGTCGCGGATTTCGTGTTTTTTCACATTTCCACGCCAAATTGGCGGTTCAACTGGTATGTTTTTAACCTAGCGGACGTGGCGATCGTTGCCGGGGTCGTAGGGCTGCTGTATGAATCCCTGGTAGGGGACCGCGCCGCAAAAGCGCCCTGATCCCCCGCAAGAGTCGTAATAATTCGTTGGTTTTGGGGTCCGGTTCCGGATGAAAACGATGCGTCTTATCAACACCTTCTCTGTCCGCGCCTCCGTTGGCCTGGCGCTCGGCGTGGCCGTCCTGTTCGGCGCGGTGCCCGCGCGCGCAGCCGATGACGAGCCCGGCTTCGACGAAAAGATCGTGGACAGCATCATGACGGGGCTCGGCTTCAAGAAGGACGGCGCAGCGGACATCAATTATCAGGAACGCGCTCCACTTGTTATTCCGCCCGGCCGTGCGTTGCGGCCGCCGGAGAACCCTGATGCGGTGACCGCCAATAACCCGGCCTGGCCAAAGGACCCCGACGTTGCACGGCGTAAAAAGGAAGCGGCCATGAAGCGCAATCGCAACGTCAGCGACGAGCGCGAGCGCGAGCAGAATCCGCTGCGTCCGGACCAACTCACTCCCGGCGGCAAGCCGACGAAGCGCGAGCAAGCCCGCGGCGACAACGGCTATGACGCGCCAGCCTCTGGCTTTGGCAATCAATTGCCGCCGTCGCAACTTGGCGCGCCGAAGTACGGCATGTTCAGCGCCATGTTCGATAGCAAGAAAGACGACGACACGGCGAAATTCACCGGCGAGCCACCGCGCGCCTCGCTGACCGATCCGCCCGTCGGTTATCAGACGCCATCACCGGAGCAGCCCTATGGCGCCGGCAAGGCGGCTGTGGCGAAACCGGCCGATTACTACACGACGCGCAGCGAGCTTCAGCGCTAAACCGGGCGGTTATCGAATTAGCTGAGTGGCGTGGGCGACGTCGTCATCCGATCACGTGCAGCGGCACGATCGCAACATAGCCAGGTCAGACATCGTGCTCGCCAATAAACGCGTCATCGTCCTCGCGCTCGTTTCAGCTCTTTCAACACCAGCGCTAGCCGCGGAACCGGCGGGCCCGGAAATCGCCGACTTTACGTTGGCGAATGGCCTGGAGCTGGTCGTGATCCCCGACCACCGTGCACCGGTGGTCACGCACATGATCTGGTACAAGGTCGGTGCCGCCGACGAGACGCCCGGCAAATCCGGCCTGGCGCATTTCCTTGAGCACCTGATGTTCAAGGGCACCGCGAAAAATCCGACCGGAAAATTCTCGCAGGTTGTCGCGCGCATCGGCGGGCAAGAGAACGCCTTTACCTCGCAGGACTACACCGGCTACTTCCAGCGCGTGCCGAGCGATCAGCTCAAGACGGTCATGGAATTCGAAGCCGACCGTATGACGGGCCTGCAGCTCACCGATGACGTCGTTCTGCCGGAACGCAATGTCATTCTCGAAGAACAGAATCAGCGGGTGGGGAACAATCCGTCCGCTCGGCTTACCGAGCAGGTCGACGCGGCGCTTTTTCTCAACCATCCGTATGGTAAGCCGGTTATCGGCTGGCGCCACGAAATGGAAGAATTGTCGCGCGACGACGCGATCGGCTTCTACCGCCGCTTCTATGCGCCGAACAATGCGGTCGTCGTCATCGCCGGCGACATAGACCCGGCGCAAGCGCGTGCGCTTGCGGAAGATACTTACGGCAAAGTTGCGCGCCACGGCGCGATAGCACCGCGCATACGCCCGCAAGAGCCCCCGCCGGTGGCGGTGCGCTCACTCACGCTGGCGGATCCGCGTGTGGAAATTCCGTCGATGCAGCGCGAATATCTGGTGCCGTCGTTCAAGACGGCCAAGCGCGGCGAGTCGGAGGCGCTCGAGGTTCTCTCACATATCCTCGGAAGCGGCTCCAACAGCCGGCTTTATCGCGCGCTTGTTGTCGACAAGCAGGTCGCGGTCATGGCCAGCGCCTGGTACGATTCCAGTGCGATCGACCAGTCCAAATTCGGTGTTCAGGGTTCGCCCCGTCCCGGTGTCGCGCTGCCGCAGCTTGAAGCGGAAGTCGATGCGGTCATCGCCCAGGTCATCGCTAAGGGCGTTACCGACGAGGAACTGGAACGGACGAAAACGCGGCTGATCGCCGACGCAGTTTATGCGCAGGACAATCAGGCCAGTATGGCGCGCTGGTATGGCGCGTCCCTGACGACCGGCGCGACCGTCAACGACGTGTTGCACTGGCCGGATCGTATCCGCGCCGTGACCGCCGATCAGGTGCGGGATGCCGCTCGACAATGGCTCGACAAGCGGCGTTCGGTCACCGGTTATTTGATCAAGGATGTGAGCCCGCAAGCGGAGAAGCGTTCATGAGAAAGCTTGCCGGATCGATCCTGTGCTTTGCGGCTGTGCTGATTGCCGGCCCGCACACCGCATCGGCGATGACCATTGAAAAGATCGTCAGCCCCGCCGGCATCGAGGCGTGGCTCGTGCGTGAAAAGGCCGTGCCGCTGATTACGCTCAACTACGCTTTCCATGGTGGCGCCACCCAGGATGAGGCGGATAAATCCGGTACCGCCAATCTTACCGCCGACATGCTCGATGAGGGCGCCGGCGATCTCGACGGCAAGGCCTTTCACGAACGGCTGGAAAACCACGCGATTGAAATGGGCTTTCAGGTCGGGCGCGATTACCTGCACGGGTCATTGCGCGCGTTGAATGAGCACCGCGACGAAGCCTTCGATTTGCTACGTCTGGCACTCACAAGTCCGCGCTTCGATGCGGATGCGCTCGAACGGGTGCGGGGTCAGGAATTGGCTACGCTTCAGCGTGATACGACCAACCCGAACGATCTCGCCAGCCGCCGCTGGTGGCAGACGGCCTTTCCAGACCATCCCTACGGCCGTGAGACCAAAGGCACGCTGGAATCCATGGCGCGCATCAGCGCGGACGACCTGCGCACTTACGTCCGGCGCGTATTCGCGCGCAACGAGCTGAAGGTTTCGATTGTCGGCGATGTCGACGCCAAGACGGCCGGCGAATTGATCGATCGCGTATTCGCGAAGCTGCCGGAGAAGAACGACCTTAAACCGGTCGCGAACGCGACGCCGAGTGGGCTCGGACGACGGATCGTTATCGATGTCGATGTGCCACAGGCCGTTGTGACCTTCGGGGGCCAGGGTATCGCCCGGAACGATCCCGATTTCATGGCCGCCTATATCGTGAACCACATCCTGGGTGGCGGCAGCTTCTCGTCGCGCCTCTATAGGGAAGTGCGTGAAAAGCGCGGTCTGGCTTACGGCGTGTCCGATAGTCTGGTCTGGTTTAAGCGCGCCGCTGTTGTGCTTGGCGGGACAGCAACCCGCGCGGACCGTACGGCGGACGCTCTCGCCGTCATCGAGGAAGAAGTTAAGCGCATGGCGAAGGACGGGCCGACGCCTGACGAACTCGCAGCCGCAAAATCATTTCTCAAGGGATCTTACGCGCTGACGCTCGACACATCCGCCAAGATCGGGGCGCAGCTCACGCAGATCCAGATCGACAATCTCGGCATTGATTATATTCAGCGCCGCGGCACGCTGATTGACGCGGTCACGATCGAGGACGCCAGGCGCGTGGCCCGGCGTCTTTACAGTGGCGGGCTGCTGGTGACGGTGGCTGGCCGCCCGAAAGGGCTGACGTCGAGCGGAACCACCGAATAGCCACTGCGTGATTTCCGCCGTTGCGCCTTGCGTGCGACTCTAGGCAAATACCGGCATGAGCCTTGTCCAATCGATCGAAAATACGCGCGAAGAGCGCATCGGACCGCACGGTGTCAGCGCCGACGTGTTGAAGGCCGCAATGGCAAGGGCGGAGGACGCGCTCGCGTGGGTGCGTGCCCGTCATGCAGACAGCAGCCTGCCGCTGCTGCGCCTGCCGGAAGCCCACGGCGATCTGGAGACAATCAAGGATACCGCGCGCCAGGTCGCGGACCGTGCGACCGACATCGTTATTCTCGGCACCGGAGGCTCAAGCCTCGGTGGACAGACGCTGTCGCAGCTTGCCGGCTTTGCTGTTCCGGGGGTCGGTGCATTGCGCGCTCCACCGCAACTTCATTTCATCGACAATCTCGATGCCGACAGTTTTGGCACGATGCTCGCCAGGCTGCCGCATGCGACGACGCGCTTCGTTGCGATCTCAAAATCCGGCGGGACCGCCGAAACATTGATGCAGACCATTGCCGCTTTGTCGGCCGTGAAAGGCGCGGGCCTGCAAACGCGCATCCCCGACATCTTTTTGGGAATCAGCGAGCCGGCCAAATCCGGCAAGTCGAATGGCCTGCGCGAACTGCTCGGAAAATTTCGCGTGCCATTTCTCGATCACGACACAGGTGTTGGCGGCCGTTTTTCGGCCGTTACCAATGTCGGCCTGCTGCCCGCCGCAATGCTTGGTCTCGACATTGCCGCGATCCGCGAAGGGGCCGGCCTTGCGCTGGCGCCAGTGCTGGCAAAGAAGCCGGCGGCGCAAGTGCCCGCCGCGGTCGGCGCGGCTCTCTCGGTTGCACTGGCCGAGAGCAAGGGAAAAACGATCAGCGCGCTGATGGCCTATTGCGATCGCCTCCAGCGCTTTACGCATTGGTACGTGCAGCTCTGGGCCGAAAGCCTCGGCAAGAACGGCAAGGGTACCACGCCGCTCGCGGCCATCGGGCCTGTCGACCAGCACAGCCAGCTGCAACTATTTATCGGCGGCCCGCGCGATAAATTGTTCACCATCATTACGGTGGATGGCGCGGGGCTGGGCCCGCAGATCGACGGCGAACTCGCGAAACTTGCGGGTGAGCCGGGTTTTGCCGGTAAGACGATCGGCGACCTCGTCGCGGCCGAAGCCCGCGCGACCGCCGAGACGCTGGCGAAAAACGGCTGTCCGGTTCGCACAATTCATATCAACAGGCTCGACGAAGAAAGCCTCGGCGAACTGATGATGCATTTCATGCTGGAGACAATCATCGCCGCGCGTCTGCTTGGGATCGACGCTTTCGACCAGCCGGCGGTGGAAGAAGGCAAGGTGCTTGCGAAGAAATATTTGATAGGGGGGTAGCCTCTCGGTCGTCATGCCCGGCTTTATGCCGGGCATCCACATCTTTATGCTACGAATCGAAGACGTGGATGGCACGCGCAACTCGCCCTGCGCGAGTTGCGCAAAATTAGTATCTGCCGCAAGTCGGGTATACCCGACTTGCGGTGACAAGCCCGGCCATGACGAACAAAATGATCCGCATCACCGACACGATCTCGATCGATGAATCCGAGCTCACGGAAGCATTCGTGCGGGCGTCCGGTCCAGGCGGCCAGAACGTCAACAAGGTGTCGTCGGCGGTGCAGCTTCGCTTCGATGCACGCCAGTCACCATCGCTTCCAAATGATGTGGCCCTGCGGCTGATGCGGCTGGCGGGCAAACGCCTGACCAAGGACGGTGTTATCGTCATTATCGCCCAGCAGCATCGCACCCAGGAGCGCAACCGCGCCGATGCCCGTGAGCGGCTGTTCGACCTGATCCGGCAGGCGGCGGTCAAGCCGGTGCCGCGCCGTCCCACCAAGGTCCCGAGAGCGCAGCGCCGGGAACGGCTTGAGGGCAAAAAACACCGCTCCACGATCAAAAAGCATCGTAGCGGGAAAACTTGGGATTGATTTCGCCTAAGGATAACGGGGGCAGATCGCGGTGCTGCCTCGCGGGGTGCAGTTTGCGCCTTTAAAGTCGGGGCCAACCCGAATCAGGCCGTCCATGCCCGTCCGCCAACTATCCGAGGCTGTCGTCAATCGCATCGCCGCTGGCGAGGTGGTCGAGCGCCCGGCGAGCGTCGTGAAGGAGCTGGTCGAGAACGCGCTGGATGCCGGAGCGCGCCGCATCGATGTTTTGACGGACGGTGGCGGCCGCCGTCTCATCCGCGTCACCGACGACGGCGATGGGATGACCCGTGCCGATCTCGCGCTCGCCGTCGACCGCCACGCGACCTCGAAACTTGAGGGCGATGATCTGCTGTCGATCCGCACGCTCGGATTTCGCGGTGAGGCGCTGCCCTCTATCGGCGCCGTTGCCCGCCTGATCATCACCACGCGCCATGCCAGCGAACCGCACGCCTGGAGCATCACCGTGGATGCCGGGGCAAAGTCGGAGGTGAAACCGGCGGCCTTGTCCAAAGGCACCACTGTCGAGGTGCGCGACCTGTTTTACGCAACACCGGCGCGGCTCAAATTCCTGAAAACCGACCGCAGCGAGGCTGAAGCGGTGCGCGAAGTTGTCCGCCGCCTCGCCATGACGCGTCCCGATGTAGCCTTCACGCTTGCCGGCGAGGAGCGCGCGGCCGTGACGTGGGTGTCCGTGGCAGACAATGCGCAGCTGCCGCGGCTGGGCGATGTGCTGGGAGCCGACTTCCACGCCAATGCCATGGCCATTAATGCCGAACGCGAAGGTGTGCGCGTGATCGGTTTTGCCGGCCTGCCGACTTTGTCGCGCGCCAATTCGCTTGCGCAATACCTGTTCGTCAACGGACGACCGGTCCGTGACAAGCTTCTGTTCGGTGCCGTGCGTGCAGCCTATGCCGACTACCTGCCGCGCGACCGGTATCCACTCGTGGCTCTCTTCGTCACGCTCGATGCGCGCGAAGTCGACGTCAACGTTCACCCCGCCAAGACCGAAGTGCGTTTTCGCGATGGTGCTCTCGTGCGCGGGCTTATCGTGCGGGCGCTCAAGGATGCACTGGAGCGCGAAGGCCAACGCGCGGCATCGACAGGCGGCGGCGCGACCATTGCGGCGTTTCGCCCGGCTGCCGCACCACTGCGTGCGCGCTACGACTGGCGGCGGTCTCCGGCAAGACCAGTCGGCTTCGCGCCGGGGCAGGGCGCGGCCGGTTTTGCGCAAGCCGCCCAGGCCGCTTTCGACGTTGGCGAGCCGGCTGCGGCGGTCGCGACCTTCGAGCCGGCGGCCGACCAGATTAACAAGCCGCTTGGCGCGGCACGTGCACAAGTGCACGAGACTTACATTGTAGCGCAAACCGCCGACGGGCTCGTGATCGTCGATCAACACGCCGCGCACGAACGTATCGTCTATGAGCGCATGAAGGCGGCCATCGATAAATCCGGCGTTGCACGGCAGATCCTGCTGATCCCGGAAATTGTCGAACTCGATGAAGCCGACGCCGCCCGGCTTGCCGCGCGTGCCGAAGACCTTGCGCGCTTTGGTCTGGCGATTGAAACATTCGGTCCAGGCGCCGTAGCGGTGCGCGAAACCCCGTCAATGCTCGGCGAAGTTAATGTCAGGGGGCTGATCACCGATCTCGCCGAGCACATGGCGGAATGGGATGACTCGCTGCCGCTGGAGCGGCGCCTGATGCACGTGTCCGCGACGATGGCCTGCCATGGATCGGTGCGCGCCGGACGCAGGCTCAAGCCGGAAGAAATGAACGCGCTCCTGCGAGAAATGGAAGCGGTGCCCAATTCCGGCCAATGCAATCACGGCCGGCCGACTTATGTCGAATTGAAGCTGACGGATATCGAACGGCTGT